>Ga0137365_10005011_pt1 | contig 10625 bp, 9 predicted proteins | sample SagtaG_9_FD_104799 | JGI IMG/M metagenome (GOLD analysis project Ga0137365, IMG submission 104799) | Vadose zone soil microbial communities from Sagehorn Ranch, Mendocino, California, USA - Sage1_L_40_16 metaG | ecosystem: Environmental > Terrestrial > Soil > Vadose zone | place: USA: California... | reverse complement strand
TTAAGGAAAAAGATAACTATATGAAAAATAATCCAGGTTTATCAAAGGACGCGGCAGAATATTTGGTCGAGAAAAAAGTTAATGCCGTAGCAATAGATTGTCCTAGCATTGATATAGGTACTGATAGCGGATTCATAGCTCATAAGATGCTCCTATCAAATCAAATTCTAGTAATAGAAAATTTATGTAATTTATACAAATTCAACAATGAAAAATTTACACTCTTAATGACTCCACTAAAACTTGTAGGCGCTTCAGGTTCACCTATACGTGCAATTGGTATCGAGGAATGAAAAAGCACAATATCACGGCGGTATTCGAAGATATAACACACATTACACACTTAGCAAACTCTTAAGCTATACAGTCCGTTGCAGCATTTCATCCAGTTCTAAATTTTTTATTATCAAAAATCCTAGTATTGTAATGATTGCACAATTTTTTTATATAACCATAAAACCAATGTATAATTGCATTTGTAATTGAGAATCCTTGAGAATAAGATAATATTTGCAATAGCAGTAGTATTGATTTTAATTTTAGTGACAACAAGTTCCAGCCAAATTTTTGCAAATACGGCGGCAGCGGGACCAAAACAACAGCAATTGAGTACAATAGCAAATGATACCAACAATACTAACAGAAGTAATAGTAGATTGTTATCATCTTCTTCTATGAGCACCCGTCCTAACATTCAGACAGATTTCAATCCAAGCGTGAAATATCCAACAATATCTAAATTTGCATATGTTGATCCTCTTGCAGTAATTATAGGGGACTGCGAGATTGGAAAACTAGTACTGATTGCACCGTTTGCAGTATGTAGAGGTGACGAAGGAACGCCAATTCATATTGGAGACTATTCAAATATGCAGGATGGTGTCTTATTGCATGCTCTTGAAACAACAGCTCATGGTAAGAATATTGATGATAGGCGATATTCGGCAGAAGGATCTCTTTTAAAAGCGAACGATAGTGAATTTAAGAATGGTTTTGCCATATATGTCGGAGATAAGGTTAGCCTAGCACATGGAGTACAGGTTCATGGACCTGCATATATTGGAAATGACACGTTTGTCGGTATGGAGAGCTTAATCTTTAATGCGAAAGTTGGAAAGAGAGTTGCTATTGGAGTATCAAGCACGGTAACCGATGGTGTCACAATCCCTGACAACAAATTTGTACCTCCAGGAAGCCTTATAACCACACAAGCTCAAGCAGATGCGTTGCCTGCGAGAGTTGGAAGTCCATATGAGAAGATAAATAGTTTCGTACTCCACGTAAACCAAGAACTTGCAAAAGGATACAACGCCCAAACTATCCAAAAATTGGCTACAGAGATGGAAGAAGAGTTAGAGCAGGAAGAGATGCTTCAAACAGGGAGTCCAACAGGAAATCCAAATGGAATGGCTAGCCATAAGTAGAATCCAAAAAATACCCGTTTGTATAAGCAGGTAGCTTCAGCTTCTTTTTCTATTCTTCAAATTCTCCATCTAGTGCATTGGGAGTAGATACCCTTACAATATAGGGATTTGACTTTGCAATATCCTCTTAAACATCTCTTGCACCTTGCTGTTGTACTGTAGGACAAGAAATCAGATTGTTCTTATGCAGTCCCTCTTTCTGACTACAACTAGGGTAGGGCGTAGGTTTGATCCGAGTTGTCTATTGCATAGATGCTAATCAAATTCAAAATCGTCATTGTTATTAAAATGTGGCTAGTCGGAAGCACTACCTAGTTATTCTTTGATTCTTGTTTCAGCTACAAAAAAACAAATCAATTGATGCTATTCTATTTTCAGATATCTTAATGACGCGCGGAATTTAAGGGTATCAGAAAGGTGTAGGAATTATCTACATGACTCATTTAAAAAAGAATCGCAGTATGGCTCAAAGAATACATGGATGGAAATTGTTGCTGTACCTACTGGATATATTATACAGTTAGGACGCTATGCCACTTTTGTAAGAAAAAATATTGCTCTGACTAGTGCACAGGTAAGTTTACTTTGCAATGAAGTTGTACAGGACCTTGCGTATTATACTCCTAGGTAACGTTCTGAAACTTGATATATAAAATGCCACTCTTGGGTAAGATATAAACCTGAAAATTTAAAATATTATTAATCTGTTCAGAATTAGTTGGTGAGCATCGGTAGAGCTATACCTTAATTTCAGAAATATTTCAGGGATTCACACAAATATATTTATGATTAAAAGAATCACAATTTTAACATCTATTTGACGATTGTAAGTATTGGGTTGTAGACCAATAGACATTCCTAGAAAAGTAAAAAAAATAACCGTTATGGTATCGCTGAGAGCAAATAGAAGCATAATAGAAATCACTATTGTTCTTTTTGTCCCACAAAAATTGAATTAGGATACGAAAAATAAATCTTATCCCCATCAAAATGACTCTCTAACCCAAGTAGATTCTTTTTGGTGTCTTCTATAAACAACTGACGAATTTTATTTACATCGTCAGGATTGGGAAACGAGGCCAGTAAATGCTCTTCTAGCTCAAAATTCATTCTATAGAATCCCTTTCTTTTTACTAGTATTCCTGCTTTTTTAAATAGATCCTCAAATTCAGAAACAGTTAAAGCTTTTGCATGTGAGGGATCTCGAAGTTTCTCAACATGATTGAACATATCTACTTTATTTGGTGGAGGTGTTGGATCTATTACTACTATTTGTCCGCCAACAGCACATACGCGGTTCATTTCATTTAATACAGAAAGTGGGTTCAATAGATGATGGAAGCTAAACCTGCTGGCGACTATAGAAAATGATCCTGTTGGATATGGCAAATTATCTGATATATCATGTATATCCCATTTCATGTTGTCTAACATATTTTTTTGCTGAAGGAGTTTGGCCTGTTGAATCATTGCAGGAGTAATATCTATGCCAGTTACTTGACTAGATATTTTCGCGAACTCGATTGAAATCAAGCCCGAGCCACAAGCTACATCAAGTATGACATCAGTGTCATCAACATTGACGACTGAAAGAATTTTTTGAAAGGTTTCCTCAATATAGCGAGCAGCTTTCTTTGTGAATGGAATCGCTTGTTTCGTAAATTGATCTATAATTAATTTATTATGATCAAAAGACATACTTGATTAAATAATACTCTTACTTTTAAATAATAATATTGGGTAATTAGAAATGGTAGAGGTACACGTGTATCCCCTCTCTTCAAAGTTCAGTGTGTGGGAAATAAGTAGTATGTATTAAGCTGAGAAGTAGAATTCACCAATCATCAGGATAAAAATAATTATTGTTATTGATAATAAAAATAATATTGAATACAAAATGGGAAGGCAATAATTAATTCGTAAGGGGATTGAAGCTACCTGTTAAGGAAATTATTTAATAAATGTGATTTCCATATGAATCTATTAGCTTTGAGCATTGAATCTGGTAAGGAAAACGAAGAAAAAGAAGAAAAAGCCGAATTGCTATATGGTATAGAAAATGCAGTAGGAAGGGGAGTGCAATTTATACAGAATGTAAGGAAGGGTATGGATCTTTTTGGTGACAAAAATGGTCCATCTATAATAATGGAATATGACCTATACAAAAATAATTATATAGATGTTATAAGAAGGGGTGGCAAAATAAGACTGATAAACTGAGATAACAAAAGAAAACATACGTCACTGCAGGGAGTTGATGAAAATAGTCACAGAGCTTCGCCATTTGGATGGATTAGTGGGTGGAATAGCGGTAAGTTAATCCGAATATATGACTACGACAACCCTTAAAGAAAAGCAACTTCTGACACAGGTTTTTTACAGCAATGCCGATGAGATTGTTAAACTAGGGCCAGTACATTTTTGAAACCTTTTGGAATAAGGCAATACCAGCCAAACAAAGAATAAAAGAGATCGAACAAGGTACCAAAAGGGAATTTATTGAGACCATTAGAAAACCTATTGAGATTAATAGGCTTGTTAGTGATCTTGTCCAATCAGCAACAGAAGAGATAGCAATATTGTTTTCTACAGCTAACAATACATTTCGTGATCGTCAACATTACAAGGAATTGCTTGAACTATTAAAAAAAAGTATCATTAGAACGTATGTTAAGAATTAGGATCTTAGTAGATAAAGAAGATCCAATAAACAACATGTTACGAGATCTCAAAGAACAGGAGGGTAGAAAACCCATTTGCATTGAATACCACAATAAGAAGGCTGGACAAAATAAAATTACTATTTTGGTAGTAGATAATGCTTATTCATTAACCATAGAAATGAAAGATAGCTCCGCAACAAGTTTTGACGAGGCAATTGGCTTAGCCACCTATTCCAATAGCGAACCAACAGTGTCCTCTTATTTTTCAATATTTGAAACTCTTTGGATACAAAGTGAATTGGATGAAGAAAAGGAACAGAAGATCATCAAATAAAAATACCTTTCGCTTATCTGCTAAAATCTATTGATGGTGTGTTTGAATTGATCAGCCACGAAACGCTCTTCAATATTCACTCATAAATCTAAAGAACCTCAACCTTGGAATCTGTCACAAATAAAATATGGAATGGGTAGTCATTAATGACTTCTCTATTGTCATGAGGAGAAGATCCTTTCTTGATATGGTTAATCGATTGGTGTCATTAGTACATCATTGTATCCTTATTTTCTTAACGTATTTATTGTGCCATATGAAAATTCTGCAGCCTTGCCAAAAATGGCATCCCATCATCTTTTCGATCTATATGTATTACTTTGGCTAGATCAAACTCCCTTCAATAAGATCACGATAGGCCCAGGAGTTTTCTTCTAGCTCTTAGTTTGCAAGATAAAAACTAAATTTAGTCAGCCGCTCTTCTATACGACTTAAAAGATTCTTTACAAGATACAACATAATTAGAAAAGTTTATTCTATTTTCATCTCATATAAGGTCATAGGTTAACCGAAGTACCTACCAACTATGGTCAAAGATTATTTCTATTTATTTATATGCAGCACACTGAGTTTGAAAAATCCTATGATGGGTATATAACCTGTTTGTATTGATGGTGATGGCTACAGTGACGAAATCATTTTTTGAATCTTAATAGTGGCATAATAATGGCAATGCTCATGTTTGTCTTGTCACCAAGTGTCTTAATGTTCCCCATTTGTAATTTTATCTCAAATCATATTTTATATTCTCACAATATGCCACCTCTTCCATAGTCTTTCTTTCACCTTGTGATATAAGCTCTTTAACTGTCACAGGCGAAAAGTCTGCATTTTGTAAAATGCTAGGTGATTCTATTTCGCTTCTAACTATTCTAGTAACAGAAAGTATTTGTGCGCCATAATGTTTTATAAGCTTGTCATACTCTGACTTTATTTGTGCAACTTCATCTGAATCAAGCTTTGATTGATCAGAATTCTTAAAAATATCATATAGCCTCTCTATGAGCCTAATCTGTCTTGTAACAAGCTTGGACATTTTTATTGTATCTTTATTTTTATCACTAAACAGAATATCTTTAGCTCTGCTTTCAACTTCTGCCATATTGGAAGGAAGGTGATGTATTCTCCGTGGATAATTCTCTACTATAAAGATATTTTTATCATTTCTTGGTGATGAAGACAATACTTCCCTTACAGGAGTATTGCTAAGAAGACTGCCATCCCAAGCATTTACGCCATCTTGAATTTCTATCCATGGAAATCCATAAAGAGGATAGCCAGCACTTCCCAGTATATGTTTTGCTTTAATTTCCATTTTTGTATTGTCAAATATTAATGGTCTTGCAGTCATTACATCTACTGCAGTAATAATTAGACGAAGAACTTCTGGTAGTTTTTCTTCTGCTGCAGCGGCAGCACGGTTAAGTTTTTTATAGTCTATGTATTTATCCAGGGTCTTTGCAAGTGGAGAATAATCATATAGATAAGTCCAGCTTTTTGGGTCAAAATATTGTCTGTCTTTAAATATATTTTCCCAGTTCCACCACCTTGGAACAAACATCTTAGAAACACCGAAGACTGCAGCATTAGCTGAAGCTGAAGATATTTTCTTTGTATTATATGTTCTAGTATTACTATCATAGTCTAAAACAAAGAAATCAGCAATAATGTTAGGATTACTTTCTGCAATTTCTATCCAAAAATCTTCAAGGTCTTTTTCAGGATGATCGCTTTTACTTCCTACGATTATTGCCGCATTTACAGCTCCAATAGATGTTCCAGCAGCAATATCTATTCTTATGTTCTTAGTTACTAGTCCCTTAAATACGCCGCACGCAAAAGCTCCCAATGAACCTCCTCCTTGCATTACAAGAACGTTTTCTACATTTGCTGATCTTGTTTGTTTTGGGAGATTCTCTTCTCGTTTTAATCTATAACTCATTCCTTGGTATTTTCTTATTACGTCTAGACCTATTACTTTTATGATCTTCACAGGCGCTAATTTGACTTAATATGATAAAATTCTAATGCTAATCTATAAGCACCGATAAGCATCTCTACTAAATAAAGCGAATCCACTAATGAGACCTATTCTTTAGTGGCTGTAGATTATTTAGTATTTTATCTTTTAAGCGTTTCAGCATGGACTTTTTCTGTGGTTAACCTTCAAGAAACTCTGAAAAACGAATTAATTGGGATCCCACAAGTTCAGAGTTGAATAGAGCTTTACTAACTTTTGTACTCAACCAACATGCTAGCACAGACAATATAGTCTTACCAGTTTGAATCAGACTTGGGTGGGCCGAAGTGCAATTCTGGATAAATTGTACCATCGAATCCAACATTCCTAAGAAGGACTAGGAAAGTATACATAAGTATAGTAAATGATTTGATGATTCTAATAGCAAAGAATTCAAGGTTATGCAGTTACAGTAGCTAAGGGGGTAAATTTCTTCAAGCTTGATATATTGCTCACTCTATACGCTTGAGTATAGCTTAATTCCCATGGCATAAGTATCGATTATACTAGGATCGGGGTTGATATGATCTTTAGATCTTGCAGTAAATGTTTGAGGGGTCGGTTCGTCACTTTGAGTTAATGTTGGCTCTAAACTATATAGAAAATTTCCGACACCAAAAGTATGGTGAACATGTGCTCCACCACCGCAAAGGGCATACCCCGGTAAGACATTAGCGGTACTAAAAGGATGAGATTTCGCACTAGAGATAGCACTCTGGAACGTGGTGGTAACAGTGCGAAAATAAACGTTATGCCCAGCTTGGTCCTTCGTAGTAAGATCTGTTTGAATTCCAGCAGCATATACTGTAAGGACGAAGGATCTGAAACTTGTGCATCTGTTGAATGTGCTCTCCATGAGATGCTTGACTCAGGGAAAGAAGCAGTAGCTAAATTTCCTTTGTTTGGATGATAATGTATGTTAAATCCACCTCCCAAAAGTGAATATCCGTCAGGAAGGACAGCTGTTATTTCAGGATGGTTAACCTCATTACTATTTTTGCTCTGCTACCTCCTCTGTTGGACATTTCGATACTACTCCTCAGGCTTTATAGCTTCAATCATAGCATCAATCTTTTTATCCAAACGAAGTATCTCATTAAGTATTCTTTCGTGATGATTTTGAAATATCTCTATTGATTTCAAAACTTTATCGTGACTTTCTTCGATAGCGTTTATGCGGGTGAGAGTCTCTTCCTGTTTAATAGTAGTATTTTTCTGTATTTTATAGACCCACCAACTTATGAGAGCACCTACAACTGCTCCTATTGCAATACTAAGATATGTGCTTGATGCATTTGTCATATCTAGACAACCCCGGGTTATCTCAGGCATACAGCCCCAAACGACAAGAAGAGGTAATACCATTCTACTATAATAATTTTGACTTACTGTTATAATTTGTGTATCCTAAGGTCAGCGTAATCAGTTAGTTTCCTTACTATCAATATCCTATTCGCGGAGGTCCTATCCGGAGTGTATTGAATGACCTAACTTATGTTATCATCATCTGCTCGATTAAGCCTCTGATAGCCTATCGTCGTTAGTGGGTTCGATCTTTTGATTGAGGTCTTAAACTTGTACACATAATTTAGCGTCAGCTATCTTGCTATAAGACTGCAGCGTCAGCACGTGGACGACCTAATAATCCCAAGCCTGTCATTCTTAATCTCTATTCTATTGACCCTCTAGTAAATTGAACTACTTATAATAGAACTGCAATGTTAGTCTAAATGCATCGATGCGTATTGCTAGAAAAAATCTTCCAAAGGCTTGAGCTTTCCAGCATTAGAAGAAGGTCATAATATTTCACAAATACTCGAATAGCTCATCTCATAGAGTTTCAATTTTAAACTTATTTGTAGCATTTATTGGAGAAACCGGATACTCGCTTATACATATAGCTCTTTTGTGCATCGAGACTAACTAACTTACTTTACTTGTTTCTGGGATTCGCTTGTTAGTTTGGAAAGTCTTTTTAGAGCAGTCATGATATCATCTAACGATGTCTTATCCAAAAGACGTTTTTTCCAGAATGTATTCAGGACTAAGTAAAGCTGATGATGGCCTACTTTATCCAAAGGAAGAGGAGAAAGAGCAAGATGTAGACCTCCAAGAAGTAGATGAAACCCTGCAAACCAATATCTTTAACACTATGCTAAGCAGAAGATCTCAAAGAAAATTTGAAGATAAACAGGTTGAAGATTCAAAAGTTGAGATGATATTTGCTGCTGCTGATACAGCCCCGACAGCTGGTGGCTTTCAAGGCTTTGAAATATATCATGTTAAAGATCCGGAGATTAAACTTAAGCTCGTTGATGCATCCAATAAGCAGCCATATGTCAATGCTCCTGCTGTTCTTGTATTCTGTATGAATCCTGAGAGAATAAAAATGAACTTCCCACCCAATATTATTAAAAAATTCTCTTTACAGGATGCTACTCTCGCAGCAGCATATTCACAGCTTGCGGCACATGCACTAGGCTTAAGCTCTATATGGATAGGAATGATAGACGAAGAAAAAGTTATGGCAGCATTAGGGACATCGTATTTACCTTCTTCCATTCTGTGTTTAGGATATCCCCAGAAGATGCTTCAACCTAAACCAAAAAGAAGTTTGATCGGTTTAATTCATGAGGTTTAACCTACACACTTTTGAATTGTTATCAACACAATTTTTAGGCCCGTAGAGCTGATGATGCGGAATTGAATGAAAAGCAAATTTGATGGAGATCGCAATCAGTGTCCGTGTATGCTGCTGCGTCGGTAGAAGTGACTATTTGTTACCGGATCATAAAGGTACGTTTTGTATAGATAGATATCAATCTGTAATGCAAAATACACTAAACTTAGATAAAGAACCATTAGTCGCAAAGGCCATAAGTTTCATAAGATAGCCTCAGGCTGATGAAACAAGAAATAATTATTGCGACTATATCGATAGTTATTGCAACACTGATTGCATCTCCACTCCTAAGTAGTAATGTATTAGCTCACGGAGTAGCAGGAAAAACCGCTATTCTATATGACAATCCCTCAGGAAATTTAAGGGGCTGGAACCCAGACGGACACTCATGGAGATTTTCAATATTTGATCTAGACTTCTCTCCTTTTACATCCACTGTCCTAGTTAATTTGAGATCATCTACGGGTCTTCATTCCTGCAATGTTGACAACTGGATTTATAATTTTACTGCCGGAGTATTTTATCTTGTATGTACTGTTGTTCCTGAGGGTGCTGAATTGCATTATACAATATTTAATCCAATCTGCCTATCGCTTGTTGGATGTCTGGGCTCAGAGGTTGATCCTAGCGTAATCGGGAACGTTTTGAAATCAAGCAAAAATATGAATAAAGGCATTGAAGACGCGCCATCTAGAGAACAACAACGACAGTTAGCCAATGTTACTGGTGATGATGGCAGATAGACGAATAAGCGGATCGAACTAACTCCGTATAGCTTAGATGCAAGGCATTATACTTTGAGTTTGATCTGATAGTACTAACTAGATGTGAGTTAGCGTACAGTCTCAGATGGAAACTTGTGTATTTGAAATTTGGGAGTGAGGTATTGCGTCAGCAGAAATAATAATAAAAACTATCGACATGGCAAAAGGCGAAGGATCACACAGAAGTCCCTGGTAGAATAGAAACGAAAACAGCCATGGTAACTAATAAGTGTGCCGGGTCGGGTGGAGGACAAAATTGACGCTACAATTCGGCCCAATGATGAAAGTTGATGATCTTTAGTTGATATGGATGTGAATAGATGAATAGATTTTTTTTAAGTCATTTGATAATGCTTCAAAGACTCCCATTTAACATTTTCCTTAGCCTAGATTTAACTTATTAATTGACAAATTGGTTTTCCTTGATTACTTCCTATAGCATTCACAGCCTTCATTACCTTCACTGCTTATACCACATAGACCAAATAACATTTCAGGCTATAAAAGCGTGGAAAGGTGAGTTAATGTCCTTCTCCCAGCCATTTCACTAAGATTAGATATTTGTCTTACCTTGGATGGCTTCCTTCATAGATATAGTAGCTGTACCACTATAGGTACGTAAACTAGATTTTCCTGCGCGGCTAAAATCAGCAGAAGTTATGGTCGCATCTATAGTGTGCTTGTGTTTGGATGAGCCATCTAGTTTCATCATATCAAATGAAGCATTAAAAGCTGGA
>Ga0137365_10005001_pt1 | contig 10633 bp, 7 predicted proteins | sample SagtaG_9_FD_104799 | JGI IMG/M metagenome (GOLD analysis project Ga0137365, IMG submission 104799) | Vadose zone soil microbial communities from Sagehorn Ranch, Mendocino, California, USA - Sage1_L_40_16 metaG | ecosystem: Environmental > Terrestrial > Soil > Vadose zone | place: USA: California... | reverse complement strand
CCAGGGGGTGGAGGTGCGGGCCATGAACACCAGCGCGGCCAGGCAGTTGCGCTCGGGGATGGTGCGGTGCCGGCCGCCGTAGGGTGGGCGGGGTGGAGGTGGTAGCAGGGGTTCGACGAGCGCCCACAGGTCGTCGGGGACGAGCTTGTCAACGAGGCTGGTCTGGCACGCGATCATGCCATACCCCAACCCAAAGGAGCGAAACGACGTCTTAGGGTCCACGGGCGGTGCAGGGCACGATCACTGCGGCTTCGTCTGGCGGCCTGGTCGGCTGCGGCCAGTGGCGATGGCGGTCGCGCTTGAGTGGGAAATTGCTCATCTTGCGCTTCACCACTCGCGGCAGGGCGCGCAGCCGGCGTGGGGGCAGCAGGTGCCGCAGCACCTCAGTGATCGCCTGGCGCATCGCCCTTGCCAGCCGCCGAGGGGAAAAACGCGGCCTGGCTGGTCACTTGGCGCCGCGCGATGTGCAGGGTGCGGGTAAACGACAGCCGGTCAGGGTCCACCTCGGCCTGCAGGGCGGCTTGGTGCATGAGGGTGCGGATGGCGTAGTGGACCAGCAGGTGCGCCCAGACCTCTTGGCGGACCCCGTCGGGATCGCGGCTGCACAGCACCACTCCTGGGCCGCGCTGATGGGTCTTCAGCTCATCCAGCGCGGTCTCCGTCTCCCACCGCTGCGGATACAGCGCCGGCAGCTCCGCCGCGGGCGCCAGGTCGGGGTCCAGGATCGTGGTGATGAGCCGGTAGCCCTCCGGCTGGCAGGGGCGGCCAGGATCGTCCAGGCGGTAGTCGATGACCCGCACCGCCACCCGCCTGCGCCTGGGATGACCGGCGCCCAGCTCGCTGCGCCAGGAGCCGTCGGCGAAGACCTCCAGCACCTCCAGCTTCGTATCCTGGCGGCAGCGCCACACCAGCTCCGCGCCGGTCGCCTGCAACGTCCGCCACAGCTCCAGGCCGCACAGGCCCTGGTCGACCAGCAGCAGCATCCCCGGCGCAAGCGAGCGAGCAAGCGACGGCGCCAGCGAGCCCTCGCCAAGATGCAGCCCGCCCATGGCCGCGTCCACCACCGCATGCGTGCCACACTCCACCAGGCCCACCAGCCGCACCTGCGGGAACGCCCCTTGGCCGCGGCCACCACCAGGCCGGCCGAACGCCGCAGTGTTGGCCGGCGTATCGGGCACGTCCAGGGTCGAGCCGTCCAGCGCCATCAGCCGCAACCCCCGATACCACGCCCCAGGCGTCGCCTGGGTCGCCAACGGCCGGGCGACCTCAACGAACAGCTCCCGCAGCGGTGCCGGCCCGAGCCTGGCTCTGGCCCGGGCGATCGAGCTTTTGTCTGGGACCTGCCAGGCGCCCCGCCAGCGCCGAGCCCACGCCAGCCCCTCGACCAGCAGCCGCATGACCTCCTCGTAGCCCACCTGGGCGAACAGGCACATCGCCAGGGTGTAGTAGACCACCACGCGGGCGGGCAGCAGCCGCTGGCGCTGCTCGGCCCGCCCGGTCCGAGCGATCACCCGATCCACCAGCTCGGGCGGGAACGTCCTGGTCAGCACCCCGATCGCGATCCGATCCGGCAGCCGTGGTGTGACCGGCGGCTTGGTCTGGCCGGCTCGTGGCATCCGAGTGCGATCACCTCCGGACACCGAACACTACCTGGTGCGCCACATGCTGGCTGATGCTGCACGCGTACGGTGGCAATGACCTCGGGCCGCTGTGGCCGGCAGCAGCACGCACCGAGCACCGTGGGCCGCCGAGGCCCGCTGCGCAACCGCACCCCAGACCGGAAGGAGCACGTCATGCATGCCTCGATCATCGACATGACGCTGCGCCTGCCCGTCGATGACGTGCTGGTCGACGAGCTCCGCGCAGACTTCCTGCCCAGGGCCTCGCGCCACCCGGGGTTCCGCGGCTTCCAATATGTCCTGGCCGAGCAGGGGCGGGCGATCGGCATCCTGTGGTACGAGCAGCCAGAGGATCTGGACGGCATTACCCAACTGGTCGGCACCTGGTTTCAGGACCACATCGCGCCACGCCTGGCGGGACCCGAGACCGCCGTACGCGGTCGCGTCGTCATCACACGACCCCGCCGTACACCGCCACGACCTAACACAACGGCATTGGGGCTAGCCCCAATGCAATCCGGTTTGCCGCTTTGACGTGGGTAGTGTCCGCTCCTTGTCGCTTTGTGGAAGGAGCCAAAGCAACCGGATGGCACCCGCCGCACCCGTCGAGCTGCCCTCGCCGCCGCCGATCACCGACCGGATCGCACTCGGCGCTGACCAGCACCTTCCCGCCAGACCTGGTCGACCAGGTCATCGAGCAGACCGGCCGGCCGAGCAGCGCCGCCGGCTGCTGCCCGCCCGCGTGGTCGTCTACTGGGTGCTGGCGTTGGCGCTGTATGGCCAGGCCGCCCACGAGGAGGTGCTGCGCTGGCTGGTCGAGGGGCTGGGCTGGGGCGGTGCCGACCAGGTCTTCGACCGCCAGGTCTGAGCCGCGGCCAGCCGTGTCCCTGTAATTGACGGGACCTGGCTCCCCCCGCCAGCCAGGTCCCGTTTGTCGGCAGCGGCGCCTGCCGATGGTCAGCCTGTACGTTCGACCTTTGTGTCCGACTTGTGATCAGCATCGAGCCTGGTGCAAGGTGATACCAGAGCCGTCCTTGCTGGCTTTGACATTTCTTGCCAACCGGACAAGATGAGCGGGTGCACGACGAAGGAGGCAGGCGCGAGAAGGCCAGGAGTACAAGGGGGCCGGGGTGCGGGTGAGCGAGGACTTCCCGACCTTCGGGCACGCCCTCAAGTACCTGCGGCGGCGCGCCCGCCTCACCCAGCGCGAGCTGGGGCTCGCGGTCGGCTACAGCGAGGCGCAGATCTGCCGCCTCGAGCAGAACCGGCGCCTGCCCGACCCGATCACGCTGGCGGCGGTGTTCGTGCCCGCGCTCGGGCTCGAGCGCGACCAGGCGCTCGCCGCCCGCTTCCTGAAGCTGGCCGCGGAGGCGCGCGGCGAGGCCCGGCCGTCCACCAGGACAGCGGCGCGCGCGCCCAGCGGGCCGCCCGGACCCACCGACGTGCCCGAGCTGGACGCCATCCCCGCGCCGCCGCGCCACGCCGTGCCCCGCACGGGCATGCTCGCCGAGCTGCGCGAGCGCCTCGCCAGCGACCGCGCCGTCGTGGTGGTCGGCCTTCCTGGGATGGGCAAGACCACGCTGGCGGCGGCGCTGGCGCGCGAGCACCGCCCCGAGCCGGTTTGCTGGCTCACGCTCAGCGCGGGCCTGAGCACGTCGATGGACGCCCTGCTCAGCCGGCTCGGCCGCGCCCTCGGCGTCGAGGAGCCGAGCCCGCCTCCACCGCTGGAGACGCGGCTCGAGCGCTTCGGCGCGGCCATCGCGGCACGCCCCCTGCTGATCTGCCTCGACGGCGCCCAGCTCATCCGCGACGACCTGGCCATGCTGCAGGCACTCGGCAGCCTGATAGAGACCACCCCCGCGCTCCTCCTGCTCACCAGCCGCGAGCAGCTCCCCCTGCCAGGGCTCTCCGTGCTCCGCCTCGGCGGTCTCGAGCCGCCAGAGGCACGCACGCTGGTGAGCCGGCTCGGCGGCCCGCTCCCGGCGGGGCTCGCCGAGCGGCTGATCGCCCGCACCGGCGGCAGCCCGATGCTGCTGCGGCTCTCGCTCGCGCAGCTCCGCACCGCGCCGCAGCCCGCCCGGCTCGTCGAGCACCTCGAGACCCAGCCGGAGGTCGCCGCCTACCTGCTCGAGACCACCCTCGGCCACCTGCGCGAGCCGGCGGCCGAGCTGCTCGCGCTGGTAGCGGTGTTCCGCCAGCCGGTCGACCTCCACGACGAGACCCTGGTCGACCTCTATCAGGCCTCCGAAGGCCCTCGCGACCTCTTGGACGATCTCGCCGAGCTGCAGCGCTACCAGCTCGTCGACCATCCCGCCCAGGCGCGGCTCCACCCGCTGGTCCGCGACCACGTGTACGCCCGGCTGGTGGGCGACGTGGCGCGGCGCTGGCGGCTGCACCGGGTCGCCGCCACCTGGTACGAGCTGGTCCGCGAGGACGCGCTCGAGGCCGCCTGGCACTTCAGCCAGGCCGGCGAGGTCGCCCAGGCGATCGAGGTGCTGGCCGGGCAGACCCGGGCGCTGGTCCGGGCGGGCCAGGCCTTGGCCGCGGCCGACCTCGCCAGTGCGCTGCTGCGCCGCGCGCGGCGCGCCGGAGCCGGCTCAGATCTGGTCCGCCAGCTCCTCCAGATACAGGGCGACCTACTGGTGGACACCGTGCGGGCGGGCGAGGCCGAGACCGCCTACCGGCAGGCGCTCGCCCTCGGCGCCTCGCCGGCCCTCCACGCACAGGTGGCCTGGCGGCTGGCGGAGAGCCTGCTGCAGCGGGCTCAGGTGGCCGAGGCACTCGCCATATGCCGCGAGGCGACCGGCGCGCTCGCCCCTTCCGACACGCTGCTGCTGGCCCAGCTCGCCGCCACCGAGTGCCGGGCGCACCTGATGCTATCCACCTACGACGACGCCGTGGACCGCGGTGAGCGGGCGCTCGAGCTCGCCGGGCTGCTGCGCGCGGTGGCTCCCCAGAGCGCCGCCCAGGTGCGCGCCCGCGCCCTCGCCGTGCTCGGCATCGTCGCGCGCCTGCAACGCCGCTATGTGGCCGCCGTCGACCACCTCCGACGCGCCATCGCCGCCGCCCGGGAGGCGGACCTGCAGGGGCTCGCCAACCGCTGCCTGTTCAACATCGGCGCGCTCCGCTTCGAGCAGGGGCAGATGGAGGCGGCGCTGGAGGTCTACGCCGAGGTGCTCGCCGACATGCGGGCGGTCGGGGACAGCTACGGCGTGGCGCGGGTGCTGCACGCCCTAGCGGACGTGCGGCGGGTCCGCGGCGATATCGAGGCCACCCTTGCCCTGCTGGACCACGCCTGCGCCATCAAGCGGCGGCTCGGCGACGTTCAGGGCCTCGCCACGTCGGAGAACAGCCGAGCGGTGGCGCTGCTCTCGCTCGGCCGGGTCGCCGAGGCACAGGCGCTCTCGGAGCGGACGCTGGTCGAGTCCGCCGACATCGGCGAGCAGTGGATCCGCGGCCACCTCCTCGGGACCCTCGCCACCATCGCCATGACAGCCGGCGACACCGCTCGCGCGCGGGCCTCGCTGCACGAGGCGCTCGCCCTTCCAGGCCTGACCGACCCCCGCATCCGCGCCCTGCTCAGCGTGCACCTGGCCCTGGCCGAGATGGTGGACGGGTCGGTCGAGCGGGCGGAGACGCTGCTGCGCGACGGCGTGGGCGACGAGCACGGGCCGGAGGTGGCGCTCAACCGCCGGTTCCTGGCCGGCGCGGTCGCGCTTGCACGCGGCGACGCCGCCGCCGTGCGCGACGCCGCCCGCGCCATGGCCGACCAGGTCTCGACCTCTGGCTTCGCGCTGTACGCCCCAGTCGCCGCGCGCCTGGAGGCCGCGGCCGCCGACCCCCCGCCGCTGGCCGCCCTACCCCGCCTGCTCTGGGTCGTCGGGGAGGAGGCCCTGGGGTGATCCGGGTCCGGAGAGGAGGCCGTGGAGCCGTGGCGGACCGCCCGGCCCGGCCGCCCGCCCTACACGCTCGGCGGCCAGGCGGGCGAGCCGCACGCGAGCGGATGGGCCACGGCAGTCTTGAGGCAACCGGCGGTTATGTGCACCGGGTCAGCGAGGCGGACCGGGAGGCCGCCCGGCACATGGGCGAGCTGTTCAACAGGCAGGAGTCGGACACGAAGCAGGGGGAGTGAGGCCAATCAGGAAAACGAGTGACGGTACGACCAAGGGTTGAGAGCCTACCTGTAAAACGAGAGCGGTTTAGACTCGTCTGGTAACGATCTGATGTCATCCTATTAGGCTCTCCGAAGCCATGTCAGACTCGTTGCTCTATCAGCCTCCAGCGCCCAGCGGGCACTCGCTCCACCACCTGCATCAGCCTCTCTACCTGCACCGATACCTTCTGATTGCTCCTCACGCCTACAGTCTTCCAGCTCGACTCTGCATGCACTGGTATTTACCTTCCCAGTGACGTTCTCTGCCCTATACTTTTCAGCAGGACAGATATGCATCGGGGATGCTGCAATGCCCGCGGTGCGTACCGGGAGGCGAAGCATCGTGGCGATCGGAACCCGCGCCCCGCAGGCGCCGGTGCCGGCGGTGGTGACCGGCTCGCAGCTTGTGGTGGTTACTCGCTGGCAGGCTCGCGCCTGGGAGCAGGCGATGGGCAGCGCGGCGCAGGACCACCAGGGCCCGCCGTCCGGGTGGGACCGGCAGGCCCGCTCGGGCGCGGTCGGCTACGACCTGGTGCTGGCCACGCCCCGCACGCTCAGCGCCTTGGCGGTCGCGGTGGTGCGGGAGGACCCGGAGGTGACGCGGGCGATCGTGGGGGCGCATCACCAGGCGATGGGCGAGGTCGCCCACCAGCTCACGATCGCCGCGGGTACTGAGATGCCGGTTCTGGTTGGCCATGACCTGGACTCCGAGGGGCAGCCGTGGCTGCACACTCACGTGATCTACGGGGCGCTGGCCCGCGCCGGCCGCCAGGACCCTGGGGGGTGGCTGGTGGTGGACCGTGGCCGGCTGGAGCGGCTGGCGGCAACGCTAATGTGGGGCTATCAGCTGCTGGTCCGCCACCAGCTCGCCGACCTGCTCGGCGACCTCGGCCTGGACTGGTCGCTGCCGGCGGCCGATGGGTCGTCTGAGGTGCTGGGCCTTGGAGCGGGCGAGCTTGCCACGATCGACACGCCGGCTCGGCCGCTTGGCGAGATCAGCGCGTGCCGGGACGAGTAGGACACAGTGGCGGCGGATCTGCACAAGCTGGCGGCCGGGCGGGAGGGCTACTACACCCGCGAGATCGCGAAGAACCGTGAGGAGTACCTGTCCGGCCACGGCGAGTCCCCCGGCATCTTCCACGGCGGCAGCGCCCACGGGCTCGGCCTGGAAGGCGAGTGCTCGGCGGAGGCGTTCAAGCGGCTGTTCGCCTGGCAGGACCCTCGGACGGGTGAGCAGCTTGGCCGCGCGCCGCGCGCCGATGCGATGCCGGCGTGGGATCTGGTGTTCCGCCCGCACAAGGACGTCTCGGTGCTGTACGCCCTGGGCGACCAGCGCACTGGTTCGGCGGTGGCTGAGGCGCACCAGGCGGGCGTTCGGGCGGCGGTCGCCTACCTTGACCAGCAGGTCGGAACCAGGACGGGGCGGCATGGTGTTGAGCATGTGCAGGGCGAAGGGCTGCTGGCGGTGGGGTTCACGCACCGCACCTCGCGGGCTGGTGATCCGCTGCTGCACACCCACCTCATCATCGCCAACCGCACCCGTGGGCCGGACGGAGCGTGGCGGACGCTGGACTCCCGCGACCTGCTCAACCACCGCGCCTCGGCGGATGCGATGTACCGGGCCGCCTATCAGAGCGAGCTGTCCCGGTCGCTTGGGGTGCGGTGGGAGGCGCCGGACCGGTGGGGTAACCGTGCGATCACCGGGATGCCGGAGGAGCTGCGGCGGGGATTCTCCAAGCGCCACGAGCAGATCGTCGCCGAGCTGGAGCGCCAGGAGGCCAGTGGGAAGCATCGGACCGCCAAGCTGGTCCAGCACGTGGTGCATGCGACCCGGCCGCCCAAGTCCCATGAGACCCCCGAGACGCTGTACGACCGGTGGCAGCAGGAGGCGCGGGCGCTTGGCTACGAGCCCGAGCGGCTGGTCCGCGACGTCACCAAGGTGACGCGCGCCCGCGAGCAGCACCTGGACGCGACGGCGGGACACGACGGCGCCTCGGCAGACGCACCAGGCGGGACGGCGGGACAGCCCGAGCACTCGGGACGCTCGGGCGGGACGGTGGCGGGACTGCCCGAGCGGACCATCACCACGATGTTCGACCGGCTCGCCGGCCCCGAAGGACTCACCGAGCAGGCGTCCACCTTCGCCCGCCGCCAGGTGCTGGGCGCGGTCGGCAGCGAGCTGCCCGCCGAGGTCGCCGGCATGGTCGGCCCGGCCGACCTGGAGCGGCTGGCCGACCGGTTCCTAGCCGAGCGGGCGGTTAGCGTGATGGCCGACCACGCGGTCGGGGAGCGCCGCTACGCCACTCCGGAGCTGCTGGCGGTGGAGCGTCGCCTGCTTGAGGCCGCGGTCAGCCGCGCCGGCGAGCAGACGGGCGTGTGCTCGCACGACAGCGTCCGGGCGGCGTTCGCCGCCAATTCCACGATCGGCGCGGACCAAGCGGCGATGGTCCGTGACATTACCCAGGGTGGGCAGGGTGTGAGTGTGGTGGTTGGCAAGGCCGGCACCGGCAAGACCTACGCCCTGGGGGTCGCCCGGCACGCCTGGCAGCTCGAAGGCCTTCGCGTTGTCGGGGCGGCGCCCACCGGGATCGCCACCGTCTGCCTGGACGCCGAGGGGTTCGAGCACTCCCGCACGGTGGACGCGCTCCTGGGAGAGCTCGACCAGGAGCGGGGCGGGCGACGTCGGCCGCACCGGCGACCAGCGCAATTGACACGTAAGCGTCAATTGCCCGGCCAGGACGGCCGACAGGACGGCCGGGACGAGCGTGTCTTGGACGCCAGGACAGTGCTGGTGGTGGACGAGGCCGGGATGCTCGGCTCCCGCAAGCTCGCCCGGCTGCTCGACCATGCTCAGGACGCTGGCGCGAAGGTGGTCCTGGTGGGCGACGACCAGCAATTGGCGTCGATCGAGGCCGGTGGTGGGTTCCGGGGCCTGCGGCTGCGGCTTGGCGCCGCCACGTTGACGGAGAACCGCCGGCAGGCCCAGCCGTGGGAACGCGAGGCGGTCGAGCAACTCCGCGAGGGCAACGTTGACCAGTCGCTGGACGCCTACCGCCAGCACGGACGGCTGGTCGCCACCGAGACGCCCAGCCAGCTGAAGGAGGCGATGCTTTCGGACTGGTGGTCGGCGTTCCAGCAGGGCCGCCGGGTCGCGATCCTGGCTTACCGGCGTGATGAGGTGGACCAGTTCAACACCGCCTGCCAGCAGCTCCGCGACCAAGCCGGGCACCTTGGTGCCGACCGGCTCCAGGTCCGCGACCGCAGCTTCGCGGTCGGTGATCAGGTGGTCTGCGGCAAGAACGCACTCACCACGCTGGGGGTCGCCAACGCCAGCCGCGGCCACGTCGTCGCCCTGGATGCGGAGCAGCGGCAGATGACGCTCCAGCTCGAGGACGGCCGCCAGGTGACCTTGCCGCGCGAGTACCTGGACGAGCGGCCAGCGTGGTGGCTGCGCGGCAACCCCGACCGGCGCACCATCGACCTCGCGTATGCGACCACCGGGCACAAGGCACAAAGGGATCACCCGCGACGAGGTGCTGGTCCGCGTCACCAGCGCCGAAGACCGCCAATGGCTGTATGTCGCCGGCAGCCGTGGGGTCGGCAAGACCACCTTCTACAGCGTCGTCACGCCCGAGCCGGCGGTGCGCGCCGACCCGGAGCGGGCGGCGCTGGACGTGCCCGCCGCTGACCGCACCCCCAAGGACCAGGCCGACCAGCTCGGCATGGTGGCGCGGCGCGACGGCAGCAAGCGGCTGGCGGCCGACACCACCGCCACGCTGGATCTGCGCAGCATGAGCAAGCACGACCTGCGCGTCCGACGCGACCAGCTCGCCGAGCTGCTGGCCGCCGCCCCACCCGACCAGGCCCGCCGACTCGACCAGGCGACCACCCGACGCGACCAGCACGACCAGCGACTCGCCCAGGCGACCAGTCGCCTGGAGCAGGCCCGCGACCAGCTCGCCGGCCTGGACCATGGTCCCGCCAGGTGGCTGCGACGCGCCGACCTGGCCAGGGCGCGGGAGCAGGCCAAGCAGACGGAGGAAGCCGAGAAGGTCGCCCGGCAGCAGGCCGACCGTGCCGCCGACCGGGAACGCGCCGCCCGCCAAGCCCAGCAGCAGCACCAGGCCCACCGCGAGGCCAACCCGGAGCTGCTGGCCGAGTATCAGGCGGTGGTGCGCGAGGACAAGTGGCGCGGCCGCGCGGACGCCCGCGCGGTCGAGCTGCTCCAGCCCGAATGGTCGCGCGACCTCGGGGAGCGACCAACCACCGTCAAGGGCGGGCGCGCGTGGGACCGGGCCGTCGAGCAGACGATCGAATACCGGCAACGCTGGAACGTGGAGGATGCTGAGCATCCTGTGGGGCGGGAGCCGCACGGCCGCGATATGTCCCTGGAGCAGCGGCAAGCCTGGCGGCACGCCACCCAGGCGATTGACCGCCTCCGCGACCTGGCCGACGACCGAACCCAGCGCAGCGAACGGCGCGACCATCCGAAGGCGACCGGTCGCAGCGACCAGCGAGGCGACCAAGCCTACCCGACCGGTCGCACCGACCAGCGGGCCGAGCGGGACGACCACCAGCAGGCGACCGGTCGCCACCCAAGCGACCACCGCATCGGCCGCTCGGACCGTGGGCGACCCCGCGACCTCGACCACGAGCGCGCCATGTAACTTGGCCCGCGCGACCACCGCGACCACACGCCCACGAGCGAACCACCACCGCAGCGATCGCAAGGTTGACTCGTACCAGGGTGAGGCTGCTATGTGCTGTCAAGCTGCCCGGAGGATTTCGACGCCGGGTTGGTCGTAGCGCTCCAGCAGCCGGAACAGCTGCCGGGCGATGACGCGTCGTAGGCACCGCTTGG
>Ga0137365_10004993_pt1 | contig 10641 bp, 10 predicted proteins | sample SagtaG_9_FD_104799 | JGI IMG/M metagenome (GOLD analysis project Ga0137365, IMG submission 104799) | Vadose zone soil microbial communities from Sagehorn Ranch, Mendocino, California, USA - Sage1_L_40_16 metaG | ecosystem: Environmental > Terrestrial > Soil > Vadose zone | place: USA... | reverse complement strand
CCGTCTTGCTGGTTTGCGCCAGCGCGCCATGCGCGCCGAGTACGACCGCCAGTATGCAGGACACCGCCACCACTCCGGCGAGGAACCACAGGGCCCGCCAGGGCTGGTACCCGTAGCCGAGGGTGACCTTGGTGATCGTGCCCCACCACCGCTCCCACCGGCTTGTCTTACCACGGGCGAGCTGATCGTCGCGTTGGGCCACCAAGGTCTGGCGGGCCTGTCGGTCGTTGCCCAGCGCCCGGTACCCGGCGGCCAGCTGCTGATACGGCTGCGCCGCATAGCCGGGGGTGCCGTACCGCAGCAGGTCCAGCCAACCCTTGGCCGAGATCTGCTCGGGCACACCGGCGTAGGTCAGCCCATCCACCGCGAGCCGTTGAGAATCGACATTGTGCTCTAGCTGCGCCGGAGCGAATACGAACGCCCCACCCACCCGCGCACCGGTCAGGTCCACTGCCACATCCTCACCTCCGCCGGTGGCGGTGAGCCCGCGCAGAAACATGCCCTGCCCGACGTGCAAGCCGTCGGCGGCCAGGGCGGGGCCGGAATCGTTGCTCAGCTCCGCCCCCTCGCAGTCGAACTGGATGCCGATGCGGGCGCCGAACAGGCGAACCGCGCCGACGTCGCCGCTGCCGATGGCGGTGAATCTGCGGAGCGCGCCGGCATTGTTGCTGCCAGTTGGGATGAACACGCTGTGCAGAACTATGGCCTGATCGACTTGCAGGCCGTCGGCATTCAGGGCGGGACCGGAGTCGTTGCGCAGCTCCGCCCCGGTGCAGTCGAGGCTGCCGCCGATATGGGCGCTCATCAGCCCGACCGCGCCAGCATCGCCGCTGCCGGTGGCGGTGAGCCTGCGCAGAAACATGCCCTGGCCGACTTGCAGGTTCTCAGCGTCCAGGGCTGGGCCAGAATCGTTGTGCAGCTCTGCGCTGCTGCAAGTGATCTGGCCGCCGATGCGGGCGCCGAACAGGCGAACCGCAGCAGAATCGCCGCTCCCGGTGGCGGTGAGCCCGCGCAGAAACATGGCCCGATCGACTTGCAGGCTTTCGGCGTCCAGAGCGGGGCCGGAATCGTTGCGCAGCTCCGCCCCGATGCAGTCGAGCTGGCCGCCGATGTGGGCGCCAAGCAGGCTGACCGCAGCAGAATCGCCGCTGCCGGTGGCGGTGAGCCCGCGCAGAAACATGCCCTGCCCGACGTGCAAGCCGTCGGCGGCCAGGGCGGGGCCGGAATCATTGTCCAGCTCCGCCCCGGTACAGTCGAGGTGGCTGCCGATGTGGGCGCCGACCAGGTAGACCGCGCCATCATTGGCGTGGCCGATAACCCTGACCCCATCCAGGAAGAGCACGCTACAGGTGAGGCGGGTACCGTCCAGAGGTGGCTTAGCGGGGTGTTCCAACTGGCATCCGGTCAGGCCGACGAAGGTCAGACGGGCATCCCGGGCTAGGACACCTTCCTCCAGGAGGCAATCTGTCAGCTCAAGGCGGACATCCGTGGTGACGTTTTCCAGATCAAGCCGACCGGTGATCTTGGCCCCCCGCAGCCGCAGCCCATGCGGATCAGGGTTGGCCGCGCGCTGCCCACGCAGGATGTCGCGTATCACGGTCGCCGAGCAGGTCTGGGAATGACCCCACGACCGCATCGTGTCCTCATCAATCGTCTCGCCCTTGGGGACCTTGGGGATCTTGGGGATCAGATCGAGCCATTCCCCGCGGCCGACGTGCTTGACCAGCGACTTCTCCACCGAGGTCAAACCCCCGTTGGGCACCTGAGTAACCACACATGAACTCTAACCAGCGTGGCACGAAGCGAGATCGCTTCTCAGGAACTGCAATGGCAACAGACCGTGACGTCGGGCGCTCACGCATCCAAGATTTCCCGCTCCACAGCCCCGCACCGAGCCAGTACGCCAAGTGCCGTTGCAGTATTAAGCGTCAACGGTGGATGACCGGCTGCTCCGTCCATCATCGACATCGCTCCGGACAAGCTGGCTCGACAACAATCCACTCAAGTCGGCCTATTCGAAGCGTGATCCTCTGCACAGCCTTGGTTCCGTATTCGTGATCTGAGGCGCACAGCCGCCACCTCCTTGGAGATCACCTCTCTAGACGGCGCTCATCGGCTTGATATTCTGTCCTCTGTAAGATCTTGACGGGAGTGCCACATGGAAGATAGTGACCAGCCCCCGGAACGGCCCTTTTATTTTACTATGAGCGCTGCTCGATTTCAGCGTATGCTTAGTCAAGAATCAAGCGGCGTCGCCGATGATATCCTTGCTCTGTCCAAAAACCATGTAAAGCAACAAGAGACCTACCAACGGCTTCGCCGCAACATCAAGGAGAAATACACGGAGGCATGGGACTGTTTCGATGCGATAGTTTTTTCCATGCAGCAAAATGGGCTTCTAATGTTGGAGCGTATGGATGAGGTAGGCGAGGATGACCACAGCGATGTACGGACAGCTCTATCGCTCATCCACTCAAGTGCGACTGTCACCCTTTACGAGATAAGAACGCTCCTATTGGAGGGACTGTGGGCCGGAGCTGTCGGTCGATGGCGAGCCCTGCATGAGCTAACGGTTACGGCCGTTCTGGTTGCGCGAGGTGAGAGTGCGATCGCGAGACGATATCTCGATCATGGGTTTGTGGCACAAACTGAACGCCTTACCCGTTTCTACAACCGCCATGCCCGTGGACCGGTATCGCCAGAGGAGCTAAGTCGGCGCCAGGCTAAGAGTGTGACCCTGATCGATCATTTCACCCTGCCAGACCAGCGAGGATCATTTAAAGATCCTTACGGCTGGGCGGCGCCTCTTATGCCGGTTGATAGCAGAGGGAAGAGACGAGCACCTAGATTTCCTGAACTTGAGAAATTGGCGGAACTCGATGACTATAGAGAATTGGTGTTCATGGCTCATGCACTGGCGCATACCGATTCAGGCGGAGTGACAGCTATTTCTCTCTTCGGGCCCGGTCAGTATGTAATGGGCCCTATAGATGCATTTATATCTACCGTTGCTCGGCCAGCCCTTATCTCTGCCTCTCGTTGCATTGCGGCGACACATCTTGGGTTCGAGAATCGAATCAATGAATTTGCGCAATCATTGGGTCTTCTGGCGTCGGGTGCCATGAAACTTGCCGCGCGCGCCGTCGATCTTTTTCCTCTCGAAGAGCAATAAGAAGGTCTTGCGCGGAATCTTTGTCTTGACCAGCAGTGTCGAAGAAGTCCCGACACTTCGCCGTCCTCCCGATAGGTGCCGGATCTTGCCGGGGAAGCTCCCTGTCAAGGGTCTGCCCGGAGCGAAGCGGAGGGACGCGCCGGTAGGCGCGCCCTTGACTGGGGGCTTTCGCGGCGACAGGATGCCAGGCGCGGGAGGACGACCTGGCCACTAGTGCAGGCGCGGGTCATTTAGGTGCGTAACGGCGGGTGGCCGGGCTGGTGGCGGGAGCGGGGTAACGGCGGTGCGGGCAGCGGCCCGCGCCGGTGCGCTGTGGCGCTAGAGGCAGCGGGCCAAGCTGCCCCGCCATCCACGGCGAGACTCCCCGCCAACCGGCTGCCTACGACGCGGCACTTTCCCGCTCATGCAACGCATCTCCTGCAGGCCGCGCGCTCACTGTACGAGCCCGGCCGGGACCGGACGGCTCGGCGCGCCGGAGGCGTGCCCTTGATTGACTGTGAAGAAAGTCCTCACAGGCAAAGGCACAAGGCAAAGGCACTAAACGGTTGTCCCGGCTATGGGCGGCCGGACCAGTCGAATCTTGCCCAGATGGTGCGGGTGGTGTGATCGCCACCGATGCCCCAGTCAGTAGCCAGGGCGCGGACGATATCGAGCCCATGATGCCCTGTGGAGTCACGTATCACTGGGGTCGAGGGACCACCGTCGTCCTCGACTTCGACCCAGGCGTAGCCGCCTGGGTCGATCTTGACCCGGACGGTGAAGGCACCGCCGGGCAGCCGGGAGCGGCTGTGGATGGCGGCGTTGGCCGCGAGTTCGGAGGCGCAGAGGATCACATCCTCTGCCATGGGCCACTCGTGGAGTACCGCGCGCAGGTCAGCGCGGACGATGCGGATGTGCTCAGTGGTGCCCGGGTAGGTGACGCTGGTGGCCAGTGCGAGTGCTCTGGGTGCTGGCATGGAGCATCAGTCCTCGCTGGTTGCGCCCGGTCACGGCCTGCCGACTGAGCGTACTTTGAATCCGTGAGCCGTACAATAAGTACGTGAGACTTCGTGTGCTGGCGCCACACAAAGAGTGCGAACATGGCGTCACGCGACCTGGAGGAATGATGTTCGGTCTGTGCGTGCGTTTCACGTGCAAAGACGAGGCCAGCGCCGAGGCTTACGACCGGCTGGTAGCCGAGACCATCGAAGCCATCAAGACCGGCGAGCCCGGAACGCTCGTGTACGCCTCCCACCTGGTGGACGGCCTGCCGCTGCAGCGGATCTTCTACGAGCTGTATAAGGACAAGGCGGCGTTCGAGGCCCATGAGGCGGCCCCGCACACCCGCCGCTACCTGGCCGAGCGAGGCCAGTATCTGGCCAGCACCGAGGTCGACTGGCTGACCCTGCAAACCGGCAAGGGCACCGGCGGGTGAGCACCCCGCACTACCAACAGGCCTTGGGCCGCAAGATCGCCGCCGAGCGACGCCGCCGGGGCCTGTCCCAGCCCGAGCTGGCCCGGATGATCGACCGGTCGGTGGCATGGGTCTCCCAGGTCGAGCGCGGCGTGCGCAAGGTAGACCGCATGTCGGTGCTGGAAACCCTCGCCGCCGCGCTCGATGTCCCGCTGGCTGAGCTGGCCGCCGAGGCACCTGTCGTGGCCGCGGTGACCGAGGAACCACCGGACGCCCGTGGCTTGCGCCTGGTGCTGTCCGGTGCCTATGCCCTGCGCGCCATGCTCAACGGCCGCCGCCCGCCCGCACTCGGCACCCTCCGCAGCAAAGCCCGCCAGGCGTGGGACCTGACCCACGCCGGGCGTTACACCGACCTGACCGCTTTGCTGCGCGGCCTGATCCCCGACCTGGAAACCGCCGCCCGGACAGTCCGTCAGTCCCAGCGGGCCGAGGTGTGCGAACTGCTGGCCACCACCTACCAGGCGTGCTCGGCCGCCTTGGCCAAGCTCGGCGAGCCCGAAGCCGCCTGGATCGCCGCCGACCGCGCCATGGCTGCCGCCGAACGGGCAGACAACCCGATGCTCGTCGCCGCCGGAGCGTTCCGGCTGGTCTTCGTGTTCCTGGCCGCCCGCCACTACGACCAAGCAGAAGAGACCGCCCGCACCGCCGCCGACGCCCTGCAGCCGCTGGCCGACCAAGGCGATCCCCAGGCCATGTCGCTGTGGGGCGCCCTGACCTTGCAGCGCGCCGTCATCGCCTCCCGCGTCAACGACCCGGACACCGCCTATGGTCACCTGGAGCGGGCCGGGCGGATCGCCGGGCGGCTCGGCGAGGGACGCAACGACTACAACACCGAGTTCGGCCCAGCCAACGTGGCCTTGTATCAGATCGCAGTCGCAGTCGAACTCGGAGACGCAGGCCGCGCCCTGCGCAATGCCGCCACGGTGGACACCACCGGTCTGTCCGCCGAACGGCGGGCGCGGATGCTGATCGACGTTGCCCGCGCCCACGCCCAGCGCCGCCAACTCGGCGAGGCGGTCGCCGTGTTGCGCCAGGCCGAGGACATCACCCCCGAGCAGGTCCTGACCCATGACCTGGTCCCCCAGCTCGTCTCTGACCTGCTCACCATGCAAGACCCGCCATCAAGCGAGCTACGCGACCTGGCTGCCCGTCTGTCAGTCGCCGAGTCGCAAAGCTGATACTTCTAGTACGTGTAAAGAACTAATGCTGCGGGTATCCTCACACACGAGGTAGAACCTCGGAGCAGATAGACCCTCGCGCAGCGAGGGATGACCGTGAAGTGCCGGGCTGGTGAGTCACCGGGTGCCCGGTCACGGTGCCAACGCCACACCAATGCAACGCCTGAGCGGCAGGCGACTCTGGCCAGGCCAGATGCGGCATAGCACCGCTGATCAGCGAACCCCGATACTTCTGCGCCTGGCTGGGGCTTGCCTCCGCTCGTCCACCACCGCCCGCAAGGGCCGACGAGAGGAGTACCGCCTTTGTCCAGTGCCCCCATCCCTGCGAGCACCACCCGGTACCCGGGCGGGTGCTTGCAACCGGTTCTGCTGCGTGGCCGCGTCGATCACATCGACGGCGCCACCGGGGAACTGCTGCACCGCTACACCACCGTTCACGAGCCCGGCGGAGTCCTGCCAATCGCGTGCAAGACTCGCCGCGCCTCCCAGTGCCCGCCCTGCGCCGAGGTCTACCGGGCCGACACCTACCAGCTCATTCGCGCAGGACTGAGCGGCGGCAAGGGCATTCCCGAAACCGTCGCCACCCATCCGTGCGTGTTCACCACGCTGACCGCGCCATCGTTCGGCCCTGTCCACGTCCACCGGGAGAAAGACGGCCGAGTCCTGCGATGCCGACCCCGTCGGCGCAGCCGCACCTGCCCCCACGGACGCCGCATGTCCTGCGCCACCAGACACAGCCGGGACGACATCCTGCTCGGCGAGCCGCTGTGTCCGGACTGCTACGACTACACCGGCGCGGTCCTGTTTAACGCCTGCGCCCCCGAACTGTGGCGCCGCTTCGCCATCACGCTGCGCCGCGCTCTCGCTCGCCAGGCCGAACTCACCAACAAGGCGCTCGCTGCCCAGGTCCGGGTCTCCTACGCCAAGGTCGCCGAATATCAGCGGCGCGGCGTCGTCCACTTCCACGCCATCATCCGGCTCGACGGCCCCGCCGGTCCGACGACGGCGCCGCCCGCCTGGGCGACCCTTGCTCTGCTCACCGCCGCCATCGATCAGGCCGCCCGCACAGCCCACCTGGACATCCCGGCCGCCCCTGGCCCCTTGGCCCGGACGCTGGCATGGGGACGTGAACTCGACACCCGCCCGGTCACCGCTACCGGGGAACTGACCGACAGCAAGGTCGCCGCCTACGTCGCCAAGTACGCCACCAAAGCCGCCGAATGCACCGGCACCCTCGACCGCCGCATTACCCCCGCCGACCAGCTGGCCGACCTTCCCATCCGCGAGCACGCCCGCCGCCTCATCGCCGAATGCCTCCGCCTCAGCAAGCTCCCGGGCCTGGAAGGGCTGCGGCTTGCGGCCTGGGCGCACATGCTCGGCTTCCGCGGTCACTTCTCGACCAAGAGCCGCACCTACTCCATCACTCTCGGCGCCCTGCGCGCCGACCGCGCCGCCTACCAGCGCGAACAAGCCATAGCCGCCGGGCTCATGCCCGACCTGGCGCCGGATAGCACGCTCGTCCTCGGCCAATGGCACTTCGCCGGGCGAGGCCACCCGCTCACCACTCCGCCCGGTCCGCTGGTTTCGCCGCCCGAAGATCAGCGCGATGGCTCGAACCGGGAGGGAGTGGACGACGTTGCCTGAGAACGACCGGCTTCTCACCGTGGCCCAGGCCGCCGAACTGCTAGGCACGTCCGAGCGCTTTCCGCGGCGGCTCATCGCCGAGCGGCGCATCCGCTTCGTCCGCCTGGGCGACAACGGCAAGCGAGGCCACGTCCGCATTCCCGAGTCCGCACTGCGCGAGTTCATCGCAGCCGGTGTTGTCGAGCCGCTGACGGCCACTGATGTCTGGCCTACGCCCTGGCGGGCTGCGTGATGGCGAACAAACCCCGGCACCGGAGGTTCGGCAACATCCGCAAGCGCGCATCCGGCCGGTACCAGATCCGCTATCCCGGTCCGGACGGGCGGATGCGCGCCGGGCCTGAGACCTACGAACGCAAGTCCGACGCCGAGAGAGCGCTGTCGCTGATGGAAGCCCAGATGATCTCCGGTGAGTGGGCAGACTCTGATCGCAGCAAGATCAAGCTGCAGGACTATGCCGCGTACTGGATCGCCCAGCGCGCGGGGCTGCGCCCCCGCACCGTCGATCTCTACACATGGCTGTGCCGCAAGCACATCAGCCCCCACCTCGGCGGGGTGCCGCTGGGCAGGCTGTCCACGCCGATGATCCGCGAGTGGCGCGCGAAGCTGCTGCGCGGCGGTGTATCGGTCTCCATGGCGGCCAAGGCATACCGGCTGCTCCGCTCGATCCTTGCGACCGCTGTCGAAGAGGACAAGATCCTCGCCCGCAATCCCTGCCGAGTCCGGGGCGCCGGAACCGAGCGGGCACCCGAACGCCCAGTCCTGACCGTCGCACAGGTCTTCGAGCTGGCCGAACTGGTCAGCCGTCGTCCTATCGGCAACATCCGGCACCTGCCAGATGGCCGTTACCGGCTGCGGTACCGGCGGCATGGCGCCATGCGCACCGCCCCTGACGTCTATCTCACCCGGCCAGCCGCCGAAGCGGCTCTGTGGGCCATGGGCAAGGACGACGGGCAGATTGCGACCATGACCGGCGCTACCGCGCCCTGGTGCTCCTGACCACCTTCGCAAGTCTGCGCTGGGGAGAGGCAACCGCGCTGCGGCGCTGCGACCTGGACCTGGCCGCAGGCATCGTGCGCGTGCGCTCGGCCTACGCGGAGCGGTCAACCGGGGAACTGGTGCTCGGCCCACCGAAGTCGAGAGCAGCCCGCCGGATCGTCGGCATCCCCTCATCGATCATCCCCGCCGTCCGTGAGCACCTGTCTCTCTTCGTCGGCCCGGAGGCCGATGCGCTCATCTTCCCCGGGGTCAAGGGCGGCCCGCTGCGCCGCAGCAACTTCAACAAGATGTCGGCCTGGCCACACGCCGTCCGCGCGATCGGCGCCGAAGGCCTGCACTTCCACGATCTCCGGCATACCGGGAACCACTTCGCCGCTGCCAGCGGCGCGAGCCTGAAGGATCTGATGGCCCGGATGGGCCACGACAGCGAACGTGCTGCGATCATCTACCAGCACGAGGCACAAGGGGCTGACCTAGCTATCACGAGCGCTATCGACGCCCACATCGAGACCGCTAAAGCCAGCCAGGCCCAGCACGGTGGCGGCTCGCCGGAGGCACAACTCACGACGGCTAATGGCCCACTAATGGCCCATAGAGATCAACAAGACCCGAGCGGGATCGAGAGCCGCGTTCGGCATGCCCGCTGAGCTGGGGTTTTCTCGCGGAGCGGGTGACGGGAATCGAACCCGCACTATCAGCTTGGGAAGCTGACGTTCTGCCATTGAACTACACCCGCGCGACCCAGCCTGCTACGAGCTGCCGGGCCTGGGTTCGCCCCGACATCGTACCGGACAAGCTGGGTGGACAGATCGGTTGGCCGGACGGCCTACTCTTCTTCCTGCTCCTGGTACCGGCGCAGCTGCGCCCGAAGCACGGCGCACTCGTGCTCCAGCTCCCTGACCTGCGCCTCCAGTTGGAGGATGCGGCGGATGCCGGCCAGGCTCACGCCCTGGTCCGCGAGCTGGACCACGTACTGGACCACGGTGATCTCGCGCCGCGAGTACCGGCGCTGCTTGCCTTCCGACCGGGATGGGCTGACCACGCCCATCTGGTCGAGGCGCCGCAGGAACGCCTGCTGGACCTCGAGCAGGACCGAGACCTGCCCGACCGTGAACAGGGGCAGGTTCTCATCGTCAATAGGCAGCGAGGGCACGACTTACTCCTGGACTGCAAGCACTCCCGCGAGACGGTTGCGGGCCCGGTGAGGCTCCCACCGGGCCCGCAGTCTAGGACCGCTCTCAGGCAGCGATCTCCTTCTGGCCGCCGGTGTGGATCTCCACCTTACGGGGCTGCGCCTTCTCCAGCAGCGGCAGCCGCACGGTGAGCACACCGCCCGCGTACGCGGCGTCGATCTTCTCGGAGTCGACGGCGTCCGACAGGTAGACCCGGCGGGCGAAGGAACCCATCACCCGCTCGCGCCGGTACAGGCGCTCGTCCTCGGCGTACTCCTCGGTGCGGCTCGCGCTGACGGTGAGCACGCCCTTGTCGACGGTGACCTCGATGGACTCGGGGTCGATACCGGGCAGGTCGAAGCGGAGCTCCACCTCATCCTTGCGCCGGATGCTGTCCATCGGGATGACAGACCGCCTGCTCTGGGCGCCACCGTTGGTGGTGCCGAACACCCGCTGTGCGAGCCTGTCGAACTCCCGGGTGAAGGGGTCGTAAGAGGTAAGTAGCACTGCGGTTCACCTCCATCTTTCCTGGATCAATAGATCAAGGCTTGCTAGGTTTCATCTGGCAAGAAACCTAACACTATTATTGGAGGTTTGCAACTCCCGGCCCGGCCTCGCCCGCCCGGCGGCGGGACGGCCGCCGTTACCCGACCCGCTCGATGATGGTCCCGTTCGCCTGGCCGCCGCCCTCGCACATGGTCTGCAGGCCGAACCGGCCGCCGGTGCGCTCGAGCTCGTGCAGCAGCTTGGTCATCAGCACGGCACCGGTCGCGCCGAGGGGATGGCCGAGGGCGATGGCGCCGCCGTTGGGATTCGCCTTCTCCAGCGATGCCCCGGTGTCCCGCGACCAGGCGATGAGCACCGGCGCGAACGCCTCGTTGACCTCGAAGACGTCGATGTCACCCACCTTCAGGCCCATCTTGTCAAGCACCTGCTCGGTGGCGGGGATCGGCGCGGTGAGCATGAACACCGGGTCGCCGCCGGTGACCGCCAGCGCGGCGATCCGCGCCCGCGGCGTGAGCCCGT
>Ga0137365_10004988_pt1 | contig 10647 bp, 10 predicted proteins | sample SagtaG_9_FD_104799 | JGI IMG/M metagenome (GOLD analysis project Ga0137365, IMG submission 104799) | Vadose zone soil microbial communities from Sagehorn Ranch, Mendocino, California, USA - Sage1_L_40_16 metaG | ecosystem: Environmental > Terrestrial > Soil > Vadose zone | place: USA... | reverse complement strand
TCCTTCTGCGCGAAGGCCCGGAACATATCCGTTATGTCGAACGCCAACTTGAGCAATGGATGGCGGACCATGAATATGAGTCCGTCCGTCAGATGCAGGGCAGCATGAGCCAATTGCGCTGCTCCGATCCATCGGCATTCGAACGCGCCCAGTACATGCGCGCACTTTCGACGTATCCGGGCGGGGATACTTAGCCGTCAATCCGGCGACTCATCATCTTCCGGCCAGTGCGAGGCCAAATGATGGTGACGTCGGTCTTTTTCGTTGTAAGCGTCCCACGCCAGTCCGACCCAGCAGAGGATTGGGAAGAGCAGGCCGATACCTGCTGTTGCCAGGCCGAACAAGATCCCGATCCAGATCGCGATTGGCATTCCCAGGAACATCCACAGAAGGCCTATCTCATAATGGCCTTTGTAAATGCTGGCCAAGCCCCGGCACGATACTAAGCAGCGCTGCAATTTCGTTGTGCGCATGCTTCTCTTCTTTGCTGAGTGGCGTTGATAATGTACGCATGTTAATTACCTCGTCATTGCGGTTAGTTATCACCATTCGGGCTGCTTCAGGCAGCCGATTATGATTAGCGCGTAGAGCGCCATCATTGATACAACGGCAACTAAAATCAGGTATTCCATACCGGCTTTCGTAATGCAGCGATGGCTTTCCTGCTCCACGTTGGTTGGCTTTTTCTTTGCAAAAATTGCTTAGGCCAGCAGCAGGCGTTTTCCCACTCGCGCCAAGATTAGACGAGAAATTGCCAAGGAAGGGAGAGCGCTGCCCTTCCAGCGGCGATTAAGTGGTCGTGGGGGTCAGTAAGATGTCACCCACACATGAATTAAAAGCCAATTTACGGAATCCCGTTCGAGCCGAACCAGTGGAAATCTGGAAGGCGCGAAGTTTCATCGAGGACCATTCAGGCGAAGAACTTTCGTTGAGGACAGTGGCGAAAGCGGTCAATATCAGCGCAAATCATCTGAGCGAAAAGTTCAAGCAAGTCACCGGCGTAAATTTTATCGATTACGTCGCGCGCACCCGATTTGAAAAAGCCTGTGATCGCTTGCTGAATTCGGATCTGCGTATCAGTGAGATCGCCTTCGCAGTTGGGTTTCAGTCACTGTCTCAGTTCAATCGCGTGTTTAAAAAACTGTCGGCCAAGTCGCCAATGGAATATCGAGCTGCAAATGCAAAGCACAGAACTGCGCTACTGAATCGATAAGTCTGCGCAAAATCACTGGGATATTTTCCGTAAAAATGCGTAGTCGGCACGTTGAGTTTTTGGCGACACTCCGTTTTCGTGTGGCATTCGAGGCTAACTCGATGGATCCACGGTAAGCGCGAAAAACTGCTTTGGGGCGTTGGGGGAACAGCCGCGCTCGCCGTGATTCTGCTTTCCTGCAGCACCACAAACAGGACAATTCTCGCGCCGCCCAGCATCCCGGGCGCGGAGTTCGTCGGCTCAGAAAGTTGCGAGACTTGTCACGAAAATATCACACGGAATTTTCGGACCGCGACGCATGCGCGTCTCAAGGCGAAGGGAGAGAACGCGAAGAACATCGGCTGCGAATCGTGTCATGGACCGGGAAGCTTACACGTCAAAAGCGGCGGCGCGGCGCACACGATCATCAATCCGCGCAAGTCGCCGGAAACTTGTTTCCAATGTCACCTCGAGGTGCGCGCACAATTCCAATTGCCGCATCATCACCCGGTGCTCGAGGGGAAAATGAGCTGCGCGGATTGCCATAATCCGCACGTCGGTATCGCAATCAAGGGTGGCGGGACCAATGTTCAGCAGGTGCTCAAGGGCGGCGGCCTTGCTTTCCTGAGCCGAAATGAAACCTGCTTCGAATGCCACACCCAGCAGCGAGGCCCGTTTGTTTACGAGCACGAGGCAGTGCGTCAAGGTTGTGTGGTCTGTCATTCGCCCCACGGCTCCGTCAACCAGCGCCTGCTCAACGAACGGAACCAGACGCTTTGCCTGAAGTGTCATTTCCAGGAGCAAAAAGTGCCCGGACATATTTTCATTGGAGACGTCGATCACTCTAACTTTCTGCAGCAGGGGACCTGCTGGTCGGCTGGCTGCCACGAGGAACCGCACGGCTCTAACGTGACCCCACTGCTTAGATACTGACGTGAACCTTATGATCAGTACACCTCGCAGATTCCTCGTGCTGGTTTGCGCGGGAGCTTTTGCAGCCAGCGCACTTCGTGCTGGCGAAACCACGGATGGAAAAGCGGTGACAACAACAACCGAAGAGGCGCCGGAGTACAAAAACTGGATCGAACTCGGCATTGGCGGGGTAATAACAAATGGAGATCGCGCGCAGTTTGAACAAGAACACAGGCTCCCTGGTGCTGAAGTTTACGGCGGGATCCAGGATCTGCACTTTGAGCAGACTTTTGACAAGAATGGCCTGTTTTCGCTCGACGGCCACGCCCTGTGGGATTTCAATGATTATGACGTAACAGTGCAATTGTCGAAGCCAAAGCTCGGTTACATCAAGGCTGGTTTTACCGAATTTCGCAGTTGGTATGATGGGAACGGCGGCTTCTTTCCGCACAACGATGTGTTCTTTGAACCTCCTTATCCCGAAATGCACATCGATCGAGGCGACGTGTGGGTTGAACTAGGTTTGCGTATACCAGACTGGCCGGAAATAACGATCCGTTACTCGCATGAATTCCGCCAAGGCATGAAAGATTCCACAATCTGGGGTGATACCACTCTGACCGGGCTGGCAGTTAATCCCACGCGAAAAATTGTCCCCTCATTCCGCGACATCGATGAGACACGCGACATATTTTCGTTCGAAGCATCGAAGACAATCGGGAACACCGACGTCCTCTTGGGGATGCGGTACGAACACAACGAAAATGATTACTCGTTAAATATGGAGCGGAGTGCTGGTGCGATCGGAGTGGTTCCCGGCGGTCAGCGTTTTGTCACCCAACACCAGAAGGATGATGTGGACCTTTTCAGCGGGCACGGCATCACCGAGACCCGAATCACCGATTCGCTCTGGTTTACCACTGGCTACTCCTACACAACACTCGAAAACGATCTCTCCGGCACCCGCATCTTTGGAACACATTTTGATTCCGCTTTCGGCGAGCCGGTCCCGACGCTGGGTCAACGCGATCATGCCTTCCTCGATTTAGCCGGAACTGCCCAGGTCAGGGAGCATGTGGCTAATGCCAACCTGTTTTGGATGCCACTGCCGAGTCTCGCGATTTTGACAGGCTTCCGATATACGCATGAGAGTCTGGACAACAACTCCGCTTTTCTCGCGGAGGAACCCGTACGAAATACGCCGCCATTTACTCCGACGAACCCTCGCGGCGGGTTCCATTACGGACCCCCAGAACTAGGATTTGGCGAAAGAATGACAGACTACGATCGCTTCGCCCAGAGGTTGGAGTTGCGTTATACCGGTATCGATAATTGGCTTTTCTATGCCGAAGGCGAATGGGAAGAGGAATACGGCCACGTCAATGAGTTTCAGAACATCGACGAAGCAGAAGAATCTCTGGACAAGGATACCAATGCGCTCGGTCAAAAATACTCCATTGGCGCAAACTGGTATCCGACGATGCGACTAAATCTGGCAGGACAGTACTTTCACAGAATTGCGTCCTATGACGAAGATATAATATCCGGAGTGTTCCCGAGGTTGATTAACCAGGATTGGAACACCGATGATCTAAATGTTCGAATCACGTTTCGGCCGAAGATTCCAGCCTGCCTGGGCACGCTTGGTTTGGTTACCCGGTACGATTTTGTTCACACCGACATCGACAGCCAGTGGTTTCATGAGGGCGAAACTCTTGCCGAGCTGCAGACCGGTGAAATCAGAAAGCACGTAATCAGCGAGTCGCTTACCTGGAATCCGCTGGCTCGTTTTTATCTGCAGGCAAACTTCTCCTACGTTTTCAATCAAACAGACACGCCCGCCAGTAACATCGATTTAGCTCCGCAGACAAGCCCCACCGTCGTGAATTTTAGAAACGATTACTGGACGGTTACCAGCGGTTTCGGCTACATCATTGATGATCGGACTGACTTTTCCGCCGACTATTATTTCTATTGTGCCAATGACCACTTTAAGAACGCCATCGTTGCCGTGCCATACGGCCTGGGTGCAACGGAGCACGCGGCCTCAGCGACTATCACGCGGCAGCTGAACAAGAACATGCGCCTGCTTCTGAGGTACGGCTATTTCAACTACAGGGACGTGACCTCTGGCGGTCATAACAATTACCGGGCGCACTCGCTTTATTCCGGTCTCCAGGTTCGCTTCTAATCCACAACGTCTGATGCGATTGGGATGGATCAAGGGAAAGATCGACAGCTTCATGCGCGTTTCGGTGTTCAGACTTTTTTTTCTCGCATTCGTAATTGTCATGCCGGCTTGCGATCGAAGCGATCAGCAGATCAAAGTCTATCGGTTGGTGAAAGCGCCCGTTGAATCAACAACAGGTGAACCAGCAGCGCCTGCAAATTCCACGACCGCAACGCCGCAAATTAGATGGGAACTGCCAGAGCGTTGGGAGAACGGCTCGCTTTCAACGATGCGTTACGCCAGCTTCGCCGCTACCGAGGAGAATGGTGAAAAGGTAGATATCTCCGTCGTCACATTCCCAGGGGATGGCGGCAGCGATCTTGATAACGTAAACCGATGGCGGCAACAGATTGGTTTGGCCGCTGTGGACGCGGGCGAGCTCAACTCCATCATTGCTCCTTTTCAGAGCGACCAGACTAATTTTTCAACCGCTGACATGATCGGCCCGAATTCGCGGACGCTCGCTGCGTGGGTGAGACGCGAAGGTCGCAGCTGGTTTTTTAAGGTTACTGGTCCAAAAGATGCAGTGGAAAAAGAGAAGCCGAAGTTTGTAAAGTTTCTTCAGTCGGTTCGATTCGAGAAAAATGCTGCATAAACTTGTCGATCTAATCACGTCGCTAAAGCTGACGATTGCGTGTCTTGCCGCGGCGATGGTGCTCGTCCTCGCCGGTACGTTTGCACAAGTTCATTTCGGGATTCATCTCGTGCAACAACGTTACTTCCAAAGCTTGTTCGTGTGGTGGCCGCCCGAGGGGCGCGGTCTCAAAATTCCGATATTCCCAGGCGGGTATCTCGTCGGCGGGCTGTTGTTGATCAACCTGATTGCCGCTCATGTGCGCCGGTTTCAATGGACCTGGCGGAAACTAGGCATTCATCTCACCCATACGGGTCTCATCATCATGCTCGCGGGCGGATTGTTCACCGATCTGTTCGCTGTTGAGAGCCAAGTGCGCCTAACGAACGGCGAAGCGAAAAATTATTCCGAAGACATGCGACACGACGAGCTCGCCGTGATCGACACCACGAACCCGGAGTTTGATCAGGTCACGGCCACCCCCGAAAGATTGCTGTGGCGCAAACGCATCATAGAACATCCCAGTTTGCCGTTTCAAATCGTGGTCCGAAATTTTTTCCCGAATTCGCGACTCCAGATGGTCGGCGAAACCGGGAGCAGTGGTCAGCCGATCGCTAACCGCGGCTTCGGCGCACAGGTGAGCGTGCAACCACTCTCACGCGCAACCGCACCCGACGAGCAGAACGTCGTCACTGCCGTGATCGAAATTGTTCCTGTGGATCTTGCCAGCGGCGGCACCCAGGACTCATTAGGCACGTGGCTCGTTTCAGACGCGCTCGGTGCGCCTCAAACTTTTTCGTGGATGAATCAAACGTGGCAGGTTCTCTTGCGGCCAGCGCGCTATTACAAGCCGTACAGCATCACCCTGCAGAAATTCACGCATGAGCGGTACGCAGGGACTGAAATCCCGAAAAACTTCGCCAGCCGCGTTACACTCATTGATCCCGAAAGATCGGCTAATCGTGATGCGCTCATTTACATGAATCATCCGCTGCGTTATCGCGGCGAAACGTTTTATCAAGCCGGCTTTCAAAAGGGCGACTCGGCGACCATTCTCCAAGTCGTCCACAATCCGACCTTTATGGCGCCTTATGTGGCCTGCGTCATCGTTGCTGCGGGGTTACTCGTTCAATTCGGTTATCACCTCGTCGGTTTTGCGCGGCAGCGGCGAACGAGAATCGCATGAAACGATTTTTTCCAATACTTGCGATTTCGTTAGGCGTGCTTTGGATCGCGCTGAGTGTGTTCTCCCCGAAACCGCCAAAGGACGATGTCGATTTTGTACAGTTCGGCAAAATCCCGGTGCAAGTGGGCGGGCGCGTGAAACCGCTCGACACGGTAGCGCGCAATTCGCTCCTCATCATCCACACGAAACAAACACTGCGTCTCGCCGATCGCCGGCAACTCAGCGCGATCAAATGGCTGGCCGACACATTGTTTAACGCGCCGGTGGCCGACGGGTATCCAGCATTCGTCATTGAAAACTCCGACGTGCTCGGGTTGTTCGGCTGGCAGCAAAGCGACCGGAAATATTTCAGCTTCACCGAGCTGACGCCGTTCCTTAAACAGATCGAGGAACAAGGCGAGCAGGCGGAGAATTTGCAAGCCGTCGAGCGTTCCGCCTATCAAAGTGCGATTTTGAATCTGCGAAATGCGCTGGTGCTTTATCAGCGATTGAAGAACAGCGTACAGCCGGAAGGCGCGGAGAACTTTTCGGCGGAGCTGCAGGTCTTCGAGCGCGCGATCCCTGCTGCGGCAAAAGCAGCGCGCGCCCGCGAGACGGGGGAAAAATTCGATCAGGCGCAGCTCGATCGCGTCGCGGCCTTGATGCAGCGATATGAGAAATCGGCGGAGCTGGCTTACGTCCTGGCGGTGCCGCCACACGGAGGATCGAGCGACTGGCGTTCGATTGGTCAAACGCTGACGCAATCGATCACCGCGGGGGAAATTGATCCACTGGTGAAATTGTATGCGTCGTTAGGCGACGCGTATCGGTCCGGCGATCGCGCCGCCTTCAATGCAGATGTCCACCTCCTGATAAACCGAATCACTCAAACTCATGCGGTTGGAACACAACGCGCGAATTACGAGTTTTTCTTCAATTACGTCGATCCATTCACCCACAGCATGACGCTATATGTGGTCGCGTTTTTGTTTGCGTGTCTTTCCTGGCTCGGCTGGAGTCGCCCACTGAATCGGGCGGCGTTTTATCTGCTGCTCCTCGCTATCGCTGTTCACACGTTCGGTCTCGTGTCGCGCATGTATTTGCAGGAACGCCCGCCGGTCACCAATCTCTATTCATCCGCGATTTTCATCGGTTGGGGCGCAGTGATTGTTGCGCTCATTCTCGAACGCATTTTCCGGGACGGGATCGGTGCAGCCTGCGCGGGTGCCGTTGGATTCGTAACGCTGGTAATCGCTCATCATCTCGCTGGAAGTGGCGACACGCTCGAGATGTTGCAAGCCGTTCTCGACACGAACATCTGGCTGGCCACGCATGTAGTCGCGATCACGACCGGTTACTCGGCCATGTTCCTTGCCGGCATGCTCGCGATCATTTACGTCATTCGCGGCGTATTCACGCGCTCGTTAACGAAACTAACGGCCGATTCGCTAGCGCGGATGACTTACGGCGTCGTTTGTTTCGCCACGCTGTTTAGTTTTGTCGGCACAGTGCTCGGCGGTATTTGGGCCGATCAATCGTGGGGCCGATTTTGGGGATGGGATCCGAAGGAGAACGGCGCGCTGCTGATTGTTCTCTGGTGCGCGATCATTCTCCACGCGCGCTGGGGCGAATACATCGGGCAACGAGGTTTAATGATCATGGCCATTTTCGGCAACGTGATCACGAGCTTCTCATGGTTTGGAGTGAACATGTTGGGGATTGGCCTTCATTCCTACGGTTTCATGCAAAAAGCATTTCCATGGCTGGTTGGATTTATGCTCAGCCAGCTCGCGTTGATGGCAATTGCAGGAATTCCACCAAAATACTGGCGCAGTTTCCGAACATCCGCCGATTCCCTTGTTTCAACTTGCGGACGCAAAGAATTCGAATTTACACCTCCAGAATTGACAGTAGAAACGACTCCAAAGTGAGTCGCCACCTCATCGACAGAAAGGATCAAACATGAAAACAATCGTCGCGATAGCGGTCATATGTGTAGGCTCGGCATTTTTCATCCGGGCAGCGGACCCGAAAACAAACTGGGCCAATAATTGCGCACAGTGTCACGGAGCTGATGGACGCGCCGACACAAAAATGGGCAAGCAATTGAGTGCAAAGGATCTCACCGATCCGAAAGTTCAGGCTGCTTTCACTGACGCGAAAGCGACGCAATCGATAAAGGAAGGCGTCAAGCAAAGTGGCAAAACGACGATGAAAGCCTTCGGCGGTAAACTAAGCGACGACGAGATCAAAGCGCTCGTCACTTACGTGCGGTCACTAAAAAAATAACCTGCGAGATCGACAACCCTGCTGGTCGCCGCGCTTGTTTACGATCGCCTGCGGAGCGGTTGATCCAGGATCGCGTTTTACTTCAGACTCTTGATGTAGGCTACGAGGGCTTTTAAATCTTCATCCGAGACATCGACCGGCTTCATCTCGCCTTCGATCATCTTTGCAGTGGGATGTCGCAAAAGATTCGACAATTCCTCAGCCGGTTTCTGCGCAGTCGCACCGGCGAGCTTCGGTCCAGCATTTGTTCCGGTTCCGTTCTTGCCATGGTACGCATCGCATGATTCGCCTTCATAGACTTTTTTTCCGGCGGACGCGAGCGGATCGGCTAAGGCAACGTTTGCGGCGGCGAGCGTACTAATTGCAGCCTCAGGCTCGAACGGTTCGTGCATGAACTGCTCCGTCTCTTGACGCTGTTTCGCGACCTGCTTCGCAATGGCTGGATCGAGACGGTCTTCGCGTTTGCTAAGTAATCCGAAAGTAACAAGTGTGAACCAAATCGCTAAAAAAATTCCGACCGCGACAGGCCGGTGCCACGGCCGCCGCTCCAAACGCCGGTCGATAAATGGAAGAGCTATCACCAAAGCCGCGGTAATTGTCGGGACGATAACAATGCCGACGACAGCCCACGGCCCTTTGAAATATTTCAGCCACTGGAAAAATGGAAGGTAATACCATTCCGGCCGCGGAACGTATTGTGTGTCCGCAGGGTTGGCTTTCGGGCCCAGCTCAGTTGGAGCAAAATGCGCCAGCGCTCCAAGTACCAGGATCATCACCAGGGCCACGATCGTATCCATCACCACCTGGCGGGGGTAAAACCGCTGGGTTGGCAATCGCGGGTTTACAGGATCTTCGCTCGGTGGTCCAGCCGCACCCGCTTTGCGGAAGAGATAGACGTGCGCAGCCACCAAACCCAGGATCGCAGCAGGCAGCAGAAAAACATGCGCGACAAAAAATCGTGACAGGGTGAGAGTGCCCATCTCGTTTCCACCGCGCATGAAACGTTTGAGTAAGGAGCCGACCCACGGGATCTCGCTCGCCATATTGGTGCCGACAGTTGTGGCGAAAAAAGCTTTTTGGTCCCACGGCAACAAATAGCCCGTGAATGCCATCGCCAGCATTAGGCCAAGAAGTGCGCATCCAGAAATCCAGAGAATCTCCCGGCGACCTTTATAGGCACCGTATAGAAAGGTCTGTGAGAGATGAAGAAGCACTACAATGACGACCGCGCTTGAGCCGTAGGCATGCAGACTCCGCAGAAAGGATCCGCCGGTTACTTCCTTGATGATGTAGGCAACCGTGGTGTGCGCATGATCGGCAGTCGGAGCGTAATACAGCGACAAAAATATTCCGGTGACTGTCTGTGAAATGAACAGGAACAGTAGCACCGAGCCGAACACGTAGGCCCAGCGGGCGCCGCCTGGGATCGGTTCGTCCAACGCTTCATGCAAGAGCGATCCGATCCCGGTTCGGCTATCCAGCCACCGGTAGAGGCGACTCCATCGGCTAGCGCGGGAACCAATAATTTTTTCATCAGGCTTAGGCGCGTCAGCCATGTCGCAATGCTTTTTTTAGGCCAGAACTTCCTTCTTGGAAATAAGCTGGCGGAAATATTGGTAGCGCACTTTCAACATTCCGTTGTCGATCTTGCTTTCCAAATCGTCCATTGCGCGCGGCGCAGGCCCCGAGATACGCGCGCCGTCCAGGGCAAATACTGCCGTGTGACAGGGACAGATGAATTGCTGCTTAGCTTCGATCCACGGAATCGAACAGCCAAGATGCGGGCAAATTGGCGACAAAACGCGCAGCGCCCCATCCTTCATCGGCAAAACATAGATTGCTTTTTCCGAAACAATCTTTCGCCAGCCATCGCGCTGTTCCACGGTAATCAACTTTTTCATCGGCGCGCTCAGCGATGCGAACTCGTCGATCTTGCCGACGTCCGACCAACCGATTTCCGTCGTTGTGGTGAGCAGCGGATGTAAAGCAAATCGAATGAGGGGCACCGACAACGCCGCGCCAACCACAACCGTGCCAAACCCGAGCAGCACACCAAGAAAAGAGCGCCGCGTCAGAGAGTCATCCTCAGCTACATTTTCACCGGGCACTTGGGTAATGTCCTGATTGAAATAGAGAGGTTGCTGCTAAGTTGGATTAAGGGATGGCGCACTGCTCCTGCGTTTGCACCAAATCGCATCGATACTCCAACGCCCCGGGCCGTAAAAGATAATGAAAAAGAAAACCCAGCAATTGATCAGGGCGAGTTCGCCTCCATTCATGATTGG
>Ga0137365_10004974_pt1 | contig 10663 bp, 8 predicted proteins | sample SagtaG_9_FD_104799 | JGI IMG/M metagenome (GOLD analysis project Ga0137365, IMG submission 104799) | Vadose zone soil microbial communities from Sagehorn Ranch, Mendocino, California, USA - Sage1_L_40_16 metaG | ecosystem: Environmental > Terrestrial > Soil > Vadose zone | place: USA: California... | reverse complement strand
CCAAGGCCGGCTCGCCGCATCTGCGCTGGGCGCTCGTCGAAGCGGCCGTGCACGCACACCGCACAACCGCCCCCCCGACCTGGCGCTCTACCGCGCCACCCGCGAGCGGCGCGACACGACGGTGGCGCGACTGACGGTCGCCCGCAAGATCGGCAAACGCGCCTTCCACGCCCTCCGCGAGCTCGAGCTCGCCACAACCTGAGCGGACTGGATTGGCCTTGACGCGCTCCCGTTTCCGCCTGAGCCGGCACATTGCCGCCTCCGTTTTGGAATGAGCCGTCTCTCGCCTCCCCGACTCGACAACCTGCGCCGCAAACCGCGCGCCAAGATAGGCATGGGTCGCACCCCGCTATCGCTGCCACCGAGATCGCCACCGCAGCTTGCCGCTCGCATCATCCCTAGATAGGCAGAAACGCGACAAGACTCCCAGTGCCCCCGCTGCGGGACACCACGGGCCAGCCATCCGACCACGGGGACGCTATGGACACCACTCGCGACGCCAGAGCCCTCGCCCGTGCGTCACGGCATAAAGCGCAGTCCCGCTCCACTCCACCTCCATGATCTCCGCGTTGGGGAGGCCCTGGTCGAAGGTGCGCCAGTGGGCTCCGTCGTCGAACGTGACGAAGACCCCGAACCGTGACGCTGCGAAGAGGATCTGCGGCGTGTTCGGGAACGTGACGATCGACTTGTAGTCGCCGGTCTGCGGCAGCGAGGCCGTGCCTGTCCCGGTTATCGAGGCCCACGTTGCGCCGCCGTCGGTCGACCGAGCGGCCGTGCTCGGGTTGAGCACGTATACGCGATCCTGGTTCTGCGGATCGACAGCAAGACTGCGAGCGTTGGCCTGCCACTGGCCGCGGAAGTCCCACGCCGTCGCGGCTGCGACGTCGGCCTTGCGCCAGACTTTTCCGTTCGAGGCCAACGCGTAGGCCATCCCAGGCCGGCTCGGCGCGAAAGCGATCGACACGATGTCGTCCATCGCAGCGACGTTGGTCAGGGTCTCCGGAGCGAATGTAATCGGCGGCTGGGTAAAGCCGTCCGTCGACCGTTGAATCGTGCCCCTGCTGCCGACGAGCAGAACATTCGACGGTCCGCGCGGATCGCCAGCGACGCAAAACGAGAAGAAGACTGCGATCTGGACGAACGGCGTGGCTCCCTGTCTGACGGGAAACTCGTGGCGCAGGAGGTCGCCACCACCAACGGCGTAGAAGTACCAGGAAGTCTTGCCGTCTCCAGCGAGATTTCGGAACTCCCACGCGTGCCCTTCGAGGTTCTCCCAGACGCGGGTCGTCGCGTCGCGCGTTCCCGTGAAACCCGAGTGATAGACGTTGCCGACCGCTGTCCTATCGGCGATGCCGCAGGTGTAGAGCTGCGCGGTCTCGAGACCGTTGTTGATGTGCTTCCAGGTCGCCCCGCCGTCCAGAGATTCCGCGACGCCGCCGTCGCTCGCCATGTACGCGACGTTCTGCCGCGTCGGGTCGAAGACCACTGCCTGCTCGTCCTCGTGCGGGTTGTAGTAGTCGGCGACAAGTGTCCATGTCTGCCCAGCGTCGGCCGTGCGCCACAACGTTTGGCCGCCGGCGAGCATGACGTCGTTGTTGAAAGGGTCGACGGCAAGACAGTGGGACCAATCGCCCTGTCCAGTTCCTGCGCCAGGATTGCCGGGCTGACCACGAATGTTCCAGGGGCCGCCACCGGTCGTGCCGGGAGGACGCCCGCCGTTGTTGTTGACGAGGATCGCCTCACCGAACTTGACGGCGACCGTCCGGTTTGCGTCCGTGCCCAGGCGCCCGAGGGCGATCTTGATCATCGACGAGCCCCCGGGGTTGACATTCGCCGTCGTCCACGGGAGCACCAGCTGCCACGTGACGCCCGCGTCAGAGGACTTGTGGACGCCGACGCTCCGCTCGGCCGCGTAGATGATGGCCGAGTTTCCGGGATCCATCGCTGCGTCAAGAATCAGCCCCGCCAGTCTCTGCGTCCACGTCGCGCCGCCGTCCGTCGAAGCGTAGAGCCCCTGCCAACTCGCGGCGACGTAGATCTTCATCGGATCGGTCTGGTCGACAAGCACCCGCCGAACCCCCGAGAAGGTCGTGCCGCTCGTCCGGCTCCATGTCTGTCCGCGGTTGCCGGAGCGAAGAAGGTAGCCGAGGCCGTCCACGTGGTACACGACGTCGCCGTTCGACGGCGCGACGGCGACGGCCGTCGTAACCAATGACGACTGGTCGTCGGTCAGCGGTGTCCAGCCGGAGGCGGCCGTGACGGGGAGCGCACGCCGCCAAATACCCCCGTTCGCGCTCGCGGTGTACAGGTAATGCGAGGACCCGCCGCTGGTGTCGATCGCGAGCTCGTAACTGCAGCCGGCAAGATCCACGTTCGGCGACTCGTGCCAGATGGTCGGGCCCGCACTTCGCCACTCGCCGTAACGGCACCTCGGCATGCATGGCAAGAAGTCGAAGCCACCTTCGCCCGGTCGCGGCAGCCGGATCAGGTCGAGCTCGGGCAGGCCAATGGAAAGGTCAAGGCCGAGGCAGCGTTCGCAGAGATTGCCGCCGCCGCCCCCGAAGCCGCCGAGATCGGGTGCGCACAGGATCAGGCCGCAGATCCGATCCTGGAATCCGCGCAGCGTGTTCGGGTCCAGCTTGTCGAACAAGTCGCGCCCGGCGAGGAAGGCCGAGAGTGTCCGCCGCACCGCAGGATCACTCGAGACGCCAACGGGAACGTAGACCCCGGGGCGGGTGACGCGGCCCCAGACGTGTGCGTGCGTGACGTCCGGCCGCTCCCGATCCGGTAGGACGCGCGTGCGTGAGGGAACGACGTGCTCGAAGCGCTTCCGCTCCTCGTCCCAGCGGAAGAGGGCGACCGATGTCAGTTCGACACCTCTCGCACTCTCGCCATCGAGCGGAACGATCAGCGTCCCCGAGGAAGACTTGCCCCGAAGGCGGAGCTCGACAGGCGGCCCCGCGAACCCGAAGCTCGCGTGCTCGGCAGGGTGCTCGACCGCTACGACCTCACCCTTTCCTTCGCCGTCCGCGATGAACGCGCCGTGGCGACCAAGCTTCCGAGGTGCGGGAGGCGCGTCGTCGAACGCATAGGGCTCGAGCACAGCCTTCGCCTGCAGCGCCTGTTCCCAGGCCTCCGGGTCATACGCATCAAGGCGATCGAGGTAGTCCCGCAGCTCCGGCTCCGCATCGACCGTCTCCGGACGCGGGAAGCCACGGCGACCTTCGGGTCTCTCAGTCACGGAAACGCCGACCGATGCGGCGACGCTGCCGGAATGCGAGGAGCAGCACGAGAACGACGATGAGAACGATCAACAGCTCGAACGATCCGTCGCCGTTGTCGGGCGAGAGTCCGAAGAGCCGCTCGACCCAGTCCATCCGCCTCTAATCCCCTCGAGCAGCCGAGAATCGAAAGCCGCAGCAACGATGCAGGCGTTTCCGAACCACCGAACGCTCCCTCCGTTGCGCCGTCCGGTTCTATACCTGGGGCGGAGTACTGTCAAGCACGCTCGAGGTCCTGATCGAGTCGGCTTCGTCTCAAGGCCCATCTCTCTCGAATAGGTCCCCCTAACCAGCGGATTCCAACGGCACGCTTGCGCGATGTTGGTCACGCGTTACTTCTTTTTGAGGAGCCGCTCCAAGAGGGCGGTTTCCTTATGGATTGCCTCTAGTAGCCGATCGCAGCAATCTTTTTCGTCTTGCCCGTCGGAACCAGGCGGCCTCCCGTCGCGCGCGAGCACAGGCTTGTCGCGAACAGCTTCCCGGACGACGGGCTCGCCGTCGCGACTTGACCCCACCGCCTTAAACTTAAAGTGGTACACGCCAGGGGCGAACGTGTGCGTAAACGTATTCGCGTACTCGCCGTCGTCCGCCGCGCCGTCGGCGTGCGCGCCGTCGTCGAAAAGGGTCCGGGTTGAGGTCGATCCCCCAGGCGCAGTGGCATCGACCGTGACACTGCAACCGGTCACCGGCAATCCCGCTTCGGCGACGAGCGCCGTGAGGAGGATCGGATCCCCGACGTAGACCGGCGCCGGCGTCACGAACGGCGTCATGCGGAAGTTGCTCCCCACGCCGATCGCGATGCCGTACAAGACCGGAACTTTCGTCCCTCGACACTTCTTGGAGATGAAGCCAATGTTGTCGGGCTTCGCCGGCGGCATGCCGGAGCAGACCCTTCCCGGGTGCTCGACGACGACTTTCCAACGACCCGCGTAGCGGTCTGGCTCGCGCAGCGGCATCTTGAACTCGACGATGCGGGCCTCGTTCGTTGCGGCAGCCCGCAACTGGAAGCCGGGCGGAATCGACGACGGGTCGAGAATCTCGCCCTGCGGCGAGACGCACCAAAACGGAAGGCGCTGACCCTCGAAGTCGAATACGACGACGAGGGCGTCGACATCGCCGCGTAGCACATCAAAGTCAATCTCGTGCTTGTCGCCCGGTGCAATCCAGTACATCGGGTCGAGAACTCCTGCGGTCCCGACGATGTCCATAAAGACCTGGGTGAAGTACTTCTCAAGCTGGAAGTAGCGCGTACCGGTCAAGTCTTGATCGACTCGGAACACGTGCCCAGGATCGCCGGCAAGCGCATTGAGCTGCCCCGCGTTGACCTGGCCTGCAGTTCCGACGCCAACCACGTAGATGTCGATCGCTCCAGGTCGCACGAACGGTGACGTGTTCACGTTGCCAGAGGCCGGTAGGGGCCTGAGCATCTGCCCGCCGGTAATGCTGAACCAGTTTCCGCTGCCAGGCGGATCCTCGAAGCCCGTGTTCTCGATGCCGTCCGTCAGCACGACCAAAGCGCGCGTTAACGCCGCCGGCGTCGTCGCGCGCGGCTTCTGTATTTCTCGGATACCAAGGACCGAACCCGCGGCGAGGGCCGTGTTGCCATCGGGTGGCGGAATGCTGCCCTGGACAGTGTTCCGGATCGTCGCCTGCGTGGGTGCGGTCGTGCCCGAGACGGGCGTCATCGGGACGACTACATCCGCCAGGTGGTTAAATCGGACCACACCAACACGGTCGTCAAGATCGGGGCGGAGCAGCTCGACGAAAAGCTGGCTCGCCGCAATGGCGGCGTTCATCTTGATCCGCGAACCCAGCGGATCGTTCATGCTCCCCGACCGATCGACGACGAGCCCAACGTCGAGCGCCACCGGCGGCGTGATCTCTGCCGTCAGCGGAATTGTCCATGTCTGCGTGGGTGGAAAGTTCGTTGCGTTGTGGCCGCTGATTACCAGAGTCGTATTGGCGATCTTCGGCACGTCGTTCGCGAAAAACGACACCGCCACCAGCACCTTGCCGGACCCTGAGGGGCCAGGCCCGCAGGGCGTGAGCGGCAGCGCGGTGTACGCCCGGCTTGCGGGCGTGGACGTGACCGAGCCTGCAGGATCGGGGAGTCCGAATAGCGACGCATCCGCCCCGCCGATCGTCCCGCTGAACGTCAGCGGGCCGTCTCCGACGTTTTGAACTTCAAAGATCCAGACCGTGCGGAAGCCCTGCTGTACCTGGCCGAAGTCGTGAGGCGCGGTCGACGGCGCCACGATGTCGGCGTTCGGAATGCAGCCGGCGCCGAGCAAGGTAATCGTGTGCGGGCTACCGGGTGCGGGGCTCGTCACGCTGAGCGTGGCGGACAGTGGTCCTTCTGCGGGCGGCGTGAACGAGATCGCAAGCGGCTGGGACTGGCCGCAGTTCAGCGTTCCGTTGAACCCTGCGCACGCGAATCCAGCGACAGCAATGGGCGCTACGCTCACGCTGAGCGGTTTCGAACCGCTGTTCGTGATGATCAGCTGCTTCGACGCGGCGGCCACCCCCACGGGCTGGCTGCCCCAGTTGAACGTTGTCGCGTTGAAGCTGATCGCGAACGAAGCCGCAACCGCCGATCCCTTGCAGAGAAGCTGGTTATCTCCGTTCGCCGGCGTTAAGGAAACGGCCAGAGCACTCGACGGCCAGCTGCCCACGGCGATCGGTTTAAACTCGACGGTCACATCGACGGTCTGATTCGGGGACAAGCTCGCCGGCAGCGACGGCGACGTCGCCGTAACGTCAAACGGAGCACTGTTCGCGATCGAAGTGACCGTCAAGCAGTCGTTACCGATGTTCTTGATCGTGAACTGCCTCGTCTGCGGCGTGAAAGGACAGCCGCCGACAGCCACGGTCGGGAAGGTTTGCAGCGCTGGGCTGACCTGGCTTTTCCCCAGCGGCTTAGGACACGAGAACGTATGACTCGTGCCCGCGGTTGAGTAGTGGATCAGCAGATCTGTCCCCGTCGCCTCGGCAGCCGTCTGACCCGTCGGCATGAAGATGGATCCAAGGGAGCAGAGGACCGCGCCGTTGTCGCTTCGATAGATCGCGACACTTGTGTGGCTTTGGCCGTCCTGCCCATAGGCCAGGAAGACGCTGCCGTTGCCTTGGCTCGCGTTGACCACGGGGAGAGCGATGGCGCTCGGAGCAACAACGGTCAGGATCTGCACCTCTGTCCAGGTGCTGAAATCGACGATAGAGACCCATCGCTGGCTCGACGCCCCGGTCTCGGCGTCGAGAATCACGAGGTACTTCTGCGGGTTGCCTAGCACCAGGTACTTCAGCGTGCGGCCCGCGAGCTGGGCGTGGAAGACACTGTTCGCGCCTTGCTGGACAACGATCCCGGGGTTCGCACCGCCGGCCGTATATGTCAACGTCTTGCCGTCGAAGCTCGCGTTCGGCGCATTCGACCAGGCCGTCCCAGTTAGGAACAGGCCCGTCTGGATGTTCAGCGGACTACACGCCACGGCGCGCCTCGCGTCCACGCTCAGGCCACCGGCGGACGCTCCCAGGACGCGTCACGCGCCTGCTGGCCGCAGCGGAAGGCTCTTGCCGGCGCACACGACCCTTTCGTCGAATAACTGACTCTCCCACCCCGGTGGTACTTGTCAAGAGTCACCAGGCTGTGCTGACGAGTGTCGATCGGGCCGAGATACGCGCGTCGTTCTAGTGCTTCCCTCGCCGTTGTGCCGTGGCCCCTACCGAGCGCCGCGTTTCGCAATGCCAGCCACCCGACAATTGAGCCAACGTCAGCCAACGTGGCGATCCGGCCCGCGAACGCTATCGCCGCGAAACGTTGAAACGTTGTCCGACAGCGGGCACGGCACTGGGAGGCCTTGTCGTGCTTCCGCCAAAACGCGACACCTCCGCGCCTCGACGCGAGCAGTGCGAACCACTGCTTGCTGCGGTCGGGGTCTCTTCGACTCTTCCTGACCACAGTCGCGAACTACAAGGCCGAAGGGAGACGAACGGGTGCGCCCAGTCTTACGGCGTCCGGCAGTAGTGCGACGACGCCGTGAGGTCCGCAAGGTGCGCCGCATTCCGCGCGGGGAGCGCGTAGAGGTCCGCCCCCATTTGCTCGGTCGCACTCGCGCTGAGGTCCAGCCCGTGAATGCACGCCGCGATCCGCGACTCCAAAGCAAAGGTCGCGCAAGTTGACGGTGCAGGTTGCGACGCTGACGGAGTTGCTGATTGAGGCGAAAGATTGGCGGGGTCGCGCAAGCGGCCTGCACTGAGAACGGAAGTGACCGCGAAGGGAGGTGACGGATGGAATCCCTCTTTGTGGATTGGAGTCACGAGCGGCTTCAGCGCGAATGGGATCGCGATGACAAGTCCGACCTCGCCTGGACGGTCGCGCTCGCAGACGAGTTGCATCGGCGCGGCTTTCCGGTGTGGTACCCGGACGGCAGGCCGGTGAGCTTCATCGAAGACGACTGGTATGACGACTTTCCGCTCGTCTGGACACACGGTTGGTTTAGTGCGGCGGCTTGAAGCGCCGTAACCTGCCCTTCTTGAGGTTCCCCTCAAGCGGCTAGTCGTTTAGATCGGCGTTCAACGAGATCGTCGGTACCGCGTCTCCTTCTCCAACTCTGGACTTCTTGACACGGCTCCGGAGTCTGTCGATGTGCATCGTCACCACGTCGTCGCGTACGACTTCGTCCACGAGAAGGTCGAAGTCTTCTCTCTTAATGAACATGAGTTCCCTGTTCTTCGTGCGATCGGAGTTGAGAAAGAACCCTGTCCACCTTGTTCCGCTTTCGTCCGACGCCGGCATGAAGACGAAGCTGTGCACGAGTAGGTTGCAGAGATCTCTAAACCCGACCGCCTTCTCGCTCGGAGCCGTCAGGTCATACCCGCGCTCGATCTTGTGCGGGCTGAGGAAGTCGAGCGGGTACTCGGGGCGGGCCGGATAGGTGACTACGTTCATGACGGCCGCCTCGAGTTCGTCAGACAGCTTCTTGGCCTCGAGCAGCTTCCTGATGATGTAGCCCGTGAGAAAGGCAAAGGCTTCGACCTGAACGAATGCCGCGTCTACTCGAGCGGGATCCACCTTTGCGCGACGCAGCTTGCGCCTCAGAATCGCCCGGCCAGTTCGGAGCCGGCTCTTCCAGACATACGAGTCATCAATCATTGCGACCTTGGTTCCCTCGCCGTACACACCTGCAAAGGTGGTGGATAGGCCCCTCCGGCTTTGCCGTGATCGCACCTCCCGATGACTCCGAACGTCCCGCCTTCACCGGAGACTACGGCAGACGCGGATGACTCTAGACGTCAGGCTTCTGGATTGGCAGGGCTTTGGCAGGGAGAGCGCTGCTCCTGCTGCCTGCGTTCGCTTCGACTCGGGTCAAAGTGGGTAGCTGTCGCAGTTTGGCGGAAGAGCGACAAGAACTCCGGGTGCCGTGCGGGCCCTATCTGGCGAGACCGGGCGATCACGTTCGCCGGCGAAACAGCTCCGCCAGGTAGTCCGTGACCGTGGCGTCGCTCGGCCCTCCCAGCTGATTGCTGTCCTTCCCCGTCCAGAATGCGAATTGCTCTACTCCACGGTCCTCCAGGATCGAGATCTGCTCCCCCAGTGTCGCACCGACCGGGTCGGGGACGCCGAGATTCATCAGCAGCTCGAGGTGGAAGGCCGAGTTGCCGTTGTAGACCCTGAAGCCGAGCAGCGGGAGCAGCGGCAGGCTCGACCCGTCCGACGTCTTGCTGAAGTGAGCCGTCCACGCCCAGGCGCGTGTACTCGGCGAGCGTGTCCCAGTGGCGGTCGCATGGGCCGTTCGCCTCGTCGTCGCACCCGAACCGCACATAGAGAACGGGCACGACGTAGTCGAGGTCGTCATAGAGCCGGTCCCGGCCGGCTTCGACGAGTGCATTCAGCCGGGCGACGTAGGTCGGGTTTTCCGACCTTCCCCGGCCATCAGGGTTGAGCGTGCCGTACAGCGACAGCTTGGCGTCAGGGAAGACCGCTTTGGTCGCCGCAATGCGCCTCCGATAGGCGTCTACGATCGCCTTCCGATCGTTCGCGCTGTACGTATGGAGGTCGGCGAGGTGCGGCCTCTCGATATCCATGATGATGATCGCGTCGGTGTCCGGATCGATCTCTGGATGTGCCTCCTTGAACGCAGTGAGACGGCCGACGACGTCGTTCTCGGTTTTCGCCAAGAAAGCGGCAAAGTTGCCCTGGAAGGTGCCCATCTGCAGGAACCAGTGCCCGGATATCGAGACCACGCCGTTCCGAACGCCGTAGCGCGGACGTTGGCGTCGGTGAACCACGTGTTCTGGACCGCAATGTGTGCTCGTATACGGCCGGGCGGGCCGTGACTGTGTGGACGTTGGGGCATTCAGGTGACCTCTCCAGACGCCAGCTGACGGGCGCGAACGACAGGGATGTGTCCGGCGCCTCGGACGGCGTCCACGATCTCCTGAGAGCTGTTGAACGGCTGCTGGTTGAACTTCGTTCGGATTTCGTTGATGGCCGCCCGCTCATCGAATCCCGCACCGGTGTCGGTCGGCACGATTCGGTAGATCGTGCCGCGGACCGAGTCCAGAGGAGCCTCGTCGGACTGTGGATCGAGCTGGATGCGCTGGTAGAGGAGCTCGCGGATGATCCAGTTAACGGGCGGATAGTCGCGCCCTTTTCGGGGCCACGGTTCGATCATCACCTCGATCCTCCGAGCCAGCAGGGACCGGACCAGGCGGTCCATGCAGTCACCCGGGTGGAATTCGTGGGAGGCGTCGAATCCGATCGCATCGACGCCAGCATCGATGAGCGGGTCGATGTGGAAGGCGATAAGACGGCCCCAGCACAGGCAGCCGCGCGTCAGCCGTGATCCGCATCCGCCGATGCGGCTGAGGAGCCGCACTTGCCGCGACAACCTCGTCGACCCGGGTGAGCATTTCGGCAGGTATGTGTCCTGCGGAGGCTGCCTGACGACGATTGGTGCGCCGACGTAGGCGTGGACCGCGCCCCCGAGGTCGTGGATGTCGCGAACGACCCGTGCGACGGCCGTTCGATCCGCCAGCCAGCGCAGGCCCTGGCAATAGGAGAGGTCGAACTGATCGACCTGCATGACTCGATCGCCGCGGCCGGCCACCTGGTGGAGGCCGAACGGATTGTGCAGGTGCTGGACCCGGACGCCCTGCTCGATCAGTGGACGCGCCGTGTCCTCGAACCAGCCCTGCCAACTTCGGTCAGAGGTGACGACCTTCACGTCCGGAGCGAGCTGGAAGCCGTAGAAAGCGACCGGAACTGGCGACGCCATCAGCCGGCCTCCCCGGACTCCGCATCGGCCTCGTGGCGATGACGCGCTACCGGCTCATGATCTTCAACGTCCACCGCCTCCCCTTCTCGGCATCGTTCTCCCGCCGCTGGT
>Ga0137365_10004973_pt1 | contig 10663 bp, 10 predicted proteins | sample SagtaG_9_FD_104799 | JGI IMG/M metagenome (GOLD analysis project Ga0137365, IMG submission 104799) | Vadose zone soil microbial communities from Sagehorn Ranch, Mendocino, California, USA - Sage1_L_40_16 metaG | ecosystem: Environmental > Terrestrial > Soil > Vadose zone | place: USA... | reverse complement strand
TGCCGTTGCATCGTTACGGCCCTCGCTACCTCCAATAGAGAGCGGTTTGCCCGTGACTACAGCGGGAATAGAGTAGCCTTCATGCATGGAGTAGGTATCCATAATCCATGCCATCACCTGCGAATTTGTATTGACATCAGGCGCAGGGATATCGCCATGAGGACCGATAATAATAGATATTTCGGTGGCATAGCGGCGGGTCAGGCGCTCTAGCTCAGCAGGGCTCATGGTCTTGGGATCGCAGATGACGCCCCCTTTTGCGCCACCAAAGGGAATACCGACAACGGCGCATTTCCAGGTCATCCACATTGACAGCGCCTTGACCTCATCGAGTGTCACCTCAGGACTGTAGCGGATACCGCCCTTGGCGGGGCCACGGTTGACATTGTGCTGAACACGATAACCTGTAAAGGTCTTGATACGACCGCTATCGAGACGTACCGGAAAATTGACTGTTAGTTCGCGTTTGGGCTGCCGCAGAATCTCCCGCATATCCTCGGAGAGGTTAAGCTTGTCAGCGGCTAACTCAAACTGTTGAACTGCCATGTGATAGGGATTTAAAACTTTCACTTCATTGTGCATTTCTGCTTCGTTTCCTTTCTTCATTGAATGTGGGATGCAGAAACTTACCCATCTTAATGGAAATGAGAAGAAGTGTCACTCTTCCCATATATAGTATTGTAGTGGTTGAGTTCACGCAAAAGGGCAGCTAAAATTATGCCGCTACTTTGATGGAGCCTCGTCTAACTTCGCTCTTAAAAGTTTTTGTACAATATCAGCCTTTGCCTGGCCACGAGTTCGTTTCATGACTTGCCCTACCAGAAATTGCAAGGCATTGGTTTTGCCGTCACGATAGTCGTTAGCTACCTTAGGGTTGCTCGCTACCACCTCTTCTATGATGCGTTCTAGCTCACCTTGATCACTAATTGGTGGCTTGATGCCTTTTTTCTCTACGATTGTCTCGGGCATCTCCCCGGAAGCAAAGGCTTCGTCCAGCACCTCCTTGGCTTGCTTGCCAGTGATACGCTCTTTGTCAAGCAGATCAAGCAAATTTGCTAAGGCAGCTGGAGAAAGAGGACAGGCTTGTATTGAGATGTTGTTTGCCCTGAGCAAGCGCACTACTTCACTGAGCAGCCAGTTGCTAGCCGCCTTAGCTCGCGCGTTGCGGTCACTCACGTGTGAAGCAGCCATAACCTGCTCAAAGTAGTCCCCCAGAGCCTTATCTTCGGTCAATACATTGGCGTCTTGCGCAGAAAGCCCATACTCGGACTTATAACGAGCGCGGCGAGCATCGGGCAATTCTGGCAGTTGCGCACGCAACTCTTCGACCCACACCCGGCTGATCACCAGTGGTGGCAAGTCAGGTTCGGGAAAGTAGCGGTAGTCATGGGCTTGCTCTTTGCTGCGTTGCGGGACAGTAATACCTTTTGTCTCCACCCAGCCGCGTGTTTCTTGATAGATCGGCTCGCCAGCACGTGCCATGGTTATTTGACGTTGTGCTTCGTATTCGAGCGCTCGCTCCACCGAACGGAAGCTGTTCATGTTTTTGATCTCGGTCTTTACGCCAAGCTTTTGTTGTCCTCGCGGACGAATAGAGATGTTAGCATCACAACGCAGGCTTCCTTCTTCCATACGTCCAGAGGAGACACCCAGATACACCAGTATCTCACGCAACTTTTGCATGTAGAGCCGCGCTTCCTCGGGACTGCGCATATCTGGCTCACTGACAATTTCCATCAACGGTGTGCCCGAGCGATTGACGTCCACCAGGCTGTAGCTACCATGGTGCAGGAGACGAGCCGTATCTTCTTCCAGGTGCACACGGGTGATACCAATCTTGCGCGTTTGACCATTGTGATCAATGCTGAGATAGCCATGACGACTGAGCGGAATATCGTATTGCGAGATTTGATAGCCCTTCATCAGGTCGGGATAGGGATAGTTCTTGCGGTCGAACTTGGAGTACTCTGGAATGGAGCAGTTAAGGGCCAGAGCCGTCATAATCGTATAGGCAACGGCTTGCTGGTTAATGACCGGCAGGACACCGGGCATACCCATACAGATAGGGCAAACATGTGTGTTTGGAGCAGCATTCGCATAGTCAGTGCTACACGAGCAGAACATTTTACTTTTTGTGAGTAGTTGCGAATGAACTTCGAGGCCAATGACTATCTCGAACTCAGTGTCTATATGAGTATTTTGAGTACTTACTGTCACGCTTGCTTCCTCAACTTATCTATGATATGTTTACCGGTACTTTGTTTTGTCTCAGGTAAGTCTAGTCCTTTCTGGAAAATTCGTCAAGCTAAGGAGAACACCCCGAAAATCTCAGCATATTGGCAATTTCAATAAAATGCTGTATACTGTTGCGTAACATGGAGCGGCTATTCGTTCCATAAACATTGACTGGCGCAAAAACACCGGAGATGATAAGAAAAGGGGGCAGGTAATCCCCTGACCTCTCCCTCTTTCCCAAAGAGGTGGTTATGCACTAGCAAAGTATACAGGAAGTGGCGCGTAAGAACGGGCAGGAGAGCAACCAGATATGTCCTTGATAAACATGGCCAAACGAGAAATCAACTGTAAGATCGTCTATTACGGAATTGGTTTATGTGGCAAGACTACCAACCTTCATTACATACACCAAGCAGTCAATCCACAAGACGTTGGCGACATGGTCTCCATCGATACTGAGACCGAGCGTACTCTGTACTTTGACCTGCTTCCCCTTGAACTTGGCAAGGTTCATGGTTTCAATATTCGCTTTCAACTGTATACTGTTCCGGGCCAGGTACTTTATCAGCAAACCCGCATCTCCGTCCTTAAGGGGGCCGACTGCGTGATATTCGTCGCTGACTCCCAGGCGAGCAAGTTGCAGGAAAATATTGAAAGCTGGAATGAGCTACAAGAGCAACTGCGCCGCATGAACAAAGATATTGCAGATTTTCCCCTGGTCATGCAATGGAATAAACGCGACCTGCAAGAAATCTTACCTGTGACCGTCTTGGAGCAGTATCTTAATCCTTTTCGAGTTCCAAGTTTTGAGGCGATCGCTGTAACAGGACAGGGTGTGATCGAGTGCCTGCGTATGGGTATCAATTCCACGTTGCGCCGCCTGGAACGCATCTAGCTGGGGGAAGTATGATTAAGATGGAAATGATACGTGTCATCATAGTTGACGAGCAGCCTCTGTTCCGTCAAGGTATTCGTTCCACCCTTGAACACATGGGTGATTGCGCCATTATTGGTGATTCTACCGATGCTAATGATATCCTTGAATTGGTAAGAACAGCCAGTCCCGATGTGGCTCTTGTCGACGCTGGTCTCACCTCCGCCGACCCACTAGAGTTAGCCCGGCAGATGCGGCATCTTGCTCCACGTATGGCGATCATTATTCTGACTCCCTCTGATGATGAGGAGCGTCTATTTCAGTCTATCAAGGTTGGCGCGGCTGCTTACTATAACCGCAGTATTACGACGGAAGAACTGGTTGAAGCTGTACGCAAGGTAAGTGTCGGTGAATATTTGATCAACGATGATGTGCTTTCAAAGCCACAACTTGCCAGTCGTGTGCTCAAATCATTCCGGGAGCTGGCGGTGGAAGAGGAGACTTCGCCTGCCAAGGACTTGTATTCACCGCTCTCGAGCCGCGAGGTAGAGATCCTGGACTATATAGCGCGAGGCAATAGCAACAAAGAAATTGCTAAGTCACTGAAGATCAGTGACCAGACCGTGAAGAATCACATTACGTCGATTCTCAAAAAGCTATCGGTGAACGATCGTACCGCTGCTGTAGTGCACGCACTTAAGCATGGGTGGATCAAAATGGACGCTAATTAAGGGGTGCATTCGCTTATTCCAGGAGAAACCGTAGGGACCCTGTCTGGGGGACAGGTAACCGATTTATCGTGCACATCGCCGATTTATCGGCCCTGATTCTCATTCACGAATTTCTCGAACGCACCATTAATCGATGTTTGTGGCACATAAGCTAGTTCATTATAGAGATGAGTTGACGGAGCGCTTTAATTTGGCGTTGAATCTCTTCATTGTCTTCAGCAGAAGGAACAAGTTCCACGTAGACAGATAGATCGCGTAGAGCGCGGCCATAGTGTTTGAGCGAGAGATGGATAAGGCCGCGGTCACGCCGTTCGAGTGGAGAGCGAGGAATAAGTAGCAAAATGCGGTCAGAAATAGCGAGTGCTCGTTCGTAGTCTTCTGTGTGGAGGTAAATGTGTTTGAGATTGTTGAGCATACGTACCAGCAGGTTTTTATGGCTGACCGGTTCAAACCACTGGGCATAGATTTTACCCTTGCCCTCCAGCATATGGCGCACACGCTCGCGGCATTCCTCTTCGCTGTATATATGCCCACTTTCAAAAGGATCAATATATATGCGGCCCTCTGGTAGGCGACATCCTACCACGAAATGGAATGGCAAGCCAATACCCTCGATCTGTAACCCCACACGCTTGCCGACCTCCATGTAAAGAAGAGAAAGCGCTATGGGAATACCAGTATGCCGCTCCAGGAGGGCGTTGAGAAAACTATTGGCGGGATTGTAATAATCTTCTGTGTTGCCATGAAAGTCTTCTTGCTCGAAGAGGACCTGATTTATAGCGGTAATTACTTCGAGTACGTCTGTTTCAGGTGGAAGTTGTTGGAGGTTGTCAGGTGCCGGCAAACCTAGCAGACTGCGAACGCGCAGTGCTAGAGAGTCGAGTTGGGCTATACATTGTGCAAAATTGAGATCTGGATATTCGCTGCTGGCAATGAGGAGAGCCGCTAGAGCGAGGTCAATAGCGGCATCGTCACCCGCGACCAGGGCTTCAAAGGCTCTAAAGGAGCGTTGTTGTGGTGTGTCGTTAGGGTTAGATTCTTTCATCACTCAAATATTGAACCATATCGTTGACATAATTTGCAAGTAGGCCATTCTACTGCTGTACTCACACCTGTACTACCAAGAGTTCTTTTCCGCTATTTGCATCCAGGAAAACGTAGAGGTCATAGGATGAATGTGGAAAAGGAGTTGGATCAACCGAGGCATCAGTGGGCTCCAGCGGAATTTTTTGATACAGCACCATCCAGGTTGGTACGCCGTTCAGGTCAGGATGGGCAGCAGGCGTACTCTTATTGGGATAATTCAACAATACATATTGGGCGCTGGTGCTTTTAGACTTGTTGGCGGCCTCGGGTTCAAGCTGGCTGGCGATAAGTAATGCCTGTTGCTTATTGAGTGCCGGTGTCTGATCAGTGTGTCCAAGGGTAATACCTTTGGCAGCAAGAGGCGTTATCTGCATAGCAGGCCCAGAGGCGGGGGCAAGGCCGCCAATCGGCAGCCTGGGTAGCGCAGGACCACCAAGTTGGTGAAGCAACAGCCAGACCAGCCATATTCCGGCTAAACCAAGCAGGATACCTCCCGCAATGCCAGTCGCTAGACGCGGCTGTCTTCCAGGAGTTCTCTCTGTGGACATCCCTGCCTGTTTCCTTGCCATTCTACTGCCTTCCTGCTCTGAATATTGTGCACGCTTCATTTTATGGAGCAAGTATAAAGCAAATTGCGTGTGAAGTCTACCTGGCGAATTCTTCACATTGACCGGGTTTTTCCCAGGAGATATACTGATACCTAATGAGACAACAAGAAAGGAAATCTAACCTGTGAAAGTGTATGGCCGTATGACGGTCTTCCCCATTATGCCTTCCCGCATCAGTCGACTGTATGAACTGGCGTATAACTTGTGGTGGAGTTGGCATCCAGAAGCACGCGCCCTTTATAAGACACTCGATCCCGATCTATGGGAAGAAGTTGGACATAATCCCGTTCGTTTACTTAGTGAATTACGACCGGCTCGGCTTGAAGAAGTTGCCAGCTCGGCCGACTACCTGCAGAGCTACGATAGTGTTTTCAGCGACTTTGATGCCTACATGCATCCCCGTGCAAATGAGACGTGGTTCTCGCGTACCTATCCGGAGCTGATTCATCGCACAATCGCCTATTTTTCGGCGGAGTTTGGCTTACACGAGTCTCTGCCTATTTACTCTGGTGGCCTGGGCATTCTTTCCGGCGATCACTGTAAAGAGGCCAGTGATCTTGGTTTGCCCTTCGTTGGAGTGGGATTTTTGTATCCACAGGGTTATTTCCAGCAGCGCATCACCCGTGATGGGACGCAAGAAGCCTCGTACGACAAACTCCATTTTTCGGAGGCACCAGCTATTCCTGCCTGTGACCCGGATGGCAACGAAGTGATGATCTCTGTAGATCTGCCTGGGCGTCGTATCCAGGCAAAAGTATGGAAATTGCAGGTGGGACGTATTCCACTCTACCTGATGGATACAGACGTGGAACCAAATGCGCCGCCTGACCGGGAACTTTCAGCGCGTTTGTACGGTGGAGATCGTGAGATGCGCATTTCCCAGGAGATTGTACTGGGCATTGGCGGTGTGCGAGCATTGCGAGCCCTGGGTATTTCACCTGCAGCCTGGCACATCAATGAGGGACATGCCGCTTTCCTGAACCTGGAGCGCTGCCGGGAGTTAGTAGCCTCTGGCTTGAGTTTTAATGAGGCACGCGAGGCGGTCGCGGCCAACTCAGTCTTCACAACGCATACGCCTGTCCCTGCGGGGAACGATACGTTCAGCTATGACCTGGTGGACAAGTATTTTGGCTCCTATTGGAGTCAACTTGGGCTGGACCGCAACCAATTTATGGAGGTTGCTCGCGAGGATCACGGCTGGGGCCCTACTTATGGTATGACGGCGCTCGCATTGCATCTGACGGGACAGCATAACGGTGTGAGCGAACTGCATGGTGCCGTCTCACGCAAGATGTGGCAGTTCTTGTGGCCCGGCATTGATGCTGAAGAGGTACCTATCGACTCGATCACGAACGGAATACATACTCCTTCCTGGATTGCACCAGAGATGAACGCTCTCTTTAAACGCTACCTGGGCGAGGATTGGGGAGACCATGTGGACGAAGAGGATTTATGGAAGCGCATTATAGACATTCCCGATGAAGAACTCTGGCAGACGCACCTGCAGCGGAAAGAGGCTCTCATTAACTACACGCGCCGGCGTCTGAGACAACAACACCTGCGCCTGGGTGAAGGCTCTATGCAGATGGCTGAATTCGAGAGCATGCTGAATGCTGATGCTCTCATTATTGGCTTTGCCCGGCGCTACGCAACCTACAAACGGGCAACGCTCATTTTCCGCAACATTGAACGTATAAGTGCTATTCTGAACAATCCAGAGCGGCCTGTACAGATCATTTTTGCCGGCAAGGCGCATCCTGCTGACGAGCCTGGGAAGGCTTTGATCGAGCAAGTGTATCGTATCTCGCGCAGTGATGCATTTCGCGGCAAAGTCATCTTCCTGGAAAATTATGATATCGGTATGGCTCGCTACCTGGTCTCCGGCACGGATCTCTGGCTTAACAACCCTATCCGCCCACACGAGGCCAGTGGAACCAGTGGTCAAAAGGCCGCGCTGAATGGACAGCCAAATTGTAGCATCCTCGATGGCTGGTGGGCCGAGGGCTACAACGGCAAGAATGGCTGGGCCATCGGGGAAGAGCGAGAATATCACGATCCAGATGTGCAGGCAGAGGCCGATAGTCTTTCTTTGTACCGCTTGCTCGAAGAGGAAATTGTTCCCACCTACTATGATCGTGGGCCTGACGGCATTCCTCGCCGCTGGATTGCCGTCATGAAGGAAGCCATTCGTACTTGTGCACCCAGGTTCAGCATGAGGCGCATGGTGAAAGAATATACGACGCGCTTCTACGTTCCTGAAATTCAGCACGGCATGGAGATTGAGAAGAATAAGTACGAAATGGCGCGGGTGCTGGCCGATTGGAAAGAGAAGATCAGGCAGGCGTGGCCCAGCATGGAAATTTACGTGAATGGGCGACGCGATGGACAACTGAGCCTTGGTGAGTGGATTGAGGTGCGAGCATGGGTACGTGCCGGTAAGCTCCAACCCGAAGACCTGTGCGTTGAGTTAGTGTATGGAGAAGCTAACGATGACCTGGTTATTCCACGACACGCCTTGCCCTTAGAATACACCAAGAAGGAACTGGATGGCTCTTTTCGCTACGAAATCCGCTTGAGACCCGATGAGAGTGGCAGCATTGCCTATGGGGTGCGTGTACTGCCGAGCCATCCTGCTCTGGGTGGGAAGCATGAGATGGGGCTGATTCGCTGGGCGTGATCTGTTGCAAGGATTGCTTTTTGCTTTGAGATGAGTTAAGATCTTTGGAGAGCTTCATGTTCTTCTTCTCACTCAACTGCTCCACTTAGCGCAATAAGAGTATCTGACGAAGCTCGTCACAGGACAAACCATAGCATAAGGAGGAGTATTATGATTGACGCAGTCGCTACTATCTGCATCTTCGTTAACGATCAGGACAAAGCCAAAGCGTTCTATACTGACAAACTGGGCTTTGAATTACGGCAAGATGCGCCAATGGGGGAATCGCACTGGATTGCTGTCGCGCCAAAAGGAGCGCGCACTGAAGTCATCCTCTATAAGCTCGATGACAATTGGAAGCATTATCGCCAGGTCATGGGCAAATCGCAGGCGCTCACATTCAATGTCACAGACATGGCAGCGCTGTACGAAGACCTGAAAGCAAAGGGAGTGCGTATTACCCAGGAACCGGATGCTCAACCCTGGGGAACCTATATGATGATCCTCGATGAAGACGACAACGCGTTGCTCCTGGTCGAAACCCCTAAATAGCCCTGGACTAAGACCATGCTCAGAATGCTCACAATCACTCGCTATGTTACTCCATTGCGGGAGGGCGGTTCGCTCCCTGCCATCGTCGAGGCTGATGACGATGGCCTCTACGTGCTGAAGTTTCGTGGTGCTGGTCAAGGGACAAAAGCCTTGATTGCCGAACTGGTGGCCGGAGAGCTTGGCCGCGCTCTGGGGCTCCCTGTTCCCGAAATCGTTCTCATGGAACTCGATCCCGTGCTAGGCCGTTCTGAGCCGGACTATGAAATCCAGTCCCTGATCAAAGCGAGTGCGGGACTCAATCTTGGCCTGGACTACTTACCCGGAGCCCTCGCCTTCAACCCGCTTGACGCGAGCAGGCTCGATCCTTTGCTTGCCTCCTCAATCGTATGGTTCGATGCATATGTCACCAACGTAGATCGCACACCGCGTAATACCAACATGCTCTTCTGGCACAGGCGACTGATGCTTATCGACCACGGTTCTGCGCTCTACTTCCATCACGGTACCGGGGATTACCTCTCTCGCAGCCACAGCCCCTTCCCTCCCATCAAGGAGCACGTGCTCCTTCCGGTGGCCAGTGCTCTTGAGGAGGCGGATGCGCTCTTGAAAGGACTTCTGACGCCAGATTCAATATGGGAGACGATCAAAGCAATTCCCGAGAGCTGGCTCGATTCCGATCCGTTCTTTGCTGACCGTGATGCGCACCGCGAGGCTTACCAGGCGTACCTGCTTGACCGCCTGGCAGCTTCGCACTACTTCGTGGAGGAGGCCTTACGTGCACGCACTCAGTTCCTATGATTATGCGATCATCCGGGTCGTCCCCAAAGTCGAGCGCGGCGAGTGCATTAACGTCGGTGCGCTCCTCTTTAGCCGTACGCAGCGCTTTCTCAGAGTACGCATTCATCTGGATCAGGCACGAGTTCTCGCCCTGGCACCCGACCTTGATCTAGTTGCAATCCAGCAGGAACTCGATGACATTGTGCATATTTGCGAGGGAGGACCGGAAGCAGGGCCGCTGGGGCAAATGTCACAATCTGAGCGCTTTCACTGGCTTGTGTCTCCGCGTAGCACTATTATCCAGACCTCTCAAGTCCATACGGGCCTGTGCACTGATCTCGAGGGAACCCTTGAGCACCTTCTTAAGACGATGGTCTATCGCTAAGATAGGGAAGAGCTCATGCCAGGCTCCATGGCTAATGCGGCTCCTCTCAAGATAGCCGAGGTGATCTTATTTCCTCCCTGGCTGCTCGCTGAAAAAGCGCACCATCTCAGCGGAGGCATCTGGTCCCATTAAATCGGTATACGAGCCGCTGGGACTCCCTCCCGACCAGGCATGACCCGCCTGGTGGATAATCCATTTCTCCACCATCGTTCGACCACTAGCATTCCGGTAGATGAAGCGCGAGTAGGCATGCCCGCCAGCTACTTGCCCCCGTTTTACACCGGCGTCTTGTAGGATGCTTGATCCATCATTAGTCGCCTGGAGCCATTGGTCTATCAGGCGGTCCGCGTTGATCGGGGCAACAGTCGTATCGCGGTCTCCATGGAAGACGATCAGTGGAATGCGTTCGGCCAGCGGTCGTGTATGCTGAGGTGCTCCCTGTTTCATCGCAGCGAAGGCGGAGGGAAGATCGTGTGCGGCGCCATAGGCAAGGCCAGAATGCACGCCGACGGCAGCATAGAGGTCCGGGTACGTTGCCGCCATGATCGCAGCCATGGCCCCACCAGCCGACATCCCGGCTATGTAGACCCGGTTGACATCGACGTGATAGTCGCTCATAATCTGCTGCGTGATCCCTGCAATGAGGGATGGCTCACCCATACCTTGACACTGGTCGGCAGCCTGGAACCAATTCCAGCACCCTGAGTGATTGGCCGAGGTCACTTGCTCAGGATAGGCCACAACAAACGTCTTCTCTTA
>Ga0137365_10004969_pt1 | contig 10666 bp, 9 predicted proteins | sample SagtaG_9_FD_104799 | JGI IMG/M metagenome (GOLD analysis project Ga0137365, IMG submission 104799) | Vadose zone soil microbial communities from Sagehorn Ranch, Mendocino, California, USA - Sage1_L_40_16 metaG | ecosystem: Environmental > Terrestrial > Soil > Vadose zone | place: USA: California... | reverse complement strand
GTCGATATCAGGCATACGCGGCCATGGCGAGCGCGCCAACGGGGCAGGGCGCGATGCATTTCTCGCAGCCGGTGCAGGCGCCTTCGTCGACGGTCAGGACGTTCAGCTCGAGGTGGATCGCTTCCGGTGGGCAGAGGGGTAAACAGAGGCCGCAGCGGTCGCACACCGCGAGGTCAACGACGGCAATTGTGTCGGGCGTCACGCGACGCATGGGCGAAAGGCTAGCCGGACGTGATAGGGCCGTCAAGCTTCATGCTTGCTTGAGGTTACGCATTTCATTACCTTGAGCCGTTCGCAGCAACCCGCCTCACCCTTTTACCGACGATCACGTGCCACCAAGCTGGCTGAATTTCAAAATGGGTGTATGGAGCCCGGCGAATGAAATCGCCGTAGACCTTGGCACCGCTAACACACTGGTCTACGTCCGCGGCGAAGGGATCGTGTTGAACGAACCCTCCGTCGTCGCGATCGAAAAGGCCACGGGCAAAGTCAAAGGCATCGGCCTCGAGGCGAAGCGCATGCTCGGCCGCACGCCTGACGGCGTGCTCGCCGTGCGGCCGTTGAAGGACGGCGTCATCGCCGACTTCGACGTGACCGAGAAGATGCTCCGGTTCTTCCTGAAGACGATCATCGATCGCCATCTCTTCCGCGTTCGCCCCAAAGTCATCGTGTGCGTGCCGAGCGGCATCACCGAAGTCGAGAAGCGCGCGGTGCGCGACTCGGCGCAATCGGCCGGCGCCAAAGAGGTGTTCATGGTCGCCGAGCCGATGGCGGCGGCGATCGGCGTCGGACTCCCGGTCGAGACGCCCACCGGCAACATGGTGATCGACATCGGCGGCGGCACAACGGAAATTGCGGTCATCGCCTTGTCGGGCATCGTGTCCGACACGTCGATCCGCACCGGCGGTGACGAGCTAGATCAGGCGATCGTGCAGTTCATGCGCAAGAACTACAACCTGCTCATCGGCGAGCCCACCGCGGAGCAGATCAAGATCCAGATCGGATCGGCGGCGCCGATCGGCGAAGAGCGCGAGATGGAAGTGAAGGGCCGCGACCTCGTGTCCGGCATCCCGAAGATCGTGCGCGTGCATTCGAGCGAGATCCGCGAGGCCGTGCAGGAGCCGATCCAGCAGATCGTCGACGCGGTGCGGCGCGCGCTCGAGATCACGCCGCCTGAGCTGGCCTCCGACATCGTGGATCGCGGCATCGTGATGACGGGCGGCGGGGCGTTGATTCGTGGACTCGACCTGCTGTTGCAGCAGGAGACCGGGCTGCCGATTCACCTGGACGAGGATCCCATGACCTGCGTGGTGCGGGGGGCGGGGCGGATCCTCGACGCTCCGGAGAAATACCGCAACGTCCTGACCACTTAACCGCATGGCGATCGGCACGGATCGGTACGCGTCGCGCGCCGACACGCTGCTTTTCATCGCCTGCGTGGGGCTGTCGATTGCTGCGTTGAGCCTACCCGACCCATGGCGTGACCCGCTCGCGCAGGGACTGCGGCAGACCGTGCTCGCGCCGTTCCTCTTTCTGCAGCGCCAAACCGAGCTGCTCGCCGCCGCCCGCTACCGCTACGATGCCGTCGTGGCGCAGCGCGATTCCGTCGCGCTCGCCGCCACGTTCCTGCCCGAGCTGCGCAGCGAAAACACCCGGCTGCGGGGCCTGCTGGGGCTGAGCGCCCGGCTGGGCGGCGGCTACGTGTCCGCCGAGGTCTTGCATCAACCCGAGCCGACGAACCCGCTCAGCTTCGTGGTATCGGCAGGAAAGAAGGAAGGCGTTCGGCCGCTCTCGGCGGTCATCAGCCCCGAGGGACTTGTGGGATTGGTTGCATCCGTCGATGAGCATACCAGCGTCGTGTTGAGCTGGGCGCATCCCGAGTTTCGCGCCAGCGCGATCGCCACCGATGGCAGCGTGGTGGGCATTGCGGCTCCGCACGGCGCTGAGGGACCGGGGGTGTGGCTGCTGGAGCTGCAAGGCGTGCTGTATCGGCAGCAGGTGCAGCCGGGCACCGTCATCGTGACCTCGGGTCTCGGTGGGGTGTTTCCTCGCGGCATTCCGATCGGCACCGTGATCGGGCCGGCCGGCGAAGAGAAAGGCTGGGGCCGTACCTATCTCGTCCGTCCCGCGATTCACCCCGCGGAGCTGTCGCATGTGATGATCTTGACATCACCGCGACCCGCGGGCGCCGACCTGCGGAACGCGTTCACCGTCCCGGCAGACAGTGCCGTACCTGGCGAGGCACCACCGCAATGAGACGTACCGACCGCTACCGCTATCCGTTCATGATGACGATGCTGATCTTGCTCCAGTTCACGATTCGTGGCCGGCTAGGAGCTCTGGTGAGCGGTGAGCACGCCGACCAGGTCGCGCCCGATTTCCTGCTGCTGGCGTTGCTCATCTACACGATTCGCGCCGAGCCGGGGAGAAGCGCGGCGGCCGGCTTCATCCTGGGCTTGCTGCGCGATGCCTTGACGCCCGCGAGCTTCGGCGCGGGCGCGCTGGCGCACACGCTGGTCGGGTTCTCCTCATCGTGGGCCAAGGCGGTGTTCTTTGCCGAGCACGTGTTTGTGAAAGGCTGCCTGTTCTTCGCCGGGACGTGGGTCCGCAACTTCATCGTGTTGCTCGTGTCGGGGCGGCTGCAGGGCTCGCAGGTGGCGTGGGAGCTGCTGGTGTGGTCGCCGCTCCAGGGCCTCAGTACGGCGCTGGTGGGTGTCGTCGTATTGTGGTTCTTCCGCGGCTGGCTGTCGCCCCGGCGGCCCGGAGCCGTCGGAGTGTCGGCGTGAACGCGTTCCATCCACACCTGCTCGATCGCCGCCTGGGCGTGGCGCGCACGGGCGTGTGGATCGTCCTCGGCATCCTCGTGCTGTCGTTCTTCCGCACGCAGATCCTCGGGCACGGCAAGTACCAGCTGCAATCGGAGACGAACCGGCTGCGGCCGATTCCGCTGCCCGCGCCGCGCGGCGTCATCTACGACCGCAACGGGCACGTGCTGGCGGAGAACGTGCCGGGGTACACGGTCTCACTGCTGCCCGGCCCCGAAGCGAATTTGCGCTCGACGCTGGCCCGCATCGCGTCGATCGCAAACATCGACAGCGCCGAAATCGAGCGTGTGTTGCAACGCGCCCGGAAGGCGCCGTATCAGCCAGCGCTGGTCCTCGGCGACGCTCGGTTCAACGTCGTCTCGGCGCTCGAAGAGCGGCGCGTCGCGATCCCCGGTCTACTGATTCAGGCGGAGCCCAAGCGGTACTATCCCGACACGGCGGTCGTCGCGCACCTCGTCGGGTACGTCGGCGAGGTCACGGAAGGCGAGCGGGCGACGAAGCGATTCGCCACCGTGCGACTCGGCGGGCTGGTGGGCAAGTATGGGCTCGAGCGCGAATACGACGACACGCTGCGCGGCTCCGAGGGGGTGCGCTTCGTCGAGGTGAGCGCACGCGGCCAGATGGTGCGCGAGGCGGAGGCGGCGGCGAACCTCGCGCCGGTCCCGGGCGCCGACCTGCACACGACGATCGACCTCGATCTGCAGCGCTACGTCTCGCACATCTTTCCCGCGGGGCAGCGCGGCGCGGTGCTCGCGCTGAATCCGAACACCGGAGAGGTTCTGGCGCTGTACAGCGCGCCCGGGTTCGATCCCAACGCCTTCGTGGGCGGTATCTCCGCGCCGTACTGGCGCTCTCTCAACGAGAGCGCGGCGCGGCCGCTGCTCGACCGCGCCATCCAGGCGCGCTACCCACCCGGCTCGACGTGGAAGCTGGCGGTCGCCGCCATGGCGCTGAAGCGCGGCATCGTGGGACCGCGCAGCCACATGCCGATTCCCTGCCGGGGCGGGCTGCAATACGGCAATCGCTTCTTCCGCTGCTGGAATGCGCGCGGCCACGGCGATCTGACGCTGACCGAGGCGATTGCGCAGAGCTGCGACGTCTACTTCTACCAACTCGGCATCAAGCTCACCGTCACCTCGCTGCTCGAGGATGCGAACGCGTGGGGGTTCCGCGGGCGCACCGGCATCGATTTGCCCGATGAGATTCCCTCCGAATTCCCCACCGGGCCCGAGTATTACGACCGCCTGTACGGCGCGCGGCGCTGGACGTCGGCGGTCGCGTTGAACCTCGCAATCGGCCAGGGGGAGAATGCGCAGACGCTCGTGCAGATGGTGCGTCTCTATCAGCAGCTGGCGAGCGACGGCCGGGTGCGGACGCCGTTTCTGGTCCGGCAGGCGCGGACGGCAAGCGGCGACAACGCGTCACTCGGGCTCAACCCCGATCAGCTCGCGACGCTGCGCCGCGCCATGATCGCCGTCGTGGAGGAGGGGACGGCGCGCGGCTCTCGCCTGGCCAATATAACCATCGCGGGGAAGACGGGGACGGCGCAAAACCCGCACGGACTCGACCACGGCTGGTTCATCGGCTTCGCCCCCGCCGATAAGCCCGAGATCGTGGTCGGCGCGATCATCGAGTTCTCGCAGCACGGCACCGCCGTGGCGCCGCTCGTGTCGCGGATGATCGCACACTACCTCGGCATCGACGAGCAGCGGGCGTCCACCCTGCGCGTGACCGTGCCGAACGACTCCGCGCCGGCTCCCTTCCAGATTCCAGTGCTGCCGGACACGCTCCCTTCTACGATCCCGGTCGACAGTGCTATCGCGCGTCCGCCAACTCGATAAGGCGCTCGTCGTTTCCGTCGGGTTGCTGGCGTTGTACGGGCTCGCGACCCTGTACTCCGCCGGTCAGACCGACGTCCCGACGTTCGTCGCTACGATCTGGGAGCGGCAACTCATCTGGCTGGGGCTGAGCCTCGCCGTCGCCGGACTCACCTTCCGCACGTCGCCGCGCTTGCTGGAGTGGGCCACGCCGTTCGTCTATGCGATCGCGGTGTTCCTGCTCGTGCTCACGCTGTTCATCGGCACCGGCGCCGGAACCGCCGCCGGCAGCAGATCGTGGTTGGCGATCGGCGGGCACCGGTTCGGCCAGCCCGCCGAGCTGGCGAAGCTGGCGGTGATCCTGTTGCTCGCCCGTTGGCTCGCGGCGCTGCGCGAGTCGCCGGCGACGCTGCGGGATCTGATCGTGCCCGGCTTGATCGCGGGCTTACCCGCGGTGCTGGTGCTCAAGCAGCCGGACCTGGGCAGCGCGATCGTCTTCGTCGCGATTCTGTTCGTCATGTTGTTCTGGGCGGGTACGAAGCCATCGCTGCTCCTGCTCGCCGCTTCGCCCGTGATCGGGCTCGTGCTCGCCGTCTCGACCGTCGCGTGGGGCGTCTGGATCGCCGTGCTCGCCGGTCTCCTGCTGTGGTGGCGGCCTTACCTGTGGGAAGGGCTCGCCGTCATGGGCCTGAACGTCCTCGGCGGGGTGCTGGCGCTGCCGTTCTGGAATCGGCTGGCACCCTATCAGCAGAACCGGCTGCTGTCGTTCCTGAATCCCGACGTCGACCCGCGGGCCGCGGGATGGCACGTCATTCAGTCGAGAGTGGCAGTCGGGTCGGGGGGCCTGTTGGGGAAGGGATTCACCGAAGGCACGCAGAAGCGGTTGGCGTTCCTCCCGGCGCAGCATACCGACTTCATTTTCTCGATCGTCGGCGAGGAGCTCGGCTTCGTCGGCGTATTGATTGCGCTCATTCTGTTTGCCTGGCTCCTGTTTGTCCTGCTGCGTATCGCCCGCCGGGCCACCGATCCGTTCTCGAGCCTCTGCGTATTCGGCGTCGCCGGCCTGTTTTTCACCCACATCGTCGAGAATGTGGGCATGACGATCAACCTCATGCCCATCACCGGGATCCCACTGCCATTCTTCTCGTATGGCGGCTCGTTTCTGCTGGTGTGCTCGATTGGCGTGGGCGTTGCGCTGCGAGTCGCGTGGGAGGCGCGGCAGTCCGGTTATGCTGAATTAGGGCAATGACTTAGTCTCTCGGGGCTAGCGTGCCGGGAAGCCCCTGCTCAAATTGTGCGCTTCGTCACTAATATGGCACGAATGGCATGGTTCAAAAAGGAACGTAAGCCGCGCACGTCCGAGCGCGTAAAGCTCGAGATCCCGGCGGACGCGTGGGAGAAGTGCGACCAGTGCGGCCACGTCGACATTCGCGAACGCTTCGTTCGCGCGCTCAACGTGTGCCCCAATTGCGGCTATCATCGCCGCATCAGTGCGCAGGAGTATATCGACCTGCTGGTCGACGAAGGCTCGTGGCACGAGCTGTTTTCCGCCCTGAAGTCCGCCGATCCCCTCAAGTTCGAGAACTACGCGGACCGCGTGCAGGCCGCAGTCAAAAAGGCCGGCCCGTTGGATGCGATTCGTACCGGCTACGCACGCTTGCACGGGATGGCGATCAGCCTCGGCGTCATGGACTTCAGCTTCATGGGTGGCTCGATGGGGTCGGTCGTGGGGGAGAAGATCGCGCGTCTCACCCGGCATGCCATCGACAAGCGCTCGCCGCTGATTCTGGTCTCCGCCTCGGGCGGTGCCCGCATGCAGGAGGGTGTGCTGTCGCTGATGCAGATGGCCAAGACGTCGGTCGTCATCGCCGAGCTGCAGGGTGCGAGCGTGCCGTTCATGTCGGTGCTCACGAACCCGACGACCGGCGGTGTCTCGGCGTCGTATGCGATGCAGGGCGACGTGATTCTGGCAGAGCCTGGTGCCGTCATCGGATTTGCCGGACCTCGCGTGATCAAACAGACGATCGGCCAGGATCTGCCCGAGGGGTTCCAGACGGCGGAGTTCCTGTTGGACCATGGGATGATCGACGCCGTCGTTCCGCGCGGCGAACTGCGGGACACCGCCGCGCAGCTGCTGCGGCACATGACCGGCGCCTGGCCGGCTGAGGCCGCCGACTGACGTTCGAAGACGCCTGCCAGTTTCTTTTCGCCAGGCAAGCCGGCCGCATCAAGTGGAGTCTCGGCCCGACCGAGGGACTGCTCGACGTGCTCGGTCGGCCGCAACGCCATTTCCCCGCGATCCACATCGGCGGCACCAACGGCAAGGGATCGACCTGCGCGTTTGTAGCGAATGAGCTGCGGGCGCAGGGCTGGCGCGTCGGCCTGTACACGTCGCCACATCTCCTCTCGCCGTGCGAGCGGATCACCGTAGACGGTGTGCCGATCGGCGAAGATGCCTTCGCCGAATGGACGGCGCAGCTCAAGCCGCACATCGAGCGGCTCGACGCCAGCTTCTTCGAGGCCACGACCGCCATCGCGTTCGCCGATCTGGCCGCCCGGGGCGTCGACATTGCGGTCATCGAGGTCGGCCTGGGGGGCCGCCTGGACGCCACCAACGTGCTCACGCCGCTCGTCACCGCGGTCACGAAGATCGCCCTCGAGCACGCCGAGTACCTCGGACATGACTTACGAGGAATCGCGCGGGAAAAGGCCGGCATTGCCAAGCCCAAGGTGCCGTTCGTGACGGGAGAGGCCGACCCCGAGATCCGCGCCGAGCTCGTGAAGGAAGCGAAGCGGCGCGGCGCCGACCCGATCATCACCGTGGATGCGACGCTGCGGCCCAGGAGGGACACACGCCTGGGCCTGCGCGGGCGGCATCAGGTGGCCAATGCGCTGGTGGCGCACGCCGTCCTCAACGCCCTGCCTGCTCCGTTCGGGCCGGTGGGGAAGAATCTCCCCGCCAGCTTCGCCCACGCCTACATCCCCGGCCGCTTCGAGGTGCGGGGCAAGTGGATCTTCGACGTCGCGCACAACCCGGACGGCATGGAGGTGGTCGCGGACGCGATTCGATCCGCCCATCCGCCGATCCGCCGGCCTTTGCACGCCCTTGTGGGGATCCGCAACGACAAGGATTGGCGGGCGATGCTCGACATCCTGCGGCCGGTCGTGGACAAGCTGGTGCTGACCGTGCCGCCCTCGATTCCGGTCATGCAACGCTGGTCGCTCGAGGACCTGGACGCGCTGTCGCACTTCGATCCGGACTTCACGCGGGCACTCGAAGACATTCAAGAGGGCGCAGGAACGGTGCTCGTCACCGGATCATTTCACACGGTCGGCGACGCCCTGGAGCGGCTGCCCGGTTTTGCGCCGGTCGGATAACGCGCCTAAATTGTTGTGATGCAAGGGAAAGCGCTCCCCGGCTTCCGCGATTTTTACCCTGAAGACCTGAGCCTCCGAAACCACATCTTTGCGACCTGGCGCAGCGTCGCCGGGCGCTACGGATTCGAGGAATACGACGGTCCGCCGCTGGAATCGCTCGAGATGTACACGAAGAAGAGCGGGGATGAGATCGTCGCCCAGCTCTATACTTTCAAGGACAAGGGGGACCGCGAGGTTGCGCTGCGGCCCGAGATGACGCCCACGCTGGCGCGGATGGTCGCGGCCCGCGTCCAGGCGCTCAAGAAGCCGATCCGCTGGTTCTCGATGCCGCAGCTGTTCCGCTATGAACGCCAGCAGCGCGGGCGGCTGCGGGAGCATTTCCAGCTCAACATGGACATCATCGGGGAAGCGTCGCCGCTCGCCGATGCCGAGCTGATGGCGGCGGCGCTGGACATCATGCGGGCGTTTGGGTTGGGCCCCCAAGACGTGCGGTTACGCGTCTCGGATCGACGATTACTCAAGGCCCTGCTCGCCGCACGAGGGATTACGGACACGCAGCTCCCCGTCGCGTTCGCCGTACTCGACCGCAGCGAGCGCGTTCCGAAGAACGTGCTGGAGGAGATGCTCAAGGAGGCAGGATTTGGGAGACGGGAGTCAGGGACGGTCTTTGAGATTGCCGAGCTGCGAGGCCCCGAGGCTCTGAAAGCCGCCGGGGAGGCAGCCGGGCCGCTGACGCAAGCTGTGCAGTCGCTCCAGGCCATGGGTCTCGACGAGTTCGTGTCGGTCGACCTGACCATCGTGCGGGGGTTAGCCTACTACACGGGCATTGTGTGGGAGCTGTTTGACGCGCAGAAGGCACTGCGTGCCATCGCCGGCGGAGGACGCTACGACGGTCTCCTCGATCTGCCCGCCCTGGGGTTCGGCATGGGCGACGTTGTCCTGGGGGAGCTCCTCAAGGAGCGCGGCGCGGCTCCCAAGGCGTCGACCGAGCTCGGCGCCTTTTTAGTGGCAGTCGGCGGGGAGGACCTGCCCGTCGTGCTGCAGCTTGCCCACGCCTTGCGCGAGCGGGGCATCGCGGTGGAATACGGGCTGCGGCACGCGGCGGTCCGCAAGCAGCTGGAGCTGGCCGCCGCGCGTGGGGCGGCGCGCGCCGTGATCGTGGGGCCGGACGAGCGAGCGGCCGGGCTCGCCGTCGTGCGGGATCTCAGGACCAGCACCGAAGCGAAAGTACCCCTTCGCCAGCTTCTCAACGGATATTTCGATTAATGGCACAAGCGAAACACATCACGCCACGCGCTAAGGATTTCAGCGCGTGGTACGGGGACGTCATCGAGCATGCGCAGCTGGCCGACTATTCTCCCGTCCGCGGCGCGATGGTCATCAGGCCGAACGGCTATCGCATCTGGGAGCTGATGCAGCGCGCGCTCGACGATATGCTCCGCGCCACCGGTCATCGCAACGCGTATTTCCCGCTGTTCATCCCGATGAGTTTCCTGGCGAAAGAGGCGGAGCACGTCGAGGGGTTCGCGAAGGAAGTCGCGCTGGTCACACACACGCGCCTCAGGGCAACCGGGAAGCAGGGGAAGGACGCCATCGCGGTCGATCCCACCTCGGCGCTCGAGGAGCCGCTCGTGGTGCGGCCCACGTCGGAAACGATCATCTATGCGATGTACGCGAAATGGATCCAGAGCTACCGCGACTTGCCGCTGTTGTTGAATCAATGGTGCAACATCGTGCGGTGGGAGTTACGGACCCGTCCGTTCCTGCGGACGACGGAGTTCCTCTGGCAGGAAGGGCACACCGCGCACGTCGATGAAGCGGACGCCGAGCGTGAGGCGCGTCTCATCCTGGGGATTTATCGCCGCTTCAACGAAGAGTGGCTGGCGATGCCCGTCCTCACCGGTCTGAAGACCGACAGTGAAAAGTTCGCCGGGGCGTTGCGCACGTATGCGATCGAAGCGCTCATGCAGGACAATAAGGCGATCCAGGCGGGGACATCGCACAACCTCGGCCAGAATTTCGCCAAGGCGTTCAACGTGCAATATCAGACGGCGGCCGGCGGCCTCGAATACGTGTGGAGCACCTCCTGGGGCGTCTCGACTCGGCTCATCGGCGGCCTGATCATGACGCATTCGGACGACAACGGCCTCGTTGCGCCACCGAAACTCGCCCCAGTGCAGGTCGTGATCGTGCCGATCTGGAAGACGGACGAAGAAAGGAGTCAGGTGTCGGGAGTTGGGAGTCAGGTGAAGGCCGACCTGGAAAAGGCCGGCGTCCGGGTCGAGCTCGATCTGCGTGACACGATGAAACCCGGCGCCAAGTACTTCGAGTGGGAAGGCTTCGGTGTACCCGTCCGTCTGGAGATCGGGCCTCGCGACCTCGCGAGTGGGCAGGTCGTTGTGGCCCGCCGGACGGGTGGCAAAGCGCCTGTGCCACTTCAGGGAGCGACCGCGGCCGTGACGACAGCGCTCGATGAAATCCAGGCCGCGCTGTTCGCTGCCGCGCGCGAGCGGCGCGAAAAGAACTCGATCCGCGGCGCCACCAAGGCACAGTTCCTTGACTTCATCAACGGCAGCGGCGGATTCACCTACGGCGGTTTCTGCGGCAGCCCGACGTGCGAGGCGGAGATCAAACAACAAACGAACG
>Ga0137365_10004961_pt1 | contig 10677 bp, 8 predicted proteins | sample SagtaG_9_FD_104799 | JGI IMG/M metagenome (GOLD analysis project Ga0137365, IMG submission 104799) | Vadose zone soil microbial communities from Sagehorn Ranch, Mendocino, California, USA - Sage1_L_40_16 metaG | ecosystem: Environmental > Terrestrial > Soil > Vadose zone | place: USA: California... | reverse complement strand
ACATCGCGGCGATCACGGCGAGCAGCACCTGCGCGGTGCAGATGTTGCTTGTCGCCTTCTCCCGGCGGATGTGCTGTTCCCTCGCCTGCAGCGCGAGCCGGTAGGCCGGGCGTCCGGCCGCGTCAAGCGAGACCCCGACCAGCCGGCCGGGCAGCTGGCGCCTGAGCTCGTCGCGCACGGCGATGTAGCCAGCGTGCGGCCCGCCGAACCCCGGCGGCACCCCGAACCGCTGTGTCGTGCCGACCGCGACGTCCGCGCCGAGTTCGCCGGGCGGCCGGAGCAGGGTCAGGGACAGCAGGTCGGCGGCCACCGCGGCGAGCGCGCCGCGGGCGTGCGCGGCCTCGATGGCGGGCCGCAGGTTGCGGACGGCGCCACTCGCGCCCGGGTATTGCAGCAGCACGCCGAACAACTCACCGGCCAGCCCCGCGATGACGTCCGGCGTGGGGTCGGCGACGACAAGCTCTATCCCCAACGGCTCCGCGCGCGTGCGCAGTACCGCAAGTGTCTGGGGCAGGCAGTCGGCGTCGGCGAGGAAGACGCCCTGCTCCCCACTGGCCGTTCGCGCACTGGCCGCTCGCCCGATGGCCGCTCGCGCGGCGGGTCGTGCGGCTCGCCTGGCCAGCGTCATCGCCTCGGCCGCGGCGGTGGCCTCGTCGAGCAGCGAGGCGCCCGCCACTGCGAGCGCGGTCATGTCGCTCACCATGGTCTGGAAGTTCAGCAGCGCTTCGAGACGGCCCTGCGAGATTTCCGGCTGGTAGGGCGTGTAGGCCGTGTACCACGCGGGGTTTTCCAGCACGTTGCGGCGGATCACGGCCGGCGTGACCGTGCCGTAGTAGCCGAGCCCGATCATCGAGGTCAGCGCCTGGTTCTGCCCGGCCAGGCGGCGGAGCTCGGCCAGTGCCTCCGGCTCGGTGAGCGGCGGCGGGAGGCGAAGGGCGGTGCTGGCGGCGATCCCACGGGGCAGCGCCGCGTCGGTGAGCTCGTCCAGGGTGGCGAATCCTGTCACGGCGAGCATCCGCTGTAGTTCGGCCGGGGAGGGGCCGATGTGCCGCGCGGCAAAGGGGTCGCCCGCGTATGCCCCGGTCAGGTCCGGCGGCCCGGTCAGGTCCGGCGGCCCGGTCAGCCGGGCACCAGATGATGGATTCTGCGCGGCGCCGGCCTGTGGCGCGCCGGCCTGTGATACGCGCACTTCCGGATGGTGAACGGATGTCATGTGGCGCCTCCCCGGCCCAAGACCTTCAGGGCTCCGGGGAGTACCCCCGGAGTTCCGGGCAGCCGCGCACGTTTACCGTGCGGCCCGTACCGTGCGGCCCGCTGCCCGTCCCCCTCTGTCATGGCGACCTGAGAGCTTCGCCGCCCACTACCCCTAATGCGGCTTGCACCTTCGGTGAGGACCCACCGCCAGCCAAGCGCGGCAGGGACCTGCTTTCCAGAGGCGCCTCGCCCGTCCGGTCCGTGTGCCTGAGAGGTTCCGGGGACGTTGCTCCTTCGGCGCCTCACGCCGGCTGCGTGAGATCTCTCCCGGACAGGGTCATCGGCTTCTTCCGACTCTACCCGTCCCGGCATCGGTCGTTCGGCAACATGCAGGCCGACATCGCTCGCGCGGCGCCGCCACCGGGAAACACCCATGGGCCATCGGTGTTCCTCGTCGACCGCAGGCAGCGCGGGTCACCCGGATCTTCGGCTAGATCTCGTCCCACTTGAAGGTGCGGACGGAGATGGCGGTGAGCACGGCGGTGAAGGTGAGCAAGATACCGATCGCGGGGAGCGCGGATGCGGCGCGCTCGCCGCGCGCCATGACGTTCAGCATGCCGTTGACGAGATAGCGCAACGGCATCACGTAAGAGACATCCCGGATCCACGTCGGCGCGTAGTCGAGCGGGATGAAGGCACCACCGAGGAAGGCCATCGGCAAGATGATGAGGTTGGCGATCGCGGTCGCCGACTGCTGAGTCTTGGCGAACGACCCCACGAACATGCCGATGGCCATGAACGCGAGTGTCCCGCAGGCCACCAGCGGGATCGACATCCACCAGTCCCTGGAGAGCTTCAGCCCGAAATACGGAATTGTGGCGATGGCGAGGAAGACCGCCATCTGGATGAGCGCCACCCCTAGGCTGACCCCGATCCGCGCCGTGACCACGGCCCCTATCCGCACCGGCGCAAGCCGGAGCCGGCGAAGCAGCTTGGTCTGGCGCCACGTGACCAGCGTGATAGCAGCACCGAACGCGCCGCCCGAGGCGATCGCCCAGCCGAGGAGGCCAGGCGTGACGTACTGGATGCCTTTCAGCGACTTGTCCTCGACCTGCTGTGTGGTCAGGTGAAAGGCGGGCGGCCGCCCGGTCTCGGCCTGGTTCGCTTGCTCGACGATGGACGAGAATACGGTGTTGACCACGCCCGAAGTGACCTGGTCGGCGGCGGAGTAGTGAACCACGAGCGTGCTGCCCCGCTGCTGCACCGCCGCCGCGTAGCTGCCCTTGCGGACGTCGCTGAGCGCGGCGGGGAGGTCGGAGGTCTTGGTCACTGTCAGCACGCTCGCCAGCGCGCCGTGCGATGCCGTCTGCGCCTGCTCGAGCAGGGATACGTGTCCAACTTCAAGGATCTTCGCTTTGGGCACACCGGAACTCTTGAAGATCGAGCCGAAGAACAGCAGGAAGATCACCGGAAACAGAATCGAGAAGAACAGCGCGCCGCGGTCCCGGACGAAACCGAGCAACATTGCCCGCGACAAGCTGCGGAAACCCGCCGCCCTCATGCCCGGTACTCTCGCCCGGTGAGGTCGAGGAACAGGTCTTCGAGCGTGGCCGCCCTGACCTGGAGGCCAGCAAGCGCATCGCGCTCGGCCAGCCGCGCGAGGATCGTGGCGGGGTCGCGGGTCGAGATGGTGAGCGACACACCGTCGTCGTTAACCTCGGCGCCCCCGCTGAGCTGTGCGGCGTCGGCCGCGGGTAGCTGTCCCGACGCGATGATGATGCGTACGGGGCTATCGAGCCCGCGGACGAGCGCGGCGGGCGGGCCGAGTTTCAATATCTGCCCGTGATCCATGATCGCAACGCGGTCGCACAGCGTCTCGGCCTCGTCCATGTAGTGGGTGGTAAGGACCACTGTGTGCCCCTCCGAGTTGATTTGCCGCAGCAGGTCCCACAGGTTCCGGCGGGCCTGTGGATCGAGGCCGGACGTCGGCTCGTCCATGAACAGCACCTCTGGCCGGTGCACAAGCGCGCAGGCGATGGACAGCCGCTGCGCCTGACCACCTGAGAGCTTCTCCGTGCGGGCACCCGCCCGGTCGCTCAGGCCCACAATGTCGAGCATCTTGTCCGCCTCGCCGGGCGGCACGCCGTAGAGCGACGCGAAGGTCCGGATCTGCTCCCGCACCGTCAGCCGCTCGAAGAAGGACGTCGCCTGCAGCTGAACCCCGATTCGCGGCAGGATCGCCGGGTTGCGCGGCCACGGCGCCATGCCGAGCAGTGTCACCTCGCCGCTGTCGGCCTCGCGCAAGCCCTCGATGATTTCCAGTGTGGTCGTCTTGCCCGCGCCGTTCGGGCCCAGGATGCCGAAAAATTCACCCTGTTGTACCTCGAACGAGACTCCGTCAACGGCACGCACGTCGTCATAGCGCTTATACAGATCATTTACCCGGATTGTGACAGGCACCGGCATACCGTACCGTGCAGTCCCCAGCGGCGATGCGCCGCCGTTCACCGGCCGCGCCGCGTCGGCGCGTACGGGACACGCGCCTAGCCTGTCCGGCGCACGCGGCGCCGCGCTAGCTCGTCGCGCGCGGTCATGTCGCCGTCGTCGGAGGCCTTCTCCGCAGGCAACTCGGCGAGCGTTCCCTCGACCTCGCGCCACACCCGGCCAAGGGCGATCCCGAAGACGCCCTGACCGCCCTGGAGCAGGTCCACCACCTCGTCCGGTGAGGTGCACTCGTACACGCTGACCCCATCGCTCATCAGTGTGACCTGCGCCAGGTCCTCCGCGCCATGATCGCCCAGGTGTGCCGTCGCGGCCCGGATCTGCTGCAGCGAGATCCCGGTGTCAAGCAGCCGCTTGACGACCTTGAGCACGAGAATGTCGCGGAAACTGTAGAGCCGCTGCGACCCGGAGCCGTGGGCGGGCCTGATGCTGGGCTCGACCAGACCGGTGCGGGCCCAGTAGTCGAGCTGGCGGTAGGTGATGCCTGCGGCGGAACACGCCGTCGGCCCACGGTAGCCGACGTCAGCGGGCTGGTCGCGCACGTCGTCGCCAAAGAGCAGGCCCTGCTCCCCCTGGTAGAGGGCAGCGGACCGGTCATCGCTTTGCTCGCGACGGCCCATCTCCACGGGACACCCCCTACAGCACGCTGGGTATTCGTTTCGCACGGTAGGCCGGCCGGGACGGGCGCGTCAACGATCGCGCCGGCGCGTCGTCACGAGTGGCGACAAAGCGGGTCAACCGGGGTTTCATGATCACGGAGAATTTCGCGGTCAGCACCGCGGCGTGTGGCGTCATCCCGCGCAGCCGGCCGCTTTAACACAGACCGGTAGCTGTGCACCTTCCGCCTTCGTGAAGGCGGCGGTGCGGCCGTTAGGTCGACCGGCCGAAATCCTCGGGAGTGATCGTGTCGAGGAACTCGCGGAACTTCTCGACCTCGTCCTCCTGCTCGTCGGGGATCGCAACGCCCGCCTCGTCGAGGACCTCGTCCGTGACGAAGATGGTGGCTCCCGTTCGAAGCGCGAGCGCGATCGAATCCGAGGGGCGGGCACTCACCTCGACGCCGTTGGAGAAGACAAGGTCAGCGAAGAAGATCCCGTCACGGAGCCCGGTGATGTTGACCGTCCGCAACTGGACGCCGAGCGCCTCAAGTACGTCGCGGAACAAATCGTGAGTGAGCGGTCTAGCCGGAAGCATGCCCTGCTGGGCATACGCGATGGCCGTCGCCTCAACGGCGCCGATCCAGATCGGCAGGTACCTATCGCCCTCCGTTTCTTTCAGCAGGACGATGGGCTGGTTCGAGGGCATCTCGACCCGGACGCCGACGACCTCCATCTGCCTCACGGCCGCTCCGTCCTCACGTGCGCTCCGTCCTTACGTGACGCTCCGCGCCCTGGCTTCTCTGCTTGCTCCCGGATCCAAGTTCCGGCGCTCCCTTTGTCAAAGTACACCCGCTATTGGCTCAGATCGGTCCGCAGCCCGGCTTCGAGAAACGCCGCATGCAGGCGCAGCGTGAGGACGGCGATCTCGCGCGCGGTCTCTCCCGCGCGGTCCCGCGCGCCCGGGGTGCGCTGGCGCATCATCGGGGCGACGACCTGATCGATGAGCGCCGTCTCCCGCTCCGCGGCCGCTTTGACCGCGCGCAGGTGCCGGGGCTGAACACCGAACCGGCCAAGCTCGGCGGCGGTGCGCGCAACGGTGAGCGCCTCCGGCCCATAGTGCCGTCCCGTGCGCTGAACGAGGCCGAATTCCTCCAGCTCAGCAAGCTGCTCGTCCTCGATTCCCGCGCTGTCGGCCAGCTCCCGCCGCGACAGCGCCGCGGGCCCGCCGCCCGCGCCGTCCGGGGGCACCGCTGCGACCAGGCCAAGCGCCGCGCGCGGTTCCGGGTCCTCACCCCGGTCAATCGCGGCAAGCTTCTCCTTGATCACCCGGAGCGGTAGATACTGGTCACGTTGCGCGGTCAGGATGTATCGCAGCCGCGTGATGTCATCCGGCCCGAACCTGCGGTACCCGGACGGTGATCGTGCAGGTTCGATCAGCCCCTCCGATTCCAGGAAGCGAATCTTGGAGACGCTGACGTCCGGAAAATCCCCCCGTAGCTGGGCCAGAACCTCACTGATGCTGAAATAAGCCCGTGCCGACTGAGCGCTCATGGTCCGCTGGCCGGCCAGCTCTCACCATGCCGCCGGGGGCTCGCGAGAAACACGAGCCGGAACTTGCCCACCTGTACCTCATCCCCCCCGTTCAGTGTGGCTTCCTCGATGCGCTCGCGGTTCACGTAGGTTCCGTTCAGGCTGCCCACGTCGCGCACGCTGAAAGTGCCTCGCTGCCGGTAGAACTCCGCATGCCTGCGGGAGACGGTCACGTCATCGAGGAAGATGTCGCTGTCCGGATGACGGCCCGCCGTCGTGAGATCGCTGTCAAGCAGGAACCTGCTTCCCGCGTTCGGACCACGCCTGACGACGAGCAGCCCGGTATCGGCGGGAAGCGCATCCGCGGCGGCCAGATCCGCCGCAAGCTCCTCGCTCGGTTCCACCTCGGGAGCTTCCGGCCCCCCCAGGGAGATGATGGAAGTTGTCTCGCCCGCTTGCTCGCCTGGCGCTCCGCGCGTCAGCGGGTTACCGCAGTTTGAACAGAAACGCGCACCCTCCGGGTTCGCGCTCCCGCACTGCGTGCAGTACACGCTCGGCATCGGTCGGCTCGGCCTCCATCCATCTGCCTTGCGCACCGGCACGGGCTCATGCCTGCGCCGTGGCGGCCCACCACGTCTCAACCACGGCCTCACCCGCAGTTTCACCGGCGGTTCCACCTCCCCTGCCGCCCAAGCTACCCGCGCCGCGAGGACTCAGTCCATGCGCCACGCAATCCCTAATCCCAGCACGCTCCATCCGTTACCCGCGCACCACGCTGACCGTGATTTTCTCATACCTGAGCACCACCCGAGCCCGCATTCGCGCCGCGCACAGTACTGTCAGCCTGGCCAGGACCCCGTGGCCGGTCTAGCCGGTCCCGGCCGGACGTCAGGCGCGGCGGCCGCATGGTGCGCCGCCCGTCAGTGGCCGGCCCGCTCTACCACCGCGGCCCACTCGTCAAGCAGCGCGTGGGCGGCGTCGGGGTCGGCTCCCTCGGCCCACATGTGCGTGACCGCCTCGGCGGGATCCGGCAGCACGAGCACCCAGCCCCCGTCGGGTTCGACCACACGGACCCCGTCGGTCGTGTCGACTGTCCGGTCACCTGCCGCCTCGACGACGGTGCGCATCACCGAGCCTTTGGCCGCCCACGGGGTCGGCATCGATCTGCGCAGGAGGTGGGCGGTCGGGATGCGGCGGTCGATCTGGCTGAGCGTCAGCCGGGTGCGCGCCACCAGGCCGAGCAGCCGGGTGAACGCGGCGATCCCGTCCACGGTCCGGCTGAACTCCGGGACGATGAAACCGCCGCGGCCGTCGCCCGCCAGGATCACGTCTTCGTCCCCCGCGGCCTGCGTCAGCGCGTCCATCGAGGTCGGCGTCCAAAGTGCCTCGACGCCGTGGAAGCGGCTCACCTGCTCGGCGACCCGCGTCGTGGTCACGGGCAGCGCGATCTGCCCGGCATGCCGTTCGGCCGCGATCAGGTCCACCACGACAAGCAGCGCGCGGTCGTCGTCGACCAGGGCGCCGTTCTCGTCGACGAGGAAGATCCGCTCGCCAACGGGATCGAACCGCACGCCGAAGGCCGCGCGGGACGAGGAGACGAGCTCGGAAAGGCGCTGCATGTCCGCGCGGCGCTGGGCGAGCGTCTCGGTGGGCGAGGCCTCGTCGAGGCGGTTGTTCATGGTGAGCACGTCAACGCCGATGCGGCCGAGCAGGCCAGGCATCGCCACCGCGGCCGTTCCGCCGGCACAGTCGACGACGATCTTCAGCTCGGCCTCGCGGACCCCGGTCATGTCCACGCAGCGCAGCAGTTCGTGAGTGTACGTCTCCATCACGCGGGGCGGAAACGTGAGCTCCGCGATCTCGCCGGGAAACGCGCGGCGGAACTCCTGCCGTGAAAACACGCGCTCCAGCTTCCGCTGCGCCGCTTGTGAGAGGTCGGCGCCGCGGTCGTCAAGGAAGAGGATGTCGATCCCCTGCGGATCGCCTGACGTCGTGCGCAGCGCGATCCCGCCCGCGCACTCGCTCCTCGAGGTCTCGAAACGGGCCACAGGCAGCGGCTGGGCCTCAAGGTCCTGTACGTTGATCGCGCTCGCGGTGAGCGCGCCGTGCACCGCCCGCTTGAGCGCGCGGGCGGCCCGTGACACGTCCCGTGACGTGGTGACGCTCGCGCCCTTCTTGAGCGTCGTGGCATAGGCGCTGGCGAGCCGCACACACAGTTCCGGCGTGATCTCCACGTTGATGAGCCCGGACACACCGCGCGGCCCGAACAGCGTCCGCTGGCCGCGCGACTCCCAGATGACACTGGTGTTGACGACCGCGCCCGCCTCGATCGTCTTGAACGGGTACACCTTGACATCGGATGACAGGAAGGCCTCGGCCTCGATGACGCACTCGTCACCGACGATCGCGCCCTCCTCGATCCGGACCGAGCCCATCACGTCCGTGTTCTTGCCGATCACGCAGCCGCGCAGGTTCGCCCCCGGCCCGATGTACACGTTGTTGTGGATGACGGCGCGATGCAGGAACGCGCCTTCTTTGACCACCACGTTGCTGCCGACGACGGTGAACTCGCGAAGCTCCGCGCCCGTTTCGATCTTGGAGTAGTCGCCGATGCACAATGGCCCGGTGAGCACCGCCTCAGGATCGACCTCGGCGCCCTCGGCGACCCATACGCCTGGTGACATCTCAAAGCCGTCAATCTCCACGTCGACCCGGCCGGCCAGCACGTCGGCCTGAGCCTTCAGGTAGCTCTCGTTGGTGCCGACGTCTTCCCAGTAGCCGCTCGCGATGTAGCCGTGCAGCGGCGCACCGCGCTCGAGCAGGCGCGGGAAGACATCTGACGACCAGTCCACCGACTCACCCGCGGCCACATGGGCGAGCACCTCAGGCTCCATGATGTAGATGCCGGTGTTGACGGTGTCCGAGAACACCTGGCCCCAGGTCGGCTTCTCAAGGAAGCGCTGGATGCGGCCGTCCTCGTCGACGATGATGATCCCGAACTCCAGGGGGTTCGGGACCCGCTTGAGGCCGATCGTGACCAGCGCGCCCTGCTTCTTGTGCGACTTGATCATCGCCGAGAGGTCGATGTCGGTGAGCGCGTCACCCGAGATGACCACGAATGGCTCGTCGCGCAGCGCGTCCTCGGCGTTCTTCACGCTGCCCGCCGTGCCCAGCGGCATCTCCTCCGTGGCGTACTGGAGGCTCATGCCGAAATCCTCACCGTCCCCGAAGTAGTTGCGGACGAGCGACGCGAGGAACTGCACGGTGACCACGGTGTCGTGAATACCGTGCCTCTTGAGCAGGCGCAGTACGTGTTCCATGATCGGTCGGTTGGCGACGGGCAGCAGCGGCTTCGGCTGGTTGGCGGTCATCGGCCGCAGGCGCGTGCCCTCGCCCCCTGCCATTACGACGGCCTTCACCGTGGACGACTCTCCTCTCCGCTCGCGGCTCCGGGCGCGAGCGCGCCTGCCGCACTTGCCCCCCGGACCAGCCGACGCGCCTGCACGAGGTAGAGCGTGGCCGCCCACCAGTACAGAGCCGTTCCCCAGATCGCGAAGGCCCAACCGACGACCCTGGCGACCGTCCACACCTCTCCCGCGTGCGCGCCGAGCAAGAGCAGCGGAAACGCGTAGAGCAGGCACAGGGTGGCCGCTTTGCCGGTCAAGTTCACCTGGGGCGGGCCGTATCCGTGCCTCCGCAGCACCAGCAGCGCCACGCCGAGCAGCAGCTCACGAGCCACGAGCAGGCCGACCAGCCACCACGGAATGATCGCACGCACGGCCAGCGCGACGAGTGTCGCCGCGATGTACAGCCGGTCGGCCGCCGGGTCGAGCATCTCGCCGAGCCGGCTCTCCTGGTGCCACGCCCTGGCGATCTTCCCGTCCAGCCAGTCAGTCGCCGCGGCGAACACCAGCACGGCGACGGCCCAGCCGTCAGCCTTCGGCACGAGCGCCAGCCAGAGGAACAGCGGAACACCGGCGAGCCGCGCGACGCTGAGCGCGTTGGGGATCGTGACCAGGCGGTCGCCCGCCGTAGCGGCACCGCCCTCGTCGGTCGCCACGGGTCCTCCCCTCCGTGTGCCGGTATGCCCTCCGTTTATCCGTCCGGTGCCGCTGACCTTACCTGGCCCGGCCCGGCCCGGGGGTTATGGGCACCTTGCGTGGAAACGGGATAACGTGGCAGGAACGCGGGAGCCCGGTCCGACCGGGCTGAGAGGGCGGCTGAACAGTGTCTCACTAGGGCCGCCGACCGTCAGGACCTGATCCGGATCATGCCGGCGAAGGGAGTCCGATGACAAGCGCCGCAGGGTTTCACGAAACAGGGTCTGAGAAAACAGGGTCTGAGAAGACAGGGTTTCCCAGGACGTCACGCAAGACCTACCTGACGGGGGCGCGGCCCGACGTCCGCGCCCCGATGCGCGAGGTAGGCCTCACCAATGGCGCCACCTTCACCCTCTACGACACCTCCGGCCCCTACACCGATCCGGGCTTCGCCGGCGGCGATGTGCTGGACAAGCTGCGTTCGCCCTGGATAACCGAACGGCGGCCGCTTGGTGGCGCGGTTACCCAGCGCGCGTACGCGCGTCGCGGGGACATCACGCCAGAAATGGAGTTCGTCGCGCTGCGCGAGGGCATGGCGCCTGAGATTGTCCGCGACGAGGTCGCGGCCGGCCGGGCCGTGCTGCCCGCCAACATCAACCACCCCGAGTGCGAGCCAATGATCATCGGCCGCAAGTTCCTGGTCAAGGTGAACGCGAACATCGGAACATCCGCAGTCACGTCGTCAGTCTCCGAAGAGGTCGAGAAAATGCGGTGGGCCTCGAGGTGGGGCGCGGACACCGTGATGGACTTGT
>Ga0137365_10004956_pt1 | contig 10683 bp, 10 predicted proteins | sample SagtaG_9_FD_104799 | JGI IMG/M metagenome (GOLD analysis project Ga0137365, IMG submission 104799) | Vadose zone soil microbial communities from Sagehorn Ranch, Mendocino, California, USA - Sage1_L_40_16 metaG | ecosystem: Environmental > Terrestrial > Soil > Vadose zone | place: USA... | reverse complement strand
CGAGCACGGTCTCCTGCTGCTTCCGGTCACGGTGCACGCTGCCGGGGCGGGTGACCACGAGACCGCGCGGGCCACGGCCGCTCGGGCCGCCGAGATCGGCGCCCGGGCCGGCGACGCCGACCTGTTCGCGCTGGCGCTGCATTTCCACGGCCGCGCTCTGGTGCAGCAGGGCCGGGTGCGCGACGGCCTGGCCCTGCTGGATGAGGCCATGGTCGCGGTCGTTGCCGGTGAGGTGTGGCCCCCGGTCGCCGGCAATATCTACTGCTCGATGATTGACGCGTGCCAGGAGATATCCGACCTGCGCCGCGCCGGTGAGTGGACCGCCGCGCTGGCAGTGTGGTGGGGCAAACAGCCGGACATGATCACGTTTACCGGGCAGTGTCTGGTCCACCGCGCCGAGATCCTGCAGCTGCGTGGGGAATGGCCGGAGGCGGTCGAGGAGACGAAGCGGGCCTGTGCGCGGCTGGCCCACGCGGCCGACCAGTACGCCACCGGAGCGGCCCTGTACCGGCAGGCGGAGCTCTATCGGGCCAGCGGGGATTTCGCGGCGGCCGAGGAGGGCTACCGGGAAGCCAGCCGGTGGGGCCGCGAGCCGCAGCCGGGCCTGGCGCTGCTCCGGCTGGCTGAGGGCAACACCACGGCGGCCGAGGCGGCGATCCGCCGCGTTATCGCCGAGACGACCGACCGGTTCCGGCGGGCGAAGCTGCTTCCCGCCCACGTGGAGATCATGCTGGCGGTCGGTGACGTCCCGGCGGCGCGTGACGCCGCCGGCGAGCTCACCGAGATCGCCGGCGACTACGACGCGCCAGCCATGCGCGCCGCGGCTGGCCACGCGCTGGGTGCGGTGCTGCTGGCCGAGGGCGACGCCCGCGGCGCGCTGGTCGCGTTGCGCCACGCGTGGCGGGTGTGGCGGGAGCTCGACGCGCCGTACGAGGCCGCGCGGGCGCGGGTGCTCATCGCGCTCGGCTGCCGGGCGCTCGGCGACGAGGACGCCGCCGCGCTGGAACTCGATGGGGCAGGTAGGGTTTTCGTCCAGCTAGGCGCCGCAACCGACCTCACCCGGGTCACAGCACTCATCACCCGGACCCGGATCGACCCGGCCGCGCACGGGCTGACCGCGCGTGAGCTGCAGGTGCTGCGGCTGCTCGCGACCGGCAAGGACCAACCGTGCGATCGCCGCCGAACTCGTCGTGGCCGACAAGACGGTCGACCGGCACGTGACGAACATCTTCACCAAGCTGGGCGTCTCCTCGCGCGCGGCGGCCACCGCCTACGCCTACGAGCACCAGCTCCTGTAGCCGCGCCCTGCGGTGAACACCCCATGCCCGCAGGCCAGCCGGGTTGGGGTGTTCTCCCGAAGCGCGCCCTCCCCGCCGGTCCCTAGCGTCGAGGCCAGGCATTCGCAGGTGAGGGCTGATGACCAGCCCCGCAGTGGGGAGGAAAGCGGCGATGACACACTCAAGCGGAAAGCTGCTGGCAGCCACCGACGAGGTCAACCGGGCGCAGCGCGAGTACTGGGCCACTGAGCGGCCGCGGCAGTACCAGCAGCACGGCGACCGGTTCGAGGCGATGGCCGCCCGGTTCGGTCAGGCCATGCTCGACGCCGCCGGGTTGCAGCCCGGCGAGCGGGTGCTCGACGTGGGGTGCGGCCACACCACCACGACGCTCGAGGCGGCCGAACGGGTGGCGCCTGCAGGAAGGGTGGTCGGCGTCGACATCTCCGCCGCCATGCTCCAGCCCGCCCGCCAGCGTGTCGCCATCGCCGGTCTGGACAACGTCGAGCTGCTGGAGGCGGACGCGCAGGTACACCCGTTCGACGCGGGATCGTTCGACGCGGTGATCAGCCGGTTCGGCACGATGTTCTTCGAGGACCCCGAGACCGCGTTCGCCAACCTCGCCCGCGCACTGCGCCCCGCTGGACGGCTGGTGTTCGTTGCCTGGCAGGACCCGCTCAACAGCGAGTGGACCGCGGTGGCCCTCGGCGCAGCCGTCGCCCAGCTGGGGCGCGCCCGGCAGCCGGGTACGCCCGGCGCTCCCGGCCCGTGGGCGTTCGCCGACGGTGACCGACTCACCCGGCTGATCACGACCGGCGGCTTTCGGAACGTGAGACTGGAAACTGTGACCCGGCCGCAGCGCATCGGCGACGACGCCGATGACGCGGTCGGCTTCATCATGTCCCTGCCCGAGAGCCAGCAAATGTTCGCCGGCGCGTCCGAGGATGCGGTCGCCGCAGCCGTCGCCGCCATCCGGGCGGCCTTCGCGCCCTACGCCGGACCCGACGGCGTGGTGCTCGACGCCACCGCGTGGCTCGTGTCGGCCCATCGCTGATCCACCATCAAGCCGACGCCGGGCTCTGGTACAGGAGCCGAGCACCACTCGCTGGGCGCTGGAATCTTTCCGCTGCGGGGGACTCCGCGGGCGTCACCTACGATCCGGGAGGACCCGCCGTCGCCAGGCGCTGCGGTTTTCCTCACCAGCGCAGTCGGGCTGGTCGTCGTGTCAGCCGATGGAGGGGAGTGCGCCCGCGCCGGCGTTCGGGCGGTGCGGTGTAGGCGTCAGGGACGAGCTGGCCGGGAGCTGTCGGGCTGATCGGACGAGGCGAACCGCAGTGCTTGGGTGGGGGACAGGTGCTCGCCCTCGCGGTGGGCGGTGTCGAAGGCTGCGGTGCCTAGGGTCCGTACCAGGGACCGGCGTAGCTCCCCGTCGGGTGGCTGGATGGGTTGCATGTGCCCGCTGGCCGACTCCCGCGCGGTGTGGGCTGTGCCGAGGAGCGCAGCTGCGGGCAGGGGGCGGCCTTGGGCGGCGAACACGGCGGCGAGGGCCTCAAGCGCGCCGATGAGTACGATTGACTGGCCGGCCAGCGCGATCGCTTCGACACACTGGCGGAGCAGTTCCTCGGCATGGATCAGCTGTCGCTGTTCGCGCGCCCGCTCGCCGAGTATGTGCAGTGCTCGGCCGGTGCAGCGCCGGTCGCCGAGCCGGCGCAGGGTGGGTAGGCATTCCGCCATGAGTTGGGCCGCGTGGTCATGGTCGCCGCGCAGCCATGCCAGTTGTCCGAAGCCGACCGTCGCGTGCACCTGGTCTTCCTCGCTGCCGGCCGCATCGGCCAGTGCTTGGCTCTCGGTTAGCCACTCGTGCACCTGGTCATCGGCGATGCCGGCGTAGATCGATCGTTGCGCCATGATGAACAGCGTGTTGGCCGCGTACATGTAATCGCCGATGCTGCGAAACAACGCCATGCTCTCTTGGCCCCAGTGGAGCGCCTCGGTCAGCCCGTCGGAGGCTCTCGCGAGGCAATGCATGGTCACCGTGCGCTCCCACGGGTGATCGTCGCCGAACCGGGCCAGCGCCTCGTGCAGCGCCGGCAGTACCAGCTCCGGTTGGACCCAGGTCGCGCCCGTTCCGACCGCGAGCGCCGCCCGGGCGCGGCTGAGGTCGTCAAGACCGGCGGCGAGCTGCGCCGCCTGCTTGGCCAGGTCGAACGCGGCGCGGGCGTCCGAGGGCTGCAGGAGGGTACTGGCTGCGGCGAGTCCGGCGACGGCCACCGGGGTGGCGGGCGGGTCGCCTATCGCCAGCCCCCGCTGGATCCACTCGTGAGCCTCGCGGCGCTGCCCGGTGCTTTCCCAGAACCGCTGCAATGTGGCGATCAATCGCCACGCGGAGTCGATGTCGCCGGTGGTGATGCTGTGGGCGAGCGCGGCACGCAGGTTCGGCTGCTCGCTGGTAAGACGGTCGAGCCAGGTTCGCTGGTCCGGGGTGCGCAGGTGCTGGTCGGCGTGATGCGCCAAAGCGAGGTAGTGGCTGGCGTGCTGTCGCCTGGCGGCCGGCTCGGCGCCGCAGGCGGCCAGCCGTTCGGCGGCGTACGCCCGGATTGTCTCCAGCAACCGGTAGCGGCCACGCCCGACGGTCGACACCAGCGACTTGTCCACCAGCCTGGGCAACAGTGTTATCACGGCTCCACTGCCGGGATCGTCCGCCCCGCGCACCGATCGGGCGGCCTCGTAGTCGAAGTCGGCCGGGAACACGCCGAGCCGATCGAACAGCGCTCGCTCGTCGTCGTCGAGCAGTTCGTAGCTCCAGTCGATGGCGCCGCGCAGTGTGCGGTGGCGCGGCAGAGCGGTACGGGCGCCGGCGGAGAGCAGCTCGAAGCGTTGGTCGAGGTGCTCCACGAGCTCAGCCGGCCCGAAGCTGCGCACCCGAGAGGCGGCCAGCTCGATCGCCAGTGGTAGCCCGTCGAGGCGCTGGCACAGCGCCGCCACGGCAGGGGCGATGGCGTCGGTGAGCGTGAAACCGGGTGACGCGGTTGCCGCACGGTCCACGAACAGGCGTACGGCATCGTAGGTTCCGGCAATGGCGGCTCGGGCGGAGGCGCGTCGGGTGGGTACGGGCAGTGTCTGCACTTGGTAGCTGACCTCGCCTGGTACGCCGAGCGGTTCGCGGCTGGTGGCGAGCACCCGCAGCTGACCACCGGCGCTGAGCAGGTCAGCGACGATCTCGGCCACTTCGGCGACCACGTGCTCGCAGTTGTCAACCAGCAGCAGGCAGCGCATCCCGCCGACCGCCTCACGCAGGGTGTCACGGAGCGACCATCCTGGCTGCGGGATCACACCCAACGCCCGCGCCAGCGTGTCGCCGACCAACTCCGGCTCGACCGGGGCCAGATCGGCAAGCCGGGCACCGTCCGGGAACGGGTCGGCGTGGATCGTGGCGATGCGCAACGCGAGCCGGGTCTTGCCCACCCCGGCCGGGCCGACGAGCGTGACCAGGCGATGGGCGTCGATCAGCGCGGTGAGCTCGCTCGTCTCGCTGTCCCGGCCGACGAGGCTGGTCAGCGGGGTCGGCAGAGCGCTGTCGGTGCGGGCCGTCCGGCGAAGCTGCATACCCATCTCGGCCAAGGCCGCCCGGTCGCTCACGCCGAGTTTGCGCAGCAGGGCGGCGATGTGGCTCTCCACGGTCCGTACGGAGACGTGGAGCCGCTCGGCTATCTCACGGTTACGTCGCCGCTCGGCGACCGCCGAGAGCACCTCGGCCTCACGTTCGGTGACGCCGGCGCGAGCCAGCCGATCAGCCATACCGTGCGCGTGGGCCGTCATGCAGGCATTGTGCGTCGGCATCGGTGCGCTTTGGTACCGAGATGGCATCCGTACAAAGTTCCGTAGATCGCACGGGTGAGTTGTCGCTCGCGACCGCCGACGCTGGTGGCGGAACAAGCCAGCAGGAGCGGAAAGAGAGACCATGGACAAGATCGGTTTCCTCGGCGTGCCGGAACCGACCGCCGAGGGTCAGCGTATCTTCGATGAGGACCTCGCCGAGGTCGGCTACGTGATGAACGTCTCACGACTGTGGGCCTATCAGCCCGCCACGATGACCGGGCTTTTCAACCTGGTGCGGCAGGCGAACGCCGCGGACCGCCTCAGCCTTCGTCAACGCTTGATTCTGGTCGCCGCGTGCGCGTCGGCCTTCGGCGACTCGTACTGCTCGCTGGTGTGGGGGTGCAAGCTGGCCGAGGCCAGCGACGCGCAGACGGCTGCCGAGGTGCTGCAGGGCGTTGACGACCGCCTGAGCGCCAGCGAGCGGGCTTTGGCTGGCTGGGCTCGTACGGTGGCGCGCGACCCCAATCACACCAGCGCGGCAGATGTGCAGGCGTTACGCGACGCGGGGTTCAGCGACTCACAGATCTTCACGATCACGGTGTTCGTTGCGCTACGCCTCGCGTTTTCCACCGTCAACGACGCACTCGGCCTGCGTCCCGATGCCGCGCTGCGCGCCATCGCACCTGGCGTGGTGCTCGATGCCGTCCCGGTCGGCCGTCCGATCGAGGTTGCGACATCGTGATCGAGCACCAGTGCGCGACCGCCATGGTGACCCGATCGACAATCGCCGACCGCGCGTTCGCGCGGCAGCTCGCCGCGGATGCCATCGCCAGTGGTGACCACACGGGCTGGTTCGAGACGCTGTATGCGGCGGCCGAACAGGGCACGGCGACGGTGCCATGGGCGGACTTGATACCCAATCCGCGCCTGGTCTGGGCGCTGGCCGGTCTCGCCGGCGGTGGGCGCGCGGTCGTGATCGGCTGCGGACTGGGCGACGATGCCGAGCACGTCGCGTCGCTGGGCTACACCACGGTGGCCTTCGACGTGTCGGCGACGGCGGTCGCCAGCGCCCGGCGGCGCTTCCCGCGCTCCACTGTGGAGTACTTGACCGCCGATCTGCTGTCGCCACCGCGATCCTGGGCCGGCGCGTTCGAGCTTGTGGTCGAGGTGTACACGCTGCAGGTCCTCACCGGGGCGGCGCGGCGCACCGCCTTTGCCCGGACCGCTCAGCTGGTCGCACCCGGCGGCCGGCTGCTGGTCATCGCGGGGGCGCGTTCGGAGCACGACGACCCTGGCACGATGCCCTGGCCACTCACCCGCGCCGAGATCGAGTCCTTTCGCGAGTACGGGCTCACCGAACACTCCATCGTGGACTTCCTCGACGACGAGGGCGGGGAGCCGGTCCGCCGCTGGCGAGCCTGGTTCACCGCCCCCGATACCGCTGATCAAGGAGACGTTGGCGCGTTTTGATCTGAGGCTGCTGCACCGCCGGCAACCCGTTGCGGCGGCTCCGCCAAGGAAGTCGTCGCCCCGCCGGGACCGCCGCCGCGATGCCTCAATCGCTTTCGGCACGCCATTTCATCGCTCACAGGCCATCGGGCCCGATCTCTTCCTTCCCTCGACCAGCCGACCTGGAGTGAGCTCACAATGCCTATCGACAGACACCGCCATGACGTCGTCGTTGTCGGCGCCCGAGCCGCCGGCGCGGCCACCGCGCTGCCGCTGGCCCGGCTCGGACATGACGTGGTCCTGCTCGACCGGACCGTCTTCCCGGCCGACACCCTGTCTACCCACCAGATCGCCCGCCCTGGCGTGGTCCAGCTGCACCGCTGGGGATTGCTGCCGGCCGTGCTGGCCAGCGGCGCGCCGGCGATCCGTCAGGTCTCCTTCACCGCCGGGGGTGAGACGGTCACCCGAGCCGTCAAAGACAAGGCCGGGTAGACCTGCTGGTCGCGCCCCGCCGCTACATTCTGGACACCGTCGTGGCCGAGGCCGCCGCCCAAGCGGGCGCCCACCTGCGACTTGGCGTAACGGTCACCGGGGTCCGGCTCGACGATGCCGGTCGGGCCATCGGTGTGTACGGCCACGACCGCAGCGGCGCCCCGATTGAGATCGACGCCCGGTTCGTGGTCGGCGCGGACGGTCTGCGATCGAGAGTGGCGCGCTCGGTCGGTGCCCAAGTCCTCGAGAACCGCGGCGCTGACGGCGCCGTCCAGTACGCCTATTACGACGGTCTTCCCTGGCACGGCATCGAGCTGGTTGCCGCCGACCGCGCCCTCACCGGCGTCTTCCCCACCCACGACGGTCAGGCCTGCATCTGGATCTGCAGTCCCTCCGTAGACGCGCAGCCGCAACCCGCGAGGAGGCATTCACCGCCTACCTGCGGCGCACTGCACCGGACCTGGCAGGACGGCTAGGCGCGGGACGGCGCACGTCCCCGGTCGCGGGCATGCTGCGTACGCCCAACCACATCCGCAGGGCACACGGCCCAGGCTGGGCACTCGTTGGTGACGCCGGCTACCACCGCGACGCGGTCACCGGCCACGGTCTGTCCGACGCCTACCGGGACGCCGAACTTCTCGCCGTCGCCCTACACCGCGCCTTGTGCGGCGACACCGACGAGAGCACGGCGCTGGCCGGTTATCAACACCACCGCGACCGCGCCCTGCGCGACATCTTCGAACTCACCTGCACGCTCGCCAGCTACCCGCCGGTACCCGAGTTCGTCGAACTGCAGAAGCAGCTCAGCCGGGCCATCGACATCGAGGCGGCTGAGTTGGCCGCCCGCTCAGTCCCAGGCGAGCGCGCGCTCGCCTGCGCCTAACCGCACACCCATCAGGTGCGACACCCAGCGCTGCGCGCTTGCGCAGCACACACCGAAGGAGAACCGAGATGACCGCCACCGTCAACGAGTCCACGCGCAACGGCGTCGACACCGCCACCCTCTTCGCCACCCTCGACGCGGTCAAGGCCGCCCCCGAGGCGGCGAAGTTCCAGTTCCGTACCCACAACCAGTGGATCGGCGGCACCCACAGCCGCGGCACCATTCACGGCTTCTACGGGGTCGGCGAGGAACGGACCCACGAGCGCAGCTTCCAGTTCGACGCAGACCACCCGGCCGTGCTGGTCGGGCGCGACAACGGCCCCACTCCGGTGGAGTTCGTGCTGCACGCCCTGGCCGCCTGCCTGACCGCCGGCCTGGCCAACATCGCCGCCGCCCGCGGCGTCCGGCTCACCGAGGTCCACTCCACCGTGTCCGGCGACATCGACCTCAACGGCATCCTCGGCCTCGACCCCGACGTGCGCAACGGCTACCAGAACATCACCGTCCGGTTCACCGTGAAGGGCGACGCCCCAGCCGAGAAGCTGCGCGAGATCGTCGAGCAGTCAAGGGCCCGCTCCGCCGTCTACGACATCCTCACCAACCACGTGCCGGTCACCATCGAGATCGCCACGAGCTGAGCGCACCCGGCGGGCCGGACCCGAGCCACTCCCTCGCGGTTCGGCCCGCGGCGCGGGTCGCAGAATCCTGATGTCCTACCACATCAAGACCACCGAGGAGCGGGACCCGGATGCAATGGTCCGCCCGCCACGAGGCCGACAAGATCGGTTCCTCGGCGTTCCGGAACCCAGGTCCGAAAGTCGGCGCCTCTTCGACGAGGACGTCACCGAAGTCGGCTACGTCATGAGCGCCTCACGACTGTGGGCCTATCAACCGGCGACGATGACCGGCCTTTTCAACCTGCTACGGCAGGCAAGCGCCGCGGACGTGCAGGCGCCACGCGACGCCGGATTCAGCGACGCACAGATCTTCACGATCACGGTGTTCGTTGCGTTGCGCCTGGCATTCTCGACCGTCAACGACGCGCTGGGCCTAGGATGCAATGTCGCAGTTCGGCGGGTCGGGCCTGGCGCAGGCACGGGGCGGTGTTCAGTGACGGTAGCGGGCTTGTACGGCGACCTTCGACGTCTTCCCAGATGCGGCAGTGCTTGGGTGCTTCGGTCGCCGACAGCGCCGGTAGCGGCAGACTCCAGTGGAGCGCGGGGAGCGTAGTTGGTCAGGCCGCGTGGCGGTATTCGTGGATGAGGCCACCGAGCACATCGCAGCGTTCGATACGTCGAATTGGTTTAACGTTGACGGTTGCGAGTTCGGCCGCGGGGACGGGCACGTCAAGGTCGATACCACGGTGCGGCCGCGCGCGGCCATCGCTTCCGGTGATCTCGTGGTCCACCGCACGCCGCTGCCGTCGCTGTAGTACTCGGTGGTGACGCGGGGCAGGTCGTAGTCGAACGATGCGGAGAATCTGTACGTGCCCTCGTCGCCCGGCGCGGTCTGGTACGCCTGCCGCCTGCCGCGTACCCCGGCGGCCTGCACGCCGAGGTCGCCGTGCACGGTTGCCAGTTCGCGCGCGGCGACCGTGCGCCGGTACCCGGTCGGGAAGGCGCCCTTGGCGGACCAGGCGAGCGAGTACAGGTATGGGGCGTTCAGCGGCTGTCCCCACTGCCCGCTCACGGTGGCCGTGAATCCGGCGACCCGCGCCGCCCCGCCCACCTGCGCGGTGTACACGCCGTCGAAGTTGTCGGCGCTCAGTGTGCCGCCGGCCATGCCGGACCTGGTGACGATCAAGTAGTTGATGGCGGCGAGTTGGCCCGGCGCATCGCGATGCGGCAATGTGATCGTCACCGGCTTGCCGGCCCGGGCGTCCAGTGTCAGCGCGTCGTCGGCGCTCCCGGGCGAGTCGATGGTGGTGCCGTCCGGCCCTTCGTTGCCGGCGGCCACGACGAACAGCGTGCCGTAGCGCGCGGTCAGGTCGTGGACGGCCTGCTCGATCGGGTCGACGTCCGGGGTGTCTTCGCCGCCGAGACTCATGTTGACGACCTTGACGTGCTGTTCGGCCGCCGCCCACTGCATGCCGGCCAGGATCGCGGACTCTGGGCAGTCGTCCTTGGCGTTGCAGACCTTCGGTCGCGGAAGAACGGTGTCCCGCAAGGGCAACCACCTGACGTTCCTCCGTGACCGACGAGCGATGCGCCCCCGCTGGCGGAGCTGGCGCGCGGGCGTGCCGCCCGCGTCTGCCCGGCGACGGCCGGTTCAGGTCGGCAGCGCGGCGAGCGTGAACCGGGCCTTCAGCCAGGGCAGCAGTTCGGCGTACGCGGTGGCGGTGTCGGGGTGGCCGCTGTCGTGGGAGAGCACGATGGCACCCGGGCGGGTGATGTTCTGAACAGTCGCCACGACGTGGTTGGCCAGCGGCGCGCCGGTGCCGAAGGTCGTGGTGTCCCAGTCGCGGGGGTCGACCGTCCACAGTAGCGGCGTCATGCCGAGGGTGCGGGTGGTGTCGGCCAGGGCCGGGGTGAAGTTGCCGCCGGGGGCGCGGAAGTACCGGATGGGGGCGCCAGGGACGGCGGCGTGGATTGCAACGTTGGTTCTCGTGAGGTCGGCGCGGATCTCGTCCGGGGTGTGCGTGCCGAGGTCGAGCAGGTGCTGCCAGGAGTGGTTGCACAGGGTGTGTCCCTCGGCGACGATGCGGCGTACGAGCTCCGGGTAGGCGCGTACCCGGGTGCCGACGACGCAGAAGGTGGCTTTGACCTG
>Ga0137365_10004952_pt1 | contig 10687 bp, 6 predicted proteins | sample SagtaG_9_FD_104799 | JGI IMG/M metagenome (GOLD analysis project Ga0137365, IMG submission 104799) | Vadose zone soil microbial communities from Sagehorn Ranch, Mendocino, California, USA - Sage1_L_40_16 metaG | ecosystem: Environmental > Terrestrial > Soil > Vadose zone | place: USA: California... | reverse complement strand
GGAAAAGCAAAAGACGCCGCCCCCGCCATTCGTGAAAGCCAATGTGGTCAAGCCCCAAGCCGCGGGGAAGAAGCAGCGTAAGAAGCGTGATGCGAAACACAATCACGGTCGGCGTCGGGAAGCTAGAGCGGCAGGGCTTGACGAGCTATATGTCTATTATGGCGCTGGCTGGGATTGGGCGGGGAATTTTTATAGAGAGGGGGCCTGGCAAATAATCCCATAGAAAATAGTCTGTCAAAGGAATTTCCAGAAAAGAGAAGTTCATTAAAGAATGTAGAAACAGTTTTGGTAAGTCATCTTCTTTAAGTGATTCAGGAGGGTGACTTTCCATATCTGTATCCAAATTTGTCGGTACCTAACAAGTAGCTCGGCTATCTATTTGCAATGAAGTATCTTAGCAAAAGGATAAGGTAACATGAACGTCACATTAGAAATTGGAGGAACTCATATTGTGGATCCTGATTGGCAGCAAATCCAGGAAATGATCTTCCAGATGAAAGGAGGCACAAGCGATCCTATCAAACTGATCATTCCAGGGAGGGGATCTCTGGTCGTTGGTGGAGGAGATAAACAACGATATATGGTGGTGTTCTTTCCAGAACTTCATCCCGATCTGCCATCACTGACATTAATCGATCCATCTTTGAGCGGGTCTGATGTAAGATTACATATAGGCGGTCCAATTCGACTTCCTGCTAGATATGCAGTTCCGTCTGCGCTCGTTTTAAATGTAGTAGAGTTTTTTATTCGTACCGGACAGATACCATCAGACGTTCATTGGGAGGATGATCGGACAAAAGAAGAAACTGTAAATGCTGGAAGAGGTGAGCGTGAGGGAGAGCAATGGGGAGTTTATCATCTCGAACACTTATTAGGGCAGAGTAGCGGCGCAGCAGTTTATCTAGCTCAGTCGGTTCAACAACCAGGTCGTGTAGCAGTGAAGATCCTGACTACCGCATTATCTAATGAACAGGACGTAGATCTGTTCAAAAAAGATATGCAAGCGATTTCTCTCCTCCATCATCCTCATGTGTTGCCAATCATCGATTTCGGGATACAGGCACAAATTCCTTTCCTGGTGATGAACTTTCTTCCCTGGGGATCATTGCGATACCGTTATTTCAAGCAGATTGTACCATTGCCCTCCATTCTTCCTTTTGTGAAACAACTAGCCAGTGCATTAGATTATGCCCATCAGCAAAAACGAATACACGGAAAAGTAAAACCAGAAAACATGCTTTTAGCAAAGGCAGATAATGTGCAATTAAGTGATTTCGAGATAATGAGTATCACCGCTACTCTTCCGTTACAAGAAAGAAGAGGAGATATTCCTTACATGGCTCCTGAACAGATTCAGGGACAGCTTCTACCCGCGAGCGATCAGTATGCATTAGGGGTAGTGGTCTACGAATGGTTATGCGGAATTCAGCCTTTTCAAGGAACAGCTTCAGAGGTGATGCAACAACATCTTTTTGTAGCTCCAATCCCTCCAAGAAAACGAGTGAGGAAAATAAATGCAGATGTTGAAAAGGTGGTGTTACAAGCACTAGAGAAGAATCCTCTGCGGCGTTTTCCTAGTGTGTTAGCATTTGCTGAAGCATTAGAGGTTGCTAAGTAGTAACAGGAGAAAAAAGAATCCTGGTGGCCAATTCTCAGCACTCATCAATTAAGGAGCGCAACAGTCGGCGCCAACAGCATACCTACGTGTAAAAACATTATTCCAATCTTTGTCGTGGAGGTTAACGTTTACACTGCTAGATCAGGTCCACGTAGCCGATATGACGTCTTTTCATGCCCAAAGAGTAGTATAGACGATGGATTCGAATGAGGCTTGAGATATAAACTTATAGTGAACTATTTTTCCAAATCTTCACGCTAAGGGGAGATATGTTAATGTCTGAACAAGCAACGAAACCCTTCTCTGGTGAACGAGCCAGAGAGATCAAAAGCTTCGTCGTCTCTTGGTATCTGCTCCAGTACGCATTTTTTCTTCCCCATTTACCGCAAAGGCAGGAGCTTTGAAGCTGTTAAGAGGCCTTAACGTAAGTTTCGTTCCGGATAATATGGCCACCCCGAAATAGGTGAAACATACAGGGAAGGGAGGAACCTCATTTATGCTAGCCATCCTGCACGGCCCATCAGGCCACATCACCCTTGGAGCAGCCGTCCTGATCATTGGACGGGCCCCAGACAATCACCTGGTCATCCCTGGTGCCAGCGTCGCAGCACATCACGTCGAGATCCGCTCCGCCAGCCTGGGTGGGAGACGCAGCTACAGTCTGATCGACCTGGGCAGCAGCACGGGGACCTTCCTCAACGAGCAGCGGCTCGCTGCGCACGTGCCCCACTTGCTCACGACCGGGGATCGCATCCGCCTCGGTGAGATGCTCTTCCTCTACCAGGAGAGCAATGAAGCGATGCGAGCCACCACTGGACCAGCTGCGGCAGACGCCGGTCGGTGCAGTCCTCTGGGGTCCCAGGTGCCAGCACCCACGCCCTGGTCTGCATCCCAACCCTCTGGGCAGCACGCACCGAGCTCCTTCTCGCTCCCAGCAGGCAGGGCGGGCTTTCCAGGTGCTGCCTGGCTGCGGCAGCGACGCTGGCTCGTGCTGGGCGGCCTTGGCGTGGTGCTGCTCGCGGTGCTGGCTGCTGTCCTGCTGGGGAACCAACCCCCGTCTGCCAGGACGCTGGATACCTATTGCGCGGCGCTGACGGGTGGGGACTACCAGATGGTGTACCAGCAGCTCTCCCCGCGCTTGCAGGCGGCAGGCAGCGAGCAGCAGCTGGCGCAGCTGTTGGCACTGGACAAGGTGACCTCGTGTCGCCACGGGCCGCTGAGCCAGTCGGGAACCAGGGCGACAGCGACGCTCTCGTTGGTACATGTCTCGGGGGTGAAGAGTGAGGATGTGGTGCTCCTGGTGCAGGGGAGCGATGGCAGGTGGAGGATTGATCTGATCCGGCAGCAGTGAAGCCCCGCGAAGCATGACGAGAGGATGGGGAGTGGACCCGCCTGTGACCGATAGGGAGGATAGGGACACCTACAGGCCTTTGTTCTGAAGGGGATGCCTCTCCCTCCGCCTAAGCTGCTAGAGAACAATGGAGAAACCAGATGGACGACCGGCCTGACTATATCACCAAAGCCTTTCAGGGCCTTTATCTTACTTACGATCCTGGAGCAGCAGAAGAAGACATCGAGACCTTCGCCAGTCGCTGGGGTGGGCTCGATCTGGAGACCTTCCAACGTGCCCTTGAGACAGCACAGGGACGCGACAGGGCGCTTGCCATCTTTGCCTTATGGTATAGTAGAAAGCCGGGGATGCGCTCTCTGCTGTCCCCTTGTTACACAGCCCGCAGACCGGTGGGTGAGCGCTTTATGCCTGGGTCAGATGCAGGATGAGGCCGCTTTTCCTGTGCTCCAGGTGTTCTTTGCGATAGCAAAGGGAGAACCGCTGAAATGGCTGCAACAAGTCTTCGAGGGAGGGATAGTTCCCATGTTGAAGGAATACAACCAATGTCAGTAGAAGAGAACAAAGCGCTGGCACGGCGCTTCGTCGATGAGATCGTCAATAAAGGAAATATGACCGTTGCCATTGAGCAGGTGGCTGAAGACTTTGTCGAACTTGATCCATTTCCTGGGCAACAGCAAGGGCGAACGGGCCTCATCGAGAGCATTGCCAGGCTGCGCACGGCTTTCCCCGACCTTCATTGGACCATTGAAGAACTGGTGGCTGAAGGGGAGAAGGTAGCAAGCTACAACACGTGGAGCGGTACCCACCTGGGAGAGTTTCTCGGTATTGCTGCAACAGGCAAGCAGGTGAGGATGTCCTGCATGATCTTTGACACCTATGCAGATGGCAAGCTCAAAGCAAGTCGACTGTTAATGAACGTCATGAGCCTCCTGCAACAGTTAGGCGTCGTTCCGACAGGAGAACAGTGAAGCCCAAGTGTTTCTCTGCGGAGACGCATCCGGCAGGGCATTGATCGACGCTTCTATCGTCGCAGGTATGATCCGGCTAAAATCATAAGGAATCGATGAGCAAGAGAGTGAATCTCGTGAATAGAACTTGCGAGATATCTAAGACTGTACAGCAGATGTACTACATGACAAGATGCGGCTCGAAACGTTCGTTATAATAAGTGGAGATTGACCCTCCTATTTGCCTTGACAACAGGAACGAACGTTCTTTATCCTATACTCAAGAGAAAAAAATAAAGGTGGAGGAATATTTTATGGGCGCCGACTTTGCACATCTGCATGTCCATAGCGAGTATTCGCTGCTGGATGGGTTCAGCCGCATCAAGAAGCTGGTGGAACAGGCAAAGGCACTGGGAATGGAGCACCTGGCGATCACCGATCATGGCGCCATGTATGGCGCCATTGAATTTTTCAAGGCGTGCCGGTCGGAGGGCATCAACCCGGTGATCGGCATCGAGGCGTATTTGACCGGGGATATGCGCGATCACTCGAAACGCTATAGCGACGATTATCATCACCTGCTTTTGCTGGCAAAGAATAATACCGGGTATTACAACCTGCTCAAGTTGACTACCATTGCCAATACCGAGGGCTGGCACCTGCGCCCCCGCATTGATAAGAACGCCCTGGCGAAATATGCAGATGGCCTGTTCGTCACCTCCTCCTGCCTTTCGGGAGAGATTCCGAAGATGCTGCTTGCCGGGAAGATCGAGGAGGCGTATAAGACGGCCCGCTGGTACCAGGATGTGTTCGGACCCGAGAACTTCTACCTGGAGATCCAGGAGCATCACGGCACCTTCGATGACGGGCAGCCTTCTCCACAGGGTAAACTCAATCAAATCCTCTACCAGATGCACAAAGAGATGCAGATTCCAATGGTGGTGACCAATGATCTGCATTATGTCGAGGCCTCTGATGCAGATTCACATGATGTGCTGCTGTGTGTCCAGACCGGTAAAAGACGTGCAGAGACCAGGCGCCTCAAGTTCGATAGCACTATGTATTATTTAAAAAGTCCCCTGGAAATGTCTCAGTTGTTCCCCGAATTACCTGACGCGTTGACCAATAGTGTGCGCATCGCCGAGCAGTGCAGCGTCGATCCCCTGGCCTATAAAGCGCAGCTGCCCGACTATACCATCCCCCTGGAATATAGCTCGCAAAAAGACTACCTGCGCTCCCTGTGTGTGGAGGGTGTCAAGGAACGTTTCGGCGAGCTGACCGAGCCCATCAGGAAGCAGCTTGACTACGAGATCGCTATGATCGCGGAAAAAGGGTTTATGTCGTATTTCTTGATCGAGTGGGACTTTGTGAATTACGCGCGTTCGCATGGCATTCGCTGTTCCGCTCGCGGTTCGGCTGCGGGCAGCATTATGGCCTACGCGCTCGGCATCACCAATGTTGACCCGCTGCGCTATCAATTGCCTTTTGAGCGCTTCTTCAATACTGAGCGTGCCGATATGCCCGATATCGACATGGACTTCCCGGATGACCGGCGCGAAGAAGTGATCGACTATGTGACGCGCAAGTATGGCGAAGACCGCGTGGCGCAGATGGTCACGTTCAACACCATGGCGGCCAAGGCATCGGTTAAGGACGTGGCGCGCGTTATGGGAGAACAGGAGGTAGGGGACCGCATCACGCGGCTCATTCCAACGGGCCCGCATGTCACACTTCAGAGGTCGCTCGATAACGTCAAAGAGTTGAACGACCTGTATAAAGATAGCAGGGTTGTGCAGGAGATCATCGACCAGGCATTGAAGCTGGAAGGCGCGGTGCGCTCAACCGGCGTGCATGCAGCAGGCCTGATTGTTGCCAATGAGCCGCTTGAAAAATTTGTGCCGCTGCAACTGCGCGACCCCAAGGATCCCGGCAAGGGACGCATCACACAATATGAGCAGGCGCACCTGGAAGAACTGGGCCTGATCAAGTACGACTTTCTGGGCCTCTCCAACCTGACTATCCTGGAGAATACGCTCAAGTATATCAAGGCTGCACGTGGTGAGGAGGTGGTGCTGGAAAAGGTTCCGCTTGACCCGGAGCCGGGTGATGATGAGCAGAATGCCAGGCGTCAAAAGGCGTTCGACCTGCTGGCGAGCGGTGAAACGACCGGCATCTTCCAGCTCGAAGGCGCGAAGATGACCGAGTACATCAAGCAGCTCAAGCCGACCCATATCGAGGATATCATGGCCATGATCGCGCTCTACCGTCCCGGCCCGATGGATAGTATTCCCGATTTCATCGATGCCAAGCACGGACGGAAGAAAATTAAGTATCTCGATGCGCGCCTGGAAGAATGGCTGGCAGAATCGTACGGCGTGATCGTGTACCAGGACCAGGTGTTGTTCATCGGCGTCAACTTGGCCGGCTTCTCGTGGGGCAAGGTCAACAAGTTTCGCAAGGCCCTGAGTAAAAAGAAGATGGACGAGGTAGAAGGGTACAAGGGCGATTTTATCGAGGGCTGTGTTAAAAACGGCATGAAGCGGGATGTTGCTGAGCAGCTCTTTACGCTGATCCTGCCGTTCGGCGGTTACGGTTTTAACAAAGCGCACGCCGCCAGTTATGCTGTCGTCGCCTTCTACACGGCCTATCTTAAAGCTAACTATACGGCTGAGTTCATGGCTGCGACAATGACCACCGAGGCCTCGGACGCCAGGAAGGTCGCCAATGCTATTGCCGAGTGCAAGCGCATGGGCGTTGAAGTGCTGGGGCCGGATGTCAATAAGAGCGACAGGGGTTTTACCGTCGAGGGAGACAGTGTGCGCTTCGGCCTCCTGGCTATCAAGGGCATTGGCGAAGGCCCGATTGGTGAAATAGTGCGGGCACGCGGCGAGGGCGGGCCTTTCAAATCACTGGCGGATTTTTGTACGCGCGTTGACCCTAAACATGTTGGCAAGGGCGCTCTGGAGACGCTGATCAAAGCGGGGGCGATGGATTCGCTGGCGGATGATAAGCGGCACCTGCTGCTGGCTTCGGTGGAACTGGCTATGCAATTTGGCAAAAACGAGCGCGCGGCGAAAGCAAATGGTATGATCAGCCTCTTTGGGGAAGAGGCTGATCACGCGATTACATTCACTCTCAAGCAGGAGGCCGATGAGCTTTCGCGCAAGCAGCTGCTGCAGTGGGAAAAAGAACTGATCGGCGTGTACATCTCGAAACATCCCCTGGCCTATCTCGGTGATCTCTTCACGGTACATATAACCCATACCACCGCCGATATCAGTGAAGAGCTTGATAAGCAAAAGGTAGTGATAGGCGGGACCATCAAGGAGGCGCGGCGCATCACCACGAAGAAGGGTGATGCGATGTGTGTTGTACAACTCGAGGATATGTATGGCAGTATTGGTGTGACAGTATTTCCCAGGGTCTACGAGGAGACGGCAGAACTATGGGTCGAGGACACGGTCGTCATCGTCAAAGGAGAGGTGCAGGTGCGGCGTGACGAGCCGGGTATTCTTTGTAGCGGTGTCGAACAACTGAAGGCATTTGAGGAAGAGATGAACCGCAAGCGTTACCTGATCTGGCTTACACTCCGGCTCAGTGGCAGCAATGAGAAATCTATTTCGGACGATATCATAAAGGTGCAGGACATCTATCGCTATATTCGCGAACGCCCTGGGCGCGACCGCTACGAAATCCTGGTGGCGAACGGTGAGTGGCAGGTACGCCTGACTCCCAATGATAACACTATGTACTACTCTCCAGATCTGCACGCCAAACTGGAAGCAGTGCTTGGTAAGGGTATGATTGAGGCGCAGGTTGTAGGGTAGCCACAGGAAAGATTGATAATTCCCCGTATCCATGCAATAATAACGTATGCTAGTGGGGAGGAATGCCAGCGATAACCCATAATAGGCATCGACCGAAGACGCCAGCCCAGGATTCCGTAGGGGCGGGGGTGGTGTAGGGCTGGGTGGGGGCCTTTATGGCCGCCCGCCTGCGCCCGATGGTCTCCATCTGTCCAGCAGAATCACAGGCCAGCACCGGGCGACCATAAAGGCCCACCCCGCGCCGCTCCACCGTCCTCGCCCCTACGGATGGTGATGAGCCAGCAATGAACCCTATATAGGGAGAAAGTTTAAAGATAGTGAGTTCTGAATATAGAGCCCCGGCACCGGGCTCTGAGGAGCATAAGCGACGGCCAACCTCGGAGCTATGGGGACCGTGGCAGGTAGAGCAAGAGCATACACAGCCACTCCCTGCACTGTCCACTATTCCCGTAACGCCACCTGCTGGCGGCGGTCAAACTGCAGATGCAAGGATACCTATCCCCCCGGTAGGATTCCCTGCCGGGGGGATAGGTATTGCCCAGGCGGTAGAACAAAATGCTGTCGACCCGCTGTTCTCACATCGCGAACATGTGACGGGTGCGCTGCCTGTTCACCCGAACGAGGCGCCGCTGTTTCGCCCCGCTTATTCGCCCTATCCGCCGCAGGTGTACCAACCTCAAAGGCAAGTGTATCCACCTTATCCCCCGCGTCCTGCTTATCCAGGTTATCCGCCAGGATACGCGCCTTATGCTGCTTATCCCGGCTATACTTACCCACCATATGCATGGATGCCGCCCCAACCAAAGCAGGACGGCTATCTCATGGCAATGGCCATCGTCTCTGTGATCGGATCAAGCCTGGTTTTACTGGGTGGACTCGGCTTGATATTCGTGACCCTGCTGGTTGCAATTGCTCCTACCACGTCATCGAATGCCAACCAGCAATTCATTGCCATTGCGTCATTTACGATACTCACCTGCCTGTGGATATTGGGAGGCATTGCCGGCCTCTATCACAGCATCCGCTCGCTGCTGAAAAAGCCTTCAGTCAATGTTTTTCTACCCAGGTTCTGGATATTTCTGCTTCTCTACCTGGCCGTATTAGGCGGCGCATTCTTGCTGCAAGCCAGGCACCTCGAGGTGGCTTACCCCGCGCTGACCATCGCGCTTATTGCCCTTGCCGGTGTGTTCCCCGCGCTGGCATTGGGAGCCCTGGGCATCAGGCGCCTGCGGTCGCGTGTGGCCAAACCCCTGAAGGCTGCATGGCCCACGAGCTGGCGGCGTTTCACGGTCGCGCTCGTCAGCGGAGCGAGCCTGAGCATCGTGCTGGCATCGGTGCTGGAACTCGTCATCGTGTTTGTACTTGCCCAGTTCGTTCATATACAGGATGCGCAAAGCGTTGCCCTGTGCATTAATACACCCAACGCTCAGAACTGCCAGAATCCAGGCATTTATGGCCTACTGCTGTTTGTGGTGGCAGTTGTGGCGCCAGTAGTGGAAGAGACAGTCAAGCCCATGGCTGTGGTACTGCTCACCGGGCGAGTACGGAGCGCGGCGGAGGCCTTCGCGCTGGGTATGGCCTGCGGCATTGGCTTTGATCTTGTGGAAACTTCTTTCTACATCAGTTCTGGTTATCACGATTGGTTGAACATTGCGCTCCTGCGTACAGGGGCTGGCCTGCTGCACGGTTTCGGCGCGGCAATGGTCTCGCTTGGCTGGTACTACCTGATTCATGGGAAGAAGCGCCGTTTCTTGCGAGCGTTTGCCTGCTGGTTATATGCCGTTTTACAGCATGCCATCTGGAACGGTTCATGGGGCCTGGTACTGCTTCCTGCTCCCATTGGTCCTTTCTTTGACAACTGGACGTTGAACCTGGGCTTTACTTCATTGCCTGGCTATATACTCATCAATATCTTCGAGGCCATATGCATGCTGGCATTCTTCATCTACATAACAGGGAGATTGAGATTGAAGGAGGAATCCTCGCCTCCACTTTCTTCACCAGAAAAGCCCTCCTGGTACGCCGTGCCCGCGCCCCAGGCAGTTGGATGACTTGATCACGTACTGCTTCAGAGCAGGCGAACAAGTCGCACTGTTTGACAAAAGTCTCGCCAAATACGTCTAATGTAATAGGGAGTGTAGGCATTCTCTCGGTTCCACTCTGTAATGCTGCGTGGCAGAGTGGATGGATTGAGAGCACAGCAGCAAAGGAATGACACGGCCAGACTATGGAAGGACAAGGTAAAGTCCGCTTCAGTAACTACGATTTAGTGAGCCGCATCGATGTTGGTGGGATGGGCGAGGTCTACCTGGCGCGGCAGCGCTCGGCTTTTGATCGTGAAGTAGCGATCAAGATTATCCGCGAAGACCTGGTTCACGATATTACGGCACGCGAGCGCTTTCTGCGCGAAGCCGAAGTCAGCGCTCACCTGAAGCACGAGCATATCCTGCCGCTGTTCGAGTTTGGCGAGGAACGGGGGCGTCTTTTCTTTGTTACCCCCTACATTGAAGGCGGCAACCTTGCTCGTCGCCTGCAAAATGGCTCGCTGCCGCTGCCGGAGGTACGTCAACTGTTCTCAGCGCTGGTGGATGCCGTTGCCTACATTCACAGGCGGGGCGTGGTTCACCGCGATCTGAAACCCAGCAACATCCTGCTCGATCAAGGCAGCGAAGGCCAGGTCTACGTGCGCTTGATCGACTTTGGCATCGCTCGCAGTCAGGGCATGGCTGCCAGCCCGCCGTTGACTATAGCAGGTCACGAGATGGGAACGGCCGCCTACATGGCGCCCGAGCGCCTCTCCGGGGTTGCCGCGCCGAGCAATGACATCTATTCTCTTGGTGTCATTCTCTACCAGATGCTGACAGGACATCTACCCACGCCGGATCAACATGCCTCCTTGCCGCAGCCGTTAGACTACGTTGTGCGGCGCTGTATGGCTCGACGT
>Ga0137365_10004948_pt1 | contig 10692 bp, 6 predicted proteins | sample SagtaG_9_FD_104799 | JGI IMG/M metagenome (GOLD analysis project Ga0137365, IMG submission 104799) | Vadose zone soil microbial communities from Sagehorn Ranch, Mendocino, California, USA - Sage1_L_40_16 metaG | ecosystem: Environmental > Terrestrial > Soil > Vadose zone | place: USA: California... | reverse complement strand
TGACCTTCTCGCATTGTCACGGTCAAACCGAACGAGAAGATGGGATCGATGAAGCGATGCGCGTCCCCGATGCAGATGAAACCTTTGCCGCAGAATCCATTTACCTGATAAGAGTAGTTAGGAATCACGTGCACGTCTTCCACCAGTTTGATCTCCGGAATTCTACGACTCAGCTCCGGATGAAGTTCGCGAAGTTCCCGAATGTAAAAATCACGCTTGCTCTCTTTCTTATCCAGGAAGTAGGCGGATGGGCATACGATTCCCACGCTAACAACTTCCTCATCGAGTGGTATGAACCATCCCCAATGGTATTTCTTCTGATAGAAGATCAGCGTATTGTCCTTGTGAGTTTCGCGAGTGCCGCCGTTGTCTCGTATGGTATTGACTACCTGTGAGAAGATGGCGATCTGCTTGTCATAGGCGCCTAAATACTTCGGCCCCGTAAAGCCGCCAAGATTGGCCAGCCAGGTCGCTTGCCCGGAACAATCCAGAAGCACCTGTGATTCAATGTCTTCAACCTTATCGCTGTCTGCCATGCGAATCTGGGCGCCTGTTACTGAGCCATTGTCTTTTAGCGGTTTCACTGCCTTGCCGTGGATCAGGGTTGCGCCTCGCGAGACCGCCTCGGCAAGCATCATTTTGTCAAAGTCGCTCCGTCGCACCTGCCAGGTGTCCCACTCAAAGAGCTTCCAATTCTCATCACGCCCGGTAACTGGTACGAACCAGGTGCCTTTGTCACTCTGGCCGTAGACCTTGACACCTTGCTTGGTAGGGTGCTTGCGTTTGTACATCTCGTCTGCAAGGCCTAAGTCGCGAAGGACTTTGCCGGCAGCGCCGGTCATCGATTCGCCAATGTGATAGCGGGGAAAGGTCTCCGCCTCGACAATGATCGGTTTAATCCCTTCCCGGAGAAGGAACATTGCGGTGGCAGAACCGCCCGGCCCGCCACCTACTATTAGAACGTCAGTTTTCATAGGTTTCGTTTTCGATTTTAACAACTATCCTCTCTTAGAAACTTTCGGCGCCGTGATGAAACGACCGCTCAGGAGTTGCGAAGTGGTGGTGCATGGATTACCGGCACCGCGCGAGGTTTGACCCGTTCGATCAAACTCAGCAAGGGACTGGTAAGAAAGGTTGTCACTAGGCTCATGAGCACCATCATGGCGAAGATGGTCGGCGGCAGGATGCCGAGATCGTAGCCGATGTTTAGTGCAATAAGCTCAACGAGTCCGCGTGTATTCATCAGCGAGCCGAGGGCGAACGCGTCCTTCCATTTCATTCCGGTCAACCGCGCGGACACCGCAGTGCCGCCGAGCTTGCCGACCGTTGCAATGCTGATGATGGTCAAGCAGACCAACCAGCTTGTCGCGTCGTTCAATAGGCCCACGCGCGTGCGCAGCCCGCTGAAAGCGAAGAATAATGGCAACAGGAACAGAGAGCTAAAATTTCCCAAGCGCAGTAAGACATGTTCGCGGAAACGGTTGCGTCGTGGCATCACCACCCCGGCGAGGAATGCACCGAATAACGCGTGTATGCCCATAGTCTCCGTAGCAAGAGCCGAGGCGGTCATAAAAATAAGGACTGCCGCCATCACCGTACGACTTGGCTCCCCATTGTTCATTTGATCTGTGCCTAACCAGTGCGGCAGTTGTGGCCTTACGCCCCACACCATGGCGATCACGAACAGCATGAGAAGAGCCAGACATGCCGCCGTTGAAGCTAAGCCACTAGCCCGGGCTACGGCCACGACGAATGCCAGGATCGCCCACGCGGTGGCGTCATTGACCGCTGCACAGCCGATGGCGGTGATCCCAAGAAAGCTCTTGGTCATGCGCCGTTCCTCGAGAATGCGCGCCAGCACCGGAAATGCGGTGATGCTCAAAGCAATTCCCATGAACAATGCAAAGGCCACGAACGAAACGCCACCATCGACATAACTCGGGTACAACCATAACGCCATCATCACGCCAAGGAAGTACGGAAATATCATGCTGGCGTGGCTTACCACGAACGTTGTGTATGCGTTTTGTTTGATACGACTCAGTTCCAATTCCATCCCTACCACAAACATAAACAGGCAAACACCGATCTGGCTGAATAGCCGTAGGACCTGTAATGATTCCCCGGCAAACACGAACGCAAATGCTCCCGGCCAAAGCCAGCCCAGCAATGATGGGCCAAGCAAAATTCCGGCCGTCATTTCGCCAATCACCGCCGGTTGCCCGAACTTTCGGAAGATTGCGCCGACAACTTGCGTGGCTAGCAAAATCACAATGAACTGCAGCAACAGCCGGCCCAGAGGCGCTTCTATATTCTCCTGCAATGCCGACCAAAACCGCGAAGAGTCGCCTGGTGTATCCAAAGCGACCCGAGTGACAGAGGAAAGGGTCGTCGCCGAAGGGTGGGGATGGAACGAAAGTTGTCCCCATTCCAGTGCGAGGCAAATGACCAGCCCGAATACTACAAGCAAGCCAGCGTAAATCAGAACTACTCGCTTCATTGTGCGTTGGCCTTTTGAGTTCAATTGAAGGGCGTCTGTATCAGACGCTGGATGACAAAGGTCTTTCACAGAAACGCTACACAACTATTGGCCTTGGAAACTAAATAGCAGTGGCACCGGGTCTTTATATAACTCATCGGCGAGGAGCCGGTGACGCAGTGCTGTAGTGTGATCGTCCCATTTGGCGACCAGCAGTCTATTGCGGTTTGCTACTGAGTCGAAGCACGTCAGGTCGATGGCTTCAAGCCCTGTCGATTAAAGTGGCGAAACCAACCAAATACCAAGCCGAAAACTTGCCCTCCAAGAAAATAATAGCTCTACGCCTTACTCAATCGCCGTCGATGCTTTCTTGGATATCACCAGACGGACAATGTCTCATATTGTGTTGAGGTTCTTTACTACGGCCTCGCGCGGATTGATTGAGATACCAAATTGATCTTCCAAGAACGTCACAACCTTGAGCACAGCGAGAGAATCAAGAATTCCAGTTGTCATGAGTGGGGTGGTGTCAGTCAATGCTGCGGGATCTTCGCCAGGCAGGAAGTCATTAAGGATATAGTTTTTTAGCGCTACTTTGATGTTTTGTTCCTTCATAGGTGATAATCCAGTGGATATTGGGCCAATTCCCTTGATGCAGGCTCACTATCCCTGGAAAACATGCTGCGACGCGCCTACTAGGTGTACTGCTGGAACATATTCCAGGTTTCATCCCGACCCATAACTGGCCCCACCACGAATTCTTGCCGCCGGTGCCGAACCTTTACGCTGAGTTTTACCGCGTATCGATCTTCGCGTATTCGGTCCCCAAACCCTAAATCTCGAAGCAGCGGGCGCATGCTCCCCTCATAGGCTTCTTGATATGGTAGTGCGGGAACGTCTCCCTTTCGACGATCACCGACCGATGCCGTGCCTGGCCAGATACATGGCATTAGCTGTTCCACCGGGCCCACCGCCTCCTATCTCTACATCAGTTTTCATTGTTCAGAAGTTTTCGGTTGTCTTTTACCTGATTAATCACCCTCGTCGTGTCTTTTGCTGACTGTTAACGGTGTGAACCAAACAGCAATGGCACCAAGTCCTCGTACAGTCTGTTGGCAAGCAATCGGTGACCAAAGGGCGTCGTGTGATCGTCCCATTTGGCCATCATCAGGGTGTTGCGATCCGTCACCGAATCGAAAGCGGGCGAGAGGTCGATAACTTCGAGTCCCGCAGCCCGCGCCAGGCGAATCACTTCGCTTCGGTCCGCCTGTTCCACTCCCTGGAAATCTACAGGTGCGGGACGGTAAATAACCAGTGGGTGAATCCCGCGCTGCTTACACTGCTGCGCGAAATGTTGGAACGCCCATTCATATAATTCGTCGCCATACGGTTGCAGGCGGCGCTCTATCATAACCTCTGGCATGTTCCCTCGGATGCCGGCGCTAAGGGTAACTCGTTCCAAGATCTGCTGGTAACCGGGAGGCGGCTTGATGCCCAAGCTCAGAGTCCGGCTAAGGTGTCTGAAAAGAAACTGCTTGTCGGCTGCTGCAACAGAAAGAATTACAGCATCGGGGTTAAATTGAAAGCCCTGCTGCTCTAGCCGCAGCAATCTCTGAAAAAGACCGCTCATGCCAACAGACATATTAAGTATCTCATATCGAGAATAGCGCGAGTCTGGGAGTTCGTGGTTCAGGCGGTCTTCGACGAGGTTTTCATACGTCTCATCTTCTTTTACTCCACTGCCTTGGTCGTGTGATGCACCTAAGAGCACTATCCGATAGGTGTTCGGCGGCTTGATTGTATCATACTCTCGGTCGCGCATACCCAGATGGTTCGACCTGATGGGAGCGCCTCCAAGAAAGGTGGACACCGACGGATTGATGTCCATGAGCATAAAGTCGGACCGCTGTCGGTAGAACACTTTGAAACCTTTACCCCAGTCCGCCGGTTGGCCAATCTGGCGCCATTGCCAAATGTCCATCCGGGCGACGTCGAGCGCCTCGTAGTAACCGCGATGTTGCAAGGCGACGTCGCGCGCGTTCAACACGTCGCCATGGAGCCGCGCCACTACGTACTGGATGCTCGGGATCGTTCTGGTAGCGACTGATGGCACTAGTAGCAGAGATAGCGCGCCCACTGTAATTCCAGCCGCTGACAGCCAAGGGTGAAACGGAGCACGAGTTGCCCTTGTGCTCCGCCCTTCGGAAGTTTCTCGGCTAGATTGTCCCCACAACATGCCGCATACGCACACGGTAGCCAACACGGCTAGAATGATGGCGACATCGCGCCAGCTCGGTCTGGATGCAGCATCCATCACCGTTTCGAACTCCGCCCATGATTGACACGTCCAGAACGTCCAGAGGACGCACATGCCGCAAAAGACCCCAGCTGCTTGGAAGCCATGCATCAACCGCGCCCGCACAGTGACTCGCGATGGGCTAAGCACGCCCTTCCCCCCACGAGTAGTCTCGTAAATCGCCGTGACCAGCACCAGCACTGCCAGAATCATCCAGAAAGAAAAGTCCTTCCAGTTCAATAACGGGTCTCCACGAATCCAGAACCATTGCCATGAGTGAAGCAGCCACGTGGCAACAAAAGTCACCAGTGTCGCCACCGACATCGCCCAGACCGTACCCATTTTGCGCAATTTGAAATGGGTCGGATAGAAGAAGAGCTTCATCACAAAGTCCTTCCAGTAGATGTTAATGCGGCGCCAGAAATCGGTGAAGCTTGTGGCAAGGTGATAAAGATGGTGGGTCTCAGGAAGATTAAAACCAAACATGTGCAGCAAACCCACAATCAGGTGAAAAGTCCCCGATACACGGAGGTATAACAGATACATACCGAGCATGAACCCAGCCGCGTCGAGTGTGGATGAGAGCTTGGAAACATCTAAAGGCGCATATTGATAAATTAGCCGGTAAAACAACAGCTGGACTACTCCGCGGAACATCCACTTGAGTCCGGTTTGATAGACGCGCGGCCAATCCTCGTTGTAGTAGGTCGAGCAGAATGTCTTGTAATCCACTACTGGAAACAACGGGAAGCAAACATTTGGTAGTAGAAAGAAATAGGAGATGGCACGCGACAGACTGAAAGGCGCCGTCTGACCCTTCAGGTCATACAGATAGATCATCAATCGGAACATGAACATCGAGCCGAGAATGATCCACATTCCCGCAATATCTGGAAACCACTGGCTATGCGCCCGCATGATGGCAAGCCCGGCGCCAGCGACCGCCACCAATCCAACGCGCGCTCCAAATCGAATCGGAAGATGGCAGAGCCCGATCAGGCCCAACCCGATGCCGATCAATGTTACGCCCGGTATGAAGGGATAAAGGAAATTAACGAGCGAGATTCTTCCGGTCAGCCCCCCCACGAATAGTCTCGGACCTATTTCGCCGAGACCAAAGATGACTGCCACCAGCGATAGCAAGGCGAAGAACGGCAGGCGAAACCGAAAGGGGAGCAGATGATGAATGATGAAGCCGACAAATGCTAGGGCCATCAACCGGGACAGCAACAGGTTCTCTAGGTGCCATTCGCGCACTACCAGAACAATCAAACCGAATTGCGCGACGACGACTAAGAACTGAGCCAGCTCCGCGGCGTATCGTCGCCCTCGTCGCGGAGATAGCTCTTCGCAAACCGCGATTCTTGCTTCTCTGAGCGGCTCAGAAGTTTGGGTTTCAGTTGTTTCCACAAGTATCACTTCAATGTTGTACGTTTTAACAATTTGACGGCATGGCCGCCCTTTCTTCAGCGAGAGGCTGACCCCTGAAATCTAGCCGCGGATCACGCAGATTTAAGCGCATTAGATGTTCCGAGTCAACGTTTCAACGGCTTAACAGCACACCGTCCTCACTCCACGCCGTAGTCTCGCGGCTACGGATCCTAGGCGGATCCTCTAACACACAAGTTAGAGTGATAGGCAAGGCCTTTTTACCGGAAATTTGTCTTGACCAGAATCAGACAGGCGCGGCAAAGACAGTCTTTAAATAAAGAAAGAGCAGAAGCCAGAGGATAGACAGCGAGCTTACTTGGAAACCTGGGCGGCGGGTCACGTTTTCTTCGACATCACGAGCCGGGCGATGTCCGATAATGTATTGAGGTTCTCGACCACGGCATCGCGTGGCTTGATCGTAATACCAAACTGGCTTTCCAGGAACGTTACTACCTTGAGCACCGCGATGGAATTAAGAATTCCAGTCGTCATCAATGGCGTGTCGTCAGTCAACGCCGAGGGGTCTTCCCCTGGCAGGTATTCGTTAAGAATGAATGTTTTCACCGTTGTTTTGATATCTTGCGGATTCATAAAGGATTCTCGATTAGGAAGCGGCGCCTAGTCGCTCTTCCAATTCATTACGGCTTTTGCGGAAGGGATGTTTGTTGTTTGCCTGGCGAGCCAAACAGCAGCGGCACGAGCTTTTCATACAGTTTGTCCGCGAGCAATCGGTGACCAAGTGCCGTGGTGTGATCGTCCCACTTGGCGAGGGTCAGTGAAGAGCGGTCAGTCACTGAGTCAAAGGCCGGAGACAGGTCAACGACTTCCAGCCCGGCAGCTCGGGCCAACCCAAGCATTTTGCTGCGAGCGGCTGACTCCATACCAGAAAAATCCGCTGGTACCGGACGATATATGACAATCGGACGAACTCCTCGCTGAGCGCACTGGTGTGCGAACCTTTGGAACGACCAAGCGCACAGTTCGGTGACATACGGTTGCAAGCGACGCTCAATCATCACGGCAGGCATCTTCCCGTCGACACCCGCTCGGCGGACAACTGATTCCACGACCTCACGGTACTCCGCAGACGGCTCGATTCCCCGGATAAGAGCCTTTCTTATGTGTGACGCCATAACCTGCTCATCGACTGCTGTAACCGACAATATCGCCGCGTCAGGTTGAAACTCAAAGCCTTCCTCTTCGAGGCGCAGCACCCTTTGCAGAATAGTATCGGCAGCGACGGATAGATTCAGGATCTCGTATCGTGAGTAGCGCGCGTCTGGCACCCGAGAATTGAGAGTGTCTTCGACGAGATTCTCGTAAGTCTGGTTGTTCTTAACCCCCGTGCCCATGTCGTTCGAGGCGCCTAATAGCACTACTCGGTATGTGTTCGCTGGCTTGGCCTCCTGGTATTCGCGATCACGCATGCCCAGGGAGTTGGACGTGCATGCGACGCCTCCGAGAACTGTGCTCATCGATGGAACGATGTCTTTCAGCAAAAAGTCGGACCGCTCGCGAAAAAAAGCTTCTTTACCTTTACTCCATCCCTCAGGCTCTTCCGCCCCTTGCCAGCGCCAGTTGTCCATCCGGCCGACGTCAAGCTCCTCATAATAGCCGCGACGCTGCTGAGCCATATCGCGCGCATTCAACACGTCGTAATGGAGCCGCGCAATTACGCCTTTGGTGGCCGGAATTGTCCAAGTAGCGACTGATGGCGCAGCCAGGAGACATATCGAGCCAGCCGTAACTGCACCTGCTGAAGGCCAGAAGGAAAATGGCTTGCGTGCCTCCTGTGTGGAGCGGCCCTCCGAGGTTTCTCGGCTAGACCGTCCCCAAATCATCCCACATACGCAGATCACGCCCATAGCGGCAAGGATAATGGCGATGTCACGCAGCGTCGGTTTGGAGGCGGCATCGATCAACGTCTGAAACTCGGCCCATGATTGACATGTCCAAAGTGTCCAAAGAATGCACATCAAACAAAAGACCCCTGCTGCTTCCACTCCAAGCATCAGCCGCCGGCGCATGGTGACCCGCGATGGCGTCAGCGTTCGCTTCCGACCCCAAGTAGCTTCGTACAGCGCAGTGGCCAGCACCAGCAACCCGAGAATAACCCAAAAGGAAAAGTCCTTCCAAGTAAGCAATGGTACGCCGCGAATCCAGAACCATTGCCAGGAGTGCAGCGCCCAGGTGGCGAGAAACGTCAACAGCGTGGCCACTGACATCGCCCACAGCGTCCCTATCTTTCGCAACTTGAAGTGAGTGGGATAGAAGAACAGCTTCATCGTAAAGTCCTTCCAGTAAATGTTAATCCGACGCCAGAGATCGGTGAAGCTTGTGGCCAGGAAATACAGGTGGTGGGTCTCAGGTAGATTAAAACCAAACATGTGCAATAAACCCACAATCAGATGAAACGTTCCCGAGACACGCAGGTATACTAGGTACATGCCCAGCATGAATCCGGCGGCATCCAAGGCGGATGAAAGCTTGGAGACATCCAGCGGTGCAAACTGGTACACCACCCGATACAACAACAGCTGAATTACTCCGCGGAACATCCACTTGAGTCCGGACTGATAGACGCGGGGCCAGTCTTCGTTGTAGTAGGTCGAGCAAAATGTCTTGTAGTCCACCACCGGAAACAACGGGAAGCAAACATTCGGCAACATGAAGAAATATGATACCGCGTGTGCAGGGCTGAAAGGCGCGGTGCGATGCTTCAGGTCATACAGGTAAATCATCAGTCGAAACATGAACATTGAACCGAGAACGACCCACATTTCAGTCACATCAGGAAACCACTGACTGTGCGCCCGCAGGAAAACCAGCCCAGCGCCGGCGACTACCACTAGCCCGACGCGCGCCGCAAATCGGATCGGGAGGTGACACAGCCCTATCAGACCAAGCCCGATCCCAATCAGTGTTAGCCCAGGAAACAGATGGTAAAGAAAGCCAGCAGTCGTGAGTTTGCCAGTCAGCCAGGCTACACCCACGTTACGTCCGAAATGACCCACAGCTGTGATAACTGCAAAGAGCGACAGCATCGCAAAGAACGGAAGCCGAAATCGCTGCGGCAGGAGATGATGAATGATGAAGCCGACAAATGCCAACCACATCAGTCGTGTCAGCGGCTGACTCTCCAGCTGCCAATAGTCGATGACAGTGGCAATTAATGCGAACTGCGCGACAATCGCAAAAAATGGCGCCAGTGCCGCGAAGCGTGGTCGCAGCGTGCGGCGCGCGACAGACGGTTCAACACCGCGGGCCTTTGTTTCACCAACTAGTTCGGAAGTTAGGGTCTTGGATAGCATATGGGTTACTTAACGGTTCGAATAATTTGGCACAATCCGTTCCTGCTTGGCGTAGGTACGCTTCCGACGGGCTTGCCTGATCGCATTGACGATAAATTTCGGCAAGATCGCTTTCGATGTTAGTCTAAGCCACCCTTTGCAACGTATAGATCCACGCCACATCGCGGCATAAACATCGGCGCCGATACAATAGAGGGCACCAACAGCATTTGATCCCCTGCTAATTTCACATTGAAGCTTCTCAGTCAGATCAAAACCTTTAGTTAAAGAGTAACCGTACTTGGCGAATTCCGGCTCGTACTTTCCAGCAATGTAGCGGTAATACCCTCTAAAGGGTGACCTCGTCAAGAAATACGACCACAGGTCAAAATACTTCTTGCTGTAAACTGCGCTTGTTGTTTCCATCGCACGCTCCGGAACCCGGTAAAAAACAGGGGGATTACGCCACTCAACCACAATACGAAAGCTATCTTCTTTTGGTGGTTCCGGTACGCGTGTGCCGATAAATGCTGCAATTTCCTGATGGTATTTGTCAGGATTCTCCACGTAATCTTCGTAAGTCAACTCGTATACATGGTTCAAATATTTTTTGTCCTTTTCAAAAAGCTTATGGCAGTGCAGCCAATGCTCAAACGATCTATAGAGTGGGATTAGGCACGCTTTCCACTTCCGAATCGCCATACTCACTGGCAACGGATGACGCCTGATAACGATGAAGTAGGAGTTTGGAAAAGCTGCTTGCAAAAACCGTGTCATGAGGAGATTGGCTGGGGTTTTTTCCACGAAAATAGTCTTGCTATTGTCCCAGTAAGCATGCCAACTTGCCCGAAGCTTGGCCACGTTTTCCCGGGTTAATAAGGCGGACGTTTCTGTTCGGTGTGCACGCGGATCAAACCCGAATCTACTCATGCCGCCATACTCGGCATCGACGAGATAAACATCCTGCAGAAACTGTCCCTCGTCCTCGGATTTGCCTGTATTCTTGAAGCCGGTGCAGTTTTCCAGTCTCGCAACATTGCGGCCTAAGATGCTCGTGCCACTTCGCTGCAGACCACAGACAAACACATACTTGCAGTTACCTTTATTCTCGTCTTGCATAGTCGTTATTCTTGTTTCATCGGCTCTTCTTCAGTTCTCGCAGAGCCTGAAAAAGATTAATCGCTACCCGTCGCTGC
>Ga0137365_10004946_pt1 | contig 10696 bp, 14 predicted proteins | sample SagtaG_9_FD_104799 | JGI IMG/M metagenome (GOLD analysis project Ga0137365, IMG submission 104799) | Vadose zone soil microbial communities from Sagehorn Ranch, Mendocino, California, USA - Sage1_L_40_16 metaG | ecosystem: Environmental > Terrestrial > Soil > Vadose zone | place: USA... | reverse complement strand
TTGTATGTTAGATATCATCTGCAACGCAGTGGAAGATGAGTATCTAACTGTCATTATGTAGCTTCTGTGCTCGATTCCGATGAGGTTTTCCGGGAAGACGAGCCAGATGATACATAATAAAAGGAACCATGTCAGAGGCTGAGCTGTTTGTGCTGCGCGCCCGTCTGCAAGGAGGAATCCGAAACTATGCACGACGTGGAGCCCTCAAACTCGTCTTGCCCATGGGATTGTGTTACACCGAAAGTGACACCATTGTTCTTGACCCGAATGTGCAGGTGCAAGCCACCATTCGGGAAGTCTTTCACCGCTTTGAGCATACTGGATCTGCCTTTACGACCGTTCGTCACTTTCACCAGGAACAGCTGCTCTTTCCGAGGCGGGTTCGATGTGGACCGCATCAAGGAGAAATTGTGTGGGGAGAGATCGAGCATCATGACGTATTACGGGTTCTCCACCACCCGGCCTATGCAGGAGCCTATGTTTTTGGACGCACGCGCTCGACAAAAACCGCTGATGGAAAGATTCATAGTGCTGATGTGCCTCGCTCCGAATGGTTTGCTCTTGTGAAGAATGCCCATGTGGGGTACATTACCTGGGAGGACTACGAGAGAAACGAGGCGCAACTGGCAGTGAATAGTCAAGCCTATGCTCCCCAACGCTTTTCTCCACCACGGGAAGGGCCTGCACTCTTACAAGGGCTCATCATCTGTGGCAAGTGTGGAGAACGGATGACCGTGCGCTATCATCAGCGCGGGGGCCTGCGCATTGTGCCCGATTATCTCTGTCAGCACAAAAGTATTCAACAGGGAGAACACCCCTGTCAACGCCTTCCTGGTTCTGACGCAGGACCCTGGCCATTGGAGCGCTTCTGGTAGAGCGGGTGACCCCAGAAACATTAGCGATGACGATAGCGGTGCAAGATGAGATCGTGAACCGAGCAGCAGAAGCACAGCGCTTGCGTCATCTGCACGTCGAACGTGCCCAATATGAAGCCGACCTGGCGCAACGCCGCTACTTGAAAGTGGATCCTGACAACCGCCTGGTCGCGACCGTGTTAGAAGCGGAGTGGAATACCAAGCTGCGTGAACTGGAAGAAGCCCGAGCCATTGAAGAGCAGTACAACCGAAGTGATCAGCACCAGGTGAGCGCACAAGAGCGTGCGGAAATCGAGGCGGTCCCGGAACGCTTTCGCCAGTTCTGGAATGATCCCAAAACCACCGTGCGCCAACGCAAACGAGCAGTTCGCCTGCTGATGGAAGACGTGACCGTCCACAAAGCTGATCAGATTGTCGCACATCTTCGCGCGCACTCGGGGAGCAACCCAAACGATCACCGTTCCATTGCCTCCCCCCTTTGCTCAATCACGTTTGACCGCCCCCGGGACGCTGGCAGCTATTGACCGCTTGCTCAATGAATATACCGACGCCCAGGTAGCTCAGCAGTTAAACCAGCAAGGGTATCATACCTTTGATGGGCTGCTCTTTGAGAGTATGCATGTCGCTCAACTTCGTCGTCATCATGGTCTTGCAGATCGGTATACGCGCTTGAGAGCTCAGGGAATGCTGAGCGCCGAAGAACTGGCGCAACGTCACGGCGTCACCGCTCAAACGATTTGGCGCTGGTATCGTCTGGGACGCATTGTTGGGATATGCTACAATGATCGTGGATCGTGTCTCTTTCCTCCTCAAGAGGTGGGTCAACAACGATTGACTGAATTGAAATGATAGTGGTCCGAGCAACGAGGTGCATTATGCAACGTGACCGTTATTGATGGACCAGGTCAAACCGGCAAGAACTTCTTCTTTGTCCCGTTGCAGTCCGGCAGCGAAACGCTTGACATCGCGAAAGCTGCTCGCCTCTACCTGCTTTATCCAGTCCTGGAGTCGATGCCCTTCACGCTTGCGGACGATCTGCCCAAATGATTGGGCAAGGGTATGCAAAGCTGGTAGCTCAGAGCACACCTCACATAATTCTTGGAGATCGTGCTGCTCATCATCCTTGAGATCCTCATGGGGGCGAGCGAGAAGCCAGATCGCTTTTTGGGCTGAACCACGATCAGCGACTCCGGGTGCAGGAAGCGGCACAGCCTCTTGACGCAGTGCTCTCGACATCGGCGATACATCGTCTGGAGAGAGCCAGCAAAGCCCTGACTCCGAATTGCTTGCCACAGAAGCGAGACAGAACGCTCTCCCTGAGGCCCTCGAGAGAGAACGGAAGCAGGGTAGGGATCGAAGATACTGCGCCGCTTGCGTCGAGGTGGATTCGCCTCAGAGATCTCCAGTCCTTGCCATCGCTGTCCTGTCCGAACCCCTACTGCAAGCCGCTGAGCAATCTCTTTGTGTGAAAGGCCCAGCCTCCGCAACTCTTTGGCTTGCTCGTATCGCTCCTGCTTGTCAGGACGTTTGATGCGTGGAGATTGATGAGCCGGACAACCCTCTCGTTCTTGCCAGCGAGAGACCGTCCGCACTGGCAGAGCGAGCTGCTGAGCAATCTCTTTGGCGGAAAGGCCACGTGACAGCAACTCTTTGACCTCTTCAAACCGCTCTTGCTTGTTGGCCAGCCGTGCGAGGCGTTTTCGTTGCGCATCTGCCTCAGGAGCTTGCCGCCACTCATCGGGAGCTGGCAAATCAGAAGTGGGAAGGGGAAGTTGCATCTGTCGAAGGTGTCTGTAACAGCGTGAGACCTCCGATTCGATGGCCTCCACGAAGTTTTTCATGAGGTGAAAACGATCCGAGATTTGGGTGGCTTGTGGTGCCCCTTCACTGGCCCCTTGTGCATCATCTTTCCCGCGATCCCGGCTCACATAGCTGATTTCTGGATGATCACGCATCCAGTCGGCTGAGGTCTCTCGCGAACGTTTAGCCAGGACATCGATCACTTGATGCAACTCCAGATCCACGAGAATGGTCCCGAACTTGCGTCCACGAGTGATCCGAGAAATCATCGATCCCCAAGACAGTAACGGCTCCGGGAGTAGGGAGCGCCATCAGACGTCGGAGAATGGTCATCCATGAAGTCGCAATTCCTAAACGAGTCGCAAGCCGGGCTCCCAGACTTCCTGAGGTGGACAGGCCAATGGCCTGGATGGCGGCAACCAGGCGAAGCGTCATTTGCGCCCACGGTTCGACGAACGCGGGCACGCGCTCCGTGAAGATTTTGCGCCGACACTTGGGATTGCGGCAAAAGAACTTGTGTACCGTGAGATGGAGGCGAACGGCTTGGCCTCCGCAGGGGACGTCCTTGAGTCGCCGCTGATACCGGCTATGCACTACATCTGATGAATGTTCGCAAAGCGGGCAGCAGGCCGATGTCCGCTCAGAGAGCACTTCAACAGTCAACTCCGTTTCCTCCTGGTGGATCTCTGTAATTCGCAATCCTTGGGGAAGAGGTAAAAAAGCAGGCCCTTCCATCATCAACTCCTCGTGAAAACAGTGTGGGTTTCTATCTCACGAAGAGTGTATCATTCCACTTCAAGACAGTCCAAAGCAAGCAAACGCCGTTTCACCACAGTCGTGTATGAACCATGAATTAGAATAAATGACACTCTGTGTCGGAAACATCTACATGCATTTCCTTTGTGGGAATGCCAGCTTCTTCATGTGTCTGGAAATCGGCCGCTTCTTGAGTCTCGAAATCGTCCGTTTTTTGAGACACATGGTTCTGCTTTTTTAGGGACACAGCGCACCACCTCCACGAGCGTAAGGTACCCTCTTGCCAAATCTCAAAACTTATCTCATAATCAGAATCTCGTAAGGCTGGGTGTTCGACGGGAAACCTGAGACAAAAGGAAGAGATTATGAAGATTGGGTATGTTCGTATTTCCAAACAGGAGCAAAACGAGGCGCTCCAGATTGACGCATTGAAAGAAGCAGGCTGTGAGAAATGGTTTGTTGATAAGATTACCGGATCAAAAGCGGAGCGAAAAGGACTGAGCGAAGCATTGGCGTATCTACGGGAAGGCGGATACGTTTGTGGTGTGGAAGTTGGATCGGGCGGGACGTTCGCTCCCGCATCTGATCGAACTGCTCAAGGATCTCCAGGGGCGAGGCATCGAGTTCGTGAGCCTCACCGAGCAGATCGATACTACGACCCCAGGCGGTAAGCTCATCTTTCATTGATGGGAGGGTTGGCGGAATTTGAACGCGATCTGATTCGAGAGCGCACGAATGCGGGATTAGCTGCGGCCAGGGCCAGGGGACGTGTTGGTGGGCGACCTCGAAAGCTCAAAACCAATGGGAAAGTGGCGGTAGCTCGGCGGATGTTTGCTGATCAGAGTCATTCCATTCCAGAAATTTGTGCGGCACTTGGTATCTCCCGCGCCACATTGTATCGCTATATCAAAGAGGCTGAGCCTCCCACGTAATGAGCAAAATTCCGCCCATGGAATTTCAAAATTTACAGGCTATCCCATTGCAGGAATAACCCCAAGTTGTTGCATCAAGCCCAGGGCATCGAGGTCGGCCCACTGTTCGGCGATCTTGCCACCCACGAAGCGAAAGATATCGCTGCCGGTAAACGTCACGTGCTTCCCAGTTGGGGGAAGACCCTGAAAGGCCCCTTGATGCGTGCCACGCCAGGTGTTGCGAATCGCTACCTTGTCCCCCTCAGCGACCATGTCCTCAGTCGTGAGCTGGAGGTCGGGGAAGGCGGAGGTGTAAACGGCCATCAACTGTTTGGCATGCTCGATGCCAGAAATGGGTGGGCTGCCAGGAAAGTGTAAGACGTAGGTCGGGGCGAACAGCTCGTCAAAGAGAGCTGGGTTATGCACACCCTCCTCATAAAAGCGGCGAACGAGAGCCTTGTTGTCTTCGGTGGACATGAGATATTCTCCTTGTCTTTGGTATCGGAACTTTGGGCAAGTTTGTCTTACCCGCCTGAACTAGACGATGAGATGCCGCGTCGGTTCTGAACGGCTAAACATTGGCATGCGCTCTACTCCTCCCTTCCGTTCGTGCTCATAATGCGAAACACGGGATGATACAACGCTTCCTGCTCAAAGTCGGCGAGCGAGGATTGCGGGATCACGCGAAAGTATGGCTTGATAAACGAGACGCGTTGCGATTCTCTGAGAAACTGTTTGAGGATTGGGGCTGCTTCTCGCGCCTCGAGCTCGACGACTCCGATGGCTTCGGTGCGACGTCTCCGCGTGAGATGCGCCTGGCCAGCGGCCCGCAGGTTACGTACCCAGTTCACTTCTCCAAAGGCTGCGATCAGCCAGCGGGTGCCGCTGTTTTCCACCAGTGCGACCGGGATGGTATAGATCTTTCCGCTCTTGCGCCCTCGCACGGAGAGCAGAACTGAGGGGCCGACCGGCAACCCGAGGCCTAGAGGGTGGTAATGATGATAGAGACCACCCGCAGGCCACCAGTCATGTGAAATGGTTGTCTCATTCAGATTCTCCTTCTGCTGATCGACACGATGTACCTATGTGGTTGCCGGTGCGCTGCGCCTTACCATGAGTTGCTGCGTCAAGCTTCCATACATCCTGATGGCAAGTGAGTGTGGCAGAACTGCTGCCAGGATGCGGTTCAGGCGCCCCGCGATATGGGTTGCGCGATTGGCAGAGAGAGCGGCCAGCCCCTCCGCAACACATTGTTTGGGTGACATCGGCTTGACAGGCAAGGTGTCCGGGTTGAAGCCGCTGGCAGCCTTCAAAGGCGTATCGGTTGCTCCTGGCAAGAGGACGGTCACGTGGACCCCCGTCCTTTGGAACTCGACATGCAACGCCTCTCCCAGCGTCAGCACATAGGCTTTGGCGGCGGCATACTCTGCTGAGAACGGGATTCCCTGCAAGCCCGCCGTCGATGAGACCAGCAGCAGTCCACCGCGTCTACGCTGGGCCAGGTGCTGCCCGAAATGGTGCGCCACGTCCAGATGCGCTTTGACGTTCAGACGCAGACTCCGCTGCAATGCCCTGGAGTCCATGGTCAAAAAATCGCCAATCATCCACGTCCCCGCGTTGGAAACCACGAGACCAATGTCCAGATCATGAGTGGCCTCTTCTAGCTTGCTGAGGAAATGCTCCTCGGTGAGGTCCACCCCGACGGCTCGATACTGCACGCCGAACTCGGTTGCGAGTCTGCCCCCAAGCTCTTCCAGTGTGGAGAGCCGTCGGGCAACGAGGACCACATGTAACCCGCTGGCCGCCAGTTGCTGCGCGAATTCCTTGCCAATCCCTGAGGAGGCCCCGGTCACGATGGCCCAGGGTCCAAACGTGTGGGGATCGATACGTGTGACTGGGGAGGTCATGATGGGTTCCGTTTCTGTTGGGGCCGCGCCCAACCTACCGCTCAGAACGAGCGAATCCATTGTGTGAGTTGCTCGGCCTCACGCTCGATGTACTCTGGGGTGTGAAAGCTCTGGGTCAAGAGCGTCGCCCCCTCCACAGCTGAGAGCAGATGCACGGCCAGGTCTCGTGACTCCTCTCCCTTGCCAAGTGCCCGGAACTGCGTCGCAAGCCAAGCCAAGAGTTCGTTGAAGATCCCACTGGCCTGGTGCGCCAGCGGTCCACCCTGCTTGTGCAGTTCTGAACAGAGCGTCCCAATGGGGCAACCGCTCTGAGAAAGTCTCTGGCCATCGCCGAGCATGAGCTGAATGAAAGCCTCCAGACGGGCCTTGGGATTAGGATCGTTGTCCCACTGCTGGCACACCTCCCGATAGTTCCGCAGGTAATGTTCGACCAGGGCCTGGCCGATCGCCTCCTTCGTCTTGAAAAAGTAGTAGACCGTGCCCAGGGGCACCTGAGCCTGCCGGGCAATATCGGCGAGGGTGGTTTGATGAAATCCTTGCTGGTGGACCAGGGTCACCGCCGTCTGGATCAGTCGGTCGCGTTTGTCGGTCTGTCGTGGCGTCATCGTGCGTTCTCCACCTCTCGTCACAAAGTAGTTGGCTAACTAACTATGAAAGTAGTATACCTGAACGTGTTGCTTCTGTCAAGGAGAGCATTCCACAACGGGGGCAAACCTGACGCTTGCTGAAGTGAGCTTTTTTCCTCAATGGTTTCTGCACGGTCATGATCCATTTACCAGGCGTTCAGTTTGCCCCCGTTGTGGAATGCTCTCCTACATCTCCAGCAAGCTCGCTGGCCAGAAAGTCACCTTATCCATCCAGGCCAAGGAGCAGAAATTGCAGGTGGTCTATCCACCGGAGTATCGTCGCTCTCTGCCACTCAAAGGCTTGCATCAACGGGCGCTGCCCTATCAGCAGTATCTAGCACTCATGCAGCGTGAAGCCTCGACTCAACAGCGTTTACTGGCTTTAGGGAGGTGGAAAGGCCGCTCCGACTGAGCACTCTCCTCACACGATGTTGGGAAGCTGCTCCGCTGACGAGGTAGGGAAGTCATACACGCAACCCGTGGGCAGATCCGCCAATTATACACGGTCGTTAATAAACGCTCTCCCAGGGCTCAGGATATTATTTGGAGTTTTTGTGCACTTAAGAGCGAGGACAGCATGCATACAGGAAAAACAGCTCTAACGTACTTGAAGTGTTTTTCCTGTGAAGAAATGGCACCACGTCAGACAGGCGGCCGTCGATGGATCGGCGAGGATGACTCATAGGCATGTGCTGCCCGCAGGACCAGTGCATCCCTGTACTTCGCCCCAACCAATTGCAGGCCGATGGGCAGGCCCGACGTCGTCATGCCGCACGGCACAGAAATAGCTGGTTGCTGAGTCAGGTTGAAGGGGTACGTGAACGGCGTCCAAGTCTGCCATCTGCGCTCTGGCCACCCTTGCGGTACCTCATGCCCCGCTTCAAACGCAGGGAGAGGGAGGGTAGGTGTCAGCAACACGTCGAAGCGCTCATGGAACTGGGATAGCTTCACACCCAGGTTTGCCCTCTGCATGGTGGCCTCCAGATACGACATGAGACTGTACGAGCTGCCTTCCGCCGTGATTTCCAGCAGGCCGGGCTCCATTTTGGCACGTGCCTGCGGCTCGTAACTGGATACGGCCTGCGCTGCGCCTGCATACCAGAGCACTGTAAAGACAGCGAGGGGATCGTCGAACGGGGCATCCAGTTCCTCGACATGCGCCCCGAGATCCTCAAACACTTTTGCCGCCCGCCTTAGGGCCACCGCTACCTCAGGATCAACCTGTACGCTACCCAACTGTGGGATAGAGGCAATGCGCAGTCCCTTCACCCCTCCTGCCAGCGCCCGGCTATAGTTCACGCCATCGTCCGGCAGGGCCGACCAATCGCGGGCATCGGGCCTGGCGATCACGTCCATCATCAGCGCTGCATCCGCCACCGTGTGCGTCATGGGGCCAGTATGCGCCAGGCTGCCGAATGGACTCACCGGCCACGTGGGAACTCTGCCAAAGGTTGGCTTCAGGCCGACACACCCGCAAAAGCCGGCCGGGATACGGATGGAGCCGCCGCCGTCGGTCCCCACAGCAAGGGTGGCCATCCCAAGGACGACGGCCACCGCACTTCCTCCGCTCGACCCCCCAGAGGTGCGGCTCTCATCCCACGGATTGCGTGTGATTCCGGTGAGCGGGCTGTCGGTCACTCCCTTCCAGCCGAGTTCGGGGGTCGTGGTCTTGCCCACCAGGACGGCACCGCTTCGCCGAAGCCGTTCTACCACCGGCGCGTCATCACGCCAGTCCTGGTTCGGGTTGATAGCAAGCGAGCCACGCAGGGTGGACCAGCCCCGCGTCAGGATCAGATCCTTGATCGCGGTGGGCACACCGTCGAGGTCGCCCAGTGGCTCACCGTGGATCCAACGCTCCTCTGAAGCCTTGGCCTGAGCGATGGCTGACTCGGCATCGACCAAGCAGTAGGCGTTATAGCGCTGGCTGTGCTGGTCAATCTGCTCCAGCACAGCCGCTGTGAGTTCGACCGGTGACAGACGTTTGGATCGGAAGGCCTCTCTCGCTTCGACAGCGGTAAGAAAGGCTATCTCTGGTGTTTGGCTCATGATCGTCCTCCATGATCGCGGCGGGTGTGCGTTTCCCGTCGTGACGCACCCTGCCAGTACCGCAGGGTGCTCTGCAACGTCCGAAGTTCAGATGAGTGGGCGAAGGTGCTCTCGCGATCCTCTCCCGTGTCGGTCCTGGATCAGGCCGCGCTGATCTATCCTCCTCCAGGAAAGGATCGTCGTGTCGCTACCCACCTGATCGCAGGAGCGAGCCCAAACCGGGGTAGCGGCGCGTGTCGCCTGCTAGCCGCAGCGCTTTCCAAAACGAGACCTGGTTGGCCGTGAGCACGGGCTTGCCAGCCACTTCTTCCAAGCGGTCCAACCAGGCTGCCGAGTGAAGAGCTGTATCGGGCAGGAGGGTCGCCTCGGCTGAGGGATGATCGTCACGCTGTATCATCTCCTCGACGTGCGCTTGTCCAAGCGTTCCCGCTCCCTCGGCAGTCAGGATGTCGTGATAGCCCATGTGGACCACCTCTATCCCACCTGCGGCCAGAAAAGCTCGGAAATAGTTTGAGACGTCTTCTGGATAGGTCGCCGAAACGGCAACCTTGCTGATGCCGAGCGCCTTGGTGGCATCGACAAAGGCAAACGACGTACTCGAGGCCGGCACTCCGGTTGCCTGAGCGATGGCTTCTACCTGCTGACGGGCACCCTCCCACCCATAGACGAAACTGCCGCTGGTACATGCCCAGACCACAGCGTCTACGGCCTGATCGCGAAGGACCTTCGCCCCTTCCAACAGACGAGAGAGCGATCCCAGGTCCAAGAGTGCATCGACGCGGTGGGCGTCCTCATCCTGGGAGGTGTGAACAACATGGGCGGTTATCTCCTGCCCGGCTTTCGTCGCTAATAGCGGGTAGTCATCCTCGGCGGCATGACCTGGATAGAGAAATCCGAGCCGAATCTGCTTCGTTTCTTGCTGCATCATGGATCTTCTCCTTCGAGCCACCTCATCAGACGGTAAAGAGGCGCTGGCCTGCTCCCTCGACCCTGACGCCGGCCGCCTTCAAGGCAGCCCAGATCGTCACCTGATTAGCCGAGAGCACTGCCTTGCCGCGTTCGTGCTCCAGTGCGGAAAGGACTTCTCTGGTCCAGAGATTCGTACAACTAATAAAGATGGCCTCAGCATCTCCGCAGTCTACAGCCCTAACGAGGCGATAAACCGTGGCTGGGTTGACGCGAAAGATGCCGCCTTCCAGGCCAAGGAAGGCGCAGGACGTGATCTCGAAACCAGCTTCCTCCAGAAACTCGATGAGGCGCGTGGTGGTAGCAGCATCGTAAGGAGTAACCACAGCGAGACGCTTGATCGCTAACGCAGCGAGCGCCTCCACCAAGGCACCGCTCGTCGTCAAGGCTCGTCTCGCTCCTCCAGCAAGGATGGCTTGCCGGCACCGTTGCTCCCCGGCGAGACCGTGAACAAAGCTCCCCGACGTGCAGGCGAAGACGGTCACGGCTGGGTTGGCGATGGTCAATGCTTGTGCCGCCGTCGTCAAGACCTCAGCCTCGCTTACCTGCTCAGCCATAGCAACACCGACCTGCTGGTCGAGAAACGGGGTGCGAGTGACGTGCAAAGAGACGTCGGCCGGTATCCACTCCCAATACTCTCGGTCCAGCACGAAGTCGAAGGGGGCAATGAGCCCGATGCCGGTCAACCTGCTGCCGGTCTCGAGCTCGACCTGGTCTGACAGATCGATCAACGCTGAGGTAGGCAAGCGGCTCATCTTGCACGCGACTCCTGGTCTTCATACCGTGATAACGTCAGGTGCTCATCGATC
>Ga0137365_10004942_pt1 | contig 10701 bp, 10 predicted proteins | sample SagtaG_9_FD_104799 | JGI IMG/M metagenome (GOLD analysis project Ga0137365, IMG submission 104799) | Vadose zone soil microbial communities from Sagehorn Ranch, Mendocino, California, USA - Sage1_L_40_16 metaG | ecosystem: Environmental > Terrestrial > Soil > Vadose zone | place: USA... | reverse complement strand
TGCAAGAATTAGACGCCACGCTAAAGTGATCCGAGCGGTTTCCAGACTGATTCACAGTGCGTCTCCAGACGTCTGTATGGACGTGGCGGCTTGGGCAAGCGAAGGCGGTTATCCGGTGAAACTGCTGCATCCGCCGGTGATTGAAGAGGTGAGACCTTACGTAACCGATGATCGCGTTGCCCAAGCGGAGTTCGTAAAACATCGCACCGCCCTGGAGCGCGCCCAAACACTAGTCACGATTGAAAGGGCAACAATTCGAGATGTTGTCGGCTTCGTTGAACTACCGGATGGACAGATTTGTTACGAGGGCAATTGGTGGTTGCCATATTTGCGAGCTCATCCTGCCTACAAACGACGACTTGTGCTGAAACGCCGGCGACTAAGTGGCAACATCTACTCCTTGCTTTGCCTCTGGGCTCCGGAGTTTTATCATTGGTTTCATGATGTTTTGCCGCGCTTGGAAACGGCACTGCCGCACCTTCCGGCAGACACAAAATTTCTTATCAACTCAAGTCCAAAAGCCTGGCAGCTGGACTCCCTTGTCGCTTTCGGAATCGGACCCGATCGGCTCGAGATTCAAGCGGCTGGCGCGCATACGCAGGTGGAAAGACTTTGGTTTGCCACGCCTCTGGGTCATAGCAGCCTTGGGTCCGGGCTGGTCCTCCGGAGAGTAGCAAACCGACTGCGACGCCATTTCGACGCCAATGAGTCAGCCCTGAAGTCGCACCATCGACTTTATATTTCGCGGGGAAAGGCTGCTTTTCGACGGATCGTGAACGAGGGCGAAATTACCCCTTTACTGGAAGTAAACGGCTTTGAAACAGTGTTATGCGAGGATTTATCCTTGGCGGAGCAGGTAAGGTTTTTCGCTAAAGCTACAGCAATTATTGGCGGGCATGGGGCAGGGTTGACCAACCTCATCTATTGCATGCCTGACTCCTTTGTGGGAGAGATTCGCATCGACGGCGTTCCGCCTGCTTATTTGGTGATGTCACAGCAGTTGGGCATGCACTTCAGTGGATTCAACGCCAATACGCTGGCGATTGAGCGAAGCCAGGTTGACATGCAGGTTAACGTAGCAGCTTTCCGAAAATGGATCTGTCACTGTTTGGCTCTCTACGACTCATACCTAGCAAGGCCTTAAGTACCACCTCGATGTCGAACGGAATTGATCGGTAGTTCTCAATGACGGCCAAAGATCATGTTCTGCTGGTAAGCATTGTGCCTCCCAAAAACGATTGCGGTGTACGCATTGTCATGCACCGGCAATTGGTCGAGCGCACGCTGTTTGAGTTGCACATTGCCAGCAACGCCGACTTTGCCGACGATCTTCTTGTGCACACGCCGCTGCGTTTGCCGTATTTTATTCATCGATTGAGAAAGAGCCGGTTCGGGCCCCGGTTAGCCGCATGGATCACCGACTATGAAAATCTGATTTGGCCGCTGACGAGCAATGAAGCGTTGGAGGAGGCAGTGCGACTTTTCCAGCCGCAAATTATCCTTACGCTGGCAGAATGCGGATTGTGTCACGTTGCTCGAAAAACAGCGCAACGACATGGATTGCCATTGGCGGGACTCTTTCTCGATTGGTTTCCTGTGATGAGAGGTCACTACGGTCATAAATCGACACAGGAAATCTTGAGCCGCCGATACCGTGAACTTTACACCGCATGTGATCTGGCTTTTTGCACGAGCGATGGAATGCAGGAGATGCTCGGTCCACATCCCAATAGCCATGTCATTTATCCCATGCCGGGGAGATATCGCGTGCCGGTGGAAAACACGTGGCCACGCACCGGAAAATTCCGGCTGGTCTATGTCGGCTCGGTGGAAAATTTCTATGGCCGGATGCTTTGCTCGCTGATCGAGAAATTTGAAGCGACGAGCGATTTGGAAATCATTGTGGTAGGACCAAATGCGGACTGGCCAAAACCACTTCTTGAGCGCGCGCGGGCAAGAGGCACTTATCTGGGCTTCAAGCCACCGGAAGAAGCTGCGAAGGTGATAGCCAGTGCCGACGCGTTGCTGTCAATAATGAGCTTTGAGAGTGAACATGAACTTTTCATGCGCACGAGTTTCACCACCAAGTTCCTTGACTATGTCGCATTCGGAAAACCGGTGCTTTTATGGGGACCGGAGTACTGCGCGCCGGTTCGCGTAGCTCGAAAGCACGGCGGGGCGGCGGTTGTCACCAGTAGTAACGCCGGTGCAGTGGTCTCTCTTTGCCGTCAGATCGCCGGCGACGCCGCTTTGAATGAAGAGCTCTCAAAAAAAGCGCTGCAACTGCGTCAGACTCTGTTTAATCCTGACCGATTGCAGGCGATTTTCGTCGGCGAGATTAAAAAACTTTTGGCGGCTCGTGCGAACCGATGAAGTCTGTCTGTTTGGCAATTCTAAATTACAACGGAAAAAAGCATTTGGAGCATTTGCTGCCGACGGCTTGCGCGGCGGCGGCGAAATTTTCCCGCGCGTGTGCGGTTGTACTCCTCGATAACCAGAGCACCAACGGCGATGTGACTTGGATTGAGGACGAATCTCCCTCGGTCGAGGCAATCGTGGCGCCGAAAAACGATTTCCTTTTTTCTTATAACTGGCTCGCACAGAAAAGGACTGAAGACATCCTGGTGCTTTTGAATAACGATTTGAAGGTGGACCACGATTTCATAGCTCCTTTAGTAAGGCATTTCGAATCGCCCGACGTTTTTTCTGTTTCGGCGCGGAGCTATGGTTGGAATGGAACGGCGGTTACCAGTGGCCCGGCTCGCCTGGAGTTCATAAACGGCTTTTACAGGTGGAACTTCGATACGCAACATCAGAAGACCTGTCATACCCTATTTACCTCCGGCGGGTTTATGGCTGTCGATCGGGAGAAGTTCGTTGAGCTGGGAGGTTTTAACAGGCTCTTTACACCGGCATACTGTGAAGATGTGGATCTCTGTTTTCGCGCCTGGCGTCGAGGATGGCGTTGCATTTATGAGCCCGAAAGCATCGTCTGGCATCGTCACCAGGCGACGTGGTCAAACAATTCAATCGCCAGCTTGAGATCCCTCGAATTGCGAAGCTTATTGTTGATGCAATGGTCCACTTTCCCCATGCACAGGGCCCGATGGGCAAGACTGCGAAGTCTTGTAAAGTTATTCATTGGCTCGCTTTTCTCCGGCGATCGAGTTTGGATAAAGACCTATCCTGCAACGCTCCTTTACTGGTTAGCCGTGCGTCGGCACTTCCTGTGGATGAAAGTGCGCGACCGTGAGCTCGGTCAAATTTTGTCTCGGATCGAAAAAGAATGCTGATGATATTCGGCGTCTTGGGGGCTTCTCTGTGACGCAGTTTTTGGATCGTCCGGTTTCTAAAGAGAATCCGATGGAACCAGTTGTCCTTGCCCTAGCCAGTAACGAACGCTATTTCCCCGGCCTCTATTGCGCGGTGGCGAGCGCACTCAGCCACCTGGACCCGATGCGACAAGTGGATTTGAAGGTGCTCGATGGCGGTTTGTCCCGGCCATCGACGGAGACTCTTTCGAGGTTGGTTGACCGGGTGGGCGGGCCTGTGCGCCTGGAGTTTGTGACGGTACATCCATCGGTCTTTAGTAAGGCCACACTGGGACCGGGCAGATCGCACATGACTTATTGCCGGCTACTGCTGCCACACTTACTGGATGTGCCACGTTTGATCTATCTCGACTGCGACGTGTTGGTATTCCGCGATTTATCGGAGCTCTTTAATCTTGACTTGTCGCCCGGCAAAGTCCTTGCCGCAGTTCCTGACTCTGAGACGTTATCACTTGGGGAAGACTGCCCGACGATAGCTGATGCGCTGGGACTTCCTGCCAAAGGCGCTTACTTTAATTGTGGGGTGATGTTGATGAATCTGGATGAACTAAGGAAACAACATTTTTTTGAATGCGCTGTCGAATTTTTGAACGGGAAGTCGGCTTACCGATTTTGGGATCAATCCGCGATCAATTTTCTTCTCTACGGACAGATCCAAGCGTTACCCGAATGTTGGAATCGAGCGTCGTGGAGGTTTGATGCGCAGCAGAATAACGATCTGGACTGCGTGCTTCACTACACGACATCGGCGCCGTGGCTCGGTGGAACGCGAGGCCCAGCTCAGGCCTTGTTTAAACGATTTGCCGTGGATGCCGGTTTGTCTGTCAATCGGCAAATCGCGGATTTCAAAAAATCGCGGCGACAACATTTCTTTCGCAATGCGCTTGCACCTTTTCGGGCGCTCGGGTTTCCGCTGGTGTCCTTCTTTTACAAAATTGCGGGACAAAAAGAGAAATGTGCGGCCTATCACAAAGCGGCGCATTATTGGCTCTATTATATTCTAAACGCGCCGCGCCGGCGCCGGCTTCATCATAAGCGCGCCGAGCAAATTCAAAGTATGAAGTTCAAATTCGCTGCTTTTAAGCCCGCAGCATGAGAGTATTGCATCTCAATACGCATGCTTCCGGGGGCAGCTATGAATATGCGGCGCTTCTTTCCACCGCATTAGCGGAGCAGGGGATTGAGAACCTTGTGCTTTGCAAAAATTCGCAGTCAGCAGAAACCGGCAGACTTCTCTTAGACCGCGTTATTCGCCGATCGTATGTTTCCTTTTCCACTGAACCGTGGCATGGAACGCGGCGACTGTTGTTTCCACCGGTAGCCGAGGATCTGGAAGGAGTAGATGTGGTGCATCTGCATACGATAGCGGACTGGTTCGATGTTCCCCGCTGGCTGGAGTCACTGCCGAGAGAGATGGGCGTAGTGATTAGCCTCCATGACATGTGGCACGTGACCGGAGGCTGCTTTCTTTATCGTGGATGCGATCGTTACACCAACCAGGTGCACCCTTGCGATCCCTGTCCCATCTTGAGATGGCCGGCAAACCGATTTCTAGCCAAGACTGCGCATTCGCGGAAACTGCAGGCGTATCGAAATTGTGGCGCACGCATGGTCGCGAACAGCCACTGGCTGGCCGAACTCGCCGGGCGAAGCCCAATAGCCAGAGCCTCGGGTGGGGTGCGAGTAATTCCTCCTGGGATTGACACGGCGGTTTTTAAGCCGCAGGACAAGAACCTGTGCCGAGAGCATCTCGGCTTGCCAGCGGACGCGTTTGTCATTGTTACAGGTGGCGCATCGCTGAACGATGCAAACAAAAATGTGCCGTGGCTGTTCGAGCAACTGTCGCATTTGCCAGACCTCGGTGGCGTAATCGTTTTGGCATTCGGCGAGGGTGCCGTGCCGGTTCCTAACGGTTTAGACGTTCGCTTCACAGGTGGCATTCGCGACCGATATGATCTGGCGCGGGTTTTCGCGGCGGGAGATGTTTTTGTTAGCGCTTCGTTGATGGAAACCTACGGATTGACACTGGTCGAAGCGATGGCTTGCGGAACACCAGTGGTGGCCTTTCGAGTGGGCGGAATTCCCGAAGCCGCGCCGGATGGTAAGGGTGCGATCCTGTATGCGCCGCAAGATGGCGCGGCATTGATCGAAGCTGTAATGAAACTGCGGGATTCGAAGCAACTTCGCGAGGCTCTTGGAAGTGCTGGCCATGAAATGGTGCGTACTCGCAATGGGCTGCGTTCCTTCGCTGAGGCGTTCATGCGTCTCTATGAAGAATGCCTTCGTCGGGCGAAAACGCCCTCTGCTGGCCGATCAGCGCTCGTAGCATGAAAGTGCAGGCGCCGTTTGGTTTTGTGACCGGTTGCCATGCCGCCGACAAGGTCCTGGTTCAGGCTACGCTGGCAAGCATGAGGCATTACTGCCCAAAGGTTCCTATTTGTCTCGTTGTCGATGGAAATTTTGATGTTTCGGCTTTGGAGAAGGAATACGATCTGATCGTTTTGCGGGTTTCAGAATTGGCTTCGGAAGAGATGCGGACTCTCGTGAGTGGCAACGGCCGCGCTAAACTGGCTGCGTTATGGGAAGGGCCTTTCGAATATTACGTCTGGGTGGATTCGGATGCGATTGTCTGGGGAGACTTTACTCCACACATCCGGACCGACGTCGATTTTCAGATTTTTTGGAGCGAGATTTCTATCGAGGCCGAGGCTAAGGAAATACCATCCTGGCTGTCGCATTTTTACTTTGACCCGTTGAAGCTGCACCGGTTTGATCCAGAGTTCGAATGGCGTGGAAACGCGTACTTTTCTTCCGGGGCCTTCGGATGCAGGCGCGACATTATCCCCTTCGGAAAATGGACGGCGGTGGAGTTCTGGGGGAAGGAAACGCCGAGGTTGTTTGGTGATTTCTACGAGCAGCCGCTACTGAATTATTTTGTTCACTCGATGACGCAACGCGGAGAACTCAAAGTTGCCGTGTCAGATCTGCAACACATAAGCGGGCATCATGGCGTAGGCGAACTGAAACAGGATTGCGCGGATAGCAATTGGCATTTCCCCCAAAAAGTCAGGCGTCCCCGGGTAGCGCATTTTTGCGGGCGCAAGCCGTTCCTCTTTGACCGCAAGGCTTACTCGCGACCGTTCACAATCGCTCGGTTGGAGCATCATCGTCGTCAGCACGGCGAACTCGGTGCTTGGCTGGCAGTCTTGAACGAGGACCGACACGTGTTGGCTGGCAAATTCCAGCACCGATTGCAACGCGCTGTTGGCAAATCGGTCTAGCGGAGGAGTTGTCTTGCCATGAACGAGAGGCCACGAATTGTTTTTTTGATTCCAATCCTATCGCGTCGCAGGGTAAAGGACTGGCACCTTGCCTGCGCCTATTTTAAGCAAACACTGTCATCTATATTTAACTCAACTGGTGGGAACTATTGCGTGGTAGTGGCCGGCCACGAGCCTCCAGATTTTCAACTGCCGCAAGATCCAAGGTTCAAATTCTTATCACTTGATCATCCGCTGCCGTCTCAAGAAACCGGTTATTGGTTTGCGGCAATTAAGGACATGCTGATCAAGGTGGGGGCGGCTTGGAACTACGCGAAATCGACGTGGAATCCTCAATACGTGATGAAGGTTGATGCAGATGACCTTGTCAGCTCAAGGCTAGTAGATTGGCTCAATGCCGCAAAGGAAGCGGCAGGTTACCGTATCAAGCATGGTTGGGTATGGAACTCGGGATCGCGCCGTATCATAAAGTGTTCTGAATCATTCGACTTAGTCTGTGGCACCTGTTTGATTATCAGAAGTGATCTTGCGGATAGCAAAGGGCCGTTTCTCAATAGCATGGACGGAATCAAACTTGATCAGGCGGGCAAACGGATTGAAGCCACCGACAATCGGTCGCTTGTTCCAGGAGCGGGTTTGGGCTCACTCCTTTTGAATGATAATCACGGGCGCGCGGAGGCGCAGTTTAGATACTTAGGGCATCAGCTTGCCATCGTGCCGTTCAGAGCGGCTGTTTATCGGGTCCGAAATCCACAGAGTGTCAGCCAGAGGGGGTATCATATCCACTCTTTCCGGTGGTTGCTTGGGAGCATTCGCCGGACAAGGTTCATCACGAAAAGCTTGAGACGAGAATTCATGCTTGGTTGACCGGTTGATGAATCGGATCAACCTGTTTGCGCTTCAATCAGACCTTGTGCGCCTGACCTTGTTTTTCAAAAGGTGTCCGACGTCGGCTGTATGACTTTTGATGGCTTGGAAGCCATGTCTTGTCCATGACCGTTTCCGTGATGATCACCACTAAAAACCGTATCGTGGATTTACGGCGGACTTGCCGTGCTTTGCAGCGATTAAATCCGCCGCCGCTGGAGGTGCTCATCACGATGGATGGCTGCAAAGACGAGATTGTTGAAGCGGTGAGAGCAGAGTTGCCCCAAGCCCGGCTGTTCGTGAATAAAACTGGTCTTGGTTCGGTGGCTTCGCGTGATCGGATGATGCGCGAGGCGCGAGGTGATTTGGTGCTGGCACTGGACGACGACAGTTATCCGGAGCAGTCAGATTGTGTAGCGCGCATCGTTCCCTTATTTGAACAGAGGCCCGAACTGGCGGTGCTCCATTTTCCTCAGCGCACGGATGAGTATCCCGAAACACTCGCGCAAACAAACTTTGGCTCAGAACATTTGACGCGTTCGTTTGCTAACTCCGGTGCGGTCCTGCGCCGATCCGCTTATCTCCAGTTACCGGGCTTTGAACCGCGCTTCTTCCACATGTACGAAGAGCCGGACTACGGCCTCCAATGTGTGGCGGCAGGTTATGACGTGCTTTTTTCTCCCACGATCATCATCCGTCACCATTACTCCGGGCATGCACGAGATGAACTCTGGATCCATCATCGGCATGCGCGCAACGAGTTCTGGAGCACTCTGATGCGATGCCCTTTCCCGTTTGCACCTGGCATCCTTACCTGGCGCGTTTTCTCCCAGTTTCGTTATGCCTGCAAACGAGGCTGGTCTTGGGTGATTCGAGAACCCACCTGGTGGTGTCAGGCACTGGCTGGAATTCCGTATTGTCTTCGAAGGCGCAGGCCTGTTTCGTGGGCGGGTTACAAACGCTGGCTGGCTTTGCCGTAGAAGATGTCCCAGAGTCGTGGCTTTCAGTCCGACTACTGTAGCGTCCGCTGTCCGCAGCGGATAACACAGCGTGCAAAAACCCACCGCCGAATGCGCTGAGGGCAGCGCACACTGCAGCCCGCAATCAGGAGCATGAGGATCACCACGAATAACGGCATAAAGTGGGTTTGCGTGAGAACAGGCTCCTTGCCGAAGAGAGCAAAAAGCTTATCCTCGACTTGGTGAATACGCCTGCCGAAATCGAAAACGCTATCGAGAAATTGCCCACCGAGCAGCTACTAGACGTCGCTGCATGGCTGGACGATTATCGAGTGATGATCCAGTCCTCGGAAAGTCTCTTCCGGCAGCTCGATGCTGAGGAGGGACATATCGCCGGCCAGCAATGGTTGGGCGAATGAAGCGTGGCGAAATATGGCTGATTGATCTTGGCCTTGCCGCGAAGGCCCGACCTGCGGTTATCTTGAACATTCCGTTTCGAGATAATGAGAAAGCTGTTGTGACTTACGTTGCGCGGAGTTTACAGCGGCGAGGCGGCCGTTTCGAAGTTGACCACCAGGCACCGCACTTCCAGCCTGGAGTTTTTGATGCGCAGAATATTGGAACGGTCCCAGTTGCCAAATTGATTCGCCGCTTGGCGGATTTGCCCGCGGACAAATTTGCAGAGGTCAAGGAGGCAGTGAGCCATTGGCTCGGATTCGCGAAAAGCGAACCGTGATTGTAATTGCCATGCTAAATTTCTTTATTCCATTGGCGTTGCTCTGCTTTGCGCTCGTGGCATGAAGTGGCTTTGCTGTCAGCTCGGCGCCCGGGAACATTATGCGATTCCACGGGCGTTACTTCGTCTTGGGACGCTTGAATACCTTCTGACGGATGCGTGGGTGCGTCCTTCGTCTTTCCTTGCCATCTTCTGCGGTCGGCGATCAAAACTCGCAGAGAGGTTTCACAGCGAACTGCGCAACGCGCGAGTGAAAGCGTTTAATTCCTCGTTAATGTGGTTTGAAACGATTGCACGCGCACGGGGTCTCAGCGGATGGACAAACATAGTTGCGCGCAACCGCTGGTTCCAACGCAAAGTCGTTTCGTTTCTTAGCTCTCAACCCTCAACCCTCGACTCTCAACCCATCTTGTTAAGCTATAGCTACACCGCTCTTGAACCGTTCCGCTACGCAAAAGCCAATGGATGGAAGACGGTGCTCGTTCAGATCGATCCTGGCCCAGAGGAAGAGAAGATTGTGGCGGAGGAAGTCGCGCGAGTGCCTACACTGGGTCGCGGTTGGCAACCTGCGCCCGCTGAATATTGGGCTTCCTGGCGTGAGGAATGCAAGCTTGCCGACGGGATCGTTGTTAACTCTGAATGGTCGCGAAAAGGATTGATGCGAGAAGGAATTCGAAGTGAGAAGTTATCGGTTATTCCGCTTGTGTATGAGCCAGCAGAGGTCGGAGATCAGAATTCAGATGTCACTCAAGTCAGATCATATCCCGCGCGATTTACCAATTCTCGGCCGCTGCGAGTTCTGTTTCTTGGACTCATCAACCTTCGCAAGGGTATCGCGCGATTGCTCGAAGCCGCTCGAATTTTGCGTGATGAGCCCGTTGAATTCTGGATGGTTGGACCTGTGGAGATCGCAAACGCCGGCACAATCGGGGATACCGGGCGCGTGAAATGGTTTGGTCCCGTAACCCGCAAGCAATCCGCTGACTTTTACAAAAGCGCTGACGTATTTATTCTTCCTACCCTCTCAGATGGATTTGCCATTACGCAGCTCGAAGCACAGGCGCACGGCCTCCCTCTGATCGTATCGAGAAGCTGCGGTGAGGTTGTTCAACACAACGTTAATGGTCTTCTGTTAGATGATCCCAGCGCTGAGGCGATAGAGTCAGCAATCCGTTTTTGTCTCCAGAATCCTAATGAGCTTGCTCGATTTTCCCGCCGTTCAACCGTCGGTGAAGATTACAGCGTTGCGCTCTTGGGTGAGCGGCTGTTCGCGGTAGCGCCAATAACGCAATCAGTAAGCTTATGATTGGGCGCTGGGGTCCGTTGATTCTCAGGTGGGGCCCTCAAGGAGGTTCAACGTGAGAACCTGAAAAAAATCAGGCTCCGGATCAGATAAATGACGGAAAATTCATTAGTAAACCTTATAAAACGAGCATTGCCCGCTCCGGTTCTTCACGTCGTCCGGCGAATCAGAACACCTAAGCATAGGCCGGACGCTGAAATCGCCGAGTTGCGGAAACGTCATC
>Ga0137365_10004941_pt1 | contig 10701 bp, 10 predicted proteins | sample SagtaG_9_FD_104799 | JGI IMG/M metagenome (GOLD analysis project Ga0137365, IMG submission 104799) | Vadose zone soil microbial communities from Sagehorn Ranch, Mendocino, California, USA - Sage1_L_40_16 metaG | ecosystem: Environmental > Terrestrial > Soil > Vadose zone | place: USA... | reverse complement strand
CTGTGGGCGATCGCGTGCAGGGCTTGGACGCCGGAGCTGACGACTACTTGCCGAAGCCATTCGCCTTCCGCGAACTTATGGCGCGCTTGCGGGCTCTGGCCAGGCGGCAGATCGAGGTCCGCGAAGTGGACCGCCTGGAGGCCTACGGTCTCGAGCTCGATCTCCGGCGGCGCCGCGTTCAGTACGACGGGCGCACCATCGAAGTGAGCCCGACGGAGTTCGCCCTTCTCGAGTACCTGATGCGTCATGAGGGAAGGGTGCTCACGCAGGCGCAGATCCTGGATCACGTCTGGGGCTACGACTCCTGGCCGGAATCCAATCTCGTGGCCGTCTACGTTACGTACCTCCGGCGCAAATTCAAGCAGTTGAAGGTGCCTGTCGAAATCAAAAGCATTCGCGGCGTCGGCTACCTTTTAGGCGAGTAGATGTTCTCGGCGGCCCGCTGGCGGCTGACGCTTGTTTTCACGGGCGTCCTGGTCGTTGTGCTTATCGCCTGTGGAGTAGTCGTCTACCTGACCACCCGATCGGTCATGTACGATCGCGTCGACCACGACCTTGAAGACCGGGCGCGGAGCGACCTCGCTTTATTCCAGGGTGGCCCGCACGGAGAGCCCGATCGAGGACCACCGGGATCTGGTTCGGAATTCGACCCCGGCGGCTACTTCTACGCGATCTCGGACACCGATGGCCAGATCCTGAAGGGGTCCGCCTATCTTGACACTCAAGCGCTGGCTTCGAGCACAACGCTGGTAAAGGCGATGGACAACGGGGATACATTCGCCGACACCAAGTCATCCAAGGGCGAGCCTCAACGCATCTATGCCTTTGCGGTCACCGTAAACGGCACGCCGGGGGTCGTTCAGATCGGGCGGAGCACCGAGCCGGAGGAAGCCGCTCTGTCGCAGCTCAGGATCGTTCTTCTGGCGGTGCTGGCGGTGAGCATTGTCCCTGCGGTCGGCGGCGGATATCTCTTGTCTGGACGCGCATTGCGCCCGATAAAAACGGCGATGGACTCCCAACGGACGTTCATCGCCGACGCCTCGCACGAGCTGAGGACTCCTGTAGCAGTTGTACGCACGAATGCGGAGCTCCTCAAGCGGCATCTCGGCCCGGACACGGGGCACACGGCCGCGAGCGATCAAGTTGCGCTCGATGACATCTTGAGCGAGTCAGACCGGCTGGGACGTATGGTCGACCAGATGCTGACGCTGGCCGAGGCGGACGCCGGCCAGAGGACGGTTCTGAGCTCCGAAATCTCGCTCAACGAATTGATAGACGAAGTTGCGCGATCGATGAGATCAATTGCGGAGACGAGGCAAATGTTGCTTGAGACTCGGCTGACTGACGACGTCTCAGTCAACGGCGACCCGGGCCGGCTGCGAGAACTCGTCTCGGTGCTTCTCGATAACGCTGTCAAATACGCCGATGCGGGCGGCCGCGTCGAAGTCGCCCTGCGAAAAGAACACAGGAAGGCGATAATTGAGGTCTCCGACAACGGCCCGGGCATCCCCCGGGACGCCCTGCCTCACGTCTTCGACCGCTTCTATCGCGTCGATGAGGCGCGCTCGAGAGAGTCAGGCGGGACGGGACTAGGTCTTGCCATCGCGCGGCACATCGTGGACGCCCATGGCGGGACGATCAATATCGAAAGCAGCGCCAGCGGAGGTACGAAGGTTACAGTGGAGTTGCCCGCGTAAGCAAGCCCGGCCTTCCGCTAGGTGGCCTAGTCGACCACTGGGAGCTCATCTGCCAAGCCCTTTACCGCCTCAACGTAGTCGTTTACCATCTGGTAGATCACGTCGTGTGCGGAGCGGACAGCGTTCATACGCCCGACGATCTGGCCGACGGGCATGCCGACGAGTTCCCGGGCGCGCGACCCCTCGACGTGGGCGTAGCGGTTCATCCGCGTCATCGCTTCGGCAGTCAGCATGAACTGGAGCGGCATCGGAAGTGCTCCCGGCGAGTCCTCTGCATCCCACGCTTCTGTCCAAGCGGTCTTCAGCAGGCGAGCAGGCTTACCCGTCCATGACCGAGAACGCACCGTGTCCCGCGAACTTGCGGAGAGTAGCTTGTCGACGACGACTGGGTTTGTGTCCGCCTCGCGCACGGTGAGCCAGATCGAGCCTGTCCAGACGCCGTCGGCCCCAAGAGCGAGCGCGGCCGCCATCTGACGCCCGCTTCCGATTCCACCGGCGGCAAGCACCGGCGTCGGTCGCACTGCGTCCACGACTTCGGGAATAAGGACCATGCTTGCGATCTCGCCGGTGTGACCGCCGGCCTCCGTCCCCTGCGCGACGATGACGTCCACGCCGGCCGCCACATCTGCGCGAGCGTGGCGGGCGTTCCCGACGAGCGCAGCAACCTGCACGCCCGAGGCGTGCGCCTGATCGATGACTTCCGAGGGAGGGGTCCCAAGCGCGTTAGCGATGAGCTTGATCGGGTGGGTGAGGGCTATCTCCACTTGGCGCCTCGCCTTGTCGTGCGTCCAGGCGAGCAGCCCTTCCGGCTTGGGCTCGTCTTCCGGCAACGGCGGTACATTGTGCTGTTCGAGTACCTCTTCAACCCAACGCCGGTGCGCCTCCGGGATCATTGCCTCGAGTTTGTCCACGTCAGAGCCGGCGAGCGAGGCGGGCATCACGACATCGACGCCGTACGGCGTCCCATCAACGTGTTCGTCGATCCACGTGAGTTCGATCTCCAGTTGCTCGGGAGAAAAGGCGAGGGCGCCGAGGACTCCCATGCCGCCCGCGCGGCTAACGGCTGCGACGACATCTCGGCAGTGGGAGAAGGCGAAGATCGGAAACTCGATACCGAAGGTCTCGCAGATTCGCGTTCTCATGTTCGGCCTTTCGTTTGGGCGCTCGCCTCGGCGCTAAAGCGAACGGGCATCTGCTTGATACCGGCAATGAAGTTCGAACGCAGTCTGCGAATTGGGCCCGCCAGCTCGATATCCGGGAGACGGCGAAGGAGCTCCTCGAACATCACACGTATTTCGAGGCGTGCCAGGCTGGCGCCGAGGCAGAAATGCGAGCCGCCGGGCCCGAAGGTCACGTGCGGATTGGGGTCGCGCGACACATCGAAAACGTCAGCGTTCGGAAAGACGTCCTCGTCGCGGTTTGCGGAGCCGTAGTACATCACTACCTTTTCGCCCTCGCCTATCTTTTGGGCCCTGATCTCCGTGTCTCGCGTGACGGTGCGGCGGAAGTAGATGACGGGGGTCACCCAGCGCAGCATCTCTTCGACCGCTGTCGATACTAGTGACGGATCTGCGAGAACGCGATCGCGCTGGTCGGGATGTTCGAGGAGGGCCAGCATGCCACCCGATGTCAGATTTCGAGTCGTCTCGTTCCCGGCGACGGACAAGAGCACGAAGAAGGCGTTGAACTCGGCTTCGGTAAGTGCCTCGCCGTCAACCTCGGCGCTCATGAGCGTGCTGATTACATCATCGCGGGGGTGTTGCTTGCGATCGACGGCGAGCTGGTTCGCGTACATGAACATCTGGGTGGCGGCGGCCTGCCCGTCCGCCGGCGAAGACTGGTACTCCGGGTCGTCGAAGCCGATCATCCGGTTGCTCCACTCGAAAACCATGTGCCGGTCTTCGACGGGAATGCCCATAAGCTCGAGGATGACCTGCAGCGGCAGTTCGGCTGCGATATCGTTCACGAAGTCGCATTCGCCTCGCTCGGCGACCCGGTCGATGATCTCATTTGCGGTCTTGCGGACATGCGGTTCCATGGCGAGAACGATTTTCGGGGTGAAACCTTTGCTGACCAGCCGGCGGTACTTCGTGTGCTTGGGCGGGTCCATGTTGAGCATGATCATTCGCAGGAATGCCAGGCTATCCTCGGGCGGGTCAGGGATATTGGTGCCCATGAGCTCGGACGAGAACGTCGCTGAGTCGAGAGACACCTTGACGACGTCGTCATATTTCGTGAGCGCCCAGAATCCGGGACCGTAGGGCTCGGGGTGGCGATAGACGGGCGCCTCTTCGCGCAGGATCTTGAAGAGGTGATAAGGCACTCCGTCGACGAAATTGTCTGGATTGTAGAGATCGACATCAGCCAGGCGAGTTGTTCGTCCATCGATTGTAGTCATGTCAATCGCTCCTTTGCGGGCGAGGCATCGATGCTGAAGAGGCGTGCGATCGCCGCCTTGAGGAAGCGCCGCTGGCGCTCGACCGCCTCCGGCCCGAGCGGGTCCTCGCCGACGACAGTCTTCAGCAGTTGGGCGTTGGCGAAGTACCCGAAGATCAGAAGGTAGAGGCCCGCGGCAAGGTGCGGGACCTCTTCCGGTTCCCAGATTCTCTCCAGGCTGGCCATTGCGCGTCGGCCCTGCGAGTACAGCGGACGGAGCATGACGTTCAGCGCCCGCTGGAGCTGGCGTCCGCCATCGAGAGCTGTCCGCTGGATCAGCTGCGCTATGTGCGGATGTTCCGCGAGGTAGTCGACGAGCCGATCAACGTTAGTATCGACTTCTTCGAGCGTGCCGCTTCTGCGCTCCGCCAGTCGCGAGGCGATTTGCGCGAGCCCCCGATTGAGGACTGCCTCGTACAGATCGCGCTTGTTGCGGAAGTGGTGGTAGAGGCTAGCCTGGTTGCGTAGATCGGTATCCGCCACAATATCTCGCATCGATACGCCGGCATAGCCGCGTTCCGCGAACAGGCGCTCGCCCGCGTCCAGGATTTGGTCGCGGCTAGAGCGCGGCTCGTCGGCGTCAGCGATGGCAGCCTGCGCCTGCACAGTCAATATGACCTCGGGAGCCCGAGATTCCACTCGGAGACGTAGTTGAGGATCATCTCGCGGCTGACCGGCGCGGTCTTCAACAGCCGGGCGCCCACCCACTGAGTGATCAGTCCAGTCTCCTCCGCGAAGCCAAGACCGCCGTGGGTCTCGATCGCGGCGTCCACTGCCTTGATGGCAAGATCGGCGCCGAGAAACTTGGCCATGTTCGCATACGTGCCCACTTCGGCTGGGTTGAGGTCCTTATCGAACGCCCACGCGGCACGGTACGTCATAAGCTTGACCGCCTCCAGCCAGATCTTGACCTCGGCAAGGGGGTGCGAGATCGCCTGGTAGGCGCCGATCGGCGTGTTCTTGAAGACGCGCCGCTCTTTGGCGTAATCGACTGCTTTTCGGAGCGCGGCTTCCGAGATGCCGGTACAAATAGCAGCGGCGAGGATGCGCTCGGGGTTGAGCGAATTGAACATGGCGAAAGTGCCGTTGTCTTGTTGGCCGATGAGCTGGTCCGCCGGCAATTCGACGTTATCGAAGAAGAGCTGGAACTGAGTGAGCTCATCGCTCAGCCCGATGTCGATTGGCGTCTTTTCCAGCCCCTTCGACTTCGTGTCTAGGAGGAAGAGCGACAGGCCGTGCGATTTTGGCTTGCCTTGCGCCTCCAGCTCGTCGAGCGTGGTAGTGCGGGCGACCACAAGCATGTAATCGGCGATATCGGCGCCTGAGATGAACATCTTCTGGCCGTTCAGAACATAGTTGTCGCCGTCGCGTCTCGCGTGCGTAGTGATGCGAAAGGTGTTCGTCCCCGCGTCTGGCTCGGTAATCGCGAAGCATAGCTTGAGGGAGCCGTCGGCTATGCCGGGCAGGAAGCGCTGTTTGATCTGGTCGGACCCGTTCTTGAGGATGCAGGCGCTGTCCATGGCGGTGACGAGGAGGAGGCCGGGCGAGAAGCCGTTGGCGCAGACTTCCTCGAAACCGATCGTGAGGGCGAGGAGGCCGGCGCCGTTGCCGCCGTACTCCTCGGGCACGAGGCAGCCGAGGAGCCCGACATCTGCGAACCCCTGCCACAGCTCTTCGGGAAAGCGCTTTTCGCGCCGTGCCAGCTCGCGAAACTCAGCACGCCGGGGTTCCAGCCGTTGGAGCATAGTCCGCACGGAGGTGCGTACGAGGTTGTGCTCGTCGCTTAGCGCGAAGTTCGTAACGTTTGCGGTCTGTGTAGTCATAGTCGTTCCCCCTTATCTTCCCTTGAACTCCGGAGTCCGCTTCTCCTTGAAGGCCTTCGGGCCTTCGCGGGCGTCCTCGCTCATGAACACGGCTTGGCCGATCTGCCTCTCGATCTCGAGGGCCTGGGCTTCCGGCAGGCCCTCCGTCTCCTGGACCGAGCGTTTGACGGCCTGAACGGCCAGCGGGCCGTTCGCCGCAATGCGTGCGGCTATCTCTCGGGCCACGGCGAGCGCCTGGCCATCGGCTACGACGCGGCCGATGAGGCCGATACGCAGCGCCTCGGTTGCGGGAAAGTGATCCCCGGTAAGCAGAATCTCCATCGCGTTCGTGTATGGGATCTGCCTGCGCAGGCGGACGGTTGATCCGCCCATCGGAAAGAGTCCCAAACGGACCTCTGATATGCCGAAGGTGGCGCTTTCGCCCGCGACCCGAATGTCTGTCGCCTGAAGGACCTCCGTGCCGCCCGCGATACACGCGCCCTCGATAGCGGCGATGAGAGGCTTCTTCAACTGATAATTCCTGAGCAGCCCTTTGAAGATGACGTTGTAGTCCTGACGGATCCTCTCTTCAAACTCGTTTTCCGGCGGCAGCCCCTTGATGGACCGGCTCACGAGCTGGTCGAGGTCGGCTCCTGCGCAGAAGGCGCCGTCCGCACCGGTGAGAATGGCGACGCGGATATCGGAGTCACTGTCGATTAAGTCCCAGGCGTCCGCCATCCGACAAAGCATCTCGGGGTTGAGCGCGTTCTTGACCTCTGGGCGGTTCATAACGAGCGTGACGACGTATCCGTCACGCTCCACGAGCAGGGTGTCTTTCACCGAGGGTCCCGATTCCGTGGTCACGGCTTCTCGCTGCCTACTACCCACATCGCGAAGTACTGGGAGCCGCCGCCGTAGGCGTGGCCCAAGGCAACTTTTGCGTCATTAATTTGGTGCTCGCCGGCCTGTCCGCGTACCTGCATCGCGGCTTCGGCGAAGCGGAGCATGCCGGAAGCGCCGATCGGGTTGCTGGAGAGGACGCCGCCGGAAGGGTTGATCGGCATCTCGCCCGCGAATGCGGTTACGCCATCGTCGACGAGCTTCCAGCCTTCGTTCTGTGAGGCGAAGCCGAGGTTCTCCAGCCACATCGGTTCGTACCAGCTGAAGGGGACGTAGATTTCGGCGACGTCGATGTCCTTGCGCGGGTTGGTTATCCCGGCCTCACGGTAGACATCGGCCGCGCAGTCGCGTCCCGCTTGCGGGTTCACCTGGTCTCGGCCGTAGGCCATTACGGGCTCGCTGCGCATCGCCGTGCCGAGCACCCACGCGGGCGGCTTCGGCGCGCGCCCGGCGTTCGCCTCGTTCGTGAGCACCATTGCACAGGCGCCGTCCGAGGAAGGACACGCCTCGAGGTAGCGGATCGGGTCCCAGAGCATCGGTGAGGCCGCGACCATCTCGAGGTTGATCCCTTCCATATGAAGGTGTGCGTACGGATTTCTGAGAGCATTTAGCCGGTCCTTGACGGCGACCTCCATACCGACGTGGGCGGGCGCGCCCGAGCGACGGATGTATGCCCGAACGTGCGGAGCGAAATAGCCGCCCGCGCCAGCCACGATGGGCGGCGCAAACGGCAAGCGAGACGACAGCGCCCACATCGTGTCGCTCTCGGACTGCTTTTCGAAGGCGAGGGTGAGTACCCGTTCATGGACTCCAGAATGGATTAGGTGAGTTGCGACGACCGCCGTGGAGCCGCCGACGCTGCCCGCGGTGTGGACGCGTATGATCGGCTTTCCGACGGCGCCGAGCGCGTCTGCCAGGTACAGCTCCGGCATCATCACGCCCTCGAACATGTCGGGAGCTTTGCCGATGACCATGGCTTCGATGTCGCGCCATGTCATTTCCGCGTCCTCCAGAGCCCGCGTCGCCGCCTCCCGAACCAGGCCGGCGATGGAAACGTCCCCGCGTCGGGCGCCGTGCTTCGTCTGACCGATCCCGGTTACTGCGCACCACTCAGCCATCGCGAGCCTCCAGTACGCAGACGAGATTCTGCTGGAGGCATGGCCCGGACGATGCATGGGCGACCGCACGACTTGCCGAGCCATCCATGATGCGCGATGCGGCTTCGCCGATGCGGATCAGGCCGGTGGCCATGATGGGGTTCGCGCAGAGGGGGCCGCCGGACGGATTGAAGGCAGTGCCGTTGTCCAAGCCGATGGCGCGCCGCAAGATGAGCTCTTCGTGGGAGAACTGGGCGTGCAGTTCGGCGACGTCGACTGGGCCTTGGTTGGCTCCGGCGTTTCGGGCGGCGAGCGCGGCGGACGGCGAGCTGGTAAGATCGCGAGCGCCAAGGGAATGGGAATCGATGCGATGGTCGATTCCGGCGATCCAGGCAGGGCGCTCGCTGATCCTTCTCGCGAGATCGCCTGTGGCGAGGACAACGGCGGCGGCGCCGTCAGACACCGGCGGGCAGTCGTGTTCGCGCAGGGGGGAGACGGTATAGGGCGCCGATAGCAGCTGTTCGACGCTCGTCTCGCTTGTGCGCTGAGCAGATGAGTTGCTCATCGCGGACTTATGACTGCGCGCGACGATATTGGCGAGGTCGCTCTCCGAGTAACCGTCAGATTCGAGGAGCGCCCGCGCTTGGAGCGCGGCGATGCTCACCGGGTCGGGCCAGAGAGGCGCGACATAGTAAGGATCGTGTTGGAGAGTGAGGATCTCGTTGGTGTCGCCGATGGACGACTTGCCGAAGGCGTAGACGAGGGCAGAGTCGATGTCGCTGACTTGGAGGCGGACCCACGCCTCGTAGAGCGCCCAGGCGCCGTCCATCTCGACGTGCGATTCGATGATGGGAGGCCAGGCGCCGACGGCGTCGAGCGCGCTCACGAATGAGAACGGGGCGCCCGCCAGATAATCGCAGCTGCCGGAGACGGTGAAACCGATCTCCTTCTTCGGGATCCCTGAGCGCTCGACGGCCTCGTTCATTACGGGGAGAAGCAACTCTACCTCGTTGCGAAGAGGGTCTGGGGCGAAGCTGGTCGACTGGGCGAAGGAGACGACGGCTACGTCTCGCACTACATTCTGTCCTTGTAGGCGTCGTACGGGGCGTCCGGCTCGCCGGTTGGGCGAAAGTGTTTGATGCTCTCGAGCGTCGGGCCGCGTTCCTCGGGGGGTACCCAGACGGCCTCGACGCGCATACCCATGCGGACCTCGTCGACGGGTACTTCTTGAACGAGGTGGAAGAGAGTGATATCGGCGCCGTCGAGGAGGACCGAGGCGCAGACGTAAGGTACCTCGACGGCGGCGCCGGCGAAGGGGATGTTGACGATGCAGAAGGTCGTGACGGTACCCTGGTCTGCGAGCTCCACCTCGTCTCGAGTGGCGATGCCGCAGGTGGGGCATGAGCCGCGCGGAGGCACGTATACCTTCTCGCATTCAGGGCAGCGCTGGCCGAAGATCTTGCCGTTCGCGATCTGGCGAAGGAAGAGGGACTGCGCCTCGCCAGCGGTCATGGTGTAGTCGAGCCGGATAGGCGTCCGGATCTTGCGGACAGGCTCGGTCCGGGGCTCGGTCAAGCTGGATCCTCAGGTTCGAAGCACTCGATGTCCTGGATTTCGCCAACGGTCTCGGCGCGCCAGCGGACACGGACACGCATTCCGGTACGCATCTTAGAGGGGTCGCCAGCATCGACGGCGTGAAGCATTGCCGTATCCGCGCCGTCCAGCTGAACGAGAGCCCACGCGAAGGCACGATCGAGCGGATGCTTGGCGCGCGGCTGATAGACCCACGCCCACGTAGTGACTACGCCCGATTGGCCAACCTCGACGAAATCGCCGGTGGGTTCGCTGGTGACGGGGTCGTACTCAACGGCGGGGACGATCACGCGGCCATCGGAGCCGCGGACGCCCTCAATGCGTCGCTCTCGAAGGGCGGTCAGGACGCGGCCGATGACGGGCCCGACGCTGCGGGTGTAGGGGTATTCGAGGACGTGGGTGGCGGAGAGGACTTCCGGGCTAGCTTCTGGCATCGAGAGTTTGTTTGGCAGAAATGGCGGGGTAGTTTGCCTCGCTGGTCAGGACAGGTATAATCCAACAAACGTTTGTTTGTCAAGCATTTGAAGCGTTTGACCCGCGGAATGAATCGCTGGTAATGTTGCCATCGCTCGCCGCCCAATAGATGGCGAGCGTCGAGGAGGAGCTGATGCCCGAGCCCGTCATCATCGAAGCCGTAAGGACGCCCATCGGAAAGAGGAACGGCCGCCTGGCGGGGCTCCATCCAGCCGAGATATTGGCAGCCGTCCAGACGGAAGTGATCAAGCGCGCGGGGATCGAGCCGGCCGAGGTGGAGCAGATCGTAGGCGGATGCGTCACGCAGGCGGGTGAGCAGGCGGCGAACGTCGCTCGCAACGCCTGGCTTTCGACGGGGCTTCCGTACACCGTTGCGGCGACGACGATTGACTCCCAATGTGGCTCCTCGCAACAGGCGAACCACATGGTCGCGGGGCTCGTAGCGGCGGGCGCCATCGACATCGGGATCGCCTGCGGGGTCGAGGCAATGAGTCGGGTGGGGCTCGGCGCGAATGTCTTCAACGGGCCGGGCCTTCCCTACACGGCGGACTGGCCGTGGGACCAGGCCCCGAGCCAGTTCGAGGCGGCGGAAAGAATCGCACGCAACCGGGGGACCACGCGGGAGGAGGTGGACGCGTTCGGGCTCGTTTCTCAGCAGAAGGCGGCGCGTGCTTGGGCTGAGGGGCGCTTCGAGCGCGAGGT
>Ga0137365_10004935_pt1 | contig 10710 bp, 8 predicted proteins | sample SagtaG_9_FD_104799 | JGI IMG/M metagenome (GOLD analysis project Ga0137365, IMG submission 104799) | Vadose zone soil microbial communities from Sagehorn Ranch, Mendocino, California, USA - Sage1_L_40_16 metaG | ecosystem: Environmental > Terrestrial > Soil > Vadose zone | place: USA: California... | reverse complement strand
TTGCATGGATATGCCTTATGATTTCTTCCTGTGCCAACGAGGTCGATAACCAGGATGAGCAGGGACCAGGTACCGGCAAAGCAGCAAAAACTATCAGCAGCCGGGATCTCAGCATAAATTCGTCCAACTCGTACAGCGATCTTTTTTTAGACAGTATGACAATGGAAAATTTTATTTCACAAAAAAAAGTCGCGGATTCTATTGCAAATCGTATCCGCAGCTTTTACAATACACGCAATTACCAGTTCGCCTGGTTTACCAGCGAGGGGCTTACCGAAGAGGCAAGAGGTTTCTGGAATCTTCACGATTATTCGACTACTTATGATAAGGATTCTTCATTAAAAGATAAAGCGCTGCAGAAACAAATGGATGCCCTGACAGCAGAAGATACTCTTTCTGTAAATGGACATGAAAAGAAAATCATTAACGCCGAACTCACACTCACCGAACATTTCATTAAATATATTTTGCATTACTATGAAAAAGGAGTTGTGAAAAGAAAGGAAATGGAACGTTTTATTCCTCAAAAAAAAGAAGACCCTTTAAAGCTTGCCGATTCACTCATCACTAAAAAACACAAAGACGATAAATATTTTGAAGATGTGAATCCTTCTTACAAAGCGTTAAAAGAGCAGCTGGCTAAGTATGAAGCAATAGCAAAAAACGGGGGCTGGCCTCAAATTAATATGACAAAAAAAACATTAAAAAAAGGAATATCTTCTCCCGAAGTCATTTTGATAAAAAAAATATTGCGGTCAACGGGAGACCTGACGGGTAATGATTCAAGCCAGGTTTTTGATGATAGCCTGCAAACGGCCGTTAAAAATTTTCAATCGCGATTTGGTTATACTGCCAATGGAGTAATTAATGCTGATGTTATCAGGGAGATGAATGTTCCGGTTGTAAAAAGACTGGAACAAATATTAATGAACATGGACCGGATGAGATGGATGACTACAGAATCAGAAGGGAATCTCATTGTGGTCAATATTCCCGAATTCGTATTGCATGTCTACGAGAGAAATGAAAAGGTGTTCGATATGGATGTGGTAGTAGGCAAGGAAGGACATAACACCATGATGTTTAACGGCGATCTGAACCAGATTGTTTTTTGTCCTTATTGGAATGTACCATCAAGCATTGTTAAAAAAGAAATATTGCCGGAAGTGGACAAGCACCCCGATTACCTGGTCAAACAAAACATGGAGATAACAGGAAAGGATGAGGACGGATTACCTGTTATCCGCCAGAAACCGGGCGATAAAAATGCACTGGGCAAAGTAAAATTCTTATTCCCCAATAGTTTTAATATTTATTTTCATGATACTCCTGCAAAAACTTTGTTTGAAAAAGATAAGCGGGCTTACAGCCATGGATGCATTCGTTTAAAAGAGCCTGAAAAAATGGCGAACTATGTTTTGCGAAATCAACCCGAATGGACGCCGGAAAAAATTGATGAAGCCATGAATAGAGGAGAGCAAAAATTTGTAAAGGTAAAAAATCCTATTCCTGTTATTGTTACTTACTATACCGCCTGGGTTGATGAAAATGGCAAACTAAATTTCCGCGAAGATATTTATGGACATGATGAGAATCTCTCAACGAAGATGTTTTTTTAGCGCAAACACAGTTAGCCATAACTTTTACTATTCCTCATCTTCGCTACATTTGTAAGCTTGAAAAATTACAAATGCAACTCATCGAAGTCACCAATAAAGAAACAGTCAAAGAGTTTATTGAAGTAAATGTTTTGATCAATAAAAATGATCCAAACTATATTCGGCCACTTGATAAGGATATCAACTGGGTTTTTGATCGAAAGAAGAACAAGGCTTTTCGTTTTGGTGAAGCAAAAAGATGGATTTTGAAAAATAATGAGGAAAAATTGGTCGGAAGAATTGCTGCATTCGTCAACAAAAAATATAAAACAAAGGGTGATGAAGGACCAGTAGGAGGGATCGGTTTTTTTGATTGCATTGATGATCAAAATGCAGCTGACATGCTTTTTGATGTGGCAAAACACTGGTTATTGCAAAAAGGTATGTATGCGATGGATGGACCTATCAATTTTGGAGAAAGAGACAGGTGGTGGGGTCTACTGGTAGAAGGATTTCAGCCGCCTGTGTATTGTCTTAATTATAATCCGCTTTATTACCGGCAATTATTCGAAAACTATGGTTTTCAAAATTTCTTTAACCAGTTTTGCTTTGGCTATGATCCTCCAAAAAAAATGAACGATAAAACGTTTGCACGTCATGCGGCTTTGGAAAAAGATCCCGGGTATAAAGCCGTACATATAAAGAAAAATAACCTGGAAAAATTTGCTGTCGATTTTACCACTATTTACAATAAAGCCTGGGCAGGGCATGGTGGGTTGAAACAGTTGAATGAAAAAGTGGTGATGAGTAGGTTCAGAGCAATGAAGCCGGTGATGGATGAAAGAGTTGATTGGTTTGTTTATTATAATGAGCAGCCTATCGCTATGTGGATCAATCTGCCGGATTTGAATCAGTGGTTTAAATATTTAAACGGCAAATTTGATCTTTGGCACAAACTAAAATTTTTCTGGATCAAAAGAACAAAAAAATGTAACAAATTCACCGGAATAATTTTCGGTATTGTGCCGGAATTCCAGGGAAAGGGAGTCGATTCATACATGATAACAGAAGGCGCAAAGATCATTCAAAACGGACCTATCTATGAAGAATATGAAATGCAATGGATCGGCGATTTCAATCCAAAAATGATTAATCTGGCAGAAAATTTTGGAGAATCCTTTCGTACACGAAGGCTGATCACGTACCGTTATTTATTTGACAGAACAAAAGAATTTAGAAGACATCCTATACTTATGTAAAAGTTTTTAGCCCTAAGTACTGGAAATCTAATTTTCCAGAAGGCTGAAATGGTTAAATTTGTCTGAATCAGTTATTAAAAACTAAGAATTCAGAACTTTAGAATTTTACATGGATAAATTCATTGTTTCAGCAAGAAAATACAGGCCACAGACTTTTGATACGGTTATCGGGCAGGAGCATATTACTACCACATTAAGAAATGCGATCAGGAATAATCAGCTCGCTCATGCTTTCCTCTTTTGTGGCCCTAGAGGTGTTGGGAAAACAACTTGTGCAAGAATTTTGGCGAAAACGATCAACTGTGAAAACAGGACTGCTGATGGCGAAGCCTGCAATGTATGCAACTCCTGCATTTCATTTAATGAAGGTATTTCTCTCAATATTCATGAACTGGATGCTGCCAGCAACAATTCAGTAGATGATATTAGGACACTTGTTGACCAGGTTCGGTTTGCCCCACAAGCTGGTAAATACAAGGTATATATTATTGATGAGGTGCACATGCTGAGCTCTTCCGCCTTCAATGCATTTTTAAAGACCCTTGAAGAACCGCCCCCCTATGCCATCTTTATTTTAGCTACTACTGAAAAACATAAAATCCTTCCGACCATATTAAGTCGTTGCCAGATCTTCGATTTTAAGCGTATTAGCTTAAACGATACGGTTGAACATTTGCAGGAAATTTGTAAAAAAGAAAAAATAAAGACTGATAAAACATCCCTGCAACTGATAGCCCAGAAGAGCGAAGGCTGTATGCGTGATGCCTTAAGTATTCTTGATAAGATCGTAAGTTTTACCAATGGCGAAGTAAATTATCAAAACACTTTAGAGCATCTTAATATTTTGGATGCGGACTATTATTTTAAGCTTATCGGGTGTATGCAGCAGCAGGACCTTGCAGGAGCCATGCTATTGTATGATGACATTAATCGTAAGGGTTTTGAAGGAGATATGGTATTGAATGGTTTTGCGGAATTCATTCGTAATCTTCTTGTGTGTAAAGATGAAAAATGTGCCATTCTACTTGAGGTAGTGGAAGGGTTCAGGGAAAAATATATCAGCACGGCAAAAAAAGTTTCTGCTGCCTATCTGATCAGCTCTCTTAATATTTTAAATGAAACGGAAATTAATTACAAAGCTGCCCGAAACAAACGACTGCATGTGGAGCTTGCTCTTATCAAACTTTGTTACCTGCAACAAGCCCTCGAATTAGTCAATGATGAAAATGGTGTGAGTAAAAAAAAACTAGTTGAAACTTCAAAGCCTGTTGCATTCAGGAAAATTGAGCCGATTGAGATCCGCCGCGAGGAAGACCTAAAACTTATTATTGAGACTGCTGAAGAAAAAATCAGCTTACACGAAGAACCTAAAATCTATAGTGCGGGAAGTGAAAATACAGAACTCCAGCCCTCAAACTCAAAACCTCAAACTTCGAATGCCAGGCTCGCTGCTCTGGATAAAATCCGTAAACAAATGCAGGGCAATGGCAGTCATGACAATGGAAATAATGCCAGATCAAAACCTCTTGACTTAGAAGAATTGCAACAGGCCTGGCATGAGTATACTTCTGAATTAAAGACGAAAAAAAATTCTGCCTGGCAGGGATTTGAAATGGCCGCACTACAAATCCAGGATGCCAACAATTTTGTTGCGATCGTTTCCAGCAATATTGATCTACGTTTTATTGAGCAGGAAGGACTGAAAGTATCACAATTTCTTAGAGAAAAATTGCAAAACAATCAATTGCAATTTTTGATTGTGATGCAGGAAAATAAAGAATTAAAGATTACTGAAATTCCTTTGACCGTTCGTGAGCAATATCAAAAAATGATTGAACAATATCCGCTGGTAAAAGAATTGAGAGATAGATTAAGGTTAGAACTTGATTATTAGTATTGCCCATCATGAAACCACTTTTTATTTTACTGATTATATTTGGAATTGTAACAACCATCTCCAAAATCTTTCACCATCAATGGAATTCTGTTTTTGCGGGCAGTCTGGCCATGAGTATAATGCTGTTGTTTACTGCTATTGGTCATTTTGCATTTTCCAGAGGAATGATTATGATGTTGCCACCAGTTATTCCCTTTAAAAAACAAATTATTTTTAGCACGGGTTTTATAGAAATTCTTGCCGCGGTAGGTCTGTTAATTATATCATTCCGTCATTTAACCTCTGTATTATTAATAATATTTTTTGCACTGATTTTACCAGCCAATATTTATGCAGCTTTCAAAAAAATCGATTATCAAAAAGGAAATTATGAGGGCCGTGCCATAAACTATTTATGGTTTCGTGTTCCTCTACAGGTTTTATTTATCGCATGGGTTTGTTATTTTGGAATTTTTGCTAACTAGCATTGTTGGCGCTGAAACGGTGCGAGCCTTAAATTGCACCAAAGCAAGATAAAATGATTAAGGTGGGTACATAACTATCCTCTTCGGTATTATGAGCTTTCCATTCCCCAAATTGCCTTAATTTCGGCGAAAATTTTCTTCTTTTATGGCTGAAGCAATACTAATGCCCCGGTTAAGCGATACGATGACTGAAGGTGTGGTCGCTGAATGGCATAAGAAAGTGGGTGATACGGTGAAGAAAGGTGAGTTGCTGGCTGAAATTGAAACAGACAAAGCAACCATGGAGCTTGAAAGTTATAAAGATGGTACTTTACTGCACATTGGCACAGATAAAGGTGGCAAATTGCAGGTAAATGATCTGCTGGCTGTCATTGGCCGGCCGGGTGAAGACATTTCGGGAATATTGAAGAATAAGACCCAGGAGACAAGCGACAAACCACAAGAAAAAAAACAAGCAGCAAACAAGCAACAAGTGAAAGAAGAAAAGCAACAAACTACAATTACACAACCAGCACCTGGCAACAAGCAATCAACCGATATTTCAAAAATGGAAGAAGTCGTGTTGATGCCCCGATTGAGTGATACAATGACTGAAGGAGTCATCGCAAGCTGGCAAAAGAAGATCGGAGATACAGTTAAGAAAGGAGAAGTGATCGCTGAAATCGAAACCGATAAAGCAACCATGGAACTGGAGAGTTATAAAAATGGTACATTAGTATATATAGGTGCAAAGCCAGGTGAAAAAATTGCCGTGAATGAATTGCTTTGCATTATCGGTGAAAAAGGAAAAGTGGATGTAGATGCGATAGTAGCTGCAGCAAAAGGAGGAGGAACAAAGGTACAGGGCGTAAGCGACCTGCCTGCCGGGCAGGCAGGCAAGGCACCGGAAACTGAACCGAAGCAAAAAGAGCAGGAAAAGCTAAAAGAAGAGAAAGCAACAGAAAACGAAACTACCGAAATCTCTCTTCAGGAAAATGGGCGAATCAAGGCTTCCCCACTCGCTAAAAGATTAGCTGCCGAAAAAGGAATCGATCTTCGAAAAGTTCATGGAAGTGGTGACGGGGGAAGAATTACAAAAGAGGATATTGACAATTTCAAACCAGAAATTTCAACTCAAAAATCAGAAGAAAAAACAGAGAGTTCAAAATATATTCCCGCAGCTCCTGTGGGTGAAGAAAGCTTTGAAGAGTTTCCTGTTTCGCAAATGCGTAAGGCAATTGCAAAGCGCCTGGTTGAAAGTAAATTTACAGCTCCTCATTTTTATCTTACCATGTCCATTGACATGGATAAAGCAGTGGACAGTCGTGCAAAACTGAATGAAACAAGTCCGGTAAAAATTTCTTTTAACGACATTGTACTTAAGGCCTGTGCAATTGCTTTAAGGCAACATCCGGCGGTTAACAGTAGCTGGCTGGGCGATAAAATAAGAAGTAATCATCATATACATATTGGTGTAGCCGTCGCCGTCGAAGAAGGTCTGCTTGTTCCGGTCGTAAGATTTGCTGATACAAAATCACTTTCACAAATAGCAAAAGAAGTGAAAGAGTTTGCACAAAAAGCAAAGGAAAAAAAATTACAACCAAAAGATTGGGAAGGAAATACTTTCACGATCTCAAATCTCGGAATGTTTGGTATTGATCAATTTACAGGGATCATCAATCCGCCGGATTCCTGCCTGCTCGCCGTAGGAGCAATACAGCAAATACCCGTTGTGAAAAATGGAGAAATTAAAATTGGTAATGTGATGAAGGTGACCATGAGCTGCGATCACCGCGTTGTTGATGGTGCCAAAGGATCAGCTTTCTTACAAACCTTAAAAGAATTGTTAGAAGAGCCGTTAAGGATGTTGGTATAATCATGCAACTTTTTCCCGGGGCTCCATAGCCGCCAGGTGGTGTCCTTTCTTTAAAGTTCTATAAGCAAGATAGGTACTAACGAGGATCAGAATTGCTCCTAATAAAAATGATACTCCGGGAAAGTAAAAAGGTGCCGATGATTTGGTAAACCAGGCAAATAAATTATTCATAAGGATGGGCCCAAAAATACTGGTCAGGCACATAATACTTGTTAATGCACCCTGCAATTCTCCCTGTTCATTTTTAGGAACATTGCTGGACATGATTGCCTGTAAAGCAGGACCTGCAATTCCACCCAAGCAATAAGGGACAAGAAACGCAAACATCATCCAGCTTTGAAAAGCAAAAGCAAATAAGAATAGGCCAACAGAGTAAAACATCAACCCCAGGTAAACGCTTTTTTCATTTCCAATTCTGGGATTAACGACTCGGATCAAACCTGCCTGCACTAGTGCCACTAATAATCCTACAACAGCAAGTGAAAGTCCGATCAATTTATCACTCCATTCAAAACGATACTTGGTAAAATAATTCCAGTTGCTCTGCACAGCATGAGCAGCTATGTACACGAGCCCCAGGCAAACAAATAACCCGCCAATGGCCGGATACTTTTTTAATTTAATGACAGAGCCAAACGGGTAAATTTTTTTCCAGTCAACTTCCCTGCGATGTTCTTTCGGTAATGATTCCGGCAAGACAAAATATCCGTATAAAAAATTAAGCAGGCATAAAATAGCTGCGGCATAAAAAGGTGCCCTTATACCCCATCCGCTTAAAAGTCCTCCTATGGCAGGTCCAACAATAAAACCTAATCCAAAAGCTGCCCCGATCATTCCAAAATTTTTTGCCTTACTTTCCGGTGTACTTATATCAGCAATGTAAGCGGATGCAGTAGTGAAACTGGCACCCGTAATGCCAGCAACGATTCGACCAATGAATAGCCAGCCATATGTAGGAGCTAATGCGAGAAACAGATAATCAACCGCAAAACCAAACAATGAAAACAATAAAACAGGACGACGACCATACTTATCACTTAAGTTACCCAAAATAGGTGCGCAGATAAATTGTACTAAGGCATAAACTGATAATAGCCAACTTCCGTACGGGCTGGCTTCATTGGCAGGAATATGTTTCATTTCTGAAATAAGATCCTGCATTACCGGAATTATTAGGCCCCATCCAATAACATCAACAAATACCGTGACGAGAATAAATCCCAAAGCCGCTTTCCTCGATGTTTTCATGTTTGAATTGCCGTTTAAAGAAAAGTCGATTAAAGATTAAATTAATATGTCCGCGTGAAAAGCAGATAAAGAATAAACCATTCGATTCTGCTAAGTAATATTCCTTAAAACAGTCTTTTTGTCCAATAAATTATTTTAAAAAAGGCATTTTGGCATTTTTTTCGCTAGTTATGCCAAAAATATATATTCTATGAAAGATAAGGATTTTGAATCCCATTTTCCATGGACCCTTATTATCACTATAAGTATAATTTGCTACCTGGCCTTTACTAGTTTTCTTAAATTGCTTAACAAACCTCTTCCCTCTGTTTTTTTTGGGATTGTTATCATTATACTTACTTTGGGATTTCTTTCAGGATTAATTTTATTATTTTTTGAAGATAGGAAATCCTCTTTACTGGATAATCCATATAGCATCGAAGACATTACCTGAGACTAACAATTCTTTCATAAGAATAATCTTGCATCTCCTGCTTAGCTATATTTTTATCTGAATATTCATGATTCTCAAATCTCTTAAATCCAATAAATTTATAATAGCATCAATGCAATTCGGTAATGACCTTCCCCAAAAATCTTTCTCTCTCTTAACGGACTCTTGAAAGCAAAACTACATTTCTAATATAGGAAAACCGATTGAAGTAAAAATCGAAATGAGTTTATAAGTATAATTGCTTAATGCGCTCTTTTTGAACACGAAAAATTTTAAAAAATCAGAATTGAATATTTATTTAGCATTAATTTCTTTATTCTATGAAGGACGAAGATTTCACAATTGAATTCCCCTGGTCTCTGGCCCTTATCATAACTGGCCTTTGTTGTTTTGGTTTTATTGGTTTTATGAAATTACTGAACAGCAGTCTCCCTTCTTTTTTTTTATGGATTGGCATCGGTGCAGTTTCATTTGGATTTCTTTTGGGAATTGCTTCCCTGTTTTTTAAAAAAAAGAGAAATACATCAGTATATTTTTCACATAAAAACAGAAATTGATTTAATTAATTTTTAGTCTGCCTGCTCTCTCCATTCCAAAAAAACTTTTCCCCTTATAAAAAGCTGAATACAATTCAGAACGCTAAGGTGTTCCGACGATAATTATCGGACTGCCAACCGCAAGCGTCAGCCAGAACGCAAGAAATGTAAAATGGTAATTTCAGCCTGTCGTCAGGGGAGGTTGAAGCGGGCTACATAAAAAATTATACCTTTCAATATGCTGCACCGTTCAACCTTACAACTTTTGCGTTTTCATTTTTCTTTGTTTCTTCTTCCTGTTTTTTTATTTGCATTATGTGAGCTAAATAATATTAATTGGTGGGATGCAGCTATTGTTTTTTTTATTTTACATGGCCTGGTTTACTCGGCAAGTAACGGTTACAATTCTTATGTGGACAGCGATGAAACACCGATCGGTGGGTTGTCGAAACCATTGCAACCTACAAAACAATTGTTTTATGTAACTGTGGCAATGGACATTTTTTCGGTGGCTTTATCCATTATTATCAGTTTTTATTTTGCAGGAGGGATATTACTGTATATACTTGCCTCCAGGGCATATAGTTCTCGCGGTATCAGGTTGAAAAAATTCGCGGTAATGGGGTATCTCATTGTTATAATTTTCCAGGGAGCACTTACATTTTTTTTATCTTATCATGGAAGCAGCAATGATAAAACTCTCCATGTTCCTCTATGGCCAATGATTGCTGCGACATTATTAATTGGCGGATATTATCCATTGACGCAGGTTTATCAGCATGAGGATGATCTGAAAGACAATGTTAAAACAATCAGTTACAAATTGGGAAAGAGAGGCACATTTGTTTTTTGTGGAATTGTTTTTGCATTGGCAACGGCAGCAATGTTTTTTACGTTTGATGAACAGAAGCAGTTAAAGTTCTTTTTCATTTTTGCACTATGCATGTTACCGATGATTTTATTTTTTTTACGGTGGTTGTTAAATGTTTGGAAGGATGAATCAAAAGCTGATTTTAAAAACAGCTTGAGGATGAATTTGCTGGCTTCTTGTTGTACAACAATTTGTTTTTTGATTTTGATAATACTGAAAGGCTTTGAGTAAGATTATTTCCATAGGCACAGCTTTGCCGGCGTACAAACACAAACAGGATGATATTCAGAAATTCATGCAGCTGGTTTATGCGATGAACAACACGGAAAATCGTAAATTAAAATATTTATATCATCACAGTGGTATTGATTATCGTTACTCCGTTATCCGGGATTACAGCCGCAACGTCAATGAATGGAAATTTTACCCCCAAACAGAAAATCTTGAACCATTTCCTTCACTTGAGCAACGAATAAAATTATTCAATAAATATGCAGCTCCTCTCTCCGTGGCAGCCATCAGGGAATGTATCAGTGGCTTTATATATGA
>Ga0137365_10004931_pt1 | contig 10715 bp, 11 predicted proteins | sample SagtaG_9_FD_104799 | JGI IMG/M metagenome (GOLD analysis project Ga0137365, IMG submission 104799) | Vadose zone soil microbial communities from Sagehorn Ranch, Mendocino, California, USA - Sage1_L_40_16 metaG | ecosystem: Environmental > Terrestrial > Soil > Vadose zone | place: USA... | reverse complement strand
GAAATCTCAATATTCAGAAAATTGATCGGCGAGGTTGCCGTCTAAGGAGATTCATTAAAAAATCTAACCTATTTATAGGATCTGGTTAATCCCCAGCACGCCGATAAGCCCTACAACGGATACAATGGTTTCCATCACTGACCAGGAACGAAAAGTATCTTTTAAGGAAGTACCGAAATATTCTTTGAACAGCCAGAAACCGGTATCATTTACATGTGAGCAAAAAAGGCTGCCGGCACCAATGGAAAGCACCATCAGGTTTGGATCAACATGTGTTTGAAGGGTCAGGGGATAAATAATTCCTACGGCTGTCAACCCGGCCACTGTTGCTGATCCAAGACACAATCTTAAAATAGCCGTTACGATCCACGCGAGGAGTAATGGTGGCAATTTCCATCCCTGCAAGGCTGTTGCTATTTCATTTCCGGCTCCGCTGTCAATAAAGATTTGCTTCAATATTCCTGCGCTTCCAATGATGAGTAAGATCATGGAAATATCTTTAACAGCTTCCGCATACAAATTCATAACCTGCGTTAAAGATCTGCCCATTCGGATACCTAAAGTATAAGTAGCGATAATAATGGTAACAAGCATCACAAGATCCGGCTCACCAAAAAATGTTGTGATCTTTTTTATACTATCATTGTCGCTAAAAAATTTCACTCCTAAAGAAGTAATGGCAATAAGAACGACCGGCAATAAAGAAGAAATAAAACTATTGGCAATACCCGGCAATTTATTATTCGGAATATCATGCAAAGCAAAAACTTTTGTGGGATTTGATTTTATTCCCTTCAACGTTTGTGCAAAAATGGGTCCCGCAATAATGATGGTGGGAATAGCGATGATGATCCCGTAAAAAAAAGTTGTCGCCATATCACCATGCAGTTGGGCAAGCAGGGCGACCGGTGAAGGATGCGGCGGAAGAAAACCATGCATGACGGAAAGAGAGGCCAGCATGGGGATACCGACATATACAACCGGTAATTTATAATTGTATGCGACCGAAAAAATGATTGGCACCAGCAAAACAAAACCTACATTATAAAATAAAGGAATGCCTACAATAAAGCCGGTGAGCATCATGGCCCAAACCATATATTTATAACCAAAAACATTTCGCAGTACAGTAGCAATTCTTTGTGCAGCACCGCTTTCGGCCACCAGCTTTCCCAGCATGGCACCCAATACTATCACGATCACCAATGAACCCAGCGTATCACCAATGCCTTTGTTCACTGACTGTGCAATATTATTTACTGGCATTCCCAGCATCAATGCTGCTAAAATGGAGACCAGCAAAAAAGCAAGAAAGGGATTTACCTTACCCCAGGTAATTAAAAGGATCAGGAAGGCAATGCATGCTGCAAGAATAAGCACGGTCATCGTTAGATATATGTTGGGCTTGCTTTAATTTTTATAATACCATTCTAATTAGTGAATATATGGAATAATGAATAAAGAAAAGAAGTCAACGGTTCTAAACTGTTTAATATTTTTGAAGTAATGAATTCCGAAATTAAATTAAGCGATATCACTATCAGAACGGAACTGAAACCCGGTGATATAGGTTATGTAATCTATTTACATGGTCATTTGTATAAGCAAGAATGTAATTACGGAATAGAATTTGAAACCTATGTCGCTGCAGGGCTTGCTGAATTTTATCAGGAGTATGATGCAAAAAAAGATCGTGTTTGGGTTTGCGAGCATGAAAATAAAATCATTGGCTTCTTATTATTAATGCATCGCGGGGAAGCGGCACAATTACGTTATTTTATCCTCGAACCGGAATACAGGGGAATTGGTCTTGGAAATAAATTAATGAATTTATACATGGACTGTCTAAAAGAATTTAATTATAAATCTTCATTCCTGCTAACGACTGATGAATTACCTGCATCGGCTCATTTGTATAGAAAATTTGGATTTAAGCTTACGGAAGAAAAGCCATCCACTGCTTTTGGCAAGCCGGTGATGCAACAGCGCTATGATTTGATTCTAAAATGATATTTAGTCTTCTTTGTGATCCTTGCGGTCCGTTGTGCTCTTTGTGACCTTGAAAATATGGTCACAAAGGACACAAAAATTACACAAAGTCCACCAAGACCTAACAAGGTTACTACATATGGTTAGGCATCAAATATTACTGACTCACTGTGTTAACAAGAGTGCCAATTCCATCGATTGATATTTTTATCTCGTCTCCTACTTCCAATGTAAAATGATCAGGTGGCACGATACCGGTACCCGTCATTAAATAAACGCCATGAGGAAATGATGTTTCCTTGAATAAATATTCTGCCAGTTCTGTATGCTTTCGCTTCATTCTATTAATAGAAATTTCACTGGAAAAAACTTTCTCATTCCTTCTTAGAATTTCAATATCGATCATAGAATCAGGATGAATGGGTGAATCGGAAACATACAGGCATGGGCCAATGGCAGCAGATCCATCATATGATTTTGCCTGTGGTAAATAAAGCGGATTCTCTCCTTCAATATCCCGTGAAGACATGTCATTACCAATCGTATATCCTTCAATCGTGCCCTGCGAACAAATAAATAAAGTGAGTTCAGGCTCTGGTACATTCCATTTTGAATCTTTACGAATGCGTACCGTTGTACCTGAACCAACCGTACGATGAGTAGTGGCTTTGAAAAATAATTCAGGTCGTTCCGCCTCATATACTCTTGCATAAAAATCTCCACCACCAGCATCTTTTGCTTCCTCCATTCTTGCCTCACGGCTGCGCAGATAGGTAACTCCTGCTGCCCAAATTTCCTGGCTATCGATGGGTGCAAATAAATCAGTTTTTATTATTTCTGATAAGTTGTTATCAGCTTTTAGATTTTTTATTTCATCCCTAATTTTTTTAAAAAGATTTTTGCGGTTAATAAAATGATCCCAGTCTGATTCCTGTAAAAGAAAAAAATTATCATTGTGATTTATAATAATTCCTTTGGTGGTTTTGTAGATCTTCATTTTTATTTATTGCTTTTGAAATGTAGGCAAGTTTTAGTTATGGAGAAAATATTAATTAATCCGCACTATATCATAAATTAGAGTGTCAGTGTCAATTACAGCGAACACGATAATGCAAGATAACCCAGCAACATAAATAATTTCAAACTCCAAGTTTTTCAATATGCCCTTTAGAGGACAAATACTAAAAAACCCAAACACAGGGGACGTATTTGAGTTTTTGGAAACATCCAAAGACACAAATGGAGAAAGAATGAGTTTGAAACAAACAGTTAAAACGAAGGGACATTTGTATCCAAACCATTTGCACACGTTACAGGATGAAAGCTTTGAGGTCCTTGCCGGAACATTAACCATTTGGCTGGAAGGAAAGACAAAAACAATCTCTTCTGGCGAAAAAATTACACTACCAAAAAATAAAGCTCACAATCATTACAATAATGGCGATGATCCAGTGACCTTCATTCAAATCGTTTTTCCTGCATTAGATTTTGGATATTTGTTGGAGAACATAATATGCCTGACTAGGGATGGTAAAATGTCTAATGGAAGGGCTGGTATGATACAGGAATTGGTGACCTTAAAATATCTTGATAGCAAAACATTTCTTCCGGGTATCCCAATCGGAATTCAAAAGATCCTGATGAACATAGTCGGGCCGGTGGGCAGGCTGTTTGGTTACAGAGCGATTTATAAAAAATATTCAGGCATAGAAAAATAACTATCGTTAACAGCAGATTATAGAAATAATTTTTTTACCTCCTTTCTTTGCTATCTGAAATAGTCATTAAATCATTGCCTGACTAACTTCCATTGTTAGTGTTTTTACGAGAGACTTATTTGGTTTTGTCATAGAAATCAACGGTGTAGCAGGTTCTGGCACTAATCTTGTCAATAAGAGGACTGGACTAAATTCTTTTAAATTATGAAAACTTCTGTGTTTTTTACGACGGTTTTATTAGCCCTTATTTTTTCAATTTCCCTGATCTCCTGTTCGAAAAACGAGAATTCATCCTCCGGAAAAACCCAACTAAAAGTCTATCTTACTGATGATCCTGCCGATTATGACCATGTGTTTATTGATGTCAAAGATGTCCAGATCAATGTGACGAATGATACAGCCGGAGGATGGCAAAGTCTCTCGACTGTGAATGCCGGAACTTATGATCTTTTGAAATTAGTAAACGATGATGATACCTTGTTAGCAAGTTCCGATATTCCGACGGGAACAATTGAACAGATGCGTTTGATACTTGGTGATAACAATTATGTAGTGGTAAATGGAGAAAATATTCCGCTTAAAACACCCAGTGCACAACAGTCAGGACTAAAATTAAATATTCATCAAAGCGTTTCGAGTGGCATTTTGTACACCATTACTCTTGATTTCGACGCAGGCAAATCAATTGTAAAAACAGGTAATGGTAACTATATTTTAAAACCTGTCATCCGAACGGTATTTAATGCTGTTGGCGGAAGCATTAAGGGTTTTGTGTTGCCTGATACAGTTACAACCGCAGTATTCGCTATTCAGCCTCCGGACACTATTGCAAGCACATTTACAGGTTCAAACGGAGGATATCTTATCAAGGGCTTAGCTGCAGGTTCATATACACTGAGCTTTGTTCCGAATGATACAAGTTTTGCAACAGAAACAAAAACCGGAATTCTTGTTACAACAGGAAATGTAACCACAGTTGATACAGTTCAGCTACACCATTAAAGAATTATCTCCTGGAGAATGAAAAGAGGCTGTCCCAAAACTGGGCAGCCTTTTTTTCTTTCATGTTTTAGAATCGGGTTTTTACACGACGACTATAATCATTATTTTAACATAAAAACAACAGAAAGATCTCTGCACTTATTCCGTTCCCTTTTGGAAATCTTTCTGATGTTGTGCTTCTTTTGTGGCCTGGCAAGAAAAATGAAAGGGTGGGAAAGATTTTTGCCTCTAACCAGGCAATAGAACAAAAGACGAATATAAATTAATGCTTTATTAAAGAGATACAAGCACGTCTTTATAAAATCTTTATACAAATGATGTTTCCTTTTATATGATGCTTATAACCTGTAAACTATTTTTGTATTGGAATTATGTAATATAAATGTTTGAACTCTTTATAAACAAATACAGCAAAACAAAACAATACCTGTATGGTATTTTACTGGTTTGCTTAGTAGCGGGAATTTGCTATGCTTTCTCACAATATATCGGGTACAGAGTGGTGGCATTCATATTACTACTTACGGTCTCCCTGATTGCTATGTTTTTTGATATTTTACCCGTATTAGTTACGGCATTTATCAGTGCATTGATATGGGATTATTTTTTTATCCCGCCGCATTTTACCCTGCAAGTTGCGTCGACTGATGACTATATTTTGTTGTTCATGTATTTTGTTATTGCATCCATAAATGCAGTATTAACTTATAAAATACGACAAATTGAAAAGGTGGCCATGCAAAAAGAGGAAAAGGCAAATACAGTTAAATTGTATAACACTATTCTCAACTCTTTATCTCATGAGCTTCGCACACCGATTGCGGCAATTATTGGAGCAACTGATAATTTACAAAATCATAATGAAAAGCTCACAGATAAAAACAGAAACGAACTGGTAAAAGAAATTTCAAAAGCGTCTTTCAGATTGAACCAGCAGGTTGAGAATTTACTCAATATGTCCCGGTTGGAGTCTGGCTTTATTCAGCCAAGAAAGGATTGGTGTGATATCGCAGAAATTGTTTATGATGCGGTAAAAAGAATTGAAGAGAACGGAATAAGTCAAAAGATACATATCAATATAAACCCTGCAATTCCCCTTTTCAAATTAGATAAGGGAATGCTTGAGCAGGTAATTTATAACCTGGTAAACAATGCAGCACTTTATACTGATGCAAATTGTACAATTAATATTATTGCTATTTGCCACGCAGATGTTTTACAGATCATTATTGAAGACAATGGAAAGGGGTTTCGAAAAGAAGAGATAACCAATGTATTTGATAAATTCTACAGGCTTAAAAATACAAAAACCGGCGGAACCGGTTTAGGTTTATCAATTGTAAAGGGATTTACAGAAGCAATGGGAGGATCAATATATCTAGAAAATCTTTCGACAGGAGGTGCCCGCTTTACAATAAATATTGCTGCTGAAACTTCTTATCAAAAAAGTATTAAAAATGAGTAACCCTGCGGAGATATTAATAATAGATGATGAAGTACAAATGCGAAAGCTGTTAGAAATTACATTACAAAGTAATGACTATGCGGTAAGTCAGGCAACAAACGCAAAGGAAGGAATTATTATGGCTGCTAACCATCCTCCTGACATGATCATACTTGACCTGGGATTGCCTGATGAAGATGGGCATTCAGTTTTGCAAAAACTCAGGGAATGGTATACTAATCCTGTGATTATTCTTTCAGTACAAAGCAGTGAGGAAGATATTATCAAAGCGCTGGACACCGGAGCAAATGATTATTTAACCAAACCATTCAGAACAGGAGAACTTTTAGCACGAATGCGTTCTGCCCTGCGAGGGGCATTGACTGATGTGAATAATCCAGTGCTTACTTATAATGACCTGCAAATTGACTTATCAGCAAGAACAGTAAAAAAGAAGAATGAATTAATTAAACTAACAGCCACGGAATATGCCCTGCTTGCAACATTTGCAAAAAACGAAGGAAAAGTTTTAACCCATCATTATTTATTGAGAGAAGTATGGGGACCAGGCTTTATCAATCAATCTCAATATCTAAGAGTATTTATTGCACAACTAAGAAAAAAGATAGAAGATGACCCTAACCGACCCGAATATTTCATTACCGAATCGGGCATAGGGTACCGTTTTGTTTTAAAAGAATAATCAATTGGACATATAAGTATTAATCAAAAAAATCAAATGCAAACATTTGAATAGTCATTCTATTTTTTAAACTGTAGCTGTAGTAAAATCAAAATTATCAGCGTGAAAAAAAATTTAAGTAGAGCAAGCGCAGCAGGTTTATTGATTGCTTTAGGAATTATTTATGGTGATATTGGAACTTCACCACTCTATGTTTTAAGTTCAATTATTGGTAAAAGAGAAATCACTCGGGAATTAGTGTACGGAGGCATTTCCTGCATATTCTGGACACTCACCCTGCAGACAACTTTTAAATATATTTTGTTAACGCTTCAGGCAGATAACAGAGGCGAGGGTGGAATTTTTTCTTTGTTTGCTCTTGTACGCCGCTATCGAAGGTGGCTGTATGTGCCTGCAATTATTGGAGCAGGAACTTTATTGGCTGATGGAATTATCACCCCTCCGATTTCAGTTGCTTCAGCAGTTGAAGGATTAAGTGGGGTTAACGGACTAGAAAATATTATTGCTCCGGGTAACACCTTAACTGTTGGAATAATCATCGGGATTCTTTCTCTATTGTTTTTCTTTCAGCAATTTGGAACAAATATAGTAGGCAGTTCTTTTGGGCCAATTATGCTTATATGGTTTTTAATGCTTGCGGTTCTTGGAATAAGCCAGTTAATTCATTATCCATTTATTTTAAATGCAGTCAATCCCGTTTATGCTTATGATCTATTGTCAAAATATCCCAGGGGATTCTGGTTGTTAGGCTCCGTATTTCTGGCAACCACCGGAGCAGAAGCATTGTATTCTGATCTGGGACACTGTGGGAAAAAAAATATTCAATACAGTTGGATATTTGTAAAAACAGCATTATTACTAGACTATTTTGGACAAGGTGCATGGGTAATGCTGAGAGAGGAGAAATTACTTAATGGGCTAAACCCATTTTACGAAGTAATGCCACACTGGTTCTTAATAATTGGAATTTTCATCGCTACTGCGGCCGCAATTATTGCAAGTCAGGCTTTAATCAGCGGATCCTTCACTTTAATAAGCGAGGCAATGCGACTTAATTTCTGGCCTAAGATCAGTGTGAAATTCCCTACTGTAATAAAAGGGCAAATTTATATTCCCAGTATTAACTGGATATTATGGATTGGCTGTATTGCAGTAATGCTTTATTTCCGTGAATCATCTAAAATGGAAGCTGCATACGGGTTCTCTATTACCATTGCAATGCTTATGACCACAACGCTAATGTTTTATTATATGAAGTTTGTAAAAAAGTGGTCTGCTATAATCATCACAACAATACTGCTGGTTTTCCTGACAGTAGAAATTTCTTTCTTTATTGCGAACATTGCGAAAATTAAACAACGTTGGATGTTCCTGATTTTTGAATTCGGTATCATCGGAGTAATGTACGTATGGCATAGAGCAAGAAAAATAAAAAATCGCTATATAGAATTTGTAAGGTTGGAACAATACATCCCAATGATACAGGAATTAAGTAATGATACCTCCATACCTAAATATGCAACTCACCTGGTCTATTTAACCAGCGCCGATAATCCAAAAGAAATTGAACACAAAATAATTTATTCAATCCTAAGCAGAAAACCAAAGAGAGCAGATATTTATTGGTTTGTGCATGTTGATACCAGGGATGAACCTTATACAAATGAGTATAATGTTACAACAATCATTCCTAATGAAATCATCAGGGTGGAATTCAGATTGGGTTTCAGAGTATCGCCAAGAATAAATTTAATGTTTCAAAAGGTAGTTGTGGACATGGTAGCCAATAAAGAATTGAATATTGCCAGCAGGTATGACCTTCGGCGAAATAATGTAGTTGGTGATTTTCAGTTCATAGTTATGGAAAAATTCTTATCTCCGGACAATGAGCTTGGATTCTTTGAGAAACTTGTATTAAAAATATATTTGTGGTTAAAGGATAGAAGTCTGAGTGAGGAAAGAGGATTTGGTCTGGACCAGAGCAACGTTGTTGTTGAACAGTTTCCTTTAATAGTTGCCCCTGTATCAAAACTTGAATTAAAAAGAGTTTATTAGATGAATGAATAATAAATGAATTACCCCCAGGCTTTTTAGTTTTTATTTGTCGTTTCCAAAATTGCTGAGTGGGAACTTCGATACACTTCCATTAATACCGTTTTCCGTACCTTAAAGGAAACATTGCCTATGGATAGAGAATCGTGGATGAGATTGCTTTTAGGAATAGCAATTTGGGGGTATATGGTAATTATCATTAGCCTATCATTAGTGGATATAATAAGTGATACATGGTTTATAATAGCTCTTATTCCCTGGATAGCATTTATTGTTTTAATATCATTTGGTAGAAAAAAGCACAAATAAATAATACTTAGCCAATCTAATGATAAAGGCTTAGAGAAATAAAAATTGTATTATGGATAAAGAGACCTTCCTCGCGATTTTTCTGGGGATCGCAGTCACAATCTGGATTTTAATTTATGCAGAAAAAAAGAGACAACTTCGAATAACGAGAGAACAAAAAAGACGTCGTCTATTACATGCATTCAAAAAAGGTATGCTTAGCTACGCGAAGCGAACTAGAAAAATCCGAAAATTGTATATTGTTGCCGCTGAAGGTGAAGGCGGGGAGCGGAGTTCTTTCTATAACCGGCGTGATGAAGTCGCAATATTAAAAATCATAGAAGAACGAGAGGATATCATCCTTCGAAGGACAAAAATTCTATCTATCGACGTTTCCGCAGAACGGTATATTAAGTCAAGAATCGACGCACTTCCCATTAAAGACGATGGATATGTTGACCCTTGATATAAAAATCGCGCCGAACATCATCCACCAGCTTTCTCGCTGTCAATGATGTCACCAATTATGGTAATGTCATCAGCGGTTAAAATGCTTCTGTCATCTCCTTCCCCGACGAGTCTCCTCCGAATTAAAAAAAATATTTGTTCGAAAGACATTAAGAGGGACTCGTCGCAGTGAAATTAACTATCTTTCCGTCATGCCGATACACGCCAAGATAGATAAAGAAGAGATTTATTTTATCACTTTTGAAATAAATAAATCAGGACAACTTACTAAACTTCCGTTTTAGTTTTACTATTGAAGTGGGAGCCTGATAAAATTGATTTTAGGGCTTTGCTGATCTTCAGGAATTGAAAAACAAAAATTATGGAAACAAAATCTGTTAAAGAACGATTCGATACTATTAAAGACGGCCTTGATGAAATTTTTAGAGAATTAAATCTTATATTTTCAAAATTGGCAAGCAAAGAAATAGACGTTCGCGAGGCCAGAAGGATGCAAAAGGAAGCTGAATCCAAACGGAAGATTTTGGAGGCCGAAGTCAAGCAACTAAAGAAGTATGTCAAAAACAATGCAAATCAATCAAAATAAAAAAGGGTCTCATTTCATGAAATCCTTCAGTGGATTGTGACCCCGTCAGGATTCAAACCTGAAACCTTCTGATCCGTAGTCAGATGCTCTATTCAATTGAGCTACGGGGCCTATAAAAATTATTTTCCCAACTTAAAATCCCGCAAGCTTTTAACCTGAGACCTTCCCGACGCAAAGTCGGGATGCTTTATTCTCCCGACAGTCCCCGATAGCTATCGGGATCGGGATGAGCTACGAGGCCAATTTTTGTTGGGTCGCAAAAATAAGCATAGTTTGCCTTGCCCCCAAACTTACGAGCTTGTTTACTTTTACATCATGAAAATTCAATTCTGGTCAATAGGAAAAAATAATGAGCCTTATGTAAAACAAGGGATCGAAGACTTCACTCATCGCATTTCAAAATATTTCCCTGTAGAATGGAACATCATTCCCGTTCCTAAAAATGCCGGCATGCTGAGTGAGATG
>Ga0137365_10004920_pt1 | contig 10729 bp, 10 predicted proteins | sample SagtaG_9_FD_104799 | JGI IMG/M metagenome (GOLD analysis project Ga0137365, IMG submission 104799) | Vadose zone soil microbial communities from Sagehorn Ranch, Mendocino, California, USA - Sage1_L_40_16 metaG | ecosystem: Environmental > Terrestrial > Soil > Vadose zone | place: USA... | reverse complement strand
TGGGAAATGCATGACTACCTCTTTGAGCATCAACGGGCGCTCGACGATGCGCATTTAGTCCAGTATGCTGTCGCACTCAATCTTGATCAGGAGACGTTCAAGCGCGAGATGACTGAGCACGTGCATACGAATCGCGTGCGCGAGGATTTCCTGAGTGGTGTACGAAGTGGAGTGAACGGCACACCGACATTCTTCATCAATGGGGTACGCCACGACGGTTCTTATGAACTGGAGACGCTCCTCGCTGCAATCGAGGCCGCAATGCCTTCCTAAAGTTGCTGTTATCACGGTTGGAATGCGTCAGGAGTATCTAGTTCATCCAAAATGCTTGCTTGACCGTCTTTCACCACCACAATGCATCGTTGTGGGGTAGGGACTTCTCTTCCTTGTATTCTGACATCAAAGCCCTGGGTCGTGTCGTCACCGAAAATTTCAGAAACAGAGACAATATCATCAATCCTCACGCCAAGATAGTCGACGGCACATTCCTTTACCTTCTGTACAACTTGATTGTCCATCGCACTTTGCCCTTTCTTAAGGTCCTTATCGGATGCACCCTGTTCTTTATAGTGTCAAGTTATCGCGTTGAAGATATTGTATGTGATGCATCCGAGATAAGCAATAGATGTGCCAGGTGCAGTAATCTATTAAGTTGTGCTAATCGTAGTATAGATCAAGCAGATTGATTGGAGAATTATTGATGACCTGTGATGAATTCGAAGAACTTTCAGGAGCATATGCGCTTGATGCCATTACACCTGCCGAACGCGAGGCAGCACGTGCACACCTTGCAGGGTGTGCAAAATGCACTCGCCGTTTGCAGGAATTACGTGCTGTAGTCGAACAGTTGCCTTATTCTGTTACACAGGTGAATCCACCCGAGTCTTTAAAGGGGCGTGTGCTCGAATCGATTCGCAAAGAGAGCGGAGCCACTTCGACTCAACCAATTCCAATAAGCTCACGTCCCAGGCGTTGGAGCACGCATCTATTGGCCACTGCGGCTGTGTTGCTGTTGTTGCTATTTGGCGGTATGATCGTATGGAATGTTTCCCTTCACCAACAAAATACTTCTCTGGAACACCAGGTCGCTCTGGTTTACGCTATCCGGGGTACCTCCTTTGCGCAGGGAGCCTCGGGTAAAGCAATCTATCTGCCGGAGCAGAATATTATGGTGCTGGTTATACAAGGACTTCCGCAACTTCAGGGAACACAAGTCTATCAAGGCTGGCTGATCCATGATAAACAACCAAGGAGTATCGGGCTGCTTAGCATGGAGAACGGTGTTGCGAGTGTGACGTACCCAGGCAATATCGCTGGATATGAAGTTGCTGCTGTGAGTAGAGAACCTGGGCCAGCAGCCAGTACGAATATGCCTGCCGGTCCGATCGTGGCGGCAGGGGAATTGACATCTTAAGCATCTGTCGCGACGGGCACACAGATGCTTCCTTTCGCTGCGCTCAGGACAAGGCTCAGCATGACAGGGCCGATGTTGCTGTCGCGAAATAGCTATCACGTTTCATCTATGCCCATCTCTTTGAGTACCTGCTTGAGATGAGTGAGGCCAAGTCGCATACGGCCTTTGACAGTGCCGATGGGAATCTGCATTCCTTCGGCAATTTCTGTATGAGTCCATCCCTGAAAATAAGCAAGCTCGATAACCAATCGCTGTTTTGCAGGTATCTTCAAGAGTGCCGCTCGGACTTGTGAACTTTTGACGGATCGCCAGGCTTCATCCCAGGCATCGGGAGAGGTGATGCTCTCATGTAATTCTATTTCTTCTAGTAGTACTTCCCGAATAGTGGATTGACGGCGTACTCTGCGTAGATAGTCGATCGTGCGATGACGCGTAATGGAGAAGAGCCAGCTTCGAACTGTACTTATTTGCGGAGAATAGGAGGTGGCGCATCGCCACACAATCAGGAATGCCTCTTGCAGCAGGTCTTCAGCTACCTGTTGATTGGCAACCATGTGGTAGATCAGGGAGTAGAGGCTTCGACTGTAGCGTTGATAAAGCGATTCCATAGCCCATACTGCACCACCAGCAATGGCATTGAGCAGGGCTTCATCGCTCAGCAGGTTTGGAGTTTCGGCATCAAACCAGTTTAGACCCTCGGCGGATACACGCTCCTCACCGTCGATCAGCGGGGCTGTCCATTCATCTACCGGGCTATAGTCTCGAATCATTTCAAGCTCTCGAATGGTGTCCATATAAGAACCAACTATCTTCCGGTGTGTATTGCTGATGCCGTAATCGCCGGGTATGAATCGTCATGATAGCCAGTCTCTTTGCGCAACACACCGTTAAACCGTCCTGAAGATTCCCTCTTATTTCTCGCTCGGATTTCTTTGTTCTAACAGGAAGTCGTTCGTCGCCTTTCTCAGGCTCTTATTCGCCTCCTCCAACTCAAGAACAGCTTTCACAAAGCCGTTATATTCTCGTTTAAACAGGAGAAACATAATCACAAGGGTCGCAATCCACCAGATCGCTTCGATCACAATGGTAACCGCAAATGGGATGGTGTGGCCAAGCGCAGAAAGGGAGAAGAACGATTGCACAAGAATCCAGCCAACCAGTGCGATAAGTTGAACTGTCACAAACCATGTAATCCGGCGTGAGCGTTGCTGCATGGTAAGCAGTTCCATCGAAGAATTCCTCCTCTCGAAATAAAACCCCTTTAGATGTTTCGCCAGGGGTATGCGTCCAAACATCAGAAACACAACCGAGGACATTTTGTCAAAAGAAAGGGCCATCCCAATTATATCATAATCTGGATTAGTTCTATACTTTGCATTAGTACGACTTTGTACAATTTTGCAGATGCTTCGCTTCGCTCATGACAAAGCTCAGCAGGTCAGTGTTGTCTCCAGGGGGTAATGGTGACACTCCCGTCGCGTAAACGCAGACGGGCTTCTAGGCACCATCGTCCGATTGACCTGTCTCCGCAGAGACCGTATCCATGATACGTGGCTGCTCGTTTGACTCACCTAGACAACCTTGGGGCGTGTCTGCCCTCCTACTACGCCGGGACGGGCCTGGACGTAGATACGTGATGGAACGAGGAGACATCACTGTTTCGCCATAGGCAATCTGATGCATATTCGTACTGCCAACCAAGTCACGGTGTCCTGTAAACCCGCAACGTCGGCACACCCAATTTCTCCCGTTGGGTTTCTGACGATGCCCACACACAGGACACTGGCTACTTGTGCCTCGTTCGGTCCCAGTGAAGCTCATGATGTGGGCTTGCTTACTTTTCTGGGTGAGATAATCCATATCTTTGACATATTCCCACAAGGACATCCGTTGATTGTGGTGCCTACCGCTATTTTTTTGCCTGACCCCATGTGGGTTCCCGATGTAGAGTGATCCTACCTGGTGTTCAATACAAAAGTCAATCACCTTGCGGGTGGCTTTATGGCGCTGATCACGAATACGACGCTGTGTTCGTGCGCACATCTTTCCTTTGGCGCGTTGCAATTTCCTCCACCGTCGTGAATACTTCTGGCAACGGGCTTGCTTTTTGGCGAGTCTGCCGAATTGCTGGTGACGTTGTCGCTTTAGGCTCCGAATGCCACGACCTGAAACGATCATGCCTTTAGCGGTATTGGTGGTGACGGCCGCCAGATGAATCTCCCCTAAATCCACCGTCGCTTGGACATTCCCAGGAGCGTTTTCAGCCTGTGGGACGGAAACACACACATGTAACTCAAAGCCATGGTTCCAAACGAGGGTACATGACGAACTGTTTTCAGGAAGGGCAATGGGTAACACCAACGAGGGGCGGCCTCGTCCCATGGGTAAGATGACACGCTTTGCTTCACGACTGACAGCCTGTGTGGGCCAGTGGACTGGATAGAAACGCCTTTCTTTATAGGGGTAGCGCATCTTGGGATTGCTGGGTTTGAGTTGGCGCGTGGTTTCCACATTGGCAAGAAAGGCATGGACAACCATTTGGATAGACTGGCTATGGAGGGCAAATTTGCCTTTGGTGGCTTTTTGCAGAGCGTCTCGTCCAGGCCATACGGTGTGTGACGCACGTGCCTCTTTGTGGAGCGTGCAACAGAGATTCCACACCTGCGCAGCTTCCATCTGTGCTGCTTTCAGGCGTGTAAACAGTTTCGGAGGAGGTTGCAATCTGTAGATGCGTACTGTATTCACGCGATAATTGTGCCATGAATGAGAATAGTTTGCAAGTGGGTAAAACCAAATATACCCACTATTCTATTGCGTATCACCTGGTCTGGATACCCAAATATCGGCGCAAGATACTCACGGGAGACGTGCAAGCCGCAACCAAGCGGCTCATTACCGACTGTTGTGAGCGGCATGGCCTGAGGTTGCTGGCACTAGAAACGGATGGGGATCATATCCATGTCTTTGTGAGTGCACCACCGCGTTTTAGTCCGGCGCTCATCGCCAACCTGCTCAAAGGACATTCGTCACGGTACTTGCGTGAGCAGTTCCCGCATCTCAAAAAGGTATGTGGGGACAGCCGGGAGCGTCTCTGTTGAAACCATCCGGCGTTATATCATGGAGTGTCAAGGGACATAGGATGAGCGAGGTCGCTTTCATCCCACCCCCTCGAACTGGACGGACTTCCCGCTCCCTTTGTTAAGCAGATCAAGTGCGAGGGAGTGATAGAAGGCGTAACATTATTACATGCTGTTGACGATAATATGGTCATACCCGTAATCCCAGGGGGAGGGGCTGAACGTTACACTCTCTACAATCACCGATCCAAAAAGTTCTCTGAGAATGGAACACATACTATTTTCGACTGCAAGCTCCATATTGTCCTTTGTGTGAGGGAGTAAGGTGAAGGACTGGTAAGCACATTGGGCTTGTATGTGGATAGCACAATGTTGCAGATCCATAGGCAAGTTAGAAGAGAAACGAATAGTCACTTCATCCATCGTCACCTCATCAAACAGGTAAAGTAGTACCTGGCTTACCGCATTTTCTACAGTGAGTTCGGCATTCACGTTCTTGTCTGAAAAGACTTCGAAGAACCGGCCATAGCACTGTACATGAATTTGAAGAATGCCCATAGCTGGTCCCTTCCTATTGATTTTACTGCTTCGATTTTGGTAACCACCGATGCTAGTTCACGAAGGAGAGATGCTGAGCGTAGCGAAGCATGACAGGGCTGTTTGAAAGCGCCGGTATCAGGCGCTAGCTCCATTTATATATTACGAGGGGTCGGGGATTTTGGATTACTATTCCTATAGTACTTCGTCAAGCTTCAATTGACGGATGGAACCTGGCGCCCGCTGGCACTTATCCATCTCGCCAACGCTGCTGCGCTGTTCTTACCCGTTCTGCCAACGCCGCTGCGCGGCTACTGCTTCGCAGTCAGGCAGAACGAAAGGCAGCTAGTGCTTCGCACTCAGGCGAGATGAAAGGAGAAGGGACGCCACTACATTTCCGGGTGTCAAATCAAGATTGACGGAGCAATAGGCGTCAAACCAAGCGAGGGCGGCCGCAAGGGCACGCCCCTACTATACTCTCCGGGAACTTCCCAGGCGTGTTCATGTCCTCACGCACCCCTATGTGTGAGGAATGAACGAATGAGGGTGTTACGCAGATGGGGCCAGAGTTTTTCGAGGGTTTGATGTTCGGTTGGACCTGGTACCTGGTGAGGGGCGGCCCAGCGTTCACGCACAAAGAGTTCTGTTATACGACGCATTGGGACGGCTGCTTGTGGGAAACGCCGACCTAGCATGCGGTAATATTCGTAGGGAGTCTGCCAGCGCTGGGGAGGTGAGCCAATCAGGGCACCAAGCCGGCATACCCGACGGTAGATGGTGGAGGCAGTGACACTGTCGCCAAGTTTGTTGCCTTTATACCTGAAAAGTAGGGCAAAGCAGAATATGACCACGGAACCAAGTAGGGTTGCCAGTGATAGAGTCAAGAAGAGATTTTGGCGCGCTATTGTGCCTGGCGAAGTAGTATTTGTAGCAGTGCCGGTCGAGCCATGGGCGGGAGTAGGTTGAGAACCTGGCTTCTGGTGTCCGACAGTCGCAATTGGAGTCGGCCTGGTGGGAGGCTGAGTTTTCACAGGAGCCGGACCCGGCTGCGTAGTTGGACCATTAGTAATTGAAAAGCCAGGAGTGGGATCAAAATTGATCCAGCCAAAACCAGGGAAATATACCTGAACCCAGCTATGCGCATCCTCGCCATTGACGACCCACACCTTGCGCTGCAGATCAAAGTGCCCCGGAGTGAAGCCATTTACGATACGAGCAGGGATACCCAACATTCGGGCCATGACAGTCATTGCCGTGGCATAGTAAGTGCAGTAACCCTGGTGTGTTTGTAAGAGCCAGGCCACAGCATCCACATTAGCAGGTACGGGAGGATTGGTCACCGAATATCTGAACTGTGTTGTATCACTCAGATGTGACTCTAATCTCTTCATCGCGCTATAGACATTTGGCGAACCATGTGTCCACTGTTGAAGGGTATTTTGTACACTGGGCGGGAGGTCCGAGGGCGTTTCAAGATAGAATTGGTTCAGCATCGAGAAGTTGGGATCGTTCGACCAGAGATCCCGGTTATCCTGGGGGAACGTTACGGTTGATAATTCCTTAGCGGTAGCAATAGAAATATAAGATGAGACCTGGTAGTTCTCCTGGCGGGTTAAAGGGGTTTGTTGCGTCCAGGCAGTGACGATGGAAGTTCCATAAAGGGCTGTAGGCACACTAAAGCTGGCTGGTTGGATGGGCGCGTATAGATACTGCTTCGTCCCTTGAGGTGGATTGACGATGGTTACGGTTGTCGCGGTCTGATGGAAGTTTCCCCAGGTATCTACCGGAAGTGGCATATTTGCGTCAAATTGCTTACTCACATTCGAGGTCGTTGATATCCAGGTGTGGCCATCAAAATTGTCATACGTAAAACCCGCCAGGTATTGCGGATGGGTTTGAGCACTACTGGTATAGTAGAGCACTTCGCCCGTAGGCAAGCTCACATTGCCGGTAATAGATAGCTGATCTCCAAAAAAATTGGCTGGTGGCTGTAACGGTTGAAAAAGCGTACCAGGGCTACTCAAGGACAATTGGCCGTGTGTAATGTTAGACCAGGCGTTATCTAGATTGTTCCAAAGGTTATTACCGGAGGCCGGTTGCGTCAGGATGGGCAATATCGAGGCGATAAGCAGGATGATCAATGTAAAGAAAGCACCAACCCGGACAAATTGGCGCGTAATGTTTTGTAACCATACGCGGTCAGTATACAGGCCTTCATGTGTCCATTGGGCTAACTGGTTGACAAGTTGAATTCGCGCAATCAGCAGAATCAAGGCGCCAAGCATGATGATAACTAAATAGGAAAGGTCTTGTTTAATATAGTTGAGGTTCACCAGTATAATGGCACAATAGACCAGGGCAACCAGCCAGGGAAGATGCGCACGATAGATTAGCCAGGCGCCGAAATAGCCAAGGAAGAAACTGAGAAATGTAAGATAGAAGAGAAAAACCATCTCAGTGTTTGTTGGCGTTGTAGTAGTGAAACCGCCAGTAATTACTGAGCGTAAGTTTTCGAGCAGGAGTTGCCAGGAAATGTGAAAGGCGAAGACGCTGGTTAGCCATACCGAAAGCCAGTGACCCACAAGAACCGCGGCCAGGTGTAAAATGGCTTGAGGGAAACGCTGAATTTTTGCAATACACAGACCCAACAGCAGGCCAATGGCGGTACTCAAGAGAAGGATGTAGCTATTGCTCACCCAGTTGGCGGAGATGATGGAGAAGACGACGCAGTAGACGGCTATGGTTAAGAGCAACATAGGAAACCAGCCCTCACCAGGTGTAAGTGAGAGATGAGGTTCTGAGGATTTGCGTGTTGCAGCTTGTACGCGTTGATGTTGAGGATCTGTGTAAGGTGGTCGAAATGTAGGTGGATACCGGGTATTCGAACCTTGAGTTTCAGTACTCAGCGAGGGGCGAGACTCAACTACGCTAGACCTCATCTACAGCTCCTGTGTGTTTTTAGTAAGAAATTATTTGTTGGGTCTTTTAGAGTATACGTCATGAGATACCAAATTGTTACATGGTAGACCATTTAGGCTAAAAGGAGCAGGAAGGAACTTTTTCCTGTCCCTTTGTCCGTTGCCTTGTGACAATGCGGTATGGTACGTTATGAGCATGTGTCTTACTAATCAGGAGAAACTCTCTCATGTCTTTGGTGCCCAATACCTCTGAGTCAACCATTCACGATAGAGAACCACCACAGAAACGCTCTTTGGTATCCTCTCTCTTGCATCTGCCAAGAAATGTCTATATTCTCCTCATCTTCACAACAGGTAAAGGTTTTCAACTTAGCCTCAGCACGTTGACACTCAATTATTATGTGCATAGCCTGGGCTACCAACCCGATTTCATCGGCGTTTTCAGCGCTATGCCTGCCATTGGCGCGCTCGTCAGCGCTGTTCCTGTTGGTATACTGGCAGATCGTATAGGCCGCAAGCCAGTTCTGGTAATGACTGCTATCCTCACCCCCCTCTTTCTCGCAGCGTGTGCGCTTGTCACATCCCCTTTCTGGCTGCTATTTTGTGCCTTTATGCAGGGGGTCGTCTCCACTGCCTACTGGGTCACCAATCTGCCACTCTTAACCGAAAGTACGACGGAGAGACAGCGCGTTGGCGTATTTGCCCTGAACAGCTTCCTCTTGCTCGGCGTTGGTTCACTTGGCAGCCTCTTAGGTGGTGCCATTCCCGAAGTTATGGCAAGCATCCTGCATGTTTCTGCTGCCAGCACGATTGCGTTGCGCTATGGAGTATTCGCTGCCGCTCTGTTTACCTTCGTCTTTGGTCTGCCACTCTGGTTCTTGCAAGAACCAAAGCGAACAGCAGCACACAGAGCAACAGATAAAGCGACACAAGCAGCCCTGGAGGAAAGCGTGAGAAATAGCGGGCCACTGGCGGAGGCAGTGCTGCATGAAAAGCGGGAAAGGCTGCCGGTCGCCTTGTTCATGAAATTACTTGTACCTGACCTGCTCTTTACGATGGGCGAGGGCGCGGTTGTCGCCCTCATGCAACTGTTCTTTATCTTGCGCTTCAACCTCTTACCAGGCCCCTTGGGTATCATTTTCACGATTTCGGGTCTCGCTGGCGGTGTCTTCTCCCTTACTGCTCCTCTTTTTGTCAAACGATGGAGCAAATTGCGGGTTGTCACTACTGTGCAGTATCTCACCGCTCCCTTGATGATAATGATCGGTTTTGCTCCTACGCTGCCTCTAGCAATCGCCGGAGAGTATACCCGCTCATTTATGCGTACGCTGATCGAACCTATCTATGCTGCCTTTGCTATGGAACAGGTTTCAGATCGCCATCGCGCGACGCTCTCCGGCTTCTATTCAGTGACGTGGAGCATTGGTTTTAGTATCGGGCCTTCGATTGGTGGATGGTTGCAATCCAATGTGAGTCTTTCTGCATCTTTCGTCTTTGGGGCGTTCTGTCTCATACTTGCTCCCAGTCTCTTGCTTACGTTCTTTGGCAGGATGCTCAAACGACCACGTGCGGTTGAAAGCCAAAGGGGACAAAAGTAGCGAGAGTAGGAAGAACAGGGAAGTAGTAAGGCTTCCCTGTTCTTCCTACTCTCGCCAGAGTATGCGTTGGCTCTCTTCTTTTTTATCTTCATGGAAGAGCACCCACACACAGATGTGTGTGCACCAGAATTGACGCTGCAGCTGTGCCTCATTTGTGAAAAGAAAAAAGGGAAAAAGAGGTGGACTCCCGGAAAATGCGTTACCAGGGCCAGAGCACAAGATCCTCGAGCCAGGCAATAGTCTGTTCATATCGGTTGGGGGCATCAGCATGTGCTATCCCCTTGTCTGAAGGCTGATTTAACAGAGCGCTTACAGTACTCTGCTGCTCTGTTTTCCACTTCTCGTCAGTAAATCCTTGTGAGACCGCGCGCATGATCGACATGACAAGGGGATAGTCCGAAGAGCGGAGTTTATCATATCTCATCGCCTCTTGAATATGTGCAGAGTAGGCTGCTGTGGCAGTCATCCTGCCCGAGGCAATAGATTCATTTTCTTCAGTGGATCGTTTATTCATACGTTGGTTCCTTCTCTGCTAGAGGTGCGTTGTTTCTCTAGTACATATTATGTCACATGGTCCAGGGCGAGTACTGGACCCAACCACATTCGGCCCGACGATCATTCTTTGTCATGGGTTCCGGGTCCCAAGGCACCATTTACACCCGGTGGCGGCCCTGGAGTACCGGTCCGGGTACAACAGCCTCCTCTTTGATTTTCGCGGGCACGGCCAGAGCGCTCGCGCCGTCACCAGCGGGGGCATCGCTGAAGTACGCGATCTGGAAGCAGCCTGGAAGGCAACTCGGAAGCAACCAGAGAGGATAAGGCGTCACCATTCCCCAACAACGTTCAGTACCGATCATCTCAAAGATAGAGAGGTCAGGCTATGCATCCGAGAGGCTCTCTATATTATCGATTGAAGTTATTAGTACAAGTATATTATATATAACTAATTCAATAAGAAAGAGATGAGATGAAAGCGGCTATTTCCACGAAAATTGCATTTCCCCCCCAAAATAGTGTATACTTAGTGGGTATCCTACTTCTTCCTGTGAAGCATGTCCCTCTATGAGGCAGCACTCAACGCATCTCCATTTGGAGCACTCATTCCGGCTCACACGTCTTCGCATGCACCTCTCTCCACTTGAGAGTGGGATAGGAATTTGCGCAGAAGAAGCTCGCAGAGTGGCT
>Ga0137365_10004919_pt1 | contig 10729 bp, 9 predicted proteins | sample SagtaG_9_FD_104799 | JGI IMG/M metagenome (GOLD analysis project Ga0137365, IMG submission 104799) | Vadose zone soil microbial communities from Sagehorn Ranch, Mendocino, California, USA - Sage1_L_40_16 metaG | ecosystem: Environmental > Terrestrial > Soil > Vadose zone | place: USA: California... | reverse complement strand
TCGAAAGCGAGATCCTGTTCTGGGACCTGGACCGCTGGAGCGAGCCGGTGTCGATGATCAGCGAGCACTACCGCGATTTCCAGACGTACAACACGATGATCTACGACAAGGCGCAGCTGTTTTTCGAGCAGCTGCGTTATGTCGTGGGCGATGACGTGATGCGGCAGATCCTGCGCACCTACTACGCGCGCTGGCGTTTGAAACACGTCGATGAGAACGCCTTCCGGAGCGTCGCCGAGGAAGTGTCGCATCAGGACCTGCGCTGGCTGTTTGCCCAGTGGCTCCATGGGACGCCGTTAATCGACTATCGGTTGGACAAGGTGCAGCGACGCCGCCTCGCTGACGGCAGATGGCTGACGGCAGTCGTCATCAGTCGTCAAGGCGACGGCTGGATGCCGATCGAAATCGGGGACAAGAAGCGGATCTACGCCCGGTCGAGCGGCGAGCCGCTGAGCGAGCGTGTGCAGTTCGTGACCGACAGCGAGCCGGGGCGCCTGATTCTCGATCCGCGCCAGCGGGCGCATGACTGGAACGCGCTGAACAACCACGAGAAGCGGGGATGGTTCGGGAGCCGGGAAGGGAATGAGCATACTCGTCTGGACAACCCGACCCGTGAGGAGTCTCGCCGCGATGGGATGGTGCACAGTCTCCTGCCGCTCATCTGGTACAACGACTACGGCGGCTGGACCGGCGGCTTACGCACCCGAACGAACTATCTCGGCCGGTTTGAACAGAATGTGGAAGTGCTCTCCTACGGGCTCGATCCCGATGCGACACACCGCTTCGGCTGGTACGCCCGATTCGGCAATCCCGTCAGTCATCCGATGCCTCGCACCGACGCCAGCGCTGCCTTCTGGAGTGTCGAGGGCAGAACCGGGATTGCACTGCACGCCGATCGGTCACTCGCCGAGCATTTGGGAGCTGGCCCAGACCGCCACGCCGGCTTCGACGCGATCTGGATGGCGGTGAGCGACCTCGGCTACGAGGACCGGCGGCTGTGGGACGACGCCGGCACGATCGAGGCCGGACCCTGGGCGTCCGTCACGAGCCAGCGTGGCTCCAAACTGTGGAACGCGCGAGTCGCGCTGCGGGGTGGGCTGGTGTATCGCAATCCTGGTCCCGGCGTGCAGGCAACCAATCGTTACGACGTCGAGGGCTTCGGGCGGGCCACCGGCGCAGTGAGTCTGCGCATGCCGTTCCTATTGAAAACGACGCTGGGCGCTCGACTCTTCGGCGGAACCTACCTCGCGCACCACCTTCCGCCGCTGCAGCGGCGGATTATGCTCGGCGGCGTTGACCCGTACGAAACGTTCACCAATCCTCTATTACGGAGCCGCGGTGCGCTGTTCGTCCGGCCCGATTTCCACTACCATGCCCCGGGAGACGCGAATCTGCGCGGCCTTCGTCCCGACCTCGGCGGTCGCTGGGCGGTCGCACTGAACCTCGAGGGCACCAAGACCCTCTACAAGAGCGTCGCGCTCGAAGCCTTCGCCGACGCCGGCATCGTCGATCCTCGCGCGATCCCGCCGGTCCCCGCGAGCCAGTCGTACACGACGCTGTACGACGGCGGCGTGGGTGTGGTCACGCGACACAGCATCAACGATCTTAGTTGGACCATGCGATTCGAGACTCCCCTACTTGCTAACCGGTGGGATTATGCGAACGGTGGTACGGGTAAGCGTGTGTCATTTCGCTGGCTTGTAAGCCTAGAGCCGAGCTTTTGAACGAGCGCCGCGCGTTTTTCCAGGACACGATCGGCCGCCTGCTGCACGAGGTGGCTCGGCGGACGGAGGAGCGCGTCGCGCCGAAGCGCTGGTTCCGGCCGCCGGGTGCGGCGCCGGAGGTGGCGTTTGTCGCGGCGTGCACGCGCTGCGGCGATTGCATCGACGTCTGTCCCGTGCATGCGATTCTCAAGATGCCGGCGAACGACGGCGGCCTCGCCGCCGGAACGCCCTACATCGATCCCGCGGCGCGGGCGTGCATCGTGTGCGAAGACATGCCGTGTGCCGCCGCGTGCGAGACCGGCGCCCTGACGCGCGTCCCGTGGGAATCGGTGCATATGGGCATCCTCGAGCTCGACCCGCAGCGCTGCATCACGTTTCAGGGCGCCGAATGCGGCGTGTGTGCGCGGGCGTGTCCGGTAGGCGAGCGAGCGCTCGCCTTGGATGACCGTGGCCATCCGGTCCTCAAGCCGGAAGGGTGCGTCGGGTGCGGGGTATGTGTGACGGCATGCGTGACGATCCCCTCGTCGCTGAAACTGAGGCTCGCGTGAGTCCGCCCGCTGTGCCCTACCGCGTCGAGAAACCGTGGGGGCACGAGCTCATCTGGGCCAAGGCCGACCGCTACGTCGGCAAGATCCTGCATATCGAGCCCGGTCACGTGCTCTCGCTGCAGTATCACAACAAGAAGGATGAGTCGATCTACGTGCTCTCGGGCGAGATCATCCTGCGGATCCAGCAGGGCGAGACGCTGATCGAGCGTCGCGTGCGCGCCGGCGAGGCCTTTCACATTCCCCCCAAACAGATCCATCAATTCGAGGCCGTCGTCATGACCGATTTGCTCGAGGCATCGACGCCGGAGCTCGACGACATCGTGCGGCTCAAGGATCGCTACGGACGGGTGCCATGAAGGTCATCATGCCGATGGCGGGAAAGGGCACGCGGCTCCTGCCGCTGACGAAGCGCGTTCCCAAGCCGCTCGTGAACGTCGCCGGCCGCCCCGTGATGGACTACGTGATGGATGCCCTGCGCCGCGCGGGACAGCTCGAGGAGCTGATCATCATCACGGGACATCTGAAAGAGAAGGTCGAGGCATACGTCCGGAAGCACTACGACATCCCGCCGCGCTTCATCGAGCAGAAGGTCCTCGACGGCACGGCCGGCGCCGTGAACCTGGCCCGGCCGTATGTCGACGGGCCCGTGATCGTCATTTTTGTGGACACGTTATTCGACGCCGATCTTTCCATCGTCCAGACAACGAAGGCGGACGGCATCATCTGGACGAAAGAGGTGGAGGACTACCAGCGGTTCGGCGTGGTGGTGGCCGACAAGCAAGGACACATGACGAAGATCGTCGAGAAGCCGAGCACGCCGATTTCCAGACGCGCCAATATCGGTCTGCAATACGTGAAGGATTGGCGCTCGTTGTTCGACGGGATCGAGCACGTGTTGAAAAGCCCACCCGGGAAAGGCGGGGAGTTCTATCTCACGGACGCATTCCAGTACATGGTGGACCACGGGAAAAAACTCTTCGTCAGCGAAGTGGGCGGCTGGTACGACTGCGGCAAGGTCGACACGCTGCTCGAGACGAACCAGCACCTGCTCGAACATGGGCGCGGCAAGCGGCCCCCCCCCGCCCAGGTCCCGGCGGGCGTCAAGATCATCGAGCCGGTCTACATCGAGGACGGCGTCACGCTCAAGGATTCGAGTGTCGGACCGAACGTCGCCATCGAGGCAGGGAGCACCATCGAGGGCAGCACTATCCGCAACAGCATCCTCGGCCGCGGCGTGCAGGTGAGAAAGGCCACGGTGGAAGGCTCGGTCGTGGGAGACCAGCAGCGGATCGAAGGCCGCCAAGTCAAAGACTCCGTGATGGATGCGGGAGAGATCGCCGCGGCCCGCTAACGCGTGTGAACGAGTTCCTCGAGCTGTTCGATTACAACGCCTGGGCGAACCGCACGATCTTCGACGCGGTCGCCCAGATTTCGGAGGAGCAGTACTTCCGCGATCTCCAGAGCAGCTACGGCGGCGTGCATGGCACGCTGTGCCACATCGTGTGGGCCGAGCAGCTGTGGCTGCATCGCTGGGTCGGCAAGCCGAATCCCGCCGTCCCACAAGGAACCGATCTGCAGTCGCTGGCCGAGGTCCGCAGGCGCTGGGAAGCGGTGGAGGCGGAGCGGGGCGCGTTCCTGTTGGGGCTGACCGACGGTGACCTCGAAAAAACGCGGCTCGTAAAGCCTTCCAGCGGCGGAGAATACGTGCATACGTTCCGTCAAATGTTTCGGCACTTCATCAATCATTCCTCCTACCATCGGGGCCAGATCGTGACGTTCCTGCGGCAGTTGGGCGCCAAGCCACCCAGTACGGACCTCATCCTCTTCTACCGTCATAGGGGTTGACGTTCGTCGGAAACCAAATTTACTTACTGACCGTTCAGTAAGTAACTTTGGAGTCTCATGGCACACACGATCGCAAAAAACCCCCGTTGGCGCCGGCGCAAGAACGCTCGCCCTGAAGAGATTATCACGGCCGCGTTGGACGTTTTCGCCGACCGCGGATTTGCCGCTACCAAGCTCGAGGATGTCGCCCGCCGGGCCGGGGTCACCAAGGGCACGATCTACCTCTACTTCGAAAACAAAGAAGCGCTATTCAAGGCGCTGATCCGCCAGACCATCGTGCCCGTGATTGCGCAGGGCGAAGCGATCGCGCAAGCGTTCACCGGCAGTGCGCGCGATCTGTTTGAGAAACTGATACGTGAGTACTGGCGGCTGGTCGGCGAAACGTCGCTCTCAAGCATTCCACGGCTCATGATCGCCGAAGCCGTCAACTTTCCCGAGCTCGCCCGTTTCTATTACGAGGAAGTCGTCACCCGCGGCCATCGCCTCATGGCCGGCGTATTGGAGCGGGGCATCAAGGCCGGCGAATTCCGGTCCGTCAACGTGCCGGTCGCGACGAAGCTCGCCATGTCGCCGCTGATGCACGCCGTTGTCGCGCGTAAAGCGTTCGCCGCCTGCATGCCCGAAGGCTTCGACGTCGCGAAATACCTCGACACTCACATCGATCTCTATCTCCATGGCATCGCTAATTCGTAAGCTGATTGTTGCCGCCGCTGTTTTCGCCGCCCCTTCGCCGCTTGTGGCGCAGGCGCCTGCACCGCTGCGGCTCTCATTTGCCGAAGCCGTACGTCGGGTGGCAGCGGAAACGCCGGCGCCTGCCGTTCAAATCGCCGGCTTCCGCAGCGACGCCGCCGCCGCGCGCGTGCGCCAGGCCCGCGCCGGCTTGTTGCCCGATCTCTCGCTGTCCGGTTCCTGGGTGGACCGCTCCTTCAATTCCAAGACCCTGGGATTTTCATTCCCCGGGCCGGTGGTGATCCCGACGAGAATCGGGCCGTTCAGCGCGTATGACGGCCGTGCTCGGATCACGCAGACGCTCTTCGATTTCTCGACTCTCGGCCGGGTCAGCGCGGCGAAGGGGCAGGTCCGAGCCGCCGGCGCGGAGCGCTCGGCGGTTGTCGAAGCCAGCGCCCAGAACGTCGCCCAGGCATACGCGCGCGCGTCGCGGGCGCAGGCGGTCGTGAACGCACGACAGGCGGACTCAGCGCTCGCCGCTGAGCTCGTCGGTCTGGCCGTGGCGCAGCAGCAGGCGGGCGTCAGCGCGGCGATCGACGTCACCCGCGCGAAGACGCAGCTCGCCGAGGCTGCCGGACGGTTGATCGTTGCGGCGAACCAGCTCGATCGTGCCAAGATCGATCTCACGCGCGCCCTCGGCCTCGATCCCGCCACCCCGATCGCGCTTACCGATACGCTGAATGCCCAGCTGGGCGCGGCCGACGTACCGGCCGATCGCAACGCGGCGGTGGCTCAGGCCGTCACGGCGCGCCCCGACCTCGCTGCCGAGCTGGCGCGCGGCGCGGCCGCCCGCACCTCCGCCTCGGCGATCTCGGCGGAGCGGCTGCCCCGGCTCGAGGTCGAGGCCGATTATGGCCTGAGCGGCGTGCGGATGCCGGATGCGATCGGAACTCGGCAAGTCGCCGTACAGGTCACGCTGCCCATTCTCGATGGTTTCCGGCGCGAAGGGCGGCTGGCGGAGCAGCAGGCCGTCGTCCGGGAATCGGACGTGCGCGCCAAGGACCTGCGTCAGCAGGTCACAGCGGACGTGGACGCCGCGCTGCTCGATCTGCGCTCGGCGAGCGCGCAGCAGGCGGTCGCGACAGAGCGGATCCAGCTCGCGACGGAGGAAGTGTCACAGGCACGCCAGCGGTTCAAGGCCGGTGTGGTTGGCAACATCGAAGTGATCACGGCACAGGAATCATTGCTCCGCGCCCGTGACGCGGACATCGATGCGCGTTTTGCGGCCGTATCGGCGCGGATTGCGTTAGCCCGCTCGGTGGGCAGCGCGCGGACCCTGCATTAAGGAAGAGGACAATGGCTACGACGATGGAACCGAAAACAGAGTCTCCCGCACGGCCCGCACCGGCCCCGAGTCCTCGCGGCGCTGTTGCGGCCAAGCCGAAGAGTTCGCGGCGGACCGTGTTCATGATCATGGGCGTAATCCTGCTCGGCCTGCTGATCATCGGCGCGCGCAAATGGTGGTTCGGCCGCTCGCACGTCTCGACCGATAATGCCCAGGTTGATGGGCACATCGTGCCGGTGCTCCCCAAGGTCGGCGGCTACGTCGCCGAGGTGCGCGTCGCCGAGAATCAGTCGGTGAAGGCGGGAGACACGCTCGTGGTGCTCGATGACCGCGACTTCCGGGCGCGGCTGCAGCAAACCGAAGCCGATCTCGCGGCGCTGCTCGCCACGGTAAGCAGCCGCACGCGCGTGGGGCAGGCGGATGCCGCAGTGGCGCAGGCGCAGGCGAATGCGCTCAAGGCGACGGCCGACCTCGCCCGCATCGAGCCGCTCGCGATCCAGAACGTCGTCAGCCAGCAGCAGCTCGACGCGGCACGCGCCGCGGCCACGGCGGCGGACGCGCAGCTCGCGGCGGCGCAGGCCGCGCTCGTGGGTGCTGATGCGCGCGTGGCGTCGGCCCGCGCCGCTCGTGATCAGGCGGCGCTGCAGCTCTCCTACACGCGGATCATCACCCCATCCGCCGGCGTCGTCTCCAAGAAGACGGTGGAGCTGGGCCAGCTCGTGCAGCCCGGCCAGCCGCTGATGACCGTCGTCCCGCTCGACGACGTGTGGGTGACGGCGAATCTCAAGGAAACCGAGACGGCGGACGTGACGCCCGGCGACTCCGCCGATATCACGGTGGACGCCTACAAGGGCGTGCATTTCCGCGGTCACGTCGAGAGTCTGTCGCCGGCGACCGGCGCGAAGTTCTCGCTGCTGCCGCCCGACAACGCCACGGGCAACTTCACCAAGGTGGTCCAGCGGATTCCGGTCCGGATTCACCTGGACGGTGCCGTGGATCTCGCGCACGTGCTGCGGCCCGGGATGAGCGTCGTGGCGACAATCAAGACGCGTTAGGACGATGACGGCCGCCGCGCTACCGCTGACCCTTGCGCCCGATCGGTACAAGTACAAGTACCTGATCGCGATCACGGTCTCGCTCGCTTCGGTACTGGAGCTGCTCGACACCAGCATCGTGAACGTCGCGATCCCGCACATGATGGGAAACCTGGGTGCGACGCTCGACCAGATCGCGTGGGTCTCAACAGGCTACATCGTCGCCAACGTGATCGTGTTGCCGATCACCGGCTGGCTCTCGGCCTACTTCGGGCGGCGCCGCTATTTCGCCGGCTCGATCGCGTTGTTTACGCTCGCGTCCTTCATGTGCGGCAATGCCGGCTCGCTCAGCGCGCTGGTGTTCTGGCGCATCGTGCAGGGCCTGGGCGGCGGGGCATTGCTGTCCACGTCACAGGCCATCCTGTACGAAGAATTCCCGCGCGAAGAGTACGGCACCGCGATGGCGATCTTTGGGGTCGGCGTGATGGTCGGCCCGACGCTCGGACCGACCGTGGGCGGCTGGATCACGGATATGTACGGCTGGCCGTGGATCTTCTACATCAACATCCCGTTCGGCATGCTGGCGTTGGCGCTCACCATGTCGTTCATCACCGACTCGCGGCATCAGGAACGCGCGAACCGCGTCGACTTCATCGGCCTGGGACTCCTCGCCGTGGGCATCGGCTCGCTGCAAACGATGCTCGAGCGGGGTGAGCGGCTCGACTGGTTTGCGTCGGGCGAGGTGCGACTGCTCGGCATCACAAGCGCGCTCGCACTGATCTCGTTCATCTGGCACGAGCTGAGCACCGAGCAACCGGTCGTCGACCTGCGCATTCTGAAGAGCCGCCAACTGGCGGTCGGCGTGGTGTTCGGGCTGGTGCTCGGCGTGTGTCTGTACGCCACCGTGTTCGTGCTGCCCGTCTATCTCCAGAACGTGCGGAACTTCACCGCCAATCAAACAGGCCTGGTCATTTTGCCCGGGGCGCTCGCCAGCGCGTTCACGATGGCGTTCATGGGCCGGCTGCAGGGGAAATTCGACGCACGATTATCGATCGCGGCGGGAGTCGGCATCTTTGCGCTCTCGATGTGGAAGCACGCGCATTTCACGACGGATAGCGGGATGTCCGACTTCTTCTGGCCGCTGATCTTCCGCGGCGTCGGGCTGGGCCTGATCTTCGTGCCGCTGACGAACCTCGCGCTCGCCGATCTGCCGATGTCGAAGATCCCCAACGGCACGGGGTTGTTCAACCTGATGCGGCAGCTGGGCGGCAGCGTGGGGATCGCGCTCTCGGCGACCTTGCTGCAGCGCTTCACGGCGATTCATCGCGCCGATCTCGCCGCGAATGTGACGCCCTACGCCGAAGCGACCCGGGAGCGGCTCGCGGCGATCACGCAGACGCTGATCGGCCGGGGTGAGCTCCCCGCGCTGGCGCAAACCAAAGCGATCGGGTTCTTGAACGGGATCGTCACCCGGCAGGCGATGATGCTGTCGTTCGAGCAGCTGTTCCTGCTGTTCGGGGCGGCGTTCGTGCTGTCCTTGCCGTTATTGCTCCTGATGCATCGCAGTCGAGGCATGCCAGGAGCCGGAGCGGCGCATTGACCAAGAACCAGCTCGTTGTCCGGCTGGGGATCGTGGGCGGGCTCTGGACGCTGCTGCACCTTTACGTCGGGGCGCACCTGCTCGGTCCCGCCCCGATCGCCGGGGTGGCGCGGGTGCTTGCCTGGGCGGCCGTGCTACTGGTGGCGTGGCTGCCGCTCGTCGCGCTCGTCACGGCGCGTCGCGCGGTGGGCGAGGGCGTTCACCGCGGCCCGGTGGCGCGGGTCCTGGACTGGGCCGCGTATTCGTCGATGGGACTGTCGTCGCTGCTGATCGTGTCCTTCATTGCCACCGATCTGCTGCGGCTCCCCGCCACCGCGACGCTGGTGCTCGCCGTGCTGAGCGGAGCTGCGTTCCTCACGCTGGTGGGGATGATACTCGCACGGCGACCGCGGATCGTGCGCGTGACCGTGCCCATTGCCGATCTCCCCAGCGACCTCGCCGGATTTCGCATCCTGCAGCTCAGCGACCTCCATATCGGCCCCACCATCCGCCGCCGCTTCGTGGATGCCGTGGTGGATCGCGCCAACGCCTTGCGGCCCGACCTCGTCGCGGTCACAGGCGACGTCGCGGATGGGCTGGTCCCGGAGTTGCGCGAGCATGTCGCGCCGCTCGCGCGGCTCCGGGCACCGCACGGAGCGTACTTCGTGACGGGGAATCACGAGTACTACTGGGACGTCCGCGGCTGGACCAACGAGCTGGAGCGACTGGGCATCGCCGTACTTTCGAACGAGCATCGCGTCGTAGTGCGCGGCAGGGGCCGCCTGCTGGTTGCGGGTGTCAACGATCTGTCGGCGGCCTCCGATCCGGCTGCCGCGGTCGCCGGTGCCGCACCGAGCGACGTGCGCGTGCTGCTCGCCCACCAACCGCGCAGCGCGTTCGCCGCGCAGGCGGCCGGCTACGACCTCCAGCTTTCCGGACACACACACGGCGGCCAGTATTTCCCGTTCAATCTGCTCGTCCGCCTGTTTCAGCCGTTCGTCGCGGGGCTGCATCGGCTCGAGTCGATGTGGTTGTACGTCAGTCGCGGCACCGGCTATTGGGGCCCGCCGCTGCGACTCGGCGCGCCGCCCGAAATTACGCTGCTGGAGCTGGTGCCCGCTTAGGCGACCGCCTCGGCCATCGCCGTGGTGACGAGCAGGGCGCGCACGATGCCGAGCGCGCCCTTGTCGTTTTCATACCACTCGGTGGGGAGGTGGGCGTTGCCCGCACGCCCGCCGGCGCCCAGCGCCACGGCCGGTACGCCAAGCGCGATCGGCACGTTGGCGTCGGTCGACGCACACGCCAGCTGGTGCGCGTGGCCCACGGCACGGGTAGCGGCGACGGCCGTCTGCACCAGGGGATGCGCGCGCGGAGTCAGTCCGGACGGGCGATCACCCACACGCCGAACGTCGATCGTCAGCGGTGCGGTCGCGGGGAGCCGCCGACGGTTCTCCTCGTCCAGCGACTCGGTCACAGCTTGGTGGACCGCTGCGTCGAGCCGCTCGAGTGCGCGCGGCTCTTCGCTGCGGAGGTCCACATCGAACCATGCCTCTTGTGGGATGGAGTTGAGGCTGGTGCCGCCCCCGAGGCGCACGACTGAACAACTAGTGCGTGGCGCGTGGTGCGTGGGGATGTCCGCGATGCTATCGATTGCTCTCCCAACCGCATTCGCTGGATTCGCGACCCCAAACGCTGCCCAGGAGTGGCCGCCCGGACCCTGATAGGTGATGCGGTACCGCCGGGCGCCGAGCGCGCGGTGCACGATGCGCTCGATACCGGCGCCATCCAGCGCGATGAATGCATGTGGGCGAATGGGATCCTTCAGCAGATGTCGCACACCACGCAAATCGCCGGATCCCTCCTCGCCGACGGTCGCGGCAAACAGGACCGGCCGCCGGGTCGCGACCCGCGCGCATACGAGTGCCTCGGCGATGGTGACGAGCGCTGCGAGGCCGCGGGCATTGTCGGCGATGCCGGGCCCTTCC
>Ga0137365_10004914_pt1 | contig 10734 bp, 8 predicted proteins | sample SagtaG_9_FD_104799 | JGI IMG/M metagenome (GOLD analysis project Ga0137365, IMG submission 104799) | Vadose zone soil microbial communities from Sagehorn Ranch, Mendocino, California, USA - Sage1_L_40_16 metaG | ecosystem: Environmental > Terrestrial > Soil > Vadose zone | place: USA: California... | reverse complement strand
GCGTCCGGTACGAGCGCGAGCTGGCGGCTCTGGAACGAGGCCTGGCTCGCGCCACCGCCCGTGACTACTTTGCGTCGACCGCGCGCGGACGGGCCGAGCGCGCGATCCGGTTGGCGCGCAAGCGCAAGGAGAGATGAAACATGCGATTCGTGACCCGGAAGAACGCCGCCGTCGATCGCATCGCTTGCCCGTGGCTGATCCGCCGATTCATCGACCCGGACGCCGAATTCATCTACGTGGACCCAGGAGATGTGTCACGCATCGCCCGCGAGCAGGATGCCGAGCCGTTCGACGTGGAGGGCGCCGAGCTGGGGCACGTCGACGGGCGATGCTCGTTCGAGTCGATCATCCTCAAATTCGGCCTGCAGGACCGCGCGCTCGACCGCTTGGCTCAGATCGTCCACGGGGCGGACGTCCTGGCTGACGCCGAGAAGACGCCTGAAGCTGCCGGCCTCAAGGCGATCGCGATGGGATTCCGCAAGCTTTACGGCGACCGCGACCTGGAGAAGCTGGCGGCTCAGACCCCGATGTACGACGCGCTCTACGCGTGGTGCCAGGACCAGCTCGAGTCCCATCACGCGTGAGTTTCTCCAGGCGGCGCCGCGTCGCGCTAGGCGTCACGGTCGTGCTCGCCGCGCTCCTGACACTTCTTCTTGTCTACGTGTTTCCGGTTTTGCCGTTCGTGCCGCGTTCGACCGCGGATCTGAAGTACAGCGTGATCGACGTGGCCGGTGATCCGCTCGTATGCACCGGTTGGGGAGTGCCAAACGGGGCTTTCACTCCTGAGCGGGACTACCCGCGGATCGTGGCCGATGCACCGACCTATGCGTCGATTCTCAGACATAAGCACATGCCACCGGTCGCGCTGACGGCAGATCAGATCGTCATCGTTTACCGCGAATGGCTGAAGCTCGAAGCGGTACGTCTTAGCTGGAACGGTTCCATGTACGACTTCGAGATGACCCCCGACGGCATCGGCGGCCATCCCGAGGCGCTCCGCAACAACTTGCAAGGAAACGTTGATCTCTTCGGTCATGTCACCCATGTCCGCGAGAGCGCCGATATGAGTGCGTGTCCCATCTGCCTGGCGGCGAATTCGCCAATCGCAACACCCACGGGACCAGTCCCGGTATCGAAGATCAAGGTTGGCATGCGCGTGTGGTCGGTGCCGGCGGATGGCGTGGGGGTGGAGGCGACTGTCCTGGAGACCAGAACGAGGCTCGATGCGCCGGGAAGCCGGCTTGTGCGCATGGTGCTCGCCGATGGCCGCGAAATCACGGCGTCGCCCTTACACAGGATCGGTGACGGACGACCCGTTGGATGGTTGAAGATCGGCGACGAGGTCAACGGAGTGAGGATCGCGACCCTGGAGCTTGTGGCGGATCCGTCTGGGCGTACCTACGACCTGCTGCCGTCGGGCACGACGGGAGAGTACTGGGTCGACGGAATCCTCGTCGAGAGCACCCTCTTCGCGAGGCGCCCCAGCCGTTAAGGAGTCCCTTCCACCTTTCGTTTCAGCCCGTTCAGCACGGCGGTGAACGTCTTCAGGATCTGACCGCTCATCATCGGTCCGACCAGAGGGGCGAGAAGCCCACGCGGCTCGAAGCCCTGCGTGATCCGGCTGCCGCTTGCATTCGGCGTGATCGTCGCGCGGATCGCCATCTTCGTTCCCGGCAGCGCGGTGCTCTCGAGCTCGAACGAACGACCCTCCTCGTAATGGGTCACGACGACGTCGTGCCTGCCGCCTGACTTCGTGTTGATCATCCCGGTCGCGCCGAGCTTAAGGAGGCCGTTGATTCTCGAGTCGTTCATGTCGGGATTCCATTCGGGCCAGTGGTTGACGTCGGACCAGACCCGCCAGACCGTGGCCGGCGCGGCCGTGGTTTCGAGTGAGGCTTCCCTGAACGCCATGGTCGATCCTCCGTCCAAGCGCCGATAAGTTTGGCCAAACCTTACTGTGGCAGGTTCGACGGGGCAAAAAACGAATTGGGGCGTTCTAGCTTCGTGCCCCTTCATGCGGCTTTTTTCTTCGGCGCTTTGAGCGCGGCCACCACGGTCGGCGCGTTCGTACCGGGAGTCGTTCGCGCTCGGATGTGGCTCGGCCTGCCGTTCGGCGCCGCGCTCGTTGCGCTGATGGCGTGGAACGCCGGGCTCATCAGCCAGACCCCCGATTTCGAGATCGCGTTGGGGGCCACCGCCGTCGCCGCGACGGCGCTGATGCGATTGGGCTTCCGTCGCTGGAGCTGGATGGGGGCGCAGCTGTTCGCCGCGGCCGTGCTGGCCTCGATCGCGTACCTGCTCTACGCGGCGTCGATCACGTATGCGGTCGGGCGAGACCCTGTCTACCTGGTCGCGTCGAGCTTCCTGCTGGTCCTCGAGCTCACGGCGCTTGCCCTCTCGCTTTCCTATCTCTTCGAAATCGTCGACACCCTGAGCCGCACGTCGGACCGCCCGCATCCCGTCGACCCCGGATACCTGCCGAAGGTGGCGATCCAGGTTCCCGCCTACAACGAGCCGCTGGAGGTCGTCGGCGAGACCCTCGAGGCGCTTGCGGAGCTCGAGTATCCCAACCTGATCGTGCAGGTCGTCGACAACAACACCCCCGATCCCGAGAACTGGAAGGCGCTCGAGGCGCGGTGCACGAAGCTGGGGTCCCGGTTCCAGTTCATGCACCTCGAGAACTGGCCCGGATTCAAGGCGGGGGCGCTGAACGAGGCAACCCGGCGCCTGCCCGCCGACGTGGAGATCATCGGCGTCGTGGACTCCGACTACGTGGTCAAGCCGGACTGGCTTCGCTCCACGACCGGCCACTTCGCCGACCCGAAGGTCGCCTTCGTCCAGACGCCGCAGAACTATCGCGACTGGGCCGACGACCAGTATCTGCGGGGTCTCTACTACAGCTACCAGTACTTCTTCGAGATCACGATGCCGTCCCGTGCGCATCGCAACGCAATCATCTTCGCCGGCACGATGGGCCTCATCCGGCGCAGCGCGCTGGAGGAGATCGGCGGATGGAATCCGAACGTGGTGACCGAGGACGCCGAAGCCAGCCTGCGCATGCTCGCTATGGGCCACGTCGGCGTCTACGTGCCGCGCGCGTACGGCCACGGATTGATGCCGCTGAGCTTCGACGGTCTCAAGAAGCAGCGCTTTCGCTGGGCGCTCGGCGGCGTGCAGATCCTGAGGCTGCACTGGCGCCGGCTGCTTCAACCGGGTCATGGCGAGCGGCTCACGTTCGCTCAGCGAGTTCACTACCTGCTTGGCAACGTGCAGTGGTTCGGCGACGTCCTGATGTTCTGCTTCACCCTCCTGCTGCTTCTCACCGCGCTTTCGACCGCGATGCACCACGAGCTGCCCATCCGACGGATGACCGGCCTCGCGCTGGCTCTTCCCATCGCGTTCCTCGCCACCGGACTGCTCCGCGCGGTGTGGGCGATGAAGCTCAAGACCCGCTGCACGTGGCGAGACGCGATCGCCGGGCTTCAGGTGTGGTTTGCCCTGAGCTGGGTCGTCGCGGTGGCGTGCCTGCGAGGCCTGGTGCGATTCCACACCACCTTCCTGCGCACGCCGAAGTTCAAGGACGGCGAAGCATCGGTGATCAAGGCCTTTCGAGCCGCGCAGATGGAGACGCTCCTGGCCGCGACCGGGCTCGCCGCGGCCATCGTGATGCTGGTGCGGGCGCCATCGCTGCCCACCATCGCGCTGGCGGTGCTTCTTCTCTTCCAGGCTGCCATCTACGCCAACGCGCCGTGGGCGGGGGCGTCGGCCGAGGGCATCCACCTGACGCCGCTGCGCCGTGCGTACCGCGGATCCGCCCAGAGCACCGGCGCGCGGCCGGGCTCTCGCGAGAACACCCTGGCCATCCCGGTGGCGGCCGGGCTGGTCGCGCTGGCGCTCATGCTCGTGCTGTCGCTCGCCACGCCGCCGCCTCCGCCCGAACCGACCACGCCCGCGCCCGCCGAGCAGGTGCAGCCGACGCCGTCGGCCTCACCGTCACCGTCTGCATCCCCATCGGGCTCGCCGTCGGCGAAATCGTCGCCATCACCGTCTCCGTCGCCCTCCCCGACGCGGTGAGGTGACGGAGGCACGTATCCTCAGCAAACACCAAGGAACCGTCGAGTCGACTCACAGCTTGCCGGGGCAATCTGGTGCACTAGACAGCGGTCCAGAGAGTCACCGGAGGTACCAATCGATGTCAGAGCGGAATCCACAAGAGCAGGGAAAGGAAAGCGTCCCTGACCAGACATTGCTTCCTCCGCCGGACAACGAGGGCGCGCCGCCGCCACCGGCCTGGGCTCCCCCGCCTGCCGCCTATGCTCCCGGTCCCGCTCCCGCCGACTCGCTCTGGTACCGGGTGGCGGCTTTCATCGTGCTCATCGCGGTGGTCGCGGCCGCGGCCGGCGCGGGGATCGGGTGGAGCCTCGCTCGCGCGGTCAACGGCCACCAGGTCGCGCAGTCGAGTGCTCAGCCCGAGACGCCGATCCAGCAGGTCACGCCGAACACGGGCGGATCCAACAGCAACAACAGCACGGCCGCGATCGCGGCCAGAGTGAGCCCGGCCATCGTCGACATCAACACGACCGTCGGTTCGAGCCAAGCCGCCGGAACCGGCATGATCATCAGCTCCACCGGCGAGATCCTGACCAACAACCACGTTGTCAGCGGCTCGAGCAGCATCACGGTCACCGTTCAAGGACGCTCGCGCACCTATCCCGCGCACGTCGTCGGCGTCAACATCTCGCAGGACGTCGCCGTCATCCAGATCGACGCCAACGTGTCAGGACTTCCGAGGGTCACATTCGCCAACTCGTCTTCGGTCAAGGTCGGAGACTCGGTCGTCGCGATCGGCAATGCGCTCGGCCGCGGTGGCGCGCCGCATGCAGAACCCGGACAGGTGACCGCGCTCGACCAGACCATCACCGCCAGTGAGGGCGGCAGTAACTCCGAGACCCTGAGTGGCATGATCGAGAGCGACGCCCTCATCTACGAGGGGGACTCGGGTGGTGCGCTCGTCAACACCGCCGGCCAGGTCGTCGGCATGATCACCGCCGGACAGGCGCAGGGCTTCCGGTCCTCGGCTTCCGACGTCGGCTACGCGATCGCCGCCAACACCGCTGTCAGCCAGGCCAACAGGATCCGGGCTGACGAGAAGGGATCCGACCTGACCTACGGTCAGTGGGGATTCCTTGGTGTGGTGATCCGCGACACCGGTTCCGGCGCGATGGTGACGAGCGTTCAGTCCAACTCGCCGGCAGCGCGCGCGGGCATCGCCCCTGGGTCGATCATCACCAAGGTCGGGGGCACCACCGTCACCTCGTCCGACTCGCTCGGCAACGCGATCAGGTCGCACCAGCCCGGCGAGCGGGTCTCCGTGACGTGGTCCGACTCGAACGGGAGTCACACCGCGACCGTGACGCTGGCGGGAGTCAACCCCTGACCCCGCTGCCATGAATCCGAACGGCGTGGTGCTCTGAGAGAGGTGAGCACCGCGCCGCAGGTTCGAGCAGGTCTTAACAGCGCAGGCCGTTTGGTTCGACCTGTATCCTTGACGGGTTGTGCGAATAGTCGTCAAGGATCCTGAGGAGTTCGAGCAGGCGCTGCGCGAGTTCCGCCGCAAGGTGCAGGAGCAGGGGCTCGTGCGCGAGATGAGAAGGCGTTCGCACTACGTGCCGCCGGCGGAGGCTCGGAAGATCAAGAGCCTGCGCGCCCGGCGGCGCCGAACCCGCTGACGTCCGTATACTTTCCGGGTTCGGTGACTATGGCGGAGGGGAGACACCCGTTCCCATTCCGAACACGGTAGTTAAGCCCTCCAGCGCCGATGGTACTGCCGGGGCAACCCGGCGGGAGAGTAGGTCGTTGCCGAGCGTTTTAAGTCCCGTTCCCGAGAGGGGCGGGACTTAAATATTTCCTAGCCCAGCGCCGGCTCCGGCTCGACGATGCTCTCGGCCCGCAGCCGGGGCAGCAGCACGTAGCAGCGGATCGCCAGCAGGACCAGCAGTCCGACCAGCGCCGCGAGCACGTCCAGCACGACCTGCCCCACCCGGGCGTGGAACATGAAGATGAGGGCCGCCTCCGCGACCACTCCCAGCACCAGGATCGGCACGAACGCGCGGTCGTGGACGGCCATGAAGAACTGGACGAGCAGGTTGTCGAGCGCGAGCGCGAGCCCGATCAAACCGACCGGAAACACGAGCGGGATCGCGTCGTGGAAGCTCGGTCCGAAGAGCACTCCAACCACGAGTCCCGGGACTGCCGCGAAAACGAGCAGGGCGCACGCTCCGAGTGCGGTGAGGATGCCCGCCGAAGAAAGCAGGATGCGGCCTGGGTTCTGCTCCTTCGCCACGGCCTCCACCACCCGAGGGAACAGCACCTGGCTCACGCTCAAGGTCAGGAAGTAGAGGATCGTCCCGATTTTGTTGAGGCCGCCGTAGATGCCCGCGTCGTGATCGCTCAGATAATGCTTGGCGAGGATGACGTCCTGGTTGTAGAGGACGAGGATCCCGATGATGCCGGCGGTCGCGGTCAGCGAGAAGCCGGCCATCACTCGCAGGTGCACTCGCCGGCTCGCGCCGCGAAAGTGATCGCGCAGCGAGAAGAGACCCAGCACGAAAACAAACGCAAGGCCGACGAAGACCGCCGCCATCGCGCCGGAGACGGCGTAGCCGGCTCGCAGCATCGCGAACACGACGACGGTGCGGACCACGAGCTCCAGCGACAGGTTCAACGAGAGCGCAGTGAAACGCTGCAGGCCCTGCAGGATTCCACGAGGGATCGCGACCTGCCAGATCAGCGCGATCGAAAAACCGAGGATGAGGATCGGAATCGTCGAGCCGACGTGCGCGTAAATGGCGATGGGGCGCGCAAAAAGCGCCGTGAGGAGGATGAAGAGCAAGCACGGGATGGCGATCAGACGGACGGTCCGCGCCAGCAGCGAGCGGACCCCTGGGTCTACGCGCGCGTTCAGCATCGCCGTGTAACGCGCGAGGACGACGATCAGGATGAGCGCCGGCCCGGTGCCCACCGCGTAGACCGCGATGAGGAACGCCACCTGGCCGTAGATCGCCGGCCCGAGGACTCGGCCGGCGATCGCGTGGTAGACAAAGCCTCCGATCCCGGCGACAAGGCCTCCGAAGAAAAGAACCAGGTTCTGGCGCACCAGCTGGTTGCGCAGTAGCTGGGCCAGGCGCTGGCCGACACCCAGTCGCTGCACTTCCCGGGCATTGTAGTGGGGCGCTCCACGGGATAATTCCAAAGCCATGCCGGAAGCCGCCAGGCCGATCGTCTCGGCGCTGATCGTCAGCCGCAACTCGAAAGACGAGCTTCTGCGGTGCCTGAAGTCGTTCTTCGCGAGCGCCGACATACCGGTCGAGGCGGTGGTCGTGGACAACGATTCGTCGGACGGATCTCCGGCCGCCGTGACCGACGAGTTCCCCCAGGCGACTGTCCTGGTCCAGGCGAAGAACCTCGGCTACGGACGCGCAGCGAACATCGGCCTGGAGCGCTGCCAGGGTCGCTTTGTCCTGCTGCTCAGCCCTGACGTGACGCTCGACCAGCAGTGCGTCGGAAGGCTGGCCGACTTCCTGCTCACCCGTCCAGACGCGGGCGCGGTTGGGCCGCGCCTGACGCTGCCGAACGGGCAGCTCGATCCCGACGCCAGGCGAGCCTTTCCGATTCCGAGCACGCTCTTCTATCAGACCGTCGGTCTGAGCAGGCTCTTTCCGAGGAGCCCTCGCTTCGGCCGGCACAACATGGGCCACGTAGCGGAAACCGACGTCCACGAGATGGATGCCGGAACTGCAGCGTGCTTGATGCTGCGGATGTCAGCGCTCGATCGGGTGGGCTTCTTCGACCCCCGTTATTTCATGTTCGGCGAAGACCTGGACCTGTGCTATCGCCTCAAGCTCGGCGGCTGGAAGATCTTTTACCTGCCGACAGCGAGCGCCACGCACCGGGTCAAGCCCGCCACGCCTGATCGCCGGCGCGAGGTTTCTTACGAACGGCACCGCGCGATGTGGATGTACCACTTCAAGCACCACTCCGAGGACGTGTCCGCGTTCGGCAACGGCCTGGTGTGGGCGCAGATCTGGGGTCGCTACGTCGCGGAGCGAGTGCGGGACATCATGCAGGGGAACAAGCGCGCCACCACTTAGATGTATCACCAGATCACCCGGAACAAGCGCAACAGCCTCATCGTGATCGTCGCGTTCCTCGCGGTGTGGATCATCGTCGGCCTGATCATCGGGTGGCTCTCCTCTGGGGAGGGTGGCGCCGTCGCCGGCGCGATCGTGCTTGGCCTCCTCGCGGTCGGCGCGGCGCTGTACGCCTACTACTTCGGCTCGGCCACGGTGCTCTCCGCAGTTGGCGCGCGGGAGGCCGATCCGAGCCAGTACCAGCAGCTCTACAACATCGTGCAGGCTCTGGCGATCGGTGACGGGCTGCCGCTGCCGAAGGTCTATGTCATCGACGACCCAAGCCCGAACGCGTTCGCAACTGGACGCGATCCGAACCATGCGGCCGTCACCGTGACCACAGGCCTGATTCAGATGATGAATCGCGAAGAGCTCGAGGCCGTGCTGGCGCACGAGGTGAGTCACATCAAGAACTTCGACGTCAGGCTGCTGCTGATCGTCGTGACCATGGTCGGTATGGCTGCGCTGATCTCGAGCGCGTTCTGGAACAGCGTCGGCCGCATGCGGCTGCGCGGCCAGGGGGCGTTGGTCGTTTTTGCGATTGGCATTCTCTTCACGCTGATCGCGTTCATCGTGGGACCCCTGATGCAGTTCGCGCTCTCCCGGCAGCGCGAGTCGCTTGCCGATGTGAGCGGTGTCGAGCTGACGCGCAACCCGGGCGCTTTGATCTCGGCCCTGCAGAAGATCTCGACCAACGACAAACCGCCCGAGCGGTTCAATCACGCGGTCGCGGCGATGATGATCGACAACCCCGACGAGCACCACGGCAGCTTCTTCAGCCGCCTCTTCGACACCCATCCGCCGATCTCGGAGCGAATCGCCGCTCTGCAGAGGATCGCCAGCGTCCAGCAGACCTAGGCTGATCCAGGCGGGGGCCGTGTCGCCTCTGCTCGCCAGGGCCCTTCACGTCCGGCGCACCGAGCTCCGGCGCACGCTGCGCGTGGCTTTCTTCGCGACGGTCGTCGGCTGGGCGATGTACACGGCGTTCAGCGGTGCGCAGTCGATCTTTCTGAACAAGGCCGGCCCGAACGCCTATCCCGTCTTTTTCGTCGTGCTCGCGCTGGCGGTGTGGCCCATGGACGCGCTGCAGGGCGCGCTTACGCGCAGGTTCGGACTCGGACGCGCATTTCGCATCAACCTCGGCGCCAACGCCGTGGCGGCCATCGGTGTCTTTGCCGCCTACCTGATCCACGAGGACGCGACGGTCGCCTTTGTCGCATACGTCATCTACTCGGTCGCCTTCGAGCTCGTGATGCTCCACTTCTGGAGCTTCGTCACCCAGCACTTCAACGTGCTCGAGGGCAAGCGGGTCTTTCCAGTCATCGCTGCCGGCTCGAGCGTCGGCTACATCCTCTCCGGCGCCACGACGACGCTGGTCGCGATCTTCGCCACCGAGCCGTTGATCCTGCTCTGGGCGATCGGTTCGATCGCGGCCGCCTACATGACGATCGGCCTGGAGCGCACCCTCTACCGGCCCGCGTTGATCGACGATGCCGACCAGCTCCTCGTCAGTCACGAGGTCGAGCGCGAGCGCCACGGCCTCGTCGCGATCCTGCAGCGCGCGCTCGAGCACATGACCGGCAGCCGCCTCGTCCTCGCCGTCGTCGTGCTGGCGCTGTTTCTGCAGGTCGCGAGCCGGATCGGCGATTACGTGGTGGCGGTCGTGTTCGTGCACGCCACCCACGACAACCTCCAGGACCTGACCATCCTCATCGGCAACGCCTGGCTCTTGAGCTACGTCGTGCAGCTCGCCGTGAGCCTTTTCATCGCGCCGTGGGTTCTCGACAGGCTGGGAGTCAAGAACGCGATCCTTGCTCTCCCGATCTTCACCCTGATCGGTTTCATGGCGGTCACCATCAACCCGGTCCTTCCGACGGCGCTGTTCCTGTTCATCGTTCGCAACGGGCTCCAGACCGGCCTCGACGACCCGGCGCAAAACGTGCTCAGCGGTGCGCTGCCGCCGCAGGTGGTGCCGAAGCTGCAATTCCTCCTCAACAACGCCGTTCTGCCTGGGGGCGCGCTGATCAGCGGTGTGGCGCTGCTGCTCCTGCGGCCCGCCATCGGGTCGAGCGTCCAGGTCCTGGCAATGCTCGGAATCCTGGTCGGAATCGCCTTTCTCGCAGCGGCCTCGTGGCTGCGCAGCCACTACCTCGAGGCGATCTACACACGCCTCCGCACGCATGCACTGAGCCTCGCCGATTACCAGCAGGCCATCGGCCGCGTGACGCCGAAGGACGTCGCCGAGCTGCAAAGCTTCATCCGCGGCGCCAACCACAAGACCAGGGAGTTCTCCGCTGCGGCGCTGGCCAGTCTTTCACCGGATGCGTTCGCGGCGATGCTGCCAGAGCTGCTCAGGTCGCCCGACGCCGCGGTTCGACGCCTCGCCCTCGAGATGGCGCCCGCCGACCGCCTGTCGGTGCAGGAGCTCGAAGTGGCGGGCGCCGACCAGGACGGCTGGGTGCGGGCGGCCGCCGCCGTGGCCGGCCTCACCCGGGGCGAGCGCTGGGATGGCGCCCGCGCGGTGATCCAGGAGCTGCACGACTCG
>Ga0137365_10004912_pt1 | contig 10734 bp, 10 predicted proteins | sample SagtaG_9_FD_104799 | JGI IMG/M metagenome (GOLD analysis project Ga0137365, IMG submission 104799) | Vadose zone soil microbial communities from Sagehorn Ranch, Mendocino, California, USA - Sage1_L_40_16 metaG | ecosystem: Environmental > Terrestrial > Soil > Vadose zone | place: USA... | reverse complement strand
GGCAGCGCGGGTGACAGGGCAGCGCGGCTGACAGGGCAGCGCGGAGGACAGGGCCTGCCATCCAGATGCGGGCGTCCACCGTGCTGCCGGCCCGCCGGTCGCCCCTCACGCTGCGCACCGCCGACGATCTGACCCTGATCGGTGAGCTCGCCTTGCCGGCTGCCAGTGATCCCGTCGCCACGCTCATCTGCCTGCATCCCCTGCCCACCCACGGCGGGATGATGGACAGCCATGTCATTCGCAAGGCGTCCTACCGGCTGCCGGCCCTCGCCGGGCTCGCGGTGCTTCGCTTCAACACGCGGGGCACCGCGTCCGACCACGGCAGGAGTGCGGGAGAGTTCGACGCCGGCGAGGCGGAGCGCCATGACCTGGCCGCGGCGGCCGCGTGCGCGGTCTCGGCCGGCCTTCCCGAGCGCTGGCTGCTCGGCTGGTCGTTCGGCACCGAGCTGGCGCTGAAGTGGGGAAACCTGCCCGAAGTAACGGGCGCGATGCTGCTCTCACCGCCGCTGCACCGTGCGGGCGATACGGACCTGGATGCATGGGCCGCGTCGGGGAAGCCGTTGATCGCGCTGATTCCCGAGCTTGACGACTACCTGCGCCCCGACGAGGCGCGGCGGCGCTTCGCCCGGGTTCCGCAGGCTGAAGTGGTCGCGGTAGCGGGTGCGCGGCATCTGTGGGTGGGTGAACCCTATGTGCGGATCGTGCTCAATGAGATCGTGAAGCGGGTGAACCCGGCCGCGTGGCCCGTGCCGACCGAATGGAAGGACGTCTCATGAACCTGTTCGACCTGACGGGGAAGGCAGCGCTGGTCACCGGCGCTTCGCGGGGTATCGGCCGTGCGATCGCCGCCGCCATGGCCGGCGCGGGCGCGGATCTCGCGCTCGTCGCGCGCAGCGGGGACGGCCTGGCGCAGACCGCGAGTCTGGCTGCCGAACACGGCAGGAAGGCGTTCGTCATCCCGGCCGACGTGACGCGGCAGGAGGAGGTGGCCGGCGCCGTCGCTGCGGCGATCGAGCAGCTGGGCCGGGTGGACATCCTGGTGAACAACGCCGGCGGGTCCAACTTCATGGTTCCCTTCACCGACCTCCGGCTGGCCGGCTGGGACAAGATCATGAAACTGAACCTGAACTCCGCCGTGTACGCATGCCACGCCGTCGGCCCGCACATGCTGACCAGGGAGAGCGGGTCGATCATCAATGTCGCGTCGGTGGCCGGCGTCGTCTCCGCGCCCTTCCTGACCCCCTACGGCTCAGCCAAGGCCGGACTGATCTCTCTCACCAAGTCGCTGGCGGTCGAGTGGGCCGAGCGCGGGGTGCGGGTGAACGCTCTTTGTCCCGGGTGGACAGCCACCGATCTCAACCGGGTCCTGTGGGAGGACGAGCAGGCCGGCCAGGCAACGGTCGCGGCCGTGCCGATGAAGCGCTGGGGGCAGGCCGAGGAGATGGCCGGGCCTGCGGTGTTCCTGGCCAGCGACGCCGCGTCCTACCTCACGGGCCAGGTACTCGTGGTGGACGGCGGGCAGACCGCCGCCTGACCCCGGTCATGTGATCGCGGTGGAGTCCCGGCCCACAGGGCCGGGACTCCACCGCGATCATTGGGCGGTCAGGGTTGGCTATTCCTGCCACCACTCTTTGTCGTCGGCCTGGTTGTTGGCCTTTGGGCTCTGCTTGGCCGCCTGCGCGGAGACCGGCTGCCTTTGCGGAGGTTGCTGGCCGGGCGGCGGGCCGCCGGGCTTGCCCGGCGGCGGGGCATCCCTGTGCTGGTGCGGAGCATGGGCTTGCGGAGGTCCTCCGGGCGGGGGCCCGGTAGGTGGCCCACCTTGCGGGCCGCCGATGGCCGGCTTGGCCTGGCCCGCCGGGCCTGGCTGCAGCGCACCCTCGAGACCGGGCATCTGCGCACCGAGCAGCTGGCGCAGCTGGGCCAGGTGACCCTGGATGCTGTCCTTCTGCCTGGTCAGGTCGTCCACGTGGCGCTGGGCCGCCGCGCGGTGCCGCTCTGCTTCCGACTTGACATCGGACAGATGCTGATCGGCCTGCGCCTTGGCCTGGCCGAGCACCTGGTCGGAGTTCTTCTTCGCGGTGGAGACAAGCTGCTTGGCATGCTGCTCGGCCTCGCGCCGCGTCTGCTCGGCCTGCGCGCTGGCTTTCGCCGCGCGCTGCTCGGCTGTCGCGGCGCGCTGCTCGGCCTCGGTAACCAGCTTCTGCGTGGCCGCCTGCGCCGCGGCGAGCCGCTCCGCTTCCTGCCGTTCCGCCTCTTCGCGGCGGGAAGCGAGCTGGATCTCGAACTCGGCCTCGGCCTGTGCCCGCTGCGCCTCGCTCTCCTCCAGGATCCGCTGGGCCTGGGCCCGCATCTCGTCGGCCTGGCGCTTGGCGGTCGTGAGGATCTCGTCGCGCTCGCGCTTGGTCGATGCCCGCAGCTGCGCGACCTCGCGCTCGGTGCTCGTGCGCAGCTTGGCGATGTCACGCTCGGCGGCGGCACGCTTCTCCGCGATCTCGTGATCGGCCGTGGCGCGCAGCTTGGCCACTTCGCGCTCGGTCGTGGAGGTCAGCTCCTCGGCCTCACGCCGCACGCTGGTGCGAATCGCTTCCGCCTCGCGCTCGGCCGCGCCACGCAGATCGTCGGTCTCCCGCTTTGCGTTCGCCCGCAGCTCGGTGGCCTCGTTCTCCGCTGCCGCGCGGAACTCGGCCGCGTCCACCTTAGCCGCGGCCTTGATTTCATTGGCCTCCGAACGGGCGGCCTGAACCAGCTCGGTGGCCTGTTCTTCGGCGAGCCGCAGCAGTTGCTCGATCCGCGCGCCGAGGCCGGAGTAGGTGGGCCGTTCCTGCTCCTGGATCTGACGATGGGCCTCGGAAAGCTCGCGCTGCATCGCCTGCACCTGCTCGCGATGCTGGCGAAGGTCGTTATCGAGCTGCTTGATGTGCCCGTCGACCTGGGCCCGGTCGTATCCGCGGAGCACGGTGTCGAACTCACGGGGGGGTGTTTCTTCGAAGAAGTTGCTCAGCTGGGCGTCGATGTCGGACTGCATGTGGCTCGATCCTGGTGAGACGGAATAACACGCTGATCTAGGCCGAGCACGGGGGGCCGCACCTTCTGGCGAGGGGCCGCACCGCCGAAACCGGCGATTCGTCATCCTCACCGGGACTGCGTGTAACGGAACCCTCGCCCGGCGTCTGAAAGCGTACTCTGCCCGCGCGGCGTTGGAGGTAGCTTTGCCGGTGCGTTCGAACTCGCTCGTCCTTTGGGCATCCATTATTCCGAATCGCCATGCTTGCTGGCGATCCGGGGCCCCGGCCGGTCAGGGCGCCTCGACCAGCTCGGTCAGCACGCCGCCGACATCCTTGGGATGCAGGAAGGCAATTGACGCGCCCATCGAGCCGTGCCTGGGGCGCTCGTCGATCAGTCGCACGCCGTCGGCCTGAACCGCGGCGAGCGCCGCCCTGAGGTCGGCCACGCCGTAGCCGATATGGTGCACCCCCTCGCCGCGGCGGGCGAGGAACTTGCCGACCGGCGTGCCGGCGTGCAAAGGCTCGAGAAGCTGCAGGTAGGACGACCCGGTCGGCCCGTCGGCCACGTGCAGCATCGCCTCACGTACCCCTTGGTCCTCGTTGACCTCGCGGCTGACGACGGTGAGGCCAAACACCGACTCGTAGAAGCCGATCTTCTCGTCCAGGTCGCGGCAGGCGATTCCCACGTGATCGATCCGCGTCAGCATGGCTGGCTCCTCACTGGGCTGGCACCGCCTCCCGGGCTCGCACCGCCCGTTCCTGGGTATCGTGACAAACGACCGCACACCGAGGACGCGGAGGGGGCTGCATGTCAGAGCCGGTCATGGTGAGCGGCGCCCGGACGCCCGTCGGCAGGCTTCTCGGTTCGCTCAAGGATTTCACCGCAACGGACCTGGGCGGGTTCGCCATCAAGGCGGCCCTTGAGCGCGCCGGGATCTCCGGCAGCCAGGTCGACTACGTGATCATGGGCCAGGTGCTGCAGGCCGGTGCGGGGCAGATTCCGTCCCGGCAGGCCGCGGTCAAGGCGGGCATTCCGATGACCGTCCCTTCCATCACCATTAACAAGGTGTGCCTTTCCGGCCTTGACGCCATTGCGCTGGCCGCCCAGCTGATCAGGGCGGGTGAGTTCGACGTGGTCGTCGCGGGCGGCATGGAGTCGATGACGAACGCGCCGCACCTGCTGCCCGGCGCGCGCTCGGGATACCGCTACGGCTCGGTCGAACTGGCCGACGCGATGGCGCTTGACGGGCTCACGGACGCGTTTGATCACCTGTCGATGGGCGAGTCCACGGAGCGGCACAATGCCCGGTTCGGCATCGGCCGGGCGGAGCAGGACGACTTCGCCGCCCGCTCCCACCAGCGGGCCGCCGCGGCGGCGAAGAACGGCTTGTTCGCCGACGAGATCGTGGCGGTGCAGATACCGCAGCGGCGCGGAGAGCCGGTGACGTTCGATCACGACGAGGGTATTCGCCCCGACACCAGCGCCGAGGCGCTGAGCAGGCTCCGCCCCGCCTTCGGGACGGACGGGACGATCACGGCAGGTTCGGCGTCGCAGATCTCGGACGGTGCGTGCGCGGTCGTGGTGATGTCCGCGCCACGGGCCGCGGACCTGCGTGCCGGGGTGCTCGCGGAGCTCGGCTCGCACGGCAACGTGGCCGGGCCAGACAATTCGCTGCACTCACAGCCTGCGCGGGCCATACGCCACGCGCTCGGCAAGGCCGGGCGCACGGTCGCCGACCTCGATCTCATCGAGATCAACGAGGCGTTCGCCGCGGTGGCGATCCAGTCCATGCGAGACCTCGGCGTCGGGCCGGAGCGGGTCAACGTCAACGGCGGCGCGATCGCGATGGGCCATCCGATCGGTGCGTCGGGCGCCCGGATCGCGCTGCACCTGGTCAGCGAGCTGCGGCGGCGCGGCGGCGGCCTGGGCGCGGCGGCGCTCTGCGGGGGCGGCGGCCAGGGCGATGCCCTGCTGCTGCGCGTGCCAGGGGCTTAGTGCGTGGCCAACATCGCAGCAAAACGGCTGCCGCGGCGGCGCGGTGCCCGGAGCGCAGACGTGGCGGGCTTGGTCGAGCGCGCGGTCAGCGGTGACGCGCGTGCCGTCGCCCGGCTGGTGTCCCTCGTGGAGGACGGCTCACCGCAGCTTCGCGCCATCATGCGGGCGACCGCGCCGCTCGCCGGACGGGCGCGCGTGCTCGGCCTGACCGGCGCGCCCGGGGTCGGCAAGTCCACCACGACAAGCGCCCTGGTGGGCGCCTACCGCAGGCAAGGCAGGCGGGTCGGCGTACTCGCGGTCGACCCGAGTTCGCCGTTCACCGGCGGTGCGCTGCTCGGTGACCGGGTCCGGATGCAGGACCACGCCACCGACCACGACGTTTTCATCAGGTCGATGGCCAGCCGTGGCCACCTCGGCGGGCTCGCGTCCGCCACTTCGCAGGCGCTGCGGGTGCTTGACGCCGCCGGCTACGAGGTGATCCTGGTGGAGACCGTCGGTGTCGGCCAGGCTGAGGTCGCGATCGCCTCACTTGCCGATTCGACACTGGTGCTCGTCGCGCCGGGGATGGGCGACGCGATCCAGGCGGCCAAGGCAGGCATCCTGGAGGTCGGCGATGTGTTCGCGGTGAACAAGGCCGACAGGGACAGCGCGCAGCAGACGGTCCGCGACCTGCGGAACATGATCGCCCTCGCCGACCGGGACACCCGCGACTGGAAACCCCCGATCGTCGCCACGGTCGCGACCACCGGTGAGGGGATCGATGAGCTCGCAGGCCAACTTGACGCGCACGCCGCCTGGCTGGAACGTTCGGGCGAGCTCGCGCGGCGCCGCCTGGCGCGGGCCGCCAGTGAAGTGACGGCCATCGCGCTCGGCGTGCTGCGCGCGCGGATGGGCGGCCTGCCAGGTGACGCGGGGCTCGACCGGCTGGCCCGGCGGGTGGCGGACGGTGAGCTTGATCCCTATTCGGCGGCCGATGACTTGGTCGCTTCGGTGAGCCCCCGTGCTTCGGGCTCCGGCGCCCCGGGTTCGCGTGCCTCAACCTCGGGCGCTTCAGCCTCGGGCACCCCGGCCCCCGGCGCCTGACGCGGCCGCGCGGCGAGCGCGTCAAGCTCGGTCGCCATGATGGACTCGCTGCGCAGCCGCTGCTCATAGGCCTTGCCGCCGCCGCGCACCCCGAACAGCCGCTTGGCGTACACGAGGTAGGCGACAAGCGCGATGTTCACCACGAAGGCCCCGGCACGCAGCCACGTCACCTTGTGCCAAAGCTCGTATATCTCGAACGGCAGCCCGGCGGACGTGGCTACCATGGCGAAGTACTCGCCCCAGCGCTTCGCCAGCCACAGCCCGACGGCCTCGATCACCTCGACGAGCGCGTAGGCGGCCAGGAGCACGGCGAGCCAGGTGAGCGTCGTGGAGCTGAGCGTGAACGCGTGCCTGATCCACGCGACGAGCTTGGACTGGTCGAGGTCGAAGCCGAGCTGGTTGAACAGTGTTTCGAGCCGGGGCAGCTCCTTGTTGAACGCCTGCTGTATCGGCACCTGCGAATGCCTGAAGCGCCACACGGCATAGGCGGCCACGGCGACGATCAGGGCCCGCACCATGCGCTCGACCGCGAAGAACCGCAGGATCAGCGTGCTCCGCAGTTCCTTGCCGCGCGGCACCCGCGGCGCCGCCGTCGCCGGCCCCGTCAGCAGCGGCGCGCCGGGTACGAACGTCCCGCACCGCAGGCAGCGCCAGGATTCGCCGGCCGCCGTCGCCGACCGCAGCCGGTCATGGAGATGTGGTTCGTCGGGGGCGTACGTGACGTGGCCCTTGCGCGCACATTTGAGCAGGCTCCAGTCCACGCTTCGAAGGGTACGGCACTGCCCGCAGGGACCTTGGGGCGCTACGGTGGGCGAGTGGTCAAGCCGCTGCAGTTGCCGTTCGACCCCATCGCCCGGGCCGCGGAAATCTGGGAGCAGCGGTTCGGCCCCTCGGCCACGATGGCCGCGGTCACTTCGATCATGCGGGCGCAGCAGATACTGCTGGCCGAACTCGACGCGATCCTCCGGCCGCACAGCTTGACGTTTGCCCGCTACGAGGCGCTGGTGCTGCTCAGCTTCAGCCGCCGTGGTGCGCTACCGCTCGGCGTGATCGGCGAGCGGCTCATGGTGCACCCCACCAGCGTCACCAATATCATCGGCCGGCTCGAACGGCAGGGCCTGGTGGCACGCCGCCCGAACCCGCGGGATGGCCGGGGCAGGCTCGCGGAGATCACTGACCAGGGCCGCGGCGTGGTGGAGCGCGCGACCGGGGATCTGACGGCGGCGGGGTTTGGCATGCCCGACTACGATCCCGAACGGCTGCGCGGGATCTTCACCCTGCTCCGTGGCCTGCGCGTCGCCGCGGGTGATTTTGTATCGGGTGATTTCGTATCGGGAGGTTCCGGGGGGTCGGCCCCCCGGGCTAGCACGGCTCCCGGTTCCGGGGGCGAGCTGCTGGGCGGGCGAACCGCCGGTTGACCCGCGACTCAGGACACTACGGCGAGCCGGCGACAGGGAACCAGGACCGGCCCCCGTCCGTGGTGAACACCATTCCGTCCCGCCAGCGGGCCGCCGGGATCGCAAATCCCTGCCGCACGTCGGTCATTCCGACGTAGCCGAACCCGCCCTGCGGACCGGTCAGGGCCGTCTGCCAGTTGCTTCCGCCGTCTCGTGAGATGTACAGGCCCGTGCTCGTGGCGATGAGGAACGCGCTGCCGCCCGGGTTGACCGCCGCCGACCAGGCCGTTCCCTCGATCGGCAGCACGGCGCGCCGCTGCCAGCTTTGCCCGCCGTCGCCCGAGGTGAGGATCTCCTTGGCCTGATTGGCGGCGGTCGGAGAGCCTGCGGAGCACACGGCGAACAGGCTGCCTGACGCCGCCGCCAGCAGTGCGTCACGGGTGGCTGGAGCGGCTGGGGCGGCCGGGGACGCCGAAGCCGCTGGGGATGATGGGGCTGGCGGCGATGATGGTGACGCCGGAGCAGCGGGTTCCGTCGGCGGGGCCTGGCCGCCCGGGCAGGGGGTGCTCACCCCTTGCCAGGCGCCATCGGTGGCGACCGGCCCGCTCGCCACCGTTACCGCTGCCCCGCCCGACGCGAGCAGGTAACCGGTGTCCTGGGTCAGCACGACGCTGGCCGCGCCGGGTCCAGTGGTCGCACCTGGTACCCGCCGCCAGTCAGCCGTGCCCGCGACGGTGGAGTACAGCTGGTAGGAGGAGCAGCCGGACGTCAGGCCGCCTGGCGCGGCCGAGGGCGGTGCGCCCGCGCAGGTCGCGAAGACGGCGAAGGCGCGGTTGCCCGCGGCTTCCAGGCTGATCACACGCTGGCCGGCCGTGCCGGCCCGATCCCAGTTGCTCCCGCCGTCCCGCGTCCACCACAGGTCAGGCCCGAACACCCAGCCGTCTTGCCGGTTGAGGAACCGGACCTGGCTCACCCCGCCGGCCGCGTTGGCGGTTCGGGTCGGCGGCGCCTGCGCCTGGTACCAGGTCGTGCCCGCGTTGTCGGTGCGGGCCAGCGCGAGACAGGTGCCGCCGCTGTCGGCGGCGCACGATGTGGCGAGGGTGCCGAGCGCCCACCCGGTCTTGAGCCCGATGAAGGTGGCGGAGATCGGCGCGAAGCCGTTCGGGAGAGGCTGACCGCTGCCCATGATCGTCGGCTCGGAGGTCAGCTTGTTGCCTGGCTGGTGGCTGACCGAGGGCTGCGCCACCGGACCTGCGCTTTCGGTGAGCGCGGAGCGGCCGGTTCGCAGGAACGTGCCCGCCAGCCGGGGCGCGGCCACCAAGCCGACGATCACGGTGGCCGCGGTCGCCGCCGCGGCGATCGCCTGGTGACGCCGGCGGCGTGCCGCGTGCCGTTTGATCCTGGTGTACGTGCCCGGTGGCGGCGCTAGCGGCTCGACCGGCTCGTCGAGCCAGCTGCCGACCTCATCGCGCGGTTCAGTCATTGCTGGCCCCCAGGGCGGACCGCAGGCGCGCCCGTGCCTGGAACAGGTCGGCCTTGATGGTTCCTTCCGGCCGCCCGAGCAGCGCCGCGACCTCACGGACCGCGAAGCCGGCGTAGTAATGCAGCAGAAAGGCGTTGCGCAGGCGCAGGGGCAGCGCCTGGATGAGCTGGCGGACGTCGACATCCTGGTCGGGGTAGTAGGCCTGGCGATCCGCCGCGGCCGTGGCCACGGCACGCAGCGCACGCCGCTCGCGCTCCATCTTGCGCCAGTGATCGCGGACCAGGTTGGTGGCGATCATGTAGAGGTAGCTCTGCGGATTGTCCAGCGTGGTCCAGCGCGCGAGCAGCCGGGTGAACGCCTCGGAGGCGATTTCATGCGCGGTCTCGTCATCGTCGACGAGCCGCCTGACCCAGCCCGCTAGCCGGGGGTACTGGCTGTTGAACAGCGCCTCGGAGTCGGCGCTGCCGGTACGCCGAAGCCGAACCACAGCACCTCCTTCGCCCGTGGCGCCGCCGCCCGCTGGTGCGCCGGCCGCGCCTGCACTACCGGCGTTCGGGGTGCCCCTGGGCCCGGGGATCGCGACCGCCAATGGCGTCACATTACGTGGCCCGCCGTTGGCCGTGCTTTCCCTGACCGTACCGTCGCACACCATGCCGCTACCGGCCATGGGCCCAGCGATTTGCCTCACCTGACTGCGCACAGGCCTACCACATCCTTGGCGGGTGTCGCGTGGACCTCCGGCCTGCTGCTCGGCGGGCAAGATCCACGGGACACCCCCTCGCGGGAACGGGCCACCGTGCGCGGCTCCAGCGCCGTGCCGGGGATTCGGGCGGCCCGGGCGCACCCCCGTGACGCCCGGGCACTCTCTAGACGACGCTGCCCGCCCGCTGGTTGTGGTTCGGCCGGTGATCGTGGACACGTGCCGCATTATTTTCGGCAAGATGTCCACGATCACGCTGAGGGGGACCGTCGCAGCGATGCGCCAGTGGGCGGCGGTGCGCCGGTGCTCGGAAAACCTCGCCGCGATGCGCCAGTGGGCGGCAGCCGTTATGGATCGTCGTAGACTCAAGGGGAAGTAGTAGGACGTCCTACTATCTTGTTCACGGGCCAACGGGCGTGAGTTTGGGGAGCCGCATGAGCGCGCACGAGGACGGCGCCGAGGCCGGCAGGCAACGCTGGCAGCGCCGGTACGACGCGGCACGTAAGCGTGACGCCGACTTCACGACGTTGTCGGGGCTGGCACTCGAGCCCGTTTACGGGCCGCCGCCCGGAAGCCATCAGCCCGGCTTCGAGCGAATCGGCTGGCCCGGCGAGTATCCGTTCACCCGCGGGCTGTATCCCACGGGTTACAGGGGCCGGGCCTGGACCATTCGTCAGTTCTCTGGCTTCGGCAACCCGCGGCAGACCAACGACCGTTACAAGATGCTGCTGCGCGCCGGCGGTGCCGGGCTGTCCGTCGCTTTCGACATGCCCACGCTGATGGGCCGGGATTCCGACGATCCGCGCGCCCTTGGCGAGGTCGGCCACTGTGGGGTGGCCGTCGACTCGGCGGCGGACATGGACCTGCTGTTCTCCGGCATCCCGCTCGGCGAGGTCACGACGTCGATGACGATCAGTGGTCCCGCGGTGCCGGTGTTCTGCATGTACCTGGTGGCCGCCGAGCGCCAGGGCGCCGACCTTGGCGCGCTCGACGGCACACTGCAGACCGACATCTTCAAGGAGTACATCGCCCAGAAGGAGTGGCTGTTCGCGCCCAACCCTCACCTGCGC
>Ga0137365_10004910_pt1 | contig 10737 bp, 9 predicted proteins | sample SagtaG_9_FD_104799 | JGI IMG/M metagenome (GOLD analysis project Ga0137365, IMG submission 104799) | Vadose zone soil microbial communities from Sagehorn Ranch, Mendocino, California, USA - Sage1_L_40_16 metaG | ecosystem: Environmental > Terrestrial > Soil > Vadose zone | place: USA: California... | reverse complement strand
TCGGCACTATAATATGCGCTCACGACGTTGCAGAACGAGGTCTTTCCGGCACCATTGGGGCCGACCAGCGAAATGAACTCGCCCTCCTCGATGGTAAGATTGACGTCGTCGACAGCATGCGTATCGCCGAAGTACTTCTTGAGATGGACCGTCTCGAGCAGGCTCATGAGGTCCCCCTGGTAAACCTGGCCGCAAGGCGCGCGGCCGTCCCCACGATGCCCGACGGCAGCGCTAACACCAGGACCACGAGCACCACGCCGAGCAGGAGCTGCCAATATTCCGTGCTCGCGACCGCATAGGTCTTGAGATAGTTGAACACCACAGCGCCGACGATCGGCCCGGTGAACGTACGGAACCCGCCGAGCACGCTCATGAACACGATCTCGCCCGAGAACGGCCAATAAAGGATGTCGGGCGTGGTCAGCCCATTGAGCGGAACCCAGAGGATGCCGGCAAGACCGGTGAACGCGCCCGATATCACGAAGGCGATCCAGCGGTAGCGCCGCACTGATATGCCGACGAAGCTCGCGCGCGTCTCGTTGTCGCGAATTGCCTGGAGCGCTTTGCCGAACGGCGAGTGCACAACGACCCACATGATGACCGTCGCCAACGCGAACAGGCCAAGTACATAATAATAGTAGGCGAAAACGAAGCGTTGGAACGAGCCGGGGCCGGCGAAGTTGACGAGACCGCCGAGCAGCGTGAGCTTGGCAGAGGCGACGCGGATGCCGTCGGTGCCGCCGGTCACCCAGAAAAACTTGAAGGCAAGGCTCCACAACACCTGCGACAATGCCAGTGTCAGGATGCTGAAGAAGATGCGCGTGTGCCGTACGCACACGAACCCGAACAGCGCGGAGATGAGCAGCGTGCCCAGGAGCCCGCCGACGATGCAGAGCTCCATGGATTGCGCGCCGAGGTCGCGTACGATGAACGCAACCGTATAGGCGCCGGCGCCGAAATAGGCAGAATGGCCGAACGACAAGAGTCCGGTATAGCCGAGCAGCAGATTGAAGCCGAGCGCCGCGATGGCCATGATCAGACCATAGGTGAGCAGCACCGTCTGGTAGGGATCGACCAAACTCGGCAGCATCGCGAGCACAAGGAGTATTGCGAGCGCGACCACAGCCGGCCGCCAAGCAGACGGGCCAGTGCTCGTGATCGCGGCTTTTTTTGCGACGGCGAGGCTCATCGTCATGCCCTCCCAAACAGTCCGGTCGGGCGAATGAGCAGGACCGCGGTCGCGATCAGGTAGAGCACGGCAAGCTCGATCTCAGGGAAGAACTGGATGCCGGCGGTGCGGACGAGGCCGACGATCAGCGCACCGGCCAGTGCGCCTTCGAGGCTCCCGAGCCCGCCGATCACCACGACAACGAACGCCAAGATGAGGGCCTCAATGCCCATGCCGAGCACGGCGGCCTGCGCCGGCACCACGACCGCGCCGCCCAACCCTGCCATGAAGCAGCCGATGGCGAAGGCTTGCACGTAGACACGGCTGACATTGATCCCGAGCGCTGCGGCCATGCGCCGATCCTGCGAAGTGGCGCGCAGGATGACGCCGAACTTGGTACGGTAGATGAACCACCACAGGCCGAGAGCGGCGATCAGCCCAATGGCGATGACGAACAGGTTGTAGGTCGGATAGAGCAGCCGGCCGATCGGGATGCTGCCCATGTGATCCATGATCGATCCGGCGGTGAGCGGCGTGCCGCCGAACAGGAACTTCATGGCGTCTTCGAGGATCATGAGCAGGCCGAACGTGACCAGCAGATGGTACTCCTCCGGCCGTCGGTAGAGCGGACGCAGCAGCGTGGGCTCGATCACCGCGCCCACGACCGCGATCGCGACGGCGCCGACGGGCAGCAGGAGCAGGAGGCCGGCAAGGCCGAGCGTACCGCTCGCCGCATGGCCGACCGCCCCGCCGACGACCCAGGCCGAGACGTAGGCACCGAGCGCATAGAGCGTCCCATGGGCGAGATTGACGATGCGCATGACACCATAGATGAGGCTCAGGCCCGCGGCGATCAGAAACAAAACCGCTGCGTAGAAAAACGAATTGAGCAATTGGATGATGAAGATCGTCATCGTTCTTCCTCACGCGATCTGTGGCGTCTCAGATCTTCTGACGCGAACTGCGGCGCCTCGGATTTCCCTCCACTGTCTCAGTTGCTCCGAAAGTCCATGCGGCCGATGGTCGGATTGATCGTGTTGCCGTCGAGAAAGATAGCCGTGAAGACTGTGTAATTGCCTGCCGGGAGATTCGGCGGCAGCGACACGGCAAAGCGTTCGTCGCCTTCCCGGCTCGCGCCCCCGGCTGCGACCACCTTGCCAGTCTCGCCGAGGAGGACATACCGTGCCACCGGCCGGATCGGCAGCATCTCGCGCAGCGTGTCGCGCTTGAGCGACACCCGAACGATACGGCGATCGCGCTGCTGCTTGAGCGCGATCTCGGCGTCGGCCGTCACCAGAATGCGATTGCCGATGTGCTCGACCCGCGTCACGAACGCCTTGGCTGGATAGGCATAGAAGTCGAACGTGCCAAGGCCAACCGGATAGGTGAACTCGCGAATGACGTCGAATGTGTAGACGTCGGGCGAGAAGCTCCTGAGCCGGTAGGGACCATTGGTCACGAGCAAGTGGTTGTTGGCTTCGACGAATTGATCGAGCGCCTGCCAGCGTGCGGTCGCGGCTTGCGCGCTCACCAGGCTTTCGAGCGCCGCCGGTCGGTAGCCGGCCGTGGCGAATTCCTTGATCAACGCGCGCAGCTTGTCGCGCTGTGCAGGATCGCGCGCGAGGTCGAGCCACGGCAAATTGCGCCGCTTGGCCTCGCTTTGCGAGAAAGCCGCGATTTCGCGCTCGACGGCGGCTTCCATCAGCGCCAGCACGTGCCACGGCACCGAGCTCCACGGCGGCGCCACCAGCGCATCCTCATGCTCGTCGGTCGGGATGGCGTCGACATAAACCTCCACGATTGGCGAGCGATAGGTGAAGACGAGATCGGCGATCGGGAGCTTCGATTCCTCCACGCGAATGACGCGGACACCCTTGAGGCGGTCCCGCACCAGGCTGGTCGCGGCGGAAACCTCGGCATCGAAGGTCGCGGCGGTGGGCGAGCTACCCCATCGGTACGCAAAGGCGTAAGGGTAGATCAGGTCGGCGGTCTCCATTTCGCTGCCGTCCTGGAATGACGATGCCAGGACGCGGTAGACGACTTTGGTCATCGCGCTCCCGCCAACGCCGATCGGAACGAGCCGGCCGGTGCCGGGCTCTGGCACCAGGGCATCGGCCGGGATACGGATGGATTGCCGTGTCGATTGCTCCGCAGGCCGAACCTGCGCGCGATTGGGAGCCCACAGACTGTTGTATGGAACGGCCAGAAACGCATCGTCGCCGACGATCGCCCACACCAGCCGGCCGGGCGCGTCCGTGAACCCGGCAACCGGGTTCCAGGCTGCGGTTGCGCGGATGTCGATGCCCAGTCGGAGCCAGCCATTCCATGGCAGGTCCTTGAGCTTGAGCGTCCGCAGGACGACGGCTGAGTTGAATCCGAACTGCGAGTCGACCGCTATATTCTCGATCCCGTTGGAGAAGTCGTCGCTGTAGAACTCGCGCCGGAGCCGATAGCCAATCACCGCGCGGTCGCAACCGCGGGTCAGCTCCGTTATCAGGTCGCGTGCGATGTTGAGGTGATCAGCGGGGTCTGTGTAATCCGCCTCGACTAGCCGCCCATAGAGCTCGTCGGCGTGTTTACGATCAACCTCGCCGCTGACGGCGGGATACAGCAGGTGATAAGCCTGGAACCAGCCCTCCTTGATCCAGGGCGGTGCTGGCCAGGCATGAAAGCCGACATTGGCGGCGCGCAGCACCTCGTTGACCGCAACCTCGTCGAAGCGGACGTCCCAGTCTGTCGGATGCAGTGCAAGTCGGTGAAGCACCATGTCCTCGCTGCCGGTGTTTTGCGCGCGCACGGCCAGCGAGGCACCCCTGTCTGCAGCAGTCCCCACGGTGGGCTTCGTGTCTGCGCCACGATCAACGTGACCGATGTAGTCCGCATGGTACGGCGTGATCGGGTAGCGGTACGGAACCACGTCCGGATGCGACAGCAGCGAGTTCGCAGCATTTTCGATTGCGCGACAGCGCGCTTCACGTCCCTGCACGCGCTGCGGATTGACGCTGACGGTGATGAATGAGCGCAGTGAAACGACTGACTTGAGGTACGACGGCGTTTCTCCTGAAAACTGCGGGGTGGCGCCGAGATAGGCGTGGAGCGGGTCCTTGGCGTTGCTGAATTCTCGGGCCGCCGCTCCGGGATCGAGCGGCTCGATGCGGATTTCCTGCGGGTAGAACGAGGGATAGTACGGCACCTCATGCCCGGCCTGCGCCGCCGGCGCAGTGGCGCACAGCAGCATCGCTGCGAGCGTGCCGCTTTGCATGAGGGGTCTTCGCACGGACATCACGACCCTCGAGGCAACGCCGGCCCTGAAACAAACCGACCACGCCCTCGCGGAACGAAGGCATGGTTGGTGGATGGGCAAGCTTCAGGCCACCTGTGGCCAAGTCTCCTTGATCCAATTGTAGGTCGACGTCGGATCGTTGTGCGAGGTGCCCGGCTTCGGCCAGTTCGGCGGCGCCGTGATGTTGCGGATCGGGATTGTGATCATCCTGCCCGGATCAAGTATCTGGAACGGGTACTCGGCCACGTTCTTGCTGAACCCGGTCACCGCGTCCTTGTAGCCCTGGTGATTGTCGGGCCGGATGTAGAGATAGCCCGCTGCGGTCTCGAAATACATGCCTTCGAGCTGGCTGATGATCGCCTCTTCGTCCGGCCAGCCGCCGACGAGCCTGTTCGCTTTCTCGACCGCCGTACGGTACATATGAAGCGTGTGGTACGCGCCATCCGACTGGAAGTTCGGATACTCGTTCCAGCGCTTGAAATACTTCTCCACGAAGGTCTTGTTGGCCGGCCAGCGATTTCCCGGCGGGAAGGTGAAGTAGTAGTTGGAGTGGACGCCAGCGATGACACCTTCCGGGTGATCCTTGCCGATGGCGTGCGGCGCGACGCCGAAGGCGATCGTGCTGGCGAACTTGGCATTGTTGAACATGCCGTAGCGCAGCGCCTGCTTGTAGAGCGCCACATAGTCACCGCCCCACACCGACGACATGATCAGGTCCGGATTCGAGGACATCGTTTTTGTGATGTGCGCCGTGAAGTCGGTCGTGCCGAGCTTCGGCCACGCTTCCGATACGACCTCGGCGCCGGGCACCAGCTTCTTGTAGGCGATCATGAAGTGGTCGAAGGCGTTGCGGCCGTAAGAGTAGTCGGGATGGATGTGGGCGATCTTCTTTGCGGTCGGCCAAGTCTGCGCGGCCGCGACCGCGCAGGTCACGCCGTCGGCCGACTGGATGTTGGTGATGCGGAACGCGAACTTGGGGTTCGGCACCGCCTTGTCCCACAAGAAGTCGGTGCAGCCGTCAACGAAGATGGTGAGCAGACCGAGCTCCTCGGCGACCGGTCCGAGCGCGGGGGTATTGCCGCTCGATATGACGCCGGTGAACATGTCGATCTTCTCGGAGAGCTTCATGCGGCGAAGCTCTTTCACGTTGGCGTCGGTGCCGGCGTTCTCGTCCGCCGTGATGGTCTCGATCTTACGTTTGCCGAGAATACCGCCCTGCGCGTTGATCTCCTCGGCGGCCAGCATGTGGCCCTTGAGCGAGGGCTCTCCGAGCACTGCCGCGGGGCCGGTAAGGAAGGTCATGTGGCCGAACTTGAGCGGGGTGGCGGGAATATTCCCCTTCGGAGGCCTGTCGACCTGCGCCACGGCCGGAACAATCGCCGGCACCGTTGCTGCCGCGGCCCCTACCGTAATACCTAGACTATTCAGGAAATTTCTGCGATTCAGCTGCTGCTGCGTCATGGACCGTCCTCCGTTTCGAGGGTCGGGTGCGACGCTCCCGCCACGCGCGGAGCACACACCTCCGGCCTTTTCGTGGCTTATTACAACATCTTAGTCTCGCGGCGCCTCCGAGTAAATCAACTTCCGCCGATTTCGAACGCAATCGGCTGTCTCTCCGGGGGCCGTGGCGGGTTTGTAAGCAAAGGTCATGCGGACAACGAATTGCGCCGACGATCGGCGGTTGCCGCTTGTTTCGTCCTTCGCGGAAAATTAGTCGCACGGCATTTTGCGACGTTTTGCAACCCTATCTGCCACAAGTCAACGGCACCGCAACGGGAGACCGAACCGTCGATGTCGGAGCTTAATGCTCGGCTACACCTTGAAGCGTGGATCGAGGTGGTCACGCAAGCTGTCGCCGAACAAATTGAAGGCGAATACTGCAATACTGATGGCAACGCCCGGGAACAAAATCATCCACGGCGCCTGACGGTAAAAGTCAGCGGCGTTGCCCGACAGCATCAGGCCCCAGGCCGCGGTCGGCTCCTGTACGCCGAGCCCCAGAAACGACAGCGATGTCTCCGCCAAGATCGCCTGCGCGACGAACGCGGTCAGCATGATGAGGTACGACGCGACCACGTTCGGCGCCATGTACCGAAAGATGATTCGGGTGTGCGAATAACCCGCGGCGCGCGCCGGCTGCATCCGGTGAGCCACCGATCTCGCAGAAGTCCGGGGTCACTAACGTCCACGCGGAGCTTGGCACATCGTTTGCCAACTCGGCCGTGGCGCATCCCAAATTCTGCGCTGCTCTGGTCGGCACGCTGATCAAGGTTATGGGGGCCGATCATGTCCTATGGGCACCGACTCGGTTTGGTACGGGTCACCCCAGTGGCAGATCGAGGCGTTGCGGCGGCTCGAAATCCCTGAGGATATGCAGAAGAAATATGGTTTTGCTCCGCTCGGTGGCGCCGACAGCGCGATCAAGCAGTTGATCTTCGGCGGCAACGCGGCCCGCATGTACCGGATCAATCCCAAGGCCGCCGACAATGTCAGGATGCCAACCTTTTCCGAGGCCAGCTGGCCGCCCTGAAGAGCGAGTATGAGCTTGCCGCCAAGGAGCCCTCGAATCTGCGTTACGGCTACGTCCGGGTGGCCTGATTGCGGTTTGGGCTTTGCTCAATGGCTTTGGCGGGGATTCCTCGCCGAAGCCGCGCCGTTGGCGCGGACGGCGCTCGCGTCCTCCAACGCTGTCGCCGGTGCGAGACAAACCACAGTCTGGTCTTGCGCCGCGCCTCGCGCGGCGAGCCCACTCAACGCGCGCCGATCGCTTGGCGCCATTGCCTAAATGAGCCGGCGTTTGCGCCGCTTGTAGTGCTTTATATCGCGGAATGATTTTCGCTTCTCCCCGGCGACGCCAAGATAGAATTCCTTGACGTCCTCATTCGCAGCGAGCGCCCGCGCCCTCGCCGTCCATCACCACGCGGCCAATTTCGAGGATGTATCCGTAGCTGGCGTATTTGAGCGCCATATTGGTGTTCTGCTCGGCGAGAAGAAACGAGACACCGCCCTTCTCGGCTTCAGTCCGGGGCAGAGAACGTCCGTGGCGCGACCCAACGGAACATTCTTCGGAAGCTGTGATTACGGGCCGGTCACCCTTAGATGGAGGGGCACGCGTCCCTTATCCGAGTCAATAATATAGAGCTGCAGCTTGGGCAAAATCTTCTCCATGGCTTCCAGATACAGTCGTGTCCTGGTGACGTCCGGTGCCTTTTCATACTCCTTCTGCAACGCCAAAAAACGGCTTGTCTCGCCGACGGCGTCGGCGACGCGCTGTTGCTTGTAGGCCTCCGCCTCGCTCAACCGTGTGCGAGCCTCGCCCCGTGCTTTGGGAATAAGGTTGCTCGCGTAAGCGCGGGCTTCGTTGATCACTTTCTCACGGTCGGCCACGGCGTTCGCGACGTCCTGGAACGCCTGGACAACCGATCTGTCGAGAGTCATTGTCATAATGCTCGCAGACACGATGCGAATGCCGCTGCGCCGACGGTCCAAGAGTTCCTGCGTCTCGGCTTTGACGCGTTCCTGCACGGCGACCCGCCCCCTGGTCAGTACCTCGTCGATGGGCATGCCGATGACCGTCTCGGTCAGCACCCCCTCGGCGACGGCCTCGACGTAGGCCGGTGCTTCCTCGATCTGAAAAAGGAATTCCGCCGGATCGCGGATGACGTATTGCAGAACGAGGGCAGCATTGACGATATTGGTGTCCCCAGTCACCAACTCCATGCCGGACGGCGCGGCCGATTCACCGGCGGGTATCGCAAATCCCACGCCAACTTTCTTCACGCTGGTCGTCTTGACGACGTCCAGGCGATCAACGGGCCAGGGGAAGCGGTAGTGCATGCCCGGGCCGACCTCGGCCTCGACGGCACCGAACCGACGCACCACCGCGCGCTCGTCCGCCCCGACGACATAGAAGCCCGAGGCCAGATGGGCTCCCAAAAAAAGGCCGAGGATGGCGAGGATCCAATAGCGATGGCGACGCCAAGCGAGGCGAGATAGTCCGGGACGCGACCGCGGTTCGACTCGGCGCGTCAGATCTTCTGCGGCGTGGTCTGCTTCTCGCCGCGTGTTGCCAACCAGGGCCTGATCGGATGCGAGCGTCATCGGACCTCCTCCTCGCGTTTTTTGTTCTGCAGAAGATCGGCGCCGGTTGAAAATTCTCCGGACGCCGGAGGGGACGGTCCGACCTGGCCCGGTTGCTTGTCGAAGTGCAGCATCCGCAGAGCGTCGGTGTCTGCGGGAAGGAAGATAGTCGTCTTGTCATCCAGCAACTTGTCGTAGGCCCGCAAGGTCCGGAGGAATTGGTAGAATCTCGGATCCTGCCCGAAGGCTGCAGCGTAGGTCCGCGAAGCCTCGGCATCGGCCTCGGCCTTGATGCGCTCGGCCTGTCCGGCAGCGTCGGAGTCGATGCGGCTCTTCTCGTGGTCGGCCTCGGCGATGATCCTCTTCGCCTCCACCTCACCCGCCGAGCGGTTCTCCTTGGCGATCTTGGCCCGCTCGGCCTTCATGCGTTCGAAGACGTGCTCCCGGTTCAGCTCCGGAGGGTAGAGGCGGCGGACATCGACGCTGACCACGTCGATGCCGTAAGCCGTTCGGGCGAAATCGGCGGCGCGGCGAACAACTTCCGACGCCACGGCCTGGTAGTTGCGTTTTGCCGGGTCGGTGGAGATGAGGACGGACGCCGGATACCGGCCCATGACGGCGCCGATCTCCGCCAGGACGACATCGGAGAGACGCTGCTCGGCCGCAGCCGGGGTCGCGAGCGCGGCGAGAAAGCGTTCTGGGTCGGCGATCCGCCATGTCACGAGGCTGTCGACGCCGAGGTTCTTCTTGTCAATCGTCAGAAATTCGGAAGGCGCCGGGCGAAAGAACAGGATGCGTTTGTCCAGCCGCACAACACGGTCAAATGGCGCAACGACGTGGAGGCCGGGCTCGGCAAGGACACGGACTACACGCCCGAAGCGGGTGACAAGTCCATATTCGGTGACGTCCAGGGCGAAGAACGAGGAAACAAGAGCGCAGGCCGTGAGCGCCGCCGTCAATGCCGGCAGGGTGCGCCGAAGCACGACGTTCGAGCGTTTATTCGCCGCGGTGTATTGTTCCGCCATTCTCACCTGCCGACGCCTTCAGATCCTATCCGTTTGACCAATGGCCTTCGTCATCTCGCTCCCACCTGATCCGGCGGCTTTCTAAAGTCTCTTGATCCTCGCGAAGCCGGCCTCGCTACTTGCTTTGGCCCGAACCGATGGGCTGCAGGAGCCAAATGTCGAAGTCTTTCACGTCGCCGGCACCGGGCCGCACAAACTTCCGCATACCCGGCAGAACGTCTTCGAGCGTTTCAAGCTGCAATCGGAATTTTGTGAGCGTAGGGGCGCGCTCGTAAGCTTCGAGCCGAAGCGCGAAGGCGTCCGCGCCGGCCTGCGCGCCAGCGATCCGCTGCTCCTTGAAGGCAAGCGCCCCCTCAGTCATCGCCGCGGCTTCGCCCTTTGCCTGGTTGATCTTCTCCACTGCGAAGACGTTCGCCAGGTTGATCGTGCGCAGCTTGTCCTCCAGGGCGCTGGCGACGTCTCGGAAGGCGTTATGGACCTCGTCCGGCGGGTGGTCATAGAGCAGGCTGACGGCAAGGACCTCGATTCCGACCTGGTAGCGGTCCAGCATCGACTGGGCGGCCTCACGCGTCTCGCGTTCGACCTGCTCGCGCGCGGTGGTGTAGACCGCATCGATGGCGCGGGTCGCGACCGCACCCCGCAGCGCTGCCAGGATCGTGCTGCGCACGAGTGCCTCCGGTTCGGCGAGATGGTAGGCGAAGGCCAACGCATCCTTGACCCGGTACTGGGCCGTGGATCTCAGGTCTATGAGGTTGCCGTCGCCGGTGAGCAGGAAGGAGTCGCCGGATATCGTCTCCTTCTGGAACCAGACCCCGCTGCCTGCTTGCTGCGGCAAGGGAATCGATGCAAAGGCCGGCCGGCTGCGAAGCTGCGCGCGCGTCGCCTCCTCCCGGGACAGCTCCGGTGGATGTCCGAACTCGAGCCGCTGCGCCAGATTCTGCGCGATCAGACGGTGGTTCTCGAACGGCCAGGGCCATCTGAAGTGCAGCCCAGGCTCGAGATCCGATGCCAGGATCCGGCCGAACCGCAGTCTCATGCCGACCTCGCCTGGCCCGACTGTGAAGAGGCCGCTCCCGAGCCAGAGAACCGCCGCGCCGGCGGCGGCTGCGAACCCCAGACCGCGCGGGGTAACGGCGATTCCGGTCAGCTGCGCGGCTCGGTCGCGGAGCCAGACCCATTCG
>Ga0137365_10004908_pt1 | contig 10740 bp, 9 predicted proteins | sample SagtaG_9_FD_104799 | JGI IMG/M metagenome (GOLD analysis project Ga0137365, IMG submission 104799) | Vadose zone soil microbial communities from Sagehorn Ranch, Mendocino, California, USA - Sage1_L_40_16 metaG | ecosystem: Environmental > Terrestrial > Soil > Vadose zone | place: USA: California... | reverse complement strand
GCGCTTCAATCACGTCGAACCCGTCCAGACCTGGCATCTGCACGTCCAGAAACATGACGTCAGGCGACAGGCGCTTCGCCGCGGCGACGGCGGAGGCACCGTCCTCACACTCGGCCGCGATCTCGATCTCCGCTTCGTCTTTCAGCAGCGCCTTCAGGCGCCTTCTGGCAAGCGGCTCGTCGTCAACGATGATCACGCGAAGCGGCGTCATCGAGTGCACTCCATCCTGACACGCGCGACGGCGCCGCCGCCGCGCCGCGGCGCGAGCTCGATGCTGGCCGACGGCCCGAACGCGGCGGCGAGCCGCATCCGCGTGTTCTCGAGCCCATGCCCGGGCGCGATGGAATCGGGCGGACCGGGGCCATCATCTTCGACGTCGATGACCAGCAGGTGTCCTTCACGCTGCGCGCGCACTTCGATCAACGCCGGACCAGACCGCGCCGACACGCCATGGCGGATCGCATTCTCGACCAGGGGTTGCAGAAGCAGAGTGGGGACCGGCAGGTCCAGCGTCTCGGGCTCGGCGGAAATGCGTGTGGTGAGACGGTCGCCCATCCGCGCCCGCTGAATATCGAGGTACATGTCGACCAGCTCGAGCTCGCGACCGAGCGTTACCTCCGGCACGTCAGCGGTTGCGAGCGTCACGCGCAGAAGATCGCCGAGCCGCGCGATCATGACGTCAGCGGCCTCCATGTCTTCGCGCATGAGGGCGGCGATGGCGTTGAGCGTGTTGAAGAGGAAGTGCGGGTGGATCTGCATCTGAAGCGACTGCAGCTGCGCGCGGGCGAGCGCCGTCTGAAGACGGGCCGCCTGAAGCTCACGCTCCCGATACTTGCGATAGTGCTCGAACGCGTACGTAATCCCGGTGAGGGCCCAATACGTCAGAAAGCTGACGTGAATCTTCATGAAGGTCGTGGGGCCGCGCGCGATGCCAGTTATTGCCGCTGCGCTCAACCTGTCGGCGAACTGCTTCCCTGCGGTGCACACGAGGCTGATCGGGAGATGCACCGTCAGCGATCCGGCCCAGTGCTCGCGATCGATGCGGAATCGGCGCGCCAGCCAGACGACGCCGGGTGTGAGAATCGCCCACAGGTACCAATCAGCGAGCGCGACGGCTGCCGCTCGCCACCACCGGATCGCGTGGCCGGCATACGCGTAGTCGATCCACACCTGGCTGGTGAAGAGCAGGCCAAGCAGGGTGTATGCGATCAGAATCAGGAGCCACGGCAAGGGCGCGACCGTTATACCACCGCGCGCTGTCCGGCCGCCGCTGAAGCAATCCGTGCTGCCGATTTCCGGCGCAGCCATCCGATCAGTGCGATCAACAGCAGAAACACGAGTGGTACGGGAAGCCGGTGCAGCTCGCCATGCAGGAGGTGAGTGACCGCGGCGCCGGCCATCGTCGCCATGAGAACCAATGCCGCGTAGGTGGTGAGCCGCGGCACCAGCAGAGCGACGCCTCCAAGCGCCTCGATCACGCCGACGACCATATGGAAGCCGTCGGGGTATCCCCACCGGGCGAAGTTTCGGGCCCAGCTCGGATCCCGAAACTTCATCACACCAAGCATCACGAACAGGCCACCGATGACGATCTGAAGCGTCCACACGGCGAGAATCCTGACAATACGCATGTTCCCCCCTCTCGGGGCGTGAGCGTGCGCCAGTCAGTTGTGGAAAGACACCGATTTGGCGTGAGGACGCCTGGCGGTGGCGCGAAGCGGCGCCAATCGCTCCTGGAATGGCGCAGGCTTAACGCAGTCCGAGCAGCGAGAACCTGCGAGGTGTGGGAGTGCCTTCCTTCTCGTTCTTGGTATTTCCAGCAGCGGCCGCGGGCTTCTCGAGAGTCGCAGGCGCGACCGTCACGGGCTCGACGAGCGTCAGCGGCGTCGGGGCCGTCGAAATCCGCGGGGGCTTGCTGGCGGGGAGCAGATCGAAATCACGGCACACTTCGCGCACGATCTTGCCATCAATCCGCCGCTCGTCCAGGGCGAACCCGGACATCATGGCGTTGTCGCACATGACACTGATTGTTCGCGGCACACCATTCGAGTACTCGTGAATCAGCGTGACCGCTTCGCGCGTGAAGATCTTCCCGGGGTCGCCGCCCGCCGTGCGGATGCGTGAGGCAATGTACGACGCGGTGTCCGGCAGATTGAGCGGCTTGAGCTCGCACCGCAGCGCGACACGCTGCTTCAGCTGCCGCAGTCCAGGCTCGTTCAACCGTGCGGAGAGCTCGGGCTGGCCGGCGAGCACGAGCGGCAACAGTTTGCCCGCCTGCGTCTCCATGTTCGCCAGGAGCCGGATCTCTTCGAGCAGGGCATCGGGCAGCGCCTGTGCTTCGTCCACGACGAGGGCGGTGATTTCGCCGCGGGCCTGACGATCGCTGATGACCGACTGCAGCCCGCCGAGGAGAGTCGCTTTCGACCGCTCCGCCGCCGCGCCGAGATCGAATCGCGCCGCCAGCGTCTCGACGAACTCATCCCGTGTCAATGTCGGATTATCCAGATAGACGCACGTGACGCGGCGGCATCTGTCCGACTCGAGCGCCGCTCGCAGCAGCGTCGACTTGCCGGTTCCCGCTTCGCCGATGAGCACGGTGATCGGCTTGGCGCACGACAGCCCGTACTCGAGATTGCTGAGCGCTTCGCGGTGTTGCGCAGTGAAGAAAAGATACTTCGTATTCGCCGTCAGCTCGAACGGCGCTTCCGAAAGACCGTAGAACTCCTGATACATAGAATCCTTGGGTTACGGCACCAGCACGATCGTCTTCGTGTAGCGCACGGGCACTCCGTCCTTCACCGCCGGCCGATACTTCCAACGGCGTGTGGCGCCGACCATGAGGGTGTCGAAGCTCGGGTTCAGTGACTTGCGAACGACCGTTTCCACCACATCGCCCTTCTCGTCGATGGTGACATCGAGAATGGCGCTCGAATTCATGGCTTTGGTGATCTTCGCCAGGTCGACGTTCATCGTCGGCATACGCTGACTGATGACGCCGGGCGGCGTCACCCCCACATCATCCACAGTGTACACGCGCGGGGGAACGGCCGGTCCCGGTGCCGCTGAAGGTTCTATTCGCTGACGGGCGATCGCCGCGGCCGCCGGTCCTTCGGGAGGAATGGGCGCAGCTGGCGGTGCCAACGTCCGTTGATCCGCGGTAGCGCGAACCAGCTGGAGGAACCCATCAACAAGGACGCTCAAATCCGCGAGGCCCCCGTCCTTCACACCCAGCTTCTCTGCATCCGCAATCATGAGTCGCGCTTCGACCAGCGGCGGTTCGGCAGCGGACAGGTTCTTTTCATCGAGCGCGGTCCTCGCCGTTCGGTAGCGTTCGCGGATGAGCGACGGCAACAGCCGTTTGCGCACATTGGCGAACATCGTTTCAAGACGCGGCGACACGTCGGCGGCGTCCAGCTTCGTCATCGGCTCGCGCCGGATGATCGATTCGGCGACCGTCTCCGCCTCCCCGGTGCGACCCAGCGCGTACAGACAGAACGCACGGTACTCGTCGACCTGGCGGGCGAGGTCGGGCGCGGCGCCTCCGCTGCTGGTCAGGCGCGTCAACGTGGACAACGCGTCTTCATACGCGGCCGATGCGTACAAGTCTTTTGCCGCGGTGAGCGAATCCTGCGCGCCGAGTCCGGCCTGGGCGGCCACCAGCAGAAGTCCGGCGATGCCGACAGTGTTCGTGAGGGCTTTCATGTGACGTCCTTGCTTGACCATTTTACTTGGTGAGGTCCGCGGCGATTCGGTTCGTCCCTTTCGCCGTCACGGTGACGGTCTGGCGACGTTCGCCGAGCTGCGGATGCCGGAACACCATTTCATGCTCGCCGACCGTGATGAGCAGGTTCGAGATCGGCGTCTGGCCGACGCTGTTGCCATCCAGGGTGACCTCCGCCCAGGGCCGCGCGTTCACGCTGACCGACACCTTCGGAGGATCGATGCGAATCGCCATCGTCTTTCCTGCGGCGACCTCGATTCGTCGTGCCTCCTGGTAGCCCAGGCTGCGGTTGATGAGCGTGATGTCGTGGCGACCGGCCGCCACCATGATCCTACTGGTCGCTCCCGAGCCGATGACCTCGTCGTGCTCGACGACCTCGAGATCGAACGGCGCCGCGATTGACAGCCAGCCGCCGACCGGCCCGGACACTTTCGGCAGGGAAAACATCACCGAGGCCGTTCCGCCCGCGGCGACCGTGATGGTTCGCTCAGCGGAGCCGGTGTCACTCGTGACGGTCACCTTGTGGTCGGCCGGTGTCAAGTCGGTCACGATGATCGGCGAGGTCCCACGCGCTTTGCCATCGACTGCGACGCGTGCGCCTGGTGGATCGGTGACGATGGAGACGCGGCCGACGACGACAGCGGGCTCGACGGCCTTCATCTCGAAGTAATGATTGACCTCGGCTCCCGACGCGATGTTCAGCGGTACCACGCGCTCGTCGCCGCCGCTGCGCACGGTCATCGTGTGCGTACCGGGAGTGAGCGGCAACGTCAGCGGCGTCGTGCCGCGGCGTGTGCCGTCAATCAACACCTCCGCGTCACTGGGTCGAGTATTGATCGTCAGGTTTCCCGGCTGCGGCGCCTTCGTCGTCACCTGCAGAATGGGATAAAGCTGGATCGCCAGCGCACTGAGGCCGGCGAGGCCGGCGACCGCGCCGGCAATCAGCATCGCCCGGGGGAGCTTCGGCGGCGCGGTTGCGGTCTTCGCGGGCGGCGCGACTTTGTGGCCGACTCGTTTCGCGACGTCCGCGATCGGAGCCGGCTCAGGTCGTGAGACCGTCTCCGACGGAAACGCGAGAAGTGCATTGGCGTTGGTCTCTCCGGCTTTCTGCGGCGACGGCTTCCAACCGAAAAGTCGCGCCAGGCCTTGGAACCATCCGCGTTTAACGGGGCTCTGCCCGCCGAGCTCGGCCGTTTCCTGACCTTCTCTGCGCGAATCGCGGGCAGCGCGACGAGATGACTGCATGGGCTCACCGCTGGCACTCGAAGTGCCCTTTCTATTGTTTCAACAAACCTGGGGGACGAAGTACCCGGATCGCCAATAACGTGCCATAAAGACAGTATAAACACACTCCAGAAATGCCAGTATCTGCGCCCGGAGGTGCCATTTACCCCGACGAGACTTGACTTTAGTCGCCCCCTCGGCAGACTTCAACGACAAAAATTACGACTATGTATTTGTATCTGTCCGGAGAACCGTCTCAGTACTCCGTGAACATCCGCTGGATCTCTGCCAGGTCCTTGGTCCTGGTCAATGCCAGCATCAACAGCACTCGCGCTTTCACGGGCGCTAGATCTTCGCCCGTAATCCGCCGGCGCTGCTCTTCAGGTGGGGTCGACGCGTCCGCGCCACCGCGGCCGCGCCCGCCGCGTCCCGCCGCGATGCGGCCGCTGCCCGTGCGCGTCGTCGTGACCACGAAGATGCCCTTCTTCAGCGCGTACTCGATGCCGGCTGGCTGAGTGCCGCTCGTCGCACCAGCCCCTGCGGCAGCGATCACGATGCCCTGCGCCCCAGCGTCCGCCGCCGCCTTGATGAGGTCGCCGTCCGCGCCCTGGTAGACCATCACGACGTCGACGCGCGGCAGCTTGGCCACGGTCATCACATCGAATTCGCTCTTCGCCGTATGCCGCTTGAGGACGTCCCGGTAGAACACCACGCGGTCCGCGTCCACGAATCCCAGGACACCGTAGCCGCGCGTCTGAAACGTTTCCAGGCGCACGGCGTCCGTTTTGGTGGCCTCACGCGCCGCGTTGATCTCGTCGTTCAGGACGACGAGCACGCCTTTGCTTTTCGCCGACGGAGACGCGGCCACTCGGAATCCCTCGAGCAGGTTGGCGGCGCCTTCGTAACCGAGCGTGCTCGGATTGCGCATCGACCCGACGACGACGACCGGTTTCTCGCTGCGTACTGTGAGATTGAGGAAGTAAGCCAATTCTTCGAGCGTGTCGGTGCCGCTGGTGACGACGAGGCCCGCAATCTCCGGGTCGGTCCGAAACAGTTCGTTCAAACGCTTCGCGAGGGCAAGCCATTGATCCAGCGTTAACTCGCTGCTGGCGAGGTTCGTGAACTGCTCGAACTCCGCGCGCGCGTAGCGTTCGATCCCCGGCATCGACGCGACGAGCTCCTCGGCTGAAAGACGTCCGCCAGTGCGGTTCGAGATGGTGCCACCGGTGGCGACGAGCCGCACCCGTGGAACGTCCTGCGCGGAGACGGCCGTGGCGCAGAGTAAAACCGCCGCCACCGCGGCCACGCGAAGGCGGACCTGTCCCGCCGAAGCTCGCCACGTGATCTCCCAAAGCGAGCGAAGGCGGAGGCTATTTCGTCGAAGGGCCTGCCCTGAGCTCGGCTGAGGGACTCGGCTACTTTGTCGAAGGGTGCATGTCGGCATGGAACGGATCCAGATGCCAGTCGAGGAACGTCCAGACGCGATTCCAGGAATCGCGCTGCTCGCGCGTGTTCTCCGGCTGCCACGTCTTCGGGTCCACACGCCGATCGAACGTGTGGCCGCCGGGCGGATTGTCGTAGACCATGGTTTCGGCGAGCAACGGCTTGCGCGAACGCAGCGCGTCCACCAGCTGCATATCCTCTTCGATGTTGACGTCTTCGTCGTTCTTCGCGACGCCGACGTAGAGTGGAATCTGCAGCTTGTCCACGCTGTACAGCGGAGAGCGATCCTTGTAGACGTCGTGTTTCTCTGCCGGCAATCCGCCGTACCGGTTCTGCGGGTCGATCGACTGGTGCTGACGTTCGACCCCCTTCCACGCGAGCCGCTGAAAGAGGTTGGTCACCGGCACCATTGCGACGGCGGACTTGAACAGCGTCGCGTTCCGGAAGATCGACAGCAGCGTGATCATCCCGCCGTGACTCCAGCCCATGATGCCGATGCGCGCCGGATCCACCTGCGCGTACCTGGTCTTCAGCACCTCCACCGCAGTCACCACATCGTCCACTTCATTGCCACCGTAGTCGATGGCGTCGTAGAACGCTTTCCCGTAGCCGATGCTGCCGCGGTACTCGGGTGCGATGACGATGTAGCCCTTCGCCGTCGCTTCACGGATGTACGGGATGTAGTGCTCGTAGAGATGGCCGCGGATGTTTTCGTGCACCCACACGATGGCAGGATGTCCCTTGGCGCCGCGCAGCTTCAACGGCTGGAAGACGAACGCGGGGATGTCGATGTCGCCCACCTTGCTGCGGTAGACGATCTTGTCCATCTGCATCACGCCTTCGCTCGCCGCGCGCCACGTCCGGTCGGTTTCCCCTTGCTGCTGGAGCGCGCGTTCAAAGTCGGGCTCGCGCGGCTGGAACTGTCCGCGGAGAGAGACCGGGGCGAGAACGAGCGTGATGAGAACGGCGAAAAAGGGGTACGACCCCCTTTTGACGAGGGCGCTCATGCCCTCGATCCTACACCGACCCGGTGGCGTTCAAGGCTCGCGCGTGCGCGCGTGTCAGCCACTGACAGAGGAGGCTCGCGGCTTCCGCCGGCGTGGCGCCATAGAACGGCATCAGCGCCGTGGGCACGCCAGGCAGTCGGACGATGTACGCGCGCCAGCGGTCCTTCGCGACCGACGCAACTTCGATCAGATAGACGCGTCCGGCGATGCATTCTTCGAATCGATGGACGGCGCCGGTCACTGTTTAAGGATTGAGTTTGACGGCTTTGGGAGCGGGCTGATTGTATGCGCTTGGCGGCGCCGATCAAGCGAAGCGCCGGACGAAAGCGCGTGCACAAGGGCGATCGGTGAGGTTCCCGAACGCCCGACCTCGAAAAAAATTTTCGATGGCGATCCATCCACAGGAAATGCACCAATCATCCACAGCTTTTCCACACGCGGTTTGGTGTACATTTGAAACTTCATGAACATTCGAGTGTCCGCGGCCGCGCTCGTGGCGGCCGTGCTCGTCTTTTCTGTTCGTGGCGCAAGGGCGGCCGAGGACGCGACGCTCCTGCGCGTCTTCCTGACCGACGGCACGTCGCTCGTCAGTTACGGCGAGCCCGCTAAGGTCGGCGATCGCATTGTGTTCTCCATGCCGACCGGAGCGGGCCCGGTGCCGCCTCTGCAGTTGATCGACATGCCGGCCTCGCGCGTCGACTGGGACCGCACCAGCCGCTATGCCGCGTCGGCTCGCGCCACGCATTACCTTCAAACCCAGGCGGAAAACGATTACGCGGTGTTGTCGAACGACGTCGCCGCGACACTGAACGACGTCTCAAAGGCGGCCGAGCCAGCGAAGCGGATCGAGCTCGTCGAGCGCGCGCGAAAGACCCTCGCCGAGTGGCCACTGACGCATTACAACTACCGGCAGAACGAGGTCCGCCAGATGCTGACGATGCTCGACGAGGCGATCGCCGACCTTCGCGCGGCCGCGACGCCGGGCCGTTACGAGCTGACGCTGTCGGCGTTCGTCGATCCGCCGACGATCACCGAGCCGCTGTTGCCGGCGCCCACGGCGCAGGAGTCGATTGAGCAGACGCTGAAGGCGGCGCGCGCCGTCGATGTCGCCGCCGATCGTACGGCGCTGCTTGGCGCGGCGCTCGCGACGATCGATCGCGAGAAGACGGCGCTGCCGGCGGACTGGGTCTCCGCCAAGCGCGCGGAGACGGAAGCGGCGATTCAGGTTGAGCGACGCATCGACCGCTCGTATCAGCTGCTGACGAGGCGCTATGTGCGGCTGGCGAATCAAAGCGCGCGCGCGGCCGACGTAAAGAGCCTCGCCTGGCTGCTCACGCGCATCCGGGTGCGCGACGCAGCGCTTGGCGCGAGGCGCCCCGAGGCGGTGGCTGCCCTGATTGCCGAGGTCGAGAACAAGCTCGACGCGGCGCGCCAGCTTCAGCTCGCGCGCGAACGCTGGGCGCTGCGAGCCCCGGAGCTCCGAAGCTATCGGCTGGCGATTGCTGCGCCGATGGACCTCTTCACGGAGCTGAAGGTACCGCTCGAAGACATCAAGGCCCTGTCAGGATCGCCGCCCGGCGCGCTCGCGGCGCTCGAGCAGTCCGCGGCGCGCCTCGCGAAACTGGTGGCCGAGGTGGCGCCTCCTCAGGAGGCCGCCGGCGCGCACGCGCTATTGCTCAGCGCCGTGCAGTTGGCGGGCAATGCCGCGCTGATTCGGCGGGAGGCGGCGCTTGCCGGCGACATGAAGCGCGCCTGGGATGCCTCGTCCGCGGCCGCCGGCGCCTTGATGCTCGGCGCGAAGGCACGCACCGACATCATCGCCGCGCTTCGCCCCCCGCAAATCAGCAGCCCGCGGTGATCACCCCTCGCCGGACGCGGCTCGTCCGTGTCCTCGACCTGCACGCATTCCGGCGCGCGATCGCGACCCTTGAATCGGCAATCCGGCCTTCGAGAGCCTCAGGCCGCCCGGACCCTTCGGCAAGATCAGGGTCATCCCGAACCGGGTCGAGGGATGAGCACGTCGAAGGGCGCAATCCGCAATCTGCAATCATTGTGGTCCCGACGAGCGGCGCGGCGCGGCAGCTGAGGCGTACTCTCGCTCATGAGCGTGGAGAGCTCGTCACGCGCGACCAGCTGTACGATCGTTTCCATGAGCGGATCACCGATCCTCCGCGCCGGCTGACCGCCCTCGAACGCGACGTGATCGCCCAGGCCGCGGCTCGCGCCGCCGCGCAGCGCAGCGAAGCGCTCTCATTTCAGCTTCGTCCGGGCCTCGTCGCCGAGATGCTGCGCTTCTACGATCACCTGCGCCGGCAGTCGCAGCGGGTAGGCCGCTTCGAAGAGCTGATCAATGAAGCGCTTGGCGGCGACGAGCTGGATCGCGGCGCCGCGCGTATGCGCGCACAGACGAGATTTCTGGCCGACACCTTTCGTGACTACGAGCGCCGCGTATCCGAGTCTGGCGCCTGTGACGAACATACGCTGCGCGAGCGTCTCGTCTCCGAGCCTGCAGCCAATCCCATTCGCCACGTCATCGTGTCGGTGCCCGATTGGATTGCCGATCCCGCCGGGTTGTATGCCGCCGACTTCGACCTCCTGACGCGCGTGCCCGGACTTGAATCGCTCGACATCGTGTGCACCGAAGCCGTGCTGCGCACCGGTTTTCACGAGCGGCTGCACACCTGGTGGCCAGGGCTTGAAGAGATCTTAGAGACACACGGATCCGCCCCGACAAGTGGGCCACCGGTCCTCGTGACCCCACCCGGTGCGGGGAGCGATGAAGCGTGGTGGACCGTGCGCGATCGTGAGGAAGAGCTCGTCGCCATCGCTCGTCAGCTCAATGCAGATGAACGGAGCGGTGACGCCGTACCATTGAACCGCACAGCGGTGGTCTTCAAGGGACCATTGCCGTATCTCTACCTCGCTGCTGAAGTCTTCGGTGCCGCCGGCATTCCGTACGAATCATTCGACGCGCTGCCGTTGGCCGCCGAGCCGACGGTGGCTGCTCTCGACCTGATCCTCGACGTCGTGGCCGCCAACTTCACGCGGAGCACGCTGATCGCGTTGCTGCGTTCGCCGCATTTCGCCTTCGCCGCGGACGGCGTCTCCGTCACGCGTGAATCGACGAGTGCGTTCGACAGGACGCTCAGCGACGCCCGCTACCTTGGCGATCCTGAGCGGCTGGAGGATTTGCCGGCAAGTATCGCGTTGGACATGGCCCGCGATGTGGCGCGTGAGCTCCGGCCGCTGGCGACCGCGCGGCCCGCGTCGCAGCAATTCCATCTGCTGCGGGACTTCTGGACATCGCATGTGCGGCCGATCGCAGAAGACGATCCCATGGGATTG
>Ga0137365_10004907_pt1 | contig 10740 bp, 3 predicted proteins | sample SagtaG_9_FD_104799 | JGI IMG/M metagenome (GOLD analysis project Ga0137365, IMG submission 104799) | Vadose zone soil microbial communities from Sagehorn Ranch, Mendocino, California, USA - Sage1_L_40_16 metaG | ecosystem: Environmental > Terrestrial > Soil > Vadose zone | place: USA: California... | reverse complement strand
GCCTTACTCGTCCCGCGAATCTCCTGGGCGAGATCCTTGCGAATCACTAAGCCGGGAAAGGTGGCAAAGAGTAGGTGGTCGAGTTTGTCTGCAACAAAGGGGGCGTTCGCTATCGTCATGGATCTCCTTCTCCTGGTCGTGTCATCCTGCCTATTGTATCATCTTCTTACCAATTCTCTATGGGAACCATCAGAGTGGTATGTTCGGTCGCAATGACTTCATCGGTACGCGCATCTCGCACTTCAATGGTGAGTGGCGTCCCTCGTTCGGCCTGCACGTCCTCAAGGGGTTGGAGCGCAATTGCTGCCTGCTCTTGATCTGGTGTGATGGTCTGTGGTTCTGATCGGAAAAGAACGGTCTTTTGCCGTGCGTCCAGAAGCCTCACCTCTACCTGGCGCGATATGGCATCTTCAATAAACATCCCCCCGCGCTCAATTTCCAGGATGATCTTTGGGCGAAGGCTGAGGATTTGCTCGATCGGTTGAATCCTGACATTGACGGGACTGGCCTTCTGCGGCCATTCTATTTTGATGCACGGGATGATCCACTCTTGCAACGACGCGCCGCCATGAAAGTAGCCCAGTCCCCCGTACGCTCGGAAGCTGGCAGCCCCACTGGGAAAGGCGCTGCGCCATTTTCCGCCGGGCGCGAGTCCCTGCGGCCCGCTCAGCTTGACGTATTCTGGATAGGCCAGCGCCCGCCGTGAGCTATAGGCCGGACCAGGAACAGGCGGCGGAACGTTGCGTTCATCGCTCCCCGGCCAGTGAATGAAGCCATGATCGGTGACCACCAGCACACGCAGCCAGCCTTTATCACGCAGGTGCTCAATCGCGGTGAGGTAGCGTTGCATTACCTGGTCGCTGCCCAGAGCCTCCAGCTCCTCATCGTGGCCAAGCTTGTCAATCAAATCGTCGAAGACGACGAGGCGGTTCCGTTTGGCTTGTGGAGTTGGCACATTGCCACTCTGCACATCCGCCATCGTTAAAAGCGCGTCAGCCGCTACTTTCCCCTGCGTTCTGAGCCACTCGCGGCGTTGTTCGGCAATGCTCAGGTTGGCCAGATGTCTCGCCTGGCGAAGCTGCCATTTGCCCTCAACAATATCCGCCTGCAGGTCTTCTTCAGGCAGAGGAAGAACCATGCCCATACCGAGCGCGGTAATGGTCGGAAGAGCGGTACGAGCAGCAGAGACAACGGCCCGTTCTGCTCCCTCTCCTTTATTGAGGCGTGCTGCCAGGGTCATGCCCAGGTCATAGCGCAGCGCATCGGCGATGATCATCGCTGTAGCCTGTCTTGACTGCTTAAGGAGTCCTGCTATCCATGCTCCGGCGCTCTGCAGATCGGGGACTGGACAACCTGCGGCAGTCCATACTTCCGACCACCGGATCAAGCAATCCTCCCAACGCGCCCGGTAGGCCTGGCGAAGCGGTGTAATGATGGTGAGCAGCTCTGGCACAGGTCTATGCAGATTGCGCAGGAGTTCTTCGCCAGCGTTATCGACGCGCCATCCGTTCTTCGTGTACCAGGCGAGGGCTTCGCCGGGATTGGCCCAGTCTTTGAGCGGCGAGGCATCGAGCAGCATCTGGACGGCTTCGCTGAGCCGTGCCAGCTCGCCCCAGGGAATGGACTGTGGGTGTGAGTGGCTATTCTTGTAGCTCCAGAACCCCTGAGTATGACGCTGGAGATCCTCTCGAAGCGAGGCCAGCACCTCCAGCAGCTCTCGACTGTTCTGCTGCGCCAGGCTCGTGCAGGTATTGGCAAAGATAGCGCGCTCTGCGGCATAGGAGAGAAAGGGGCCATGTTTGACTGTCGCCCCGCTTATATCGTTCCCCAGGGCAGCGATACGATCTGCTTCCAGGATAGCTTCATGGAGACCTTTGCTCAGGCGCAGGCTATCCAGCCAGCGTTCCAGGAGATTGAGCGCAAAGGCCCGCTTCTCTGGAGCAATCAGATAGGTATGCTTCTCACCTACGATCTCCGGGGCGACATGGTAGGCCTGTGTGACAAGCAGCCATACCACGGCGTAGATACGCCAGCGTGACACGTTCTGTTTATCAAATGCCGGCAGACCTGCCTGCTCGATAGTCAGGTCTAGCACCATACGATCATCAGGGTCAGGTGTTGCGCCGCCAGCAAGGACATCCAGCAGTAACGTGGGATTCGGCTGCAGGCCACCTCCGCCCCATGCGGCTGGATCTTGTTTGAGGTATTGCCGAGCCAGGACTGCTACCTCGTCATCGCCCGTTTTGATGCTTTGCGGACGCCAGCCCCACGCGAGCAATTGTTCGCGCAAGGAGCGATCATAGATACGTTCGGAGAGCAATGCCTGCGCCCAGAGCCAGCCCAGGTGATCGAATGGCGCAGTGACATGCAGCACAAAGGATTCTCCGGCATCGATGCGCTCCTGCAAGGCGCGGCGAATTGCAGGGCTGCCAAGCTCTCCTGCGGTTCGCTCCGTGACCGATACCAGCGTAAAGCCCTGCTTGCCATCGAGTTCTGCCACGCGTTGCAGCAGTATCTCCCAATCTCCGCGAGGATCACACCAGACCATCCAGGAGCCTGGATACCTGTCGAGTACAGTATGTACGAGCCTGGAAATATGCTGTTGGAGCGTTGTCATAACTCAACCTCTTCCGCTCGTCTGTTCTGAAGTGCCTGGCGTTTCTGTACGAGCTTAATCTGTTCTGCGATGCGCTCTGGCTCACGCTCGGTCCAGCGTGGACTTTCAGGTACCTGCTCATCCATCCAGCCGCAGCGTGGGAGTTTGCCATCACGCACCCAGCGCCGCTCATCGGCCCGCCAGCGCGCGCGGTCAGCCAGTGCTTTCTTTGCGTCGGCAGTTTTGAGCACATCACTGGCAAGCACACCTGCAAGCTGGAGCGGCGCGATATTCACCCTCACGCCATCGTTGATATCCACGTGCCATGCCTGCTCGTTGCGCAATAGTTCGTCTCGGTTGGCGGGAGGGAAGTAGCCATCACCACTCCAACGGTCAAGCGGTTCCACGGCTATGAACTTATCTAGCTCGGAGCAGGCGAACCCTTGCTCCTCGATGAAACGCAGCTTCTTAACAAAGTCTATTAGCTCCTGAATGCGCTCATTTGCCAGCATTGATGTCGCCTCATCCTGAAAGAGATGGGCATCTTCCATCTTTTGTCGTTCGGCACGCAGCAATGGCTCGACATACTGTGTACGGATGCGTGCCAGCGCATCACCTGAGCAAGCATGGTAGTACAGGAGACACTCAAATGCCGGGCCACGCTGCGCTCCGCTGCGTTTCTTCTTTCCACTGTTAATTGGAGTACTGGCGAGATACCAGGCTATTGGACGATACTTAAACTGAGACATATGACGAGAGAAGAACCTTCGCCGTAGCCACTCTTCCAGGCTCAGTCTCGTCAGTTCCGCTAGCAACGCCTCGGTCTGCTGTACACCTAACTCTCCATACTCGGCTCGCAGCCGTGCTCGTACCTGCTCTGCCAGCGTTGCCTCACCTGTTCCCACTACGAGTGGAATGATACCGTCGCTAGAGGCCCACACAGGAGCAGGTTCGCCAACCTCCAACTGCTTTGGCCAACGATAGCCTAACAGTCGCAAGATTATGACACTGAGGCGATCTTCCAAAATTCGTAATTCCTCTGCCTTGCAACGCGCCCCCTCTGCCTTTAGCTCTTCTAGTAGCCAATAAACGCTGATAGGATGAAGCTGCATTTTGACGCTGAGTTCCTCGAGGAAAGTTTCTGTTGGAATAGGAACATACGCCCCTGATGCAATCTCTTCCTCGCTCCCATTATCTTCTGGTGGTTCGCCGGTTTCCTCCTGCTCTACGTTTTTTGCTCCTGATCCTGCTTCATAGAGTATGCGTAGGTTGGCTTTGATACTAGCCAGCTCTTTGCCAACAGGGGTGATACGTTCATGTGTTGTGAGATAATCTAATAGTTCTTGTGTTAGTGAAGGCAGGTCATGGTTAGCGGATAAAGCGGATAGAGCATCGTAGCCCGTAATGAGAGGATACCAGCTTGCGGGAGTACCTGTATCATTAATAATGGCTTGTATAGCGACAGAGGAAAGCTTATAGGCCCTACATACCTCTTTTTCAATAAACCCCTCAATTATGTGCAATAAGGCGGAGATTACTTGCTCTTCATGTTCTTCAAGGATATTTTGAAAGCCATACTCTGTCTGATTAGCAGAGACTATAGGCACTTTAAATAGTTCTGCAAGGCGTCCTAAATCACCAAACACAGCTAAACTATTTGGTATTGGTAGTTGAGATAAATACCCTACATGCAACTCTAAACTATGAGAAATAGCCCGTGTAAAGTATGAACACACGTGACTATTTAAGCATGCCGCAATTTCCAGTAAATTCTGCCTCTCATTCTTGGGGAACAATGACGATCCTTTAACATCAAAAACTGAATGTTTCAGCCTACGTAGCCCTAACGCTCCTCCAGATATTGGCGAATATGTCAATCCATTTTTGAAGTAAAACTCTGTTCCTTGAAACCTACCTTTTCCAAATAAGCGAATTCTTGCTCCATCTAGTTGCCAATCGACTTTAAGCCATTCTAACCCAGTCCATTTACAATAACCTCCTCCTTTTGCATAAGGAAACCAGCGTTTTATATCGTTACTTTCCCAAAAACAACGAGTAAAACGGGCGTTATCTGCTGTAGCCAAACCTTGTCGAACATCTGCTATATCCTGTAACCTCTTACCTTGAGTAAGGCATGCTATTAATTCTTCACTAAGGAAGTAGAGTATAGGCGACTCAAGTATAGCCAGAAAATCCTTCTGCATCGGATATGTAATAAATTTGTTTGCTTCAGAATAACTTTTTGTTAAGAGAGAAGCACTTTTGTCCTTTGCGCTCTTCAACCCCACCAAACGAAATGCCACTATTCGATGCTTGTTATCTGGCAGGCGATTTTCCAGTATGAACATCACATTTTGCACGACCTCGCCAGTAATCTCTTCAAATGCATTCGCCCCGAGGTGAGCAATTGCTTCCATGCTTGTTTCTCGTAAAAGTCCTTTGAACTTGCTCTTTTTGCGGTCTTCTATCAATTTCTCTTCTGGCACCGTCCGCAAATCTGCAAAACTGCGTTGGAACATCCAACCCTGCATTGTTACCATTGCTACACGGCCATTAGGCCGACATAGCTCTAGGCAACGCAAAATAAAGGCCGCATAAAGGTCACGCTTGCCCGATGGATAGAACTTCTCGACGAAATCTCTAAGTGATGGGTTCATTTGTCTACTGCCCATGTATGGAGGATTCGTCACTACCACAGCATATCGGCGGTCAAGTAGTTGCAACAGGCGCACGCCTTGTTCGGCTTCACGTCCAAAGAGAGCAGTGCTTACATCATCAGTATTGCCTGCTTCGGCTTTGAAACTGTCTGCAATCCTATCCAGCAGCATTTGCCTTAGCCCTATAGGGTCGTGGTTCGCCATTGCCGTGATAGTGCGACGTAGTTCTGCATCTTCCGGATCAAAATCCATACGGATAGTATGCGGGCGTTGCAGTTCAGCGATAGCGTTATCAAGGTATTCTTTGGGACGGATGAGACTTCCAAGGATATCAGCCTGTTCCAACCCTGAAAAAATGCCCTCTAGCAGGGGCTTGAGCTGCATATCTTGTGGATGGCGGAGCAGGTGACGTTGCAGTACGCCCTCGTTGAGGCTCGTGGGTGTCGTTGCCAGGCTCATTGCCGGTGGGGTATAGGTACCTGGACCTGGTTTGCGCTCTTTCCGCAGCCCGTCACGTACCAGTTCCCAGGCTCGTAGGTAGAGCGTCAGAGCGGAGAGTTGAGCAGCGCGCGGGTCGAGATCGATGCCGTGCAGGTGATGGCTCAAGATGCGGTCGGCGATTTCAGTAGCAGAGAAGGTATGGAACTGTTCCCGGTACATGTTGACGAACATATCAAAAGCTTCGCGTAGGAAGTGGCCGCTGCCCATGCAAGGGTCGAGCACGGTGAGGCTGGCGAGATTGTATGTCGTCGAGGTATCCAGTGTGTCTGGTTTGATGTAGTACTCCCAGGTAGCAGGTAGGGCGCTATCCGGGTAGATTTCATGGTAGCTGCGTCCCAGGCTGTTCTGTAGCAGCCACTTGACCATGTAGGGTTCGGTGAAGAGTTCTGTCGCGGCGGCTATCTCAGCGCGGGTCACGGCCTTACCCCCACTGCCAAGTTTTGCGTAGATACGCGCTTTGGCCTCTTCCTGGTAGAACTGGTAGGCCCAGCCGATGGCGTCCGGGTCTGCGAAGGCAGCATCCGATTCGGCAAGGATAAAGCCTGGCATAGCTCCGCCAACAAGTGCCAAGCAGCGTATCAATGCAGGTGTGCTAGGACGAAGTGCGGTTGCTGGGTCATCCAGGGCGAAAAGACCGGGAAGTGCTCTGGCCTGAGATTGGCAAGCATCCTCAAGCACTGCCCAGCGCCCGCCATCTGCGCCAGAAGCACGGCCCGGATCGCTCTGGCGCAAGATGAAGAGCGCTTCGGGCAGGCCATCGTAATCAGGATTATTGCGCAGGGTTTCGTCGATCAGTCCACGTGTCTCCATGGCGCGGAGCGCAAGCAGGCGGTTAATCCAGGAATAGGCAGCGCGTTCGATGATCTCCGTACGGGTACTGGCACGCTGCGCTTTGGCAACCAGTTCAAGTTGGGCGGCAGCGACGCGGTGCGCCAGTCGTTCTTTGGGGGTTGCGTTTACCAGCGCGTCCAGCGGAGTGATCGTGCCATCGGGAGCGATGCCAAGCCGCTCTAGTTCGCGATCGAGGTCGCCATGTGTAACGGTGCCATCAGGAGCCATGGTCCCAACAAGCATATGGCGTAGTTCGATCACCAGGGTACGCATGAGGTCTTTGTAGCGCTTTTGCATAGAGGTGTCCTTCCAGGATCTTCAGCCTGCAGGCTCGTCCAGTCGTTTAATCGATAATCACAATCTTCCGCTGCTCTAATTCAGGCGCGATACGCATACGCAGCCTTGTAAACATCTGCTCCAGGTCATCCTGCGAGCTAAGACGAGCCTCCCCGACCAGTTCTCGCCAGTGCAGATGCATTTCCTCTGGTGGCAAGGGGTCTTTCGGCAGATAGCGTGCTCGCATCTCCTGTACTTTCTTTTGCACGTTCATCCGGGCATTGCCAAGTGCCATGCTCAAGTTGCGTGCTTCGCTGAAGCCTGGGTTCGATTGCTCTATGTGCTGCTGCACGCTCTGCAAGTCCGCCTCAAGCGCGGTAACCTCGGCATCCACCTGTTCATCGGGTACCCCCGCAGCCAGCACCCGTTTTTTCAAATGCGTCTGTATCTCTGTGAATTGCTGACGCGCTTCCTGCTGCCATGCGGCAACCTGGTTGGTGACTGCCTGTTGTGCCGCGTGATAGGTCTTCATCAGTTCATTCCAGCGGTCGGCTTCGGTTATACTCCGTTCGTTGGTGAGGATGCGCCAATCGGAGATAAAGCGGCGCAGTTCGGGAAGATCAACCTCGGCGTTTACCATTGAACTGAAGAAGTCTTGCACGGTGAGAAATGCTGTGCCATGTTCGCGTTGGAAGTTGACGAGATCATGCAAGAGCTGGGTATAGTGCAGGAGTGTCTCCCAACGCTCCTCGAACTGCGGCAGACGTATCGATGGCGCGGCGCTGTTGAGTAACTCGCTTACCAGGCTACTGCCCGCTTCGAAGCTCGTAGGTAATGGGCAGCGAGCGGTCGCTGCCCAGTTTTTCATGCTCTGCGCCTGCTGGGCCAGCTCCTTCAGTTGTTCTCCCAGCACATTATTTAACGTTGCCGCAACCAGCGCCGGCTTGACGCCGAAAATCGTCTCCATATAACCACGAATGGCCTGGAGCTGCGGCAGGCCTAGATCGGTGCGAATCCCCTGAATGCGCAGCGTCTTGAAACTCTGCTCCTTGGTGAGGGACTGTAACGCCTCCGGGCTATGAGGATCAGTGATGGGACGCCCATTGGCGATCAAACGGCAGGCCGAGGCACGCAGCAGGAGCGCCAGTCCCACCTTGATGCAATTGCCATCCCAGCCGAACGGGGGGCGCTCGAACTTGCTGCGCAGTTGATCCGCTGGAATGGCTCCCTGATCGTCACTTGCCTGGGGCAGACTGCCCCGGAGTGTACTGATCAGTGCGTGGCTCTCGTTCAGTGTCCCATCATTTTTGTAGATGCCGAGATTCTGGAGATCAGGATTCGTTATATTGCCGTTGAGGGCTGCCTTGACCGCGGTCTCCTCGTTGAGGATACGATACGGCACCTCGGAAAAGCGGGAGTAGATGCTGGGGAGTATCTGGCTGAGTGTACTACGCACGGCATCACTGGCGCTCTCACCATCGAGCAACGGGTAGTGTGAACCATTGAAGAAGATACTGCCGCCCCGCACGGCCTGCGTTAACAGGCGTCGCACCTCATTCTTGTAGCTTGGCAGGTCAACCTGCCTGGCCTGTTGTGCCACTTCTCCCTCAGCCGTGTCGGTTTGACCAGCCCGCACCTGGTTGGCCACCTCTTCCGTTGCGAGTGCCAGGGCCAGCGCTCGCCGCAGGCCGCTGATCTCCGCCAGGCGGAAGAAAATCGTCTCAGGTTCCTGGCTAGCGCGTAGTTTCATGGCTGTGTCATCGGTAACCTGGGGATCAAGCACACGCTGAAATGGGCTGAAGATGCAGACGGTGACGGGCATCGAGGGATTGCGGATCACGCGCCCATCAATTTCCAGCCTGAGCCGTATTTCACGCCCTGCCAGGGGGACCTGGTCGAAGCGAAAGGCATCCTCGCCCTGGTATTCTTGCAGTTTCTGACTTAACTCATAGGTCTGGTTCAAGAGCTCTTCCTGGCGTGTTCGCACCTTGTCCTGGAAACTGCGCTGCTGGGTGTTGAGGAAGATGTACGTTTCACCAATATGTTTGGCATAGCCCGCCGCTACCAGCCGCTCCATCTCCTGCTTGACCTCCGCCCGCAGTGTAGCGAGGGTACCATCCAGCGAGTTGACCAGGGCACGGGTGACGTTCTCAAGTGTGCAGGGAATGTAGGCCACCTGGCTGAGTAAATAGAGGGCACGAGCCACCTGGGTGGTAAAACGTTTCGCCTCGGGGACGCTGCTGAGGATGCGATTGATATCGGTCCTGGTTTCAATCGGCGCATCACCGGCGAGCTGATCGTACAGGTCCGCCAGGCAGAGAATGCGCCCCACGGGACTATCGAGCAGCCCGGGTGTATCGATAATCCCGCCCTGTACGACGCCGATCATCGTGCGGTTTGAACCCGTGAGGGCCTCATCGCGCCCCGTTGCTTGAGCAATGCCTTTCACTATATGAGGAATAGCCTCCACCGTCCAGGGGAAATAGGGGTAGAAGAGCGCAAAGTTCTCTGCATCCGGCGCGGGGAAGACGCGCTGCGACTGTTGTACCGAACCCAGGTCAGTGATCTCGCCGCTTCTCTGAGTGAAGCGCTGGCCCAATTCGATACGTGCCGTCTGCGTTTTGCGTAAGAGGCGCTCTTCCACCACCTTGCTGATATCTTCGTTACTGAGTCTACACTGGAGAGCGAACCGCTGGTTTATCTTGGCGTATTGCTCTTGCTGGACATTCTGTTTGAGCTCCTGAACATCGCCATGTGCCGTCACCGCCATCCAGATACGCCCATTGCCAGCCGAGGCAGCAGTCTCGACAAGCGCCTGGATCTGCATGATTCGTTCATTGGCGTTGCCGCTGGCGATCCACTGCCCAAGCTCATCCAGCTGAAGCAGCAATTTGTGGCGGCGTCCTGCGCTATCTCTTGCTGAGCACCAGCGGCGAAGCCGATCAATAAGCATATCCGCGGTAATGCCACTTTGTGTAGCGCCGGTCACAGCGCGTTCAACCGCAGCAAGCCCGTTGAAATGTTCAGGCATGACGGAAGCTGCGGCCTGGTAGAGGATATCGCTATAGAAATACGGATCACTCGCGATTTCGCTCCACTCCACGCCGCCCAGTTCGCTCGCTACGCGCTGGAACTCGGTGCTTAGGCCTCGCGTATCCAGTTGATATTCTATCGTCCAGGCAAAGGGCCAGTTATGTGTATAGCCATGCTCTTTGGCAAACAGCTTGAAAACGACGAGCGCCAGCGGGTCATTGCTGCTCGCCAACTGTGCATGAAGATTGCCACCGATGACCGAGGTAGAGAGCTTGCGCTGGCAGATCGCCAGGAAACGCTCTATGTCCGTGCGTTCAGCGCTGTTGCTGGGAAGACGGTCGAAAAAGACCTGGTGGACGGGTTGCCCTAACAATTCGCCGCCCTCCAGCAGCACGCCCAGCACCTTCATCAGCAATGATTTGCCTGAGCCGAAAAAGCCGCTGATCCAGATACCAATGCCCTGTTCATCGTCGCGGTCAAAGGCATCGGTATACGCTTCGAGTATGTGGTGAAGGTACTGTTCCCACTGCGGTGTGACGACCAGGTTCCTCAGCTCATTGAGCAGGACGGTGGGATTGCGGTCAGCTACTTTCACAACGGGTTCAATCCGCTCTTGAATAGCGGTAGCAAAGGTCTCGCGGATGTGCATCACATTTCTTCTCCCCGGTAAAAATCGAAACGGAGTCGCTCCTGCCCTAAAAAGAGGTAGCGGTGGCTGGTTTGCGGTGGACGAATGCCTGGTATCAGGAGCACAATGGGGACAACAGTATTGGTGCTGGGATTGCGCGGTTCCTGCTCGGCCAGAAACTCCATGAGCGCCGTCGGGTTTCCCAACGGGTGCAGTGC
>Ga0137365_10004900_pt1 | contig 10743 bp, 9 predicted proteins | sample SagtaG_9_FD_104799 | JGI IMG/M metagenome (GOLD analysis project Ga0137365, IMG submission 104799) | Vadose zone soil microbial communities from Sagehorn Ranch, Mendocino, California, USA - Sage1_L_40_16 metaG | ecosystem: Environmental > Terrestrial > Soil > Vadose zone | place: USA: California... | reverse complement strand
TTATTATTGTGCCTTTACCGCTTATAAAGTAACTAAAAACTCCGTAATAATGCAAGTCAGCAGTAGTAAAAGCATAGTCAAAGACACAACCTCTAAGGTAATTCTAAGCTTCTACAATATTGCTGTGTTATAAATAAAAAATACATGTTTTGTTATAAAAAGGAGATAATAGAGTCTCCATCATCTACACGAATCAAGCAGCCTTTACGTTGTGTAATCACCCATTTGGGTTAAGGATGCTGATCGTTTTAGATAGAGACCTGTGAGAAAACCGACAATTTATCCTCACTTTGCGGGGAAATGTAACTTTCAACCCTACTGTATACGTGTCTAAAACAGGAGAGTAATTCACATGGATATGTTTATCCGTAGGGAGCATTGTTATGGCAAGGGTACTGATAAATATCTTAATTGTCCTTCTAGCGCTCCTGTTTTTCTCTTTTCTCGGTGCAGTTTCATTTCCTGGATTGCCATCTACCAACTCCAGTTTGGAGAACTATGTGCGCGCTTTTCTCCTCCTCATCGTTCCTGGTATTACCATGGGTGTTATTGGGCATTTTCTCGGTAGAGGAATTCGAAGCATAAAAAATTCATTTGAAGCACTTGGATTAACGTATGTGAGTGCCTTCATCATTGGATCCATATTGGCGCTGCTATCATTATTGAATTTTGGCTATAGCGTGCATCTGAGACCCCCTCGGTTGAAACGCGAGGGGTTCTTGCTGAGGTCAACACGCTTCCGAGGATCGGGGAACGATCACCGGCTCTGGTGCTGAGCAGCCAAGACTGCGGGCAGACACGCTCTGACTCCGGGGATACCGAAGCGGCGCAGGATGCCCTGCGCACTCGCATGTTGTTGGGTCTCTTCCAGGGCGGCCGACAAGCACGCCTCCATGCTTTGCCAGTGAATGTCCAACTGGCCCCTGGAAGGGAAGGTGAGTCTGATGGGATCGAGCACGCTCGCCAGCCACGCCGAGTACAGATCGCGCTGGATGAACGTCTCGTGGCCGAGCCCGCAGTGGGGGCAGCAGTGAAAGCGCTGCGACAGCTTTTTCCTGCTGTACGTCCCGCAGGCATGGCAATACTGGGAGAGTTTGGTTTGATAAGTGGGGATTTCATGCAGCTGGGCGGTGCGAGTTCTTGCAACCACGCACCTGATGGCGTCTACAAAGCGCCCAGGGGCACGCAGCCCTACACTTCTGCCAAAGCAGCGCTGCCAGCTCTTGTAACTGACCTTTTCGATGCGTAGATCATCACCGAGCCGCAGGATCTCATTGGCCAGTTTGCCATGCAGGCTGCGGCGATGCGCGGCGAGTCGGCGCTCCGTCGTCGCCAGGCGCCTGCGGGTCCGCTGATAGCCCTGACTTTCCCGCCACACGCATCGACCCTGACCTTTGCTTCGTTTGCGGATGCGGCCTTTTTCATCGTAATGCTCTTGATTGTTGGCACGGCGTTGCCGCTCGAGATGTCGTTGCAGCCGGCGGCGCTTGCGCGCGTCGGGAGCCAGTTCCTCGGCAAGGAGGAGCAACCGCGCTGAGCCCTCCTCAGAGACAATGGCAACCGTGGATGGTCCCAGGTCGAGTCCAACCGTTCCCTTACCAGGCAGGTTCTTGGGTTTTTGCAAAGGATGACCTTCAAGAATGAGCTGCACCGAGTACACAAAGCCACGGCAGTCGGCTCCCTGTGCCTGAGGAGAAGACGCTTGGTGGCGGATCAGGCGCACATACTTGATGCGCTGCTGGAGTCCGTGGTGGACCACTTCATCTCCCCACTCGATCAGGGCCGGGATCTGGTCGCCGTTCCAGCTGAGCCAGCCCTGGTTCCCCTCTTCTCGCGCTTGCAAGTGGAAACGCAGGCCCGAGGTGTTGGTCTTGCCCTCGACGGAGTCCAACCCTCGACCTTTGCTGCGAAAGCGCACACGTCGGGCCTGACCCACACACACCCGATTGGCTGCCTGGTAGGCCCGGCTCGCGAGCTTCTGCGCCATCAGGCTGTCGATGTGCTCAGCGATCCAACCAGTGCGCAAGCGCTTGGCCGCCTCGTGCAAGCCGTATTCGGAAAAAGCGTAGTGCGTGCGTAGGTGTGCAAACGCTGTGCTTCGTGCCTTCCTCTGGGATCGGGGGAGGGCACGGGTAGCCTGCCACGCCGGGTCGGCTTTCATGCGCGTGAGGCGTTTCATCGCCTCAGCAAGCAGGGCATTGTAGAGCTGACGGGCGCATTCGTAGTGGGCATGCAGGTGGGCCGCCTGCTGGGAGTTCACCTGCAAGGGCAGGGCGAGGATAAACGAGGGTGCTGGCTTATGTCTCATGCTCAGCCTCCATAGAACATGCTTTCTACTGCTCGCGAGCAGTATAGCAGGACCAGAGAAAGGTGTCAAGGTTACCCACAGAGGCAGTGCGGATCAGAAAGGATGCGTTTCATCACCGGGATACAAACCGCGGGGCTTTCACGCTTCGTATCCTGTAAATTTTGCATGGTTAGGCCCGACGTGGTACGCTTCGCTTTTCACCATTTTTCTTATAGGCGCACCTATCATGCTGGCGTTTTTGGTTTGAGTCGTCCTGTTCAAACCACGCTCTCCACTGGTTACTCTCGAGGCTCTTTTTCGCGCGTAATTGCTATCTATCGCAGGATAGCGTAGACTCTTCTTGAGCGAAAAAACATATAAGGTGAGACAGGATGCAATCCACAACCGACGTCCTCATAATAGGTGGAGGTGTCATCGGCTGCTCCATAGCCTATAGCCTGCGCAAATTGGGCGTAGCGGTCACGGTCGTAGACACCGGCGAAATCGGCGCAGAGGCATCGAGCGCTGCCGCGGGTCTGCTGGCGCCCCTGGGCTCGCTCTCCGGGCCTGGTCCTCTGGCTGACCTCCTGTTGGCGAGCTGGTCTATGTTCCCCGCGCTGGTTCCAGAGCTAGAGGAGGCCAGCGGCATTCACCTGGCATATGAGTGCAGCGGGTCGCTGCGTGTTGTGCGCAACCCCAAAAATGTAGCCAACCTGCGTAAGCGCATGCAAGCGTGGCAGCCCCTGGGGCTAGAGATGCAGTGGCTGACGGGTGACGAGGCGAGGTGGCGCGAACCGCTGTTAGCTCCCGATATCACTGCCGCAATCTTTGCACCCGAAGAATCCCAGATCAGCGCCCCTCAGGTCGTCAAAGCATTTGCAAGAGCTGCGGTAAACCTTGGGGCGGAACTCTACCCTCATCATCAAGTCATTGGTGCCGTTTCCCACACAAACAACATTACGAAAATACGGCTGTCCCAGGGGGCAGCGATAGATTGTAAGCATGTCATTGTGGCTACCGGAGCCTGGACTTGTGACATGGAGAGCCTGCTCGACATTGCGCTACCTGTTATACCGCAGCGCGGTCAAATGCTGGCCCTCAAGCAACCTGCTGCTCCACTCGCGCTTAAGCATATTATCTTTGGAGAGGCCATCTACCTTGCTCCGAAAAATGACGGGACGATTGTGGTAGGTGCCACCAGGGAGGATGCCGGCTTTGAAAAACATCTCACTGCTGGCGGCATAGCCTGGCTGCTCGCGACGGCGATACGACTGTTGCCGGGCCTGGCAGGGGCTGCTATAGATCAAATGTGGGCAGGGCTGCGCCCCAAAACGCCCGACAACCTGCCCATCCTCGGCAAAGCTTCGCGCTGGCAGAACGTCACATTGGCCGTTGGTCACGGCAGCATCGGCGTCGCGCTCAGCGCAATTACTGGCAAAAGTATTGCCGAACTGGTGGTGACAGGAAATGTGCTGGCATTGCTTGCGCCCTTTACAGCGGAGCGTTTTGCGGTCAATGATCTCCGATACGCTTGACCTCAACCTGGCCATTGCGTACACGTACGTCATAACAAGGTTGTTTCGCCGTTGCTGGTTCGGTGAGCACTCGCCCATCACTCATGCAGAAACGCGACCTATGCTATGGACACTCGACAGAGAAAGACAAAAGTCAATGATTTGCTTGACTTGCTTGACAAATTACTTGTGCATGGATTACACTGAGAAGCAGAAATGGAGGAGATGAATGCCACTATCGAACTTGAACCAACGTTTTTTAGAAAGTACACGGGGAAGAATTGTGACGCTGCTCCGGCGCAACAATCGCACAGTAGAAGAATTAGCCCAGGAACTTGCCCTCACGGATAACGCGGTGCGTGCACATCTTGCAACGCTTGAACGAGATGGCATTGTGCAGCAGCGGGGTGTGCGCCGCGGTAGTGGTAAACCATCCTACGTTTACGATCTAACGCCAGAAGCCGAGTATCTTTTTCCGAAAGCGTATGGCCCCGTCCTTCACCAGCTATTAGATGTTCTATCCGAGCAAATGAGCCCTGGGGAGATGGAAATAGTGTTGCGCAAGGTAGGGCGCAATATAGCGACGAAGTGGAATATCCCACCAGGTGACCTGCGTACACGTCTCGTTGGGGCCGTCGAGGTTCTCAATGATCTGGGTGGTATGACAGAACTAGAAACGTCTGATGAACATACTTATCGTATCCGCGGATATAGCTGCCCACTTGCGGCTGCCGTACCTGGTCATCCTGAAGTTTGCCGCCTGGCAGAGACCTTGATTACAGAGCTGGTAGGGGTACCGGTCCAGGAACAGTGTGAAAAGGGCGATGCACCACGTTGTTGCTTCAGCGTGTCAAACACATGATTGCTGACAATTTAGCGTGCCCATGTGATCGTATGTGTATTGATTGGGCCCGCGGAAGAAGAATAAACCAGGCGTACAATCATTGAATGGCACGGTAATTGTCACCAGCACACTTTGGCCAGGGGCAAAGGCAGCATATCGAAAGGGCACTTCGAGACAAAAACCCGAAGTGCCCTTTCGATACACTCACCTTCTAACACTTGAACTGAAGTTCATCAGACCTTTTGCTGGAGCCAGGCACGTATCGATGGCATATGATCACGATAGTGCCTAAACGAACAGCCAGCAATGATCTGCCACGGAGTCCACTCTTCGGGCATGTAACGAAAGTGATGGGAGTCGTTGAAATCCTCGTCAGAGAGTGCCTGTATTGCTTCAAGCAACTGAGCATACACCTGCTCTTCTTCGTGAAGGACTTCATCTAAAGGACGGTCTCGTTGCTCTGCAACGATCACCGCGTTGCGTTCGTCTTCAGGCAAGTTCCAGAGTTCTGAGCCGACGAGGGCGTGTTGCTTGCAAACTCCGATCATCTCCCGCTCGCCCCACATGATATGGGCGATGATATCTTTGACCGACCACGCACCCGCTGCCCCTGGCTCGAGCATCCGTTCCTTGCCGACCTGGGCAAGCAGCGCTTCCCACCCGGCACGTTCATTACGTAGACCTTCAATGAAGGTCGCCTTGTCCATGTGCATCTCCTTCTCGTTCGTTCTTTATGCCTCTTTCTTCGGCTCTACTGCTTTGAGGACTTCCTGCATGAAACGAGGCTCTGGATAGGCACCGACCATTTCAATACGGTCGTTCACCACGGTTTTTGGTACACCCTGCACCTGGTAACGTTGCAACATGTCAACGAATTCGGAGACTTCGACCACATCGGCGGTGATATGTTCGTTTTCGATTGCCAGCTTGTGGGCCAACCTGGCCGCACGCGGACAATAGGGTCAGGTAGGGGTGACGAATACCTGAATGTGGATATCCTGATCGACGGTTGCCAGGGCTTCGCGGGTTTTGTCGCTCAGATTGGTGGTCCCTTTGGAGACATCGATGAGGTCTTCAATCAGCGTGGAGAATTCGTAGCCTGCCGGGATACCGAAGTAGCGCACAGAGCCTTTCGTGTGTCCCTGGAGGATGAACGCAGGTATGTGCGTAATGCCGAGGTTCTGTGCTTCTTGCTCATCGCGAACGAAATCCTTGACGGTCAGGTGTAGTTTGTCCGAGATATTCGTCACTTCCTCGAGCAATTCGCGGGTCTCCTTGCAATAGGTGCATTCCTGGCCTGGAACGATTAACACGGACTCGCGCTGGGTAAAGTAAATGATGTTCACATCATCCTGCAGTTCCTGCTCGAAGAGTGTTTGCAGGGTTTGTCGATCTTCTGGTGAGATCAGCGCCATCTGCTCTTCCCTCTCTTTCTATTCAAAGTGAATGCCACGTTCAACAAACACGTGAGTTTATCCACTATCAGCCAACGAACAGTTCGCTAAGTGAACCCTCTTTGTGCAGTCTATACCATGCTGCTCTTAACAGCAAGGTATCACATGATTTTTCCGAGTTGCGTGCCAACTGCCGCAGCCACCACGCTATGATCTCTTCACAAAACTGAGAATCGTGACGTCTCCCCATGGCTAAAGCCAGGGGCTTCTCATCCTCACGAATGAGCGTTTCCTGCTTCAATGGGAGTCGCCTGACGAGCTTTCGCCCGAACAGGTCTTCCACTCCCTCCACAGGCAGACGCCGAGAGTCCCTCGGCCAGAATGTTCCGAGCGGCGTTGGTGTCACGATCGTGAACCACGCCACATGCAGGACAGACCCATTCACGTATGTCCAGCGTTAAGGCGTCTACAACATGCTTGCACCCATGACAGGTCTTAGAAGACGGATACCAGCGGTCGATTTTGATCAAGGTTCGTCCGTACCACTTGGATTTGTATTCCAGTTGCCTGATCAATTCGGACCATCCTACATCAGAGATGGCTTTAGCAAGCTTGTGATTTTTGACCATATTCTTAACAGCCAGGCTCTCGATGCAAATCACTTGGTTTTCGTGAACAATGCGCGTAGAGAGCTTATGCTGGTAATCTCGTCTCCGATCCTGGATACGAGCATGAACACGGGCAATTTTGAGACGGGCTTTGTTCCGGTTCTTCGATCCCTTCTTTTTCTTGGCATGCCGACGTTGGGCTTTTGCCAGCCTCTTCTCATCCTTAGCAAAATAGCGGGGATTGCCGACACTTTCACCCGTGGAAAGAGCAACCATCGACTTAATGCCAAGATCGAGACCAACCATTTTGTTGACCACCGGCAAGGGCTTCATATCCTCCTCTACCAGGATCGAGACAAAATAGCGGTTGGCACAATCCTTGGTGATGGTGACCGAACTGGGTTGAGCATTCTTGGGGAGAGGTCTATGCCAGTGGATATTCAAGGGAGCATCCATTTTTGCCAGAGTCAGTGTGGCCCCATTCCACTTCAAAGCGTTAGCGGCGTAGGTAGCCGATTGCGCATGTTGCTTTTTCTTGAACGTGGGGTATTTGGCACGTCTCTCAAAGAAGTTCTTGAAACCTTTGTCCAGGTGCCTGAGCGACTGCTGAAGAGGCACGCTAGAGACATCTGCGAGCCAAGGATATTGTTTCTTGAGGTCAGGCAGCAGAGCAGCAAGATCGTTGTAGGAAAGCTTCACCCCGCCTTTGTAGGCAGTGGAACGCATGTGGAGTCCCCAATTATAGACGAAGCGGCAGCACCCGAACGTTTGCGCAAGGAGACGCTTCTGTTCATCGGTCGGATAGAACCGATACTTGTACGCCCGCTTGGTCTTACTCACTGCCTATTTGCCTTTCTTCTGCTTCTTGATATGCTCTTCTATCGCGGTCAAGATCTCTCCATTGAGAGAGCGATTGTTCTGTTTTGCTACCTCTCGTATCTGTTCCAACAGATGAGCAGGAAACCGAACGGTAAGCGTTTTTATGTCGTCTTTCATGCAGTTATTTTAACACTAATTTAGCTACATGTCAAGGGGCTAGACCCCTGTGCCCAAGCCCCAAACAAGGAACGCGCCTTCTATTCCCGTGGCTCAAGCCAGGGGTTTTACAGCGCGGTTTGATAAAGTACGGGAATTGATACCCCTGAGTATAAGTTTGTCATTCATATTATGAAAGAACTGCTCCGGGGTTGGCACATCCACCAGGCACTGTAACTGAAATCCTGCTGTCAGGGCCGCATCCAGTATTCTTCCAGCGTTCGCTGGTAAAAATGGACTTTTTCTTGCTGACGCTATATCAGTACTTCGTCGACCTGGGAATTTTCCACTTCTTCCGCGGGTACCGGCGTTGCAGGAACTGTCACAGCACTTTTCTGTTTATGAGTAGATCGGTGTGCGAGCGAGACGGGCGAGACACGATAGACCTCACGCACAAGACCGAGTCGTTCGAGCGTCCAGATGACATAGCCGGAGAGATCGAACTGCCACCAGTGCAGCCCGTGGAATGCTGAACGCGGGAAAGCATGGTGATTGTTATGCCAGCCTTCACCAAAACCGAGCAGGCCAACAAGCCATTCATTGTGGCTCCGGTCGTTTGTCTCGAACTCACGCTTCCCAAAAGTATGACATACAGAATTGACGCTCCAGGTAACATGGTGTGTGAGGAAGATGCGCACAAGTCCGCCCCACAGGAGACCTGTCCAGCCACCAATCAAGAACGGGATAACCAGTGACAATGCCACCCACAGCAAAAATGTGCGGCTGACAAAGACAACGATCGGATCTTTGACAAGATTGCGACAATACACATTGGGATCAGCCATCGAGTCTCTGAACATCCAGCCCATATGAGCATGAAAAAAACCTTCGATGGGGCTATGCGGGTCCCCTTCACGATCAGAATGAGCATGATGCTTGATATGCGTTGCCGCCCATGAAAGTGCCGATCCTTCCAAAGACATGGAGCCTAGAACGAGCAAGACCAGCTTCACGACAGGATGAGGGCGGAAACTCCGGTGAGTCAACATCCGATGATAACCAATAGTCACACCAAGGGCGATGAGAGAGTACAGTGTAGCCAGCAACGCGAGATCAGGCCAGTTGACGGCCCGCGCCCAGAGCAAGTATATAGCGAGCACAGTAGCAAGAAAGGGAACGACGACTACGAGAAGCATGATAGCTTTAGAGAATGTTTTAGAATGCATGTAACCTCCATTATTAGTCCTACCGTCAGAGGTAGGTCATTAATAAGAGAGGAATGGATGAAGTTTTGTTTCACCAGGCTCAGACCGAATTATGTTGTCTACCCAAGCAAAATGTTGTTTGTAAAGTTCATAATTGCTCCATAATCTATCGCAATTGTTGCGTAGCGCTCCAGCAGCTACAATGATTCCGTTGTCCCGCTGTGAGCGCTCTGCTGGGCGGCTTCTATCACCCGCAGCGTGGTCAGTACCCCCGCCGGGTCAACGGGTGGTCGGCCCCCACTCAGCAGCGCGTCACGCAGCAATATATAGAACTCTTCATAAGCGCCTGGCAGCGTCTCGATGGGAGTATCAATGCGTATGCCACTGACATCTGTGAGCATACGCCCCCAGCGTTCCAGTGGCTCAAGACCCCAACCGGTATCGCCTGGTCGCATACCCGTAGTCAGGGCGTGCTCCTGCGGGTCCAGCCCCCACTTTTCGTAGGTGCCACGCAGCCCATGAAGCCGTACGCGCGGCCCCTGAATACGAGCAACCACACTCATCCAGAGATGCGCGTGTACGCCAGTAGCAAACTGCAAGGCTACAAACGTATCGTCATCCACCTGGGCACCCGGCCGGCGCTTCTCCAGTTCTGCATAAACGCGCACCGGTTGCCCGAAGAGTTGAATGGCCTGGTCAATCAGGTGACTGCCGAGGTCATAGAGCAGCCCACCGGCCTCTTCGGGAGCTGGGTATTCTCGCCATGCATGGGTACGCAGAACAGCGCGGTAGCGTTCGTAGCGCGACTCGAAACGTGTAATAGGCCCAAGTAGATCGGCGGCAATCAATTGGCGTACCGTTAGAAAGTCATTGTCCCAGCGCCTGTTCTGGAAGACCGTGAGCAACTGCCCCGTACTTTGACTGGTCTCTATCAGCTTCTCCGCGTCGGCGACGCTGGCGGCCATGGGTTTGTCGATCACGACGGGAAGCCCGGCGTTCATCGCAGCTATGCCAAGAGGCACGTGGCTGCGATTGGGGGCCGCTACCACAACGAGATCGTAGCGCGACGGGTGACGCCACAGTTCGTCAACCGTCGAGAGTACCCGGGCATCGGGGAAATCGCGCTGGGCGTGCTCCTGACGCCTGGGATTACTGGTAACAATAGCTGCCACCTCCATGCCTGCTACCGCCGAAACTAGAGGGGCATGGAAGACGGAACCAGCCAGTCCATAGCCGATGATGGCAACGCGCAGCGTTTTCGCCGCTGCTCCTGAATCAGTTGTTGACATACGAAACTTCTCCTAATAGTTCTTGATATAACTCTTCGTGCTATCATAACTTGCGGTAGGGGGTTTGACAACGGCAAAGCGCGATCGTGAAAAAATCGTCGCATCTTGTAGGTATGCCTGTGATATACTGATCTACAGAAGAACTTCCACCTTCTCATGCAGATGGAGGAATCAAGATCACCTGTCCATGGATGCACAGAAGAGAGGATACCCGATGACAACAGATGACAACAAGGCTCTTGTTCAGCGATTTTATGATGAGGTCATTAATCAGAAGAACCTGGCCGCGCTGGACCAGTTCGTCTCCCCCAATGCGGTCAATCACACCGTCCCGGCGGGCTTGCCCCAAGGACCGAGCCAGTTCCTCGGTCTGCACCTCAACGCTTTCCCTGATGCGAAAGCCACAGTGGAGGATCTCCTGGCTGATGGTGATAAGGTGATAGCCCGCGTTAGCTTTCGTGGCACGCATCAGGGTGCTTTCGGGAGTATCCATCCTAGAGGCAGGCCAATCACGGTGATGGCGATCAACATCTTCCGTATCACTAATGGCAAGATGGTGGAACACTGGGGTCTGGCTGATCGGCTCAATGCGCTCCAGCAGCTAGGCGTTGTTCCCCCACCAGGACA
>Ga0137365_10004898_pt1 | contig 10744 bp, 9 predicted proteins | sample SagtaG_9_FD_104799 | JGI IMG/M metagenome (GOLD analysis project Ga0137365, IMG submission 104799) | Vadose zone soil microbial communities from Sagehorn Ranch, Mendocino, California, USA - Sage1_L_40_16 metaG | ecosystem: Environmental > Terrestrial > Soil > Vadose zone | place: USA: California... | reverse complement strand
TCGACGGCTTCCCAGTGAACTCCCCCGCGAGCACGCGCTGGAGCAGCGGCAGCTTCCAGGCGACGTTCCCGTTTACTCCCCACTCGTGGACGACCCCCTGGATCTGAGGCGCGTCCAGGCAGCCCGCGACGTCGAGCTTCCCTTCGGACACGACCTGCGCGAGCGCCGCCAGCACGGGCGCCGCGGTGATCACCGGTGAGCAAATGCGGACACGTTGCTTCGCCCGGCCGATCGCGCGGGCGATTCGCGCCGACAGATCCTCGCCGAACCCGGGAGTGAATCTGGGCCGGACGAGCAATCCGTCGACGTGGATCCGCCGCGGCGGCACGAAACCTGTCTCCTCGACCAGGTCTTTGACCCAGAGTTGGTCGAAGTCTTCGACGAAGGCCTCTGCGAGGTCAGGCGACTGGACCGCGAGAATCACGTTCTCCTGCCGCGCCCAGGAGTCGTCGGTCCAGTTCGTCGACCCCGTCCAGATGGTTTGGCGGTCGCGGACGACGAACTTGTGATGCATCAGATCCGGGACGCCTCCGACGGCCTTGGACGGCACTCCGAGCGACGCAATCAACTCGACGTCGGGCTCGGGCGGTGGCGGCACCGGGATCGGGTTCCGGTGATCGACGTTGTAGATGATCCGCACCGCGACCCCGCGTGCCGACGCCTCCCGGATCGCGCCGGCGACGACCTTCGCCGTGTCCGGAGCGAGGTGGAAGTCGTACTGCGCAAGCTCGAGGGACTCGTGCGCTTCGCCGAGCCATTCCGCGATCGCTTGCGCGATCTCGAGCGGCTGCTGGCCGCCGTCCGTCAGAGTTCGAACGGTGAGCTTCGTCGAGGAGCTGGCCGCTGCCGAGATCGGCGCCACATTCAACTTCTATCGCGAAGGACCACGCGCCGGTTTGCTGAGGTGTCGCCTCGCGAACTATCTCGTCGCCCGGCAACGCGCCCAGCTCCTGCTCGTCGGCGAGGCGCCGGGCTACCGCGGCGCACGCGTCAGCGGCCTGCCGTTCACCTCCGAGCGCCAGTTGACGGGCTGCGGCCCTGCTGAATCGACCGCGACGATCGTCCGCGCCACGTTGCGAGAGCTCGGCCTCGAGAACGAGGTGCTTTGCTGGAACGTCGTGCCGACCCATCCCGGCACGTCGACCTCCAACCGACGGCCGACGCGGGCCGAGATCGACGGTGGCGTCCTCTTCGCACAGCGGCTTGCCCGAGGGCGCACGGTGGTCGCCGTCGGCCGCGTGGCCGCCACGGCGATGGATGCCTCGTACGTTCGCCACCCAAGCCATGGCGGCGCACAAGCGTTTCGCGAGGGATTGCTACGATTCGCCCTCGGCGGACGCCCAGTCCGCCGTTTCCATGCAAAAGACCTGGAACGCAAAGCCTGGCGAGATCGAGCGCCGCTGGTACGTCGTTGATGCCGAGGGCAAGACCCTCGGTCGCTTGGCGACCCAGATCGCAGACACCCTGCGCGGCAAGGCGAAGCCGCAGTACACCCCTCACGTCGACACAGGCGACTTCGTCGTCGTCGTGAATGCCGAGAAGGTCGCCGTGACGGGAAACAAGCTGGACGACAAGCTCTACTACCGCCATTCGGGCTATCCGGGAGGCTTGCGCAGCCGGCCGCTGCGAGACCAGCTCGAGCGCCGGCCGACCGAGGTGATCCGCAAGGCGGTCAAGGGCATGCTTCCGCGCAACCGTCTCGCGCGTCAGCAGCTCAACAAGCTGAAGATCTACGCCGGCCCTGAGCATCCCCATGAGGCCCAGGCCCCGCAGACGTTGGAGCTGAGGTAGCGATGGCCACGGCCACCGAACCGGCCCAGTACCAGGGAACCGGCAAGCGCAAGACGTCCGTCGCGCGCGTGATCCTGCGACCTGGCGACGGCGCAACCTGGTTCAACGGCAAGACGATCGAGACCTACTTCCCGCGTCTCACGCACCGCGAGCTGGCGCTGGCGCCGCTCAAGATCGCCGGGGTCGAAGGCACCTTCGACGTTCGCGTCCGCGTGCACGGCGGCGGCCCGAGCGGCCAGGCCGGCGCGGTCCGGCACGGGATTGCCCGTGCGCTCGTCGACGCCGATCCGAATCTCCGCGAGCCGCTCAAGCGAGCTGGATTCCTGAGCCGCGACGCCCGCATCGTCGAGCGCAAGAAGGCCGGCCTCCATAAGGCTCGCAAAGCTCCTCAGTTCTCCAAGCGCTAACGTCGCCGCGATGACGCGGCAGTTTTTCGGGACTGACGGAGTCCGGGGGGTGGTCGGCGAGGACCTCACGCCTGAGCTCATCGAGCGCCTTGGCAAGGCGGCGACGCTCTGGTCGAGGGGCGGGCGCGTCTTCGTCGGCCGCGACACGCGCGCCTCGGGACCCGAGCTGGAAGAGGCCCTCGCGCGCGGGGTCGTGGAGGCCGGCGGCAACGCCGTGCTGGCTGGGGTGCTTCCCACCCCGGCGGTCGCTCTCCTCGCACTCGATCTCGGCGTCGTCGTTTCGGCCTCGCACAACCCACCCGAATACAACGGGATCAAGATCTTCGACCGTGACGGCCAGAAGCTGACCGACTCGGACGAGGAGAAGATCGAGAGCCTGCTCGACGCCGAGGGTCCCGGCGACGGGGAGATCGACCGCGTCGGCGTCGCTACCGACAGCTACCTGGAGCACATCACCGAACGGTTTGGCAGCGACCTCTCCGGCCTCCGCATCGCCGTCGACTGTGCGAACGGCGCCTACTCCGCAATCGCGCCACAGGCCTTCGAGCAGCTCGGCGCGGAGGTGACCCCGATCGGGGCCGAGCCGGACGGGACGAACATCAACGTGGGGTGTGGCGCGACCGACCTGTCGCTGCTCCAGCGGACCATCCTCACGGGCGACTTCGATCTCGGCGTCGCCTTCGACGGCGACGGCGATCGGATGCTGGCGGTCGACGCCAACGGGGCGGCGGTCGACGGCGACCAGATTCTGGCGATCCTCGCCGACCACCTCGGCGTCGATCTCGTGGCGGTGACCGTGATGACGAACTACGGCTTCCACCGCTTCGCCGAGGAGCGGAGGATTCGCCTGGTCACGACCGACGTCGGCGACCGCTACGTGTTGGAGGCGCTCCGCCGCGAGGGCGGCGTGCTAGGTGGCGAGCAGTCGGGTCACCTCATCTACCTGAAGGATCACGTCACGGGCGACGGTCTGGCGACCGCGCTACTCCTCTGCGCCGCGCTCGAGGGTCGGACGCTGACCGAGGCCGCAGCGGTGTTGCCGCGTTTTCCACAGGCGAAAGAGAATGTGCGAGTCGCCACAAAAAACCTCTCCGACGACCTGCTCGAGGAGATCCAGCGGCTCAACACAGAGCTCAACGGCTCGGGCCGGATCGTTGTCCGTCCGTCGGGCACAGAGCCCGTCGTGCGAGTCCTGGCCGAGGCCGAAAATCCCCGGAAAGCGCAGGAGCTCTGTGCTACGATCAGCGCTCTCGTAACGCGAGAGCTCGGCTGAGCGGCCCCGACGAAGAGGCCGGAGAAAGCAGCCGGGCTTTGTGCATTTATGAGGGCTTTGGAAAGAGTCCCTCGATCGAGGCTTCACCCCAAAAAGTCAGGCAGAGCGAAGGGAGAGCTTCAGATGTGCGGGATCATCGGATACGTCGGGCAGAGGCCGGCCAGGGATCTCCTCCTGAACGGTCTCGAGCGGCTCGAATATCGCGGCTACGACTCGGCCGGTCTCGCGCTTCGCGAGGAAGAGGGGCTCGACTATCTCCGCGCCGTCGGAAATCTCCAGGTCCTAAAGGAGGCGGCAGGCGACAACGGGTCGGCTGCGACGACCGGCCTCGGCCACACGCGCTGGGCGACCCACGGGCGTGTCTCCGAACGGAACGCCCATCCGCTCGTCGGCTGCGACCAAGAAAGGATCGCGGTCGTCCTCAACGGGATCGTCGAGAACTTCCGGGAGCTCAAGAACGCGCTCGAAGCGGAGGGGCACACCTTCCGCTCCGAGACGGACGCGGAAGTGGTCACGCACCTCGTCGAACGCCACTATCGCGGCGACCTGACGGAGGCCGTCCGCGCCGCCTACAAGGATCTCGAAGGCCACTTCGCCTTCGTCGTCATCCACCAGGATCATCCGGACGAACTGGTCGGCGCGAGGCTTCAATGCCCGCTGCTCGTGGGTGTCGGCGACGGCGAGATGTTCTTCGCTTCGATGGCGGCCGCATTCCTGGCCGAGACTCGCAGGATCCAGCTGATCGACGACGGCGAGGTGGTCGCGATCACGCCCGCGGGCGCCCGCTTCATCGACGTCGAGAACGGTCAGGTCGAGCGTGCGATTCTCGAGGTCGACTGGGATGACGAGGCGGCCGAGAAGTCCGGCTACGAGACCTTCATGCTGAAGGAGATCTACGAGCAGCCGGACGCGGTCAAGGAGACGCTCGGCGACCGGGTTCGACACGGCCATCTCGTGCTCGAGAGCCTCGGCCTGACCGACCAAGAGCTCCAGAACCTGCGCCGGATCGTGGTCCTCGCCTGCGGCACCGCCTACCACTCGGGGGTCGTCGGTCGGTACATCATCGAGGAATGGGCCCGGATCCCGGTCGAGCCCGACATTGCAAGCGAATGGCGCTACCGCAACCCCGTGCTCTCGAAGGACACGCTCGTGATCGGGATCTCGCAATCCGGTGAGACCGCGGACACGCTCGCAGCGATGCGCCTGGCCCGTGAGAAGGGTGCGCGCACGCTCGCGATCACGAACATGATGGGCTCGCAGATCACACGCGAGGTCGACTCGGTGCTCTACACCCGCTGCGGGATGGAGGTCGGGGTCGCAGCCTCGAAGACGTTCACCGCGCAGGTCGCGCTGCTCTCGCTGGTGGCACTGAAGCTCGCCGAGGTTCGAAAGAGCCTGCCACCGGAGGAAATCGAGGTGATCCTCGACGAGTTGTACGCGCTGCCGACCAAGATGGTCGCCTTCCTCGAGGGCAACCATCCGATCGAGGAGATCGCCGAGCGCTTCCACGAAAAGCCGTTCTTCCTCTACCTCGGCCGCCATATCGGGCTGCCGGTCGCCCTCGAAGGGGCCCTGAAGCTGAAAGAGATCTCGTATATCCCGACCGAGGCGTACTCGGCGGGCGAGATGAAGCACGGGCCGATCGCGCTGCTCGACGAGGAGACGCCGGTCGTCTGCGTGGCGACCAGTTCACACGTGTACGAGAAGGTCGTCTCCAACATCCAGGAGGTACGCGCCCGCGGCGCTCACGTGATCGCGATCGCCACCGACGGCGACGAGGACATCCAGCATCACGCCGACGACGTCATCTTCGTGCCGCGCTCGCCGGCCTTCCTGCAAGCAGTTCTGGCGGTCATACCGTTGCAACTGCTCGCCTACCGGATCGCACGACTGCGCGGGCTCAACGTCGACCAGCCCCGCAACCTGGCCAAGACCGTCACGGTCGAGTAGCGCAGACTTCGCCTGCTATACCCGGGGGCGTGGACGTGCTCTCGACGATCGGCGACGGCCTGTGGAACGCCTTCCAGATGGCCTGGGAGGTGGCGTGGGCGCTGGTGCTCGGCTTCACGCTGTCCGGGATCGTTCAGGCATGGGTCCCACGCTCGCGGATCGAGCGGGCGCTGGGGGCTCGTGGGCCGCGCGAGATCGCGCTGGCGACCGGCCTCGGCGCGGCGTCTTCATCCTGTAGCTACGCCGCGATCGCGATTGCGAAGTCGCTCTTCGGGAAAGGGGCGAGCTTTGCTGCGGCGATGGCGTTCCAGTTCGCCTCGACGAACCTCGTGTTCGAGCTCGGGATCGTGATCTGGATCTTCATCGGCTGGCGCTTCACGCTCGCCGAGCTCGTCGGCGGGCTGATCCTGATCGCGCTGATGTGGCTGGGGCTGAGGCTGTTCGTGACGCGGCGGCTCGAGGAAGAGGGGCGCCGCCATGCGCAGGCGTCCGAGGCAGGCCACGAGCACACATCGGCAGCGTCCGAGGGTCTCTCCCTTCGCCAGCGGCTGACTTCGGTGCAGGCGTGGTCCGACGTCGCCCGCAACTTCCGCAGCGACTGGGGGATGCTCTGGAAGGAGATCCTGGCCGGCTTCGCGATTGCCGGCTTCGTCTCCCTGCTGCCGATGAAGGTCTTCAACGCGCTCTTCATCACCGACGCGCCGGCGCCGGTGCGGCTGCTCGAGAACGTTGTCCTTGGACCGATCGTCGCCGTGCTCTCATTCGTCTGCTCAGTCGGGAACGCGCCGCTGGCCGCGGTGCTCTGGGCCGGCGGGATCTCGTTTGCGGGCGTCATTGCCTTCATCTACGCCGACCTGATCATCATCCCGATCGTGATCGCCTACACGAAGTTTTACGGCCGTGAGCTGACGGCTCGGCTCGTCGCAATCATGTTCGTGTCGATGGTGCTCGCCGCGCTGGCCGTCGACGGGATCTTCAGCGCCCTCGGCCTGGTGCCCACGAGCAGGCCCTCGGTCGAATCGATCTCGAGCCGGGGTATCTCCTGGAACTACACGACGTTCCTGAACATCGTCTTTCTCGCCGTCGCCGCGGTGCTGTTCGGACTGACCCTTTGGCGCGGTGCCAAGGATCCGGTGTGCGGGATGACAGTCGACCGCCGCGTGGGCAGGCCGGCCTCGACCTACCAGGGCCGCACCTACTACTTCTGCGGCGAGGGCTGCAAGGCGAAGTTCGACGCCGAGCCGGAGCGTTATGTCGACGGCAGTGAGCGGCAGGCCGTCGCACTCGAGCACGCCGGCCACCGGCATTGAGGCTCCCGCCCTAATCGGGAGGCCGGCGCAGCCGCTTCGTCTCGCTGCGGCGCCGTTTCTGGTCCAGACGGCGCTTTTTGACCGCCGCGCTCGGCTTGGTCGGCCTCCGCTTGCGCTCGATCTTCAGCGCCTCCCGGAGCGCCTCGACGACACGCTCGCTCGCCAGCTCGCGATTGCGCCACTGACTGCGCTCGTCCTGGGCGACGGCCATGATGACGGGGCCCGTCTTCGCGATCACGCGGCGCTTCTGGGCGTCGGTCAGCCCGACGGATCGCTCGACGTCGAAGATTGCTTCGGCGCGCGTCTCGGTCTTCTGCGCGTGCTGGCCGCCGGGTCCGCTCGAGCGTGAGAAACGGAGCTCGATTTCAGAGCGCGGGATCGAGACCGACCGGGTGACCTGAATAGACTCGCCCGCCATGGCCGCGATTTTGCTCGACCTGGACGGCGTCCTGCACATCTCGGGCAAGCCGATCGAGGGGGGCGCCCGTGCGGTCCAGCGGCTCAGGGAGGCCGGCCACCGCCTCCGGTTCCTCACGAACAACACGACGCACTCGCGCTCCCAGCTCGCAAAGGCGATCCGGGGCTTCGGAATCGAGCTCGACGACGACGAGCTGCAGACGACGCCGGTCGCGGCGGCGCGCGCGTTGAATGGCAGACGGGTCCTGGCATTGACGATGCCGGCGATCCGGGACGACCTCGAGGGTGTCGAGCTCGTCGGCGACACCGCGGACGCCGTGCTCCTCGGTGGCGCCGACGAGACCGCGGAGACGAACCGGGTTTTCAGCTACATGAACCTCGGCCGGGCCTTCGCCGAGCTGGAGGCAGGCGCTGGGCTCTACTGCCTGCACAAGAACCCGTGGTGGCAGACCTCGAGGGGGCCGTTGCTTGACGCCGGAGCCTTCGTCGTCGGGCTCGAGTACGCGACGGGGACGATGGCGACGGTGCTCGGAAAGCCGAGCGCCTCGTACTTCGAGGCCGCGCTCGAGGCGCTCGACGCGGACCCCGAGCACGCCTGGATGGTCGGCGACGACGTCGATGCGGACATCGGCGGCGCCGCGGCGCTGGGGATGCACACGATCCTCGTCCGCACCGGCAAGTTCCGCGACGATGCGGGCGCCTGGAGCGCGCAGCCGGAGGCGGTCGTCGACTCGATCGCCGACGTGCCGGATCTGGTGAAGCGTGCCGGTTCCTAGACTTCGGCTCGTGACCGTGGGTATCGACTTGATCGAAATCGCGCGCGTGCGGCGCACGCTCGAGCGCTACCCCTCTTTCCGGGAGCGCTGTTTCACCGAGGCCGAACGGTCGTACTGCGAGTCGCGCCCGAATCCGCCCCAGCATTACGCCGCCCGCTTCGCCGGGAAAGAGGCGATCGGCAAGGCGCTCGGCTTCGGCGTCGCGCGTGCATTCGCCTGGCGTGAGGTCGAGATAGCAGGGCGGCCCAAGCCCGGCGTGACGCTCTCCGGCCGCATGCAGGCCTGGGCCGAGCGCGTCGGCGCGGGCGCGATCGACCTCTCGATGTCGCACTCGCGTGAGCTGGCGACGGCCGTTGCCGTAGTCGATGGCTGAGCTCGAGCCGCTCTACACAGCCGAGGAGATGAAGGCCGCCGAGGCCGGCCACGACGTCGAGGCGATGATGGAGCGGGCGGGCAGCGCGGTCGCCGCGGCCGTCTCACGCGACTACCCGGGCGCACGCATCGTTGCCGTCTGCGGCAAGGGTGCCAACGGGGGCGACGGTCGAATTGCTGCACACAAGCTCGGCGCGAAGGTGGTCGAGGTTGGCGCCGAGCTCCCCGCCGCGGAGGTCGTGATCGACGCGATCTTCGGCACCGGCTTCCACGGCGAGCCGCGAGAGGAGGCGGCGCGCTCGATCGAGGCGATCCGCAGCGCCGGCGTCCCCGTCGTCTCGGTCGACGTTCCGTCGGGCGTCGACGCCTCCACCGGAGAGGTGTCGGGCGCGTGCGTCGAGGCGACGCAGACCGTTACGTTCCACGGCGAGAAGGTCGGCCTGGCGGTCGCGCCGGGGAGTCTGTACGCGGGCAGGATCGAGCTTGCGGACATCGGCCTCGAGCACAGCGAGACGACGCACGCGCGCGTCACGAGCGAGATCGTCCGCCGCTTGCCGCGGCGGCGACGCGACGGCAACAAGTACCGCTCAGGCTCGGTGCTCGTCCTCGGCGGCGCGCCCGGGATGACGGGGGCCGTCTGCCTCGCCGCGGAGGCGGCCTTCCGCGCTGACGCGGGCTACGTGTCCGTCTGCGCGCCTCGCGAGTCGCTTCCGGTCGTCGAGGCGCGGTTGCTCGAGGCGGTCAAGCGTCCGCTAGAAGAGGCCTCCGAGGCGGCGGAGCGAGCAGGCGCGCTCGCGCTGGGTCCTGGACTTGGCCGCAACGATGAGGCAAGGCAGCTCGTCCGGCGACTGCTGGAGGAGACCGAGCTGCCCGCAATCGTCGACGCCGATGGGCTCTTCGGCTTCGAGCCGCTCGAACGGAACGCGCCGACCGTGCTGACACCGCATTCCGGTGAGCTCGCGCGGCCGCTGGACGTCGAGACGGCGTGGGTCGACGCACATCGCCTCGAGGCCGTCCGTCGCGCGCTCGAGCGCTTCCGGTGCGTCGTTCTTTTGAAGGGAAGCGAGACGATCGTCGCCGCGCCGGATGCGCGAACCCTGATCAGCACCGGAACGCATCGCCTCGCGACTGCCGGCACCGGAGACGTCCTGACCGGCATCGTCGGCGCTTTTCTAGCCAAGCGGATGGAGCCACAGCTCGCCACCGTGGCTGCTGCGCGCGCTCACGCCGATGCCGCGCTCGCCGTGCCTCACGAACGAGGGCTGGTCGCAAGCGACGTGATCGTCCAACTGCCGGGCGTGCTCGATGCTGCGCTCTGAGCTGACGATCGATCTCGGCTCAGTTCGCCGCAACATCAAGCGCCTGCTCGACGCGCTCGGGGGGGCTGAGCTCTGGGCGGTCGTCAAGGCGAACGGCTATGGGCACGGCGCGGTCGACGTCGGAGCCGCGGCGCTCGGTGCGGGAGCAAGCGTCCTCTGCGTCGCGACGGTCGAGGAGGGGCTCGAGCTCCGCGACAAGTTCCGGCAGGAACGGATTCTCGTGATGGGGCCGACTGCGACCAGTCGAGAGATCGCGCTGGCCCGCGAGGCCGGACTGGAGCTGGTGGTCTCTACGCACGAGATCCCGGAGGGCGTCAGCGTCCACTTGAAGCTCGACACAGGCATGGGCCGCTGGGGCCTGTCCGAGCTGCCCGAGCCGCCGGACGGCGTGGTCGGCCTGATGAGCCACCTCGCGAGCGCGGATTGCGACCCAGAGTTCACGGCAGCGCAGATCGAGCGCTTCCGCGAGGCGACCGAGCCGTACCGCCACCTGACCCGGCACCTGGCGAACAGCGCCGGCGCTCTCCGCTTTCCAGACGCCCGCTTCGACGCCGCTCGCTGCGGGGTCGCGATTTACGGACTCTCCCCGTTCGGCGCTGACCCGACAGAGGACGGGCTCGAGCCCGCCATGCACTGGGCGAGCCAGCTCGCGCAGGTACGGCAGCTCGCTCCCGGAGAAAGCACCGGCTACGGACGCCGCTTCGTCGCTGAGCGGCCGACCTGGATCGGAATCGTGCCGATCGGCTACGCGGACGGTTTCCGTCGCGACTTGACGGGCACCGAGGTACGCGTCGGCGGCGAGCCACGCCGGGTGGTCGGCACGATCTCGATGGACGCTCTGGCGGTCGAGCTCGACCGCGAGCTGCCCACCGGAACACCGGTGACCTTGCTCGGGCACGGGGTCCTGGCGGAAGATCACGCTCATGTGGCCGGGACGATCAACTACGAGCTCGTTTGCGGGATCAACTCCGATCCCAGGCGCAGTAGGCGGACCGTGGTCGATGCTTGAGGTCGCGCAGGAGGTGCTGGCCGGGGAGGAGGCCTGGGTCGTCGGCGGCGCCGTCCGCGACGAGCTGCTCGGGCGGGAACTCGTCGACCTGGACATCGCCTGCCGCGAGCCCGAGCGGGC
>Ga0137365_10004895_pt1 | contig 10746 bp, 9 predicted proteins | sample SagtaG_9_FD_104799 | JGI IMG/M metagenome (GOLD analysis project Ga0137365, IMG submission 104799) | Vadose zone soil microbial communities from Sagehorn Ranch, Mendocino, California, USA - Sage1_L_40_16 metaG | ecosystem: Environmental > Terrestrial > Soil > Vadose zone | place: USA: California... | reverse complement strand
TGTAAATCCGACCGTCACCCATGCAATACGGCGTATCACCCTCATAAAAATATCAACCTCCGTAGGGGCCCGCTGTATTGCGCCCCCACCCCAGATAATTTCATGCATACTATTGTCGCTGGCAGCCCTGCTGCCTTCCTTGCAGACCGCAGATCACTCCTTACAGTTGCCTGAATGTCTCTGTCCTTCCTCTTGCGCTCACCCGTTAAACTATGTAATGTATATGCAGATAATAGGAAATCCCTGGAAAGGTCAGTAAACAAGTGGTGGATGTAGGACTCAACTTCTGGCTCACCCAGTGGAACTGGGAGCCATCCATCATCATCGGTACAGCCATCATCTTCGGCCTGTACCTCTACGCAGTAGGCCTATTGCGCAAACCGTACACACTCATTGATGGTGTCAAACAAAGCCAGGTGCTCTCCTTCTGGCTGGGCGTACTGGTCATATTTCTTGCCCTGGTCTCACCAATTGACGAAATAGGCGACAGGTACCTCTTCAGTATGCATATGGTACAACACCTCCTCCTCACTATGGTTGGCCCACCTCTCTTGCTGCTAGGCACTCCTGAGGTAGTGCTCAAACCCATTATACGCAATCGTTTCGTATTTCCTGTAGCCCGAGCGCTGGCATACCCCTTCGTGGCCTTCTTCTTGTTCAATGCCGACTTCTGGCTCTGGCATGCGCCTCCTTTATATAACGCAACCTTGACCAATCAGAATATACACATCCTGGAGCACGTGAGTTTCATCGTCTTTGCTGTCATCAACTGGTGGCCTATCTTCAGCCCGATGACCAGGGACCTGCCGCGCCTGTCCCTTGGTGGCCAGGTGCTCTACCTCTTCCTCGGTGGCATGCCCATCGTGGCGCTAGGCGCCGGGCTCACCTTTGCCCCGCCGCTCTATGCGCCTTACATCCATGCCCCGCGTGTCTGGGGACTCTCTGCTGCCACCGACCAGCAGCTCGGTGGGTTAATCATGTGGGTCCCAGGAAATATCATCTATATCATTATCGTCAGTATCCTGTTTATCCGCTGGATGCTTCAGCAGGAGGCGAAGCAGCGAGCGGAAGAAGCCAGGCAAGACGCTGTAGAATGCTGATTATGATTTTTACCAACCAAGACCGGTAATACCGGTGTGTCACCCTGAGCGCATGAGCCGCAGCCCTGAGCGCAGCGAAGGGGAAGGGTCTGGCTCGAGGGGCACGGAGATGCTGAGCGAAGCGAAGCATGACAAAACATGACCGATGTTGGTCGTTAAACTTCATTATCAGGCATGTCAGAGCGGGGCACAAGCGCTGTGTAGCCTGCACGTTCAGGTTGTTGTAAGGTACTGGCCAGTACCTGCAAGCCTCCCGTCAGGGATGCTAGCTACACTACACGCTAGAATGAGATACGTATCGCCCATAAATCGGGTTGAAAATTCTTTTTTAGGAGTTGCCGAAGTGAGGATGCCTTTATTTCGCGGGACGAAGCGCTGGGTCGTCATCGTCGCGGCCATGCTTCTGTCTTCGCTTCTCTTAAGCGCTTGCGGTGAGAACAGCCCTTCTATCTTGAATACTTTTGGGCCTAACGCCGCAAAAGAAGCACTCCTGTTCTGGATCATTCTGGGAGTCGCTACATTCGTTTTTGTGGTCGTCGAGGGAGTGCTGCTCTATTCTATCTTCCGCTACCGCGAGCGCCCGAACTCGCCAAACCCACAGCAGATCCATGGCAACAACACCATCGAAATTATCTGGACGGTTGTGCCTTCCCTCTTCCTGTTCTTTGTGCTGGGTGCCACCATCTTTTACATGTTCGATTTGAGCGATCTGGGAGGCGGGAACAAGGTCGAGGTGAAAGTAGTTGCTCACCAGTGGTGGTGGGAGTTTGACTATCCCAACTACAATATCATCACTGCCGACTCCCTGCACATCCCCGCTGGCACAATCATCCAGGCCGACCTGGCTTCGAACAACGTTATCCACAGCTTCTGGATTCCTGCCCTGTCAGGCAAGACCGATGTTATCCCTGGCCACAACAACCAGTTGCTGTTCAAGGCTGACATGAACGCGACTGGCAAGAAATTCCGTGGTGAGTGTGCCGAGTTCTGCGGCGCGCAGCATGCGCACATGCACTTCGATGTATATGTCGACTCCCAGGACAGCTTTAATAGCTGGGTAAGTGCGCAGCAGCAAGCGGCGGCTCCCCTCAATGCCGGTCCCGCCGCCTGCAAGGCGCCCATCCCGCAGAGCGATCTCGTCGCCTGTGGCGCAAAATTCTTTGCTCAGGGCGCCTGTGTAGGCTGCCATGGCATCGTGGGTGTCAACCTGAAAGGTTACAATGATCCCAAAGCTTTAGGTGAGATCGGGCCCAACCTGACCCATTTCGGTAGTCGTGACCTGATCGCCGGTGGCATCCTGGAAAACAACCCGCAGAATCTCGCTCTGTGGCTGCATAATCCACAGAACGTCAAACCCGGCAACGACATGCCGGACCTGGGCCTTTCGCCCGATCAAGTCAACGCCCTTGTGGCTTACCTGGAAAGCCTCAAGTAGGGCCGATTTATCGCGCCCGCCAGGCCGGTTAATCGCCCCCGCATTATGATAAACGATGTGCAGCGAAACACATTAATAAATATATCCCGTATCTCTACGGGGCTGGATATTGGAGGAATTGCTCATGGCAACTATCGTTGAGCGACCCGGTGTAGTACGCCAGAAGCGTTTTGGCGAAACCTACATCGGCCAGTGGATCATGACGACCGACCATAAGAAGATCGGCGTTATGTACATTGTTACCGCCTTCTTCTCCTTCCTGGTCGGCGGCCTCGAGGCGCTGCTCATCCGCACACAATTGGCCGCACCGAATGGGCATGTATTAAACCCTGAGGTGTACAATGAGATCTTCACCATGCATGGCACCACCATGATCTTCCTATTTGTGATGCCTATGCTCACCGGCCTCGGCAACTACATTGTGCCTTTGATGATCGGCGCACGTGATATGGCCTTCCCACGTCTGAACGCCTTCGGCTACTGGCTCATTTTCTTTGCCACAATTTTCCTGGACGCCAGCTTCCTGTTTAACCAGGCTCCCAACGGCGGCTGGTTCTACTACGCGCCCTTAAGTGAACAGCAATACAGTTGTGGCATCGCAAACTGCCTCCCCGTCATGAACGCGGACTTCTGGGCGCTCGGCATTCTCTTGCTTGGTATCTCCTCGATCGCTGGTGCTCTCAACTTCGTGGTAACCATCCTCAAGTTGCGTGCCCCCGGTATGACCATGAACCGCATACCCCTGTTCACATGGATGACGCTGATAACCTCGTTCCTGCTGCTCTTTGCCCTGCCCAGCGTTACCGCTGCCGCTGGCCTGCTGCTGCTCGATCGTCACCTGGGTACTCACTTCTATCAAGCCGGCTTCCATGGTGATCCCTTACTCTGGCAGCATCTCTTCTGGTCGTTTGGCCATCCCGAGGTGTATATTCTCATCTTACCCGCCTTTGGCATTATCTCGGAGGTATTGCCCGTCTTCTCGCGCAAGCCCATCTTCGGCTATACCTTCGTCGCCTGGTCGGGCGTCGCCATTGGCTTCTTGAGCTTTACAGTGTGGGCGCACCACATGTTTGCCGTTGGCCTCCCACTCGTCGCTCAGGCCTTCTTCGCTACCAGCACCACGCTCATCGCCATCCCGACGGCCGTGAAGATCTTCAACTGGATCGCGACAGTCTATGGCGGCAAGGTCAGCCTCAAGGTGCCCATGCTCTTTGCGCTTGGCTTCATCGCCATGTTCTTGATCGGCGGCCTCAATGGTATAGCTTTGGCCGTAGTGCCTGTTGACTACCAGTTCACGGATACCTACTTCGTGGTCTCGCACCTGCATTACGTGCTCTTCGGCGGCACCGTCTTGGGCGTTTTCGCGGGCATCTACTACTGGTTCCCCAAGATAACCGGCAAGTTGCTCGGCGAACGCCTGGGACAGGTCCAGTTCTGGCTGATGTTGATCGGCCTCAACCTCACCTTCTTCCCCATGCACATCCTGGGGCTGCTCGGTATGCCGCGCCGCATCTACACCTATCCCGGCAATCTCGGTTGGAATGAAATGAACCTCCTTGCCTCCCTCGGCGCTTTCACCATCGGCATCGCTATCGTGATATTCCTCTGGAATGTCATCGTCAGCCTGCGCTCTGGTAAGCAAGCCGGCACCGATCCGTGGGATGCCTTTACTCTCGAGTGGGATACAGACTCCCCACCCAGGGTTTACAACTTCCTTAACCTGCCTATCGTACGCAGCCGTCGCCCGTTCTACGACAAGAAGCATCCCGACATAGCCGATTGGAAAACGGCCACCCATTAAGCGCTCGTAGGGGCCGATTTATCGCGCCCACTGGGCCGGTTTACCGCCCCCTGCTAGAGTGCGGGCCTCCCCGAAAGGTAGAGACCCCAAACACACAGAAAAGAGTTTGATTGTGTCTGAAGAACAAGAGCAAGGTCAACAACAAAAGCCGCCTGGAGAGGATACCTCGAAACCGGTCCAGGAAGAAGCCATCCAACCACACCTGAGTGTATGGCCCTTTGCATTGGCTGTGGCGTTGATGGTCTTGCTCATGGGCTTTATCACACAACCTATCATCTTAGGCATAGGCGTCGTGTTGGTAATCGTTGCCGTCATCGGCTGGGGAGTGGAACGCCGTTGATTTCCATACCGGGCGCGCCTGCTAAAGCAGTATGCGTCCCCTATTACAGAATAGAGAGAACTGGAGAACTTGACTATGAGCGTTGCGCATGGTGAGCAAGTCCGCGTCCTCGAAGAACATGGAGAAGAAGAAGGTCGAGGCATCAACTGGTGGGGTATGATCTTCTTCATCACCTCGGAGGCGTTGATCTTTGCCAATATAATAGCCTCTTACCTCTACCTGGAGATCCGCCAGGGCTCCTGGAGGTTGCCGAATGGAGACCAGTTGCTTGGACCTGATCTCTATACACTGATTTTGATTCTTAACACCATTATTCTCTTCTCGAGTAGTATTCCTGCGCGTTTGTTCGGCAGAGCGCTTGTGAGGGGTAATCAGCGTGCTATGGCCCGTTATCTGCTTTTAACTGCCATTTTAGGTGCAATCTTCGTGGGCCTCCAATTTGGCGTTGAATATACCCACCTTATCTTCGATCTCAATTTCACACCACAGACAAACATTTTTGGTTCTGCTTTCTTCACTTTGACCGGTTTCCACGGCCTGCATGTCACAGTGGGCGTCATCTTCTTGCTGATCGTCTGGATTCGCGCCTTGCGCGGCGACTTCGCTGGCAAGCGACATTTTGCTGTCGAGGCGGTTGAGATGTACTGGCACTTCGTTGACGGTGTCTGGGTAGTCGTCTTTAGCACCGTTTATCTGCTTCCCCTCATCCGGGGTTGACATCCTCCCCACCCTCGCGAGTAGGGTTTCCTGTTTCATCGAGGCTTGCCAGATCGGGCTTTCACCCTCCCCGGTCTTACAGCCTCTCCACAGGCTTCAAATACCGTCAGTCCGGCGGCATGTATGTTACGAGCGGCGTTCACATCCCGGTCGTGGGCAACACCGCATTCAGGGCAAACCCAATGGCGAATATCAAGCGAAAGCGATTCGAGAATATGTCCACAGTCGAAACAGCGTTTAGAAGAGGGATAGAACTTGTCAATCTTGACAAGATTCCTGCCATACCACTCGGCTTTGTATTCGAGTTGAAACACGAATTCGCTCCATCCCACGTCAGAGATAGCTTTGCTCAGTTTCGGGTTCTTAACCATGTTTTTCACTGCCAACGTTTCGACACAGACCGTTTGGTTTTCACGGATCAGGCGAGTCGAAAGCTTGTGCAGGAAGTCACGGCGGCGATCAGCGATACGGGCATGGATACGTGCAACCTTCCGACGTGCTTTGGCCCTATTCTTGGAACCTTTCTTTTTCTTGGCAAGCTTGCGCTGTGCTTTCGCCAGCTTCTTTTCATCCTTGTGGAAAAATCTGGAGTTGCCCACCGTCTCGCCCGTCGAGAGGATCACGAAGTTTTTCAAGCCAAGATCAGCCCCAATGGACTGCGCGCTGGGCTCATACTGCTTGATCTCTTCTTCAACCAGAATGGAGACAAAGTAGCGATCAGCGCGGTCTTTGCTGACAGTGACAGTACTTGGCCTTGCTCCTTTGGGCAAGGGACGGGACCAGCGAATATCGAGAGGATCAGCCATTTTTGCGAGAGTGAACTGCTTGCCACCCCATGTAAAGGCGGTATCGGCATAGGTAGCACTTTGCTGGTTTCGTTTTTTCTTGAATACTGGGTACTTGCCCCGTCCTTCAAAGAAGTTGAGGAAGGCCCGATCCAGATGTCGCAGGGCTTGCTGCAAGGAAACGCTCGAAACATCAGTGAGCCATCTCATTTCTGCTTGCTTTTTAAGTTGCGTCAACGCTGCACTCATATCGTTGTAGTACAGGCGCTTGTTCTCTTTATAGTACGCATCGGTACGTAAGCGCAGTGCCCAATTGTAGACGTAGCGACAACACCCAAAGGTTTGGGCAAGGATGCGTTTTTGTACTTCTGTCGGGTAAAACCGATATTTGTAGGCTCGTTTCTGCTTCATGGGTTACAGTATAGCAGCTATCTTGTAAAAGTCAAGCAGGGACCACTCAACCCCTACCCCAAAAAAGGAACGCGCCATGTATTAAGAGGCATGAATGCTGGGGTCTTACGGCGCGGTTTGATAATAGCTGGCACCATCTGTATCTGATATGTACGGGCATACCTGTCCCCCAGACAAGAACACCGTCCGGGGACGATGTGGCCCTGCTAGCTCTACTATTGTTGACCAATAGCGCTTCTTATTGCCATGAAAATATGATAGAATCTCTTTGTTGGGCGTGTGGAGAGTCCGGTATTTAATGTGATGTCCCGGTGCAGGAAACAGAAAGGACCGGCCAGAGATGAAAGATGCCATGCGTAGCGGCGAGTCCGCCGCTGTAGCTCATCAAGCGAGCTTACGCAGAGCAAAAAAACGCTTTAGCGAACGCTGTTCGATCTGTGCTCGTCGCACCTGGTTTGACCCCATCTTCCTCATGGAGCCAGAAGGCGCTCCCGAACCGCGCCATTCATGGATACTCTGTAAAGACTGTTATGGTGCCCTCCTCTCCGAAATGCGCCGTTCCCCCGTTCATTCACCTCTGCGGCTGCGGGTCGCTATCGGCATGGTCGCTTCCGAACGCTGGGACCATGCCTATTCGGGTTCGCATACGTTATATAGCGACCGCAGGTTGGTCCTGTTCATCGCCTGGGGCTTCGTCACTTTCATGCTCATCCACCTCATGCTCATCGTCATGTTGGCGTATGTCGCAAGATAGCACCCCATCACTCGATTAATCTATCTCTTTCCACTCTCACCTTCTATGAGCAGGGGGACTTCTGTGCCCGCATCTTGAGGAATCGCAGGAGTGCGTTTTGCATTGTTTCGAGATACCCTCCAGTTCGTCCATCTCCGCCGCAGCGCCGGAACGATGCCTTCAGGCAGCAGGTAAAGAATTACCAGGAAGAGCCCCCCGTACAAGACCAGGTCCAGGCCGTTGCTGCCAAACTGAATTGTGATGTACTGTTGTGCAGGCTCGAGCAGGAGCGCTCCAATGATGGGCCCTGACAGGGTGCCCAACCCTCCAAGAAATGTCATGATCGCAACAGAAATGTCGTACACCGGATCGAACGTGAACTGCGGGTAAACGGCCCCTATGAAGTAGGCATAGAGCGCTCCTGCCATACCGGCGATAACGGCCGAAAGAACGTAAGCACCCAGTTTATACACCTCGGTCTTGACTCCAAGACCCAAAGCCCTGTCCTCGTCGTCGCGGATTGCCAGCAGCCCCAACCCGAATTTGGAGTGGCGCACCCACCAGGAGACACCCAATGCCAGCAGTGTCAGAAAAAGAGCGACATAGTAAAAGGGCAGATAAAATACGTCCTCACTCCAGGAAGGAGTGGGCAGGAACAGGCCGGCCGATCCATTGGTAAGAGGTTTGAGATTGTAGGCCAGGAGTTGCAATATAAAGAACAGGGCGATAGTCACAACCACAAAGACGTGCCGCCGCGTACTCAGTGCGATCCATCCCAACGGTATAGCCCCCACGCCTGCAACCAGACCCGCCAAAGGAAAGATCAGGAACGGGAGATACCCCCCAGGAACATGCCATGCCCGGCACGCGAGTGCAAGTGTATAGGCGCCCAATCCGTAGAAAGAGGCATGACCAAGCGAAATGTAGCCAGTATACCCGGAGAAGATATTCCATCCCGCCGCCGCCGCTGCAAATAACAGGGTGAAGACTGCCACGGAGGCAATTGTTGGGTCTGGGACCACCAGCGGAAAAACGAGTGCTATGGCAAGCAAGGCAAGTAACCCGAACACGCCGGCCTTTTTCATTGTTTCCTCCCTTCAAGTCGCCCAAATAAGCCTTGTGGGCGAAACCGCAGGAGGAGGACGAGCAATGCAAAGAAGACCACACTTGACCAGACCGGCGACCAGACTACGGCTGTCACATCACTGATCACCAGCATGATAATGGAGGCAATCAAGGCCCCGCGCAGACTGCCCATGCCTCCGAGCACGATGATGACCAGCAGGCGGGAGATCAGGTCATAGGAGCTTGCCGGATTGAAGGTGTTCGTTGCTCCATAGGCCATGCCACCGGCAGCGGCGAACGCCACTCCTATACCGAAGGTGACCGCCTGTACCTTCTCTATCTCGATCCCAACAAGGTAAGCTGCTGTACGATTCTGCATTGAAGCTCGCAAGCTGAGGCCAAACCTGGTGCGGTAAATAAGCAAGTACAGGCTGGAGAGCAGAACGACGCTCAAAACAAATGCAAAGATATAGATGTAAGGAAGGTAGAAATTGCCAATCCGCAATGTTGCATCAACATACCAGGCATGCAGCGCTACGAGATCTGTGGTGAAAACATAGCCCAGTGCCCCCTCGATCACCAGGGCAACTGCAAAGGTAACCAGAATGGAGAGCGTCGTGCGATCGCGTTGGAGCCTGCGCACGAATAGCCACTCGATACTGACGCCAAATACAAACATTACGGGCATAATCAGCAACAGCCCGGCAAAGAGATCAATGTTCAGGAACTTCGCCAGCGCATAACTTAAGTACGCGCCCAAAATTACCAGAATACCCTGCGCGATATTGATGATGTCCATTACACCAAAAATTAGAGTGAGCCCCGATGCCATGAGAGCATAAACGCCACCCGTCAGAATTCCAAGGACGATCGCTTCAGCGATGAGTGGCATAGTCTTTCCTTCCCGTCTCGCCTGCATGTCAGGTATGCTCACATGCACAGACGAGGGAAGGTAGGCAGTAACAACCGTTCCACTCATTCCCTCGTCGCTGCTCCTCAGATTTACGAGGTGGGCCATACGGGTTTGGGAAACTCCGGGTTTTGCTGCGCCTCGTTGAGCGGGAACACCGGGATCAGGTGCCCTTTCTGCCACTGGAAGAGAAATGGTATGGAAGCAATATTTTGTCCATCCGCACCAAATTTTACGGGCCCTTGCAACGTGCTGAAGGTATTCGTGCGCAATACCTGCATCAACGCCACATTGTCGAGACTATGAATTTTGTTGATGGCTTGCGTTAATACCTGCATAACAGAGAAGGCCTGGACCGTATCTGAGCTGATGTCGTCCGGGGTGCCTCCATATTTGGCCTGGTACCCTGAGATGAACTGCTCCTGCTGAAATGCATCCTGCGCTTTGGTGGGCCACCAGCCGTCGTTCGGTACGATCAGGCCTTCCGCCGATTGCGTGCCCCCAAGAGCCTTAACGAACGCGTCCCCTTGATCTGGTCCCGCGGTAGCGATAATCAGCTTCGGATTGAAGTGCTGCTGCTTGAAAGCTTGCAGGAAAGCTGCGCAATCCGATAGACCGAGCGTGCCAAGGACGACTACATCAGCTCCCGAGGCAATTATTTTTTGTGCGATTGGTGTGAAATCAGTTGTCTCGGCGGGGTAGATACTGTAGAGCGCGGTTTTCAGTCCGCCCGCCTCAAACTGAGGCTTCGCAGTATCTATCTGGGGCTGAGTAAACGGATCGTCTGAACTAGCATACGCTACGGTCCTTGGCCGTATGTCCTTTGGCAAGGACAGAACATAATCGACAAAAGTGGACAGGTACTTCGTTGCTGAGAGTGAAACAGAGAAGAGGTTATCCAGATTTTGCTGGAAGGTGGAAGGAGAGGTCCCGACGCCCTCGAGAAATAGATAATGGTGGCGTTTGGCAACCCTGGCTCCCGCCACGGTAAAATCATCCGCAAATGGCCCGACAACGAAGTTAACATGGTCTTGAGCAATCAGCTTCTCGTAATTCGTAAGGGTCTGCTCGGTTTTACTGGCATCATTTATAATGTCGAACCGCACCTGGCGCCCAAGGAGGCCGCCATTCTTGTTGGTGAGGTCTGCCCAGAGTTCATACCCTCTCTGCATCGCCTTTGCATCGTCGGAAAAGTCCCCGGTCAACGAGAGTGAAACCCCGATCTTAATGGGACCCGGGTTATTATTAGTTGGATTCGCATTGGACGTGCAGGCACTCAGGCCCGCGAGGATCAGGAAGAGTATCGCTACAATGGCCGAAACTGGCCGACCATGATGTGCCGGTCAAGTATCAAAAAAAGCGGGTGAGTCTCCTTATGCAAATTCCTTGCAATGTGCTTGCTTCAAACTAGATCACACGTCCATTCAGATGCAAAAAGCAGCAATTTAG
>Ga0137365_10004891_pt1 | contig 10750 bp, 7 predicted proteins | sample SagtaG_9_FD_104799 | JGI IMG/M metagenome (GOLD analysis project Ga0137365, IMG submission 104799) | Vadose zone soil microbial communities from Sagehorn Ranch, Mendocino, California, USA - Sage1_L_40_16 metaG | ecosystem: Environmental > Terrestrial > Soil > Vadose zone | place: USA: California... | reverse complement strand
GTTGAGGGTGAGGTTGTTCGAGACCCCCCAGCGGATGTTGCCGCCCAGCTGCGGGTCTCCCAGGTCGTACTGATAGCCGCCGGGGGTGGGCGCACCGCTCGCCTTCCCGGTCGCCTCCGGATTCAAGTCCATGACGAGACCGCGATGCATACCGCTCAGGCCGACCAGGTTACCCGCTTGCCCGATGAACGTCGCGCTGGCGCGGCGCGCCGGGAACCAGGAGTCCTCGACGCCCGAGTGCTTGACCTCGCGCACGATATTCAGCCGCCAGTCCTGCGGCTGGCGCGGTTGATACCGGATGCTCTTGAACGGAATGCGCACCTCGACTTCGTATCCCCAATCGGTAACGCGCCCGCGTGATTGAAACACGAAGTCAGGGCTCAGGTCGGGTTGCTCCCGTCCCACGACCGCGCCTCCGATGAAGCCGCTGGCGGTCACGTTGGCGCCCTCGATCAGGGAGCCATCGCCTTGGACGCCGACGGGATTCACGGCGAACATCAAGGCCTGCTTCCCGTCGTGAAACGTGCCGAGCAGGATCTGCACGTTGTCGTCGTCGAAGATCTGGTCGCGATTCGCCAACGTCATCGTGGGACGGCCGTGCTGCTCGAAGGCGCGAATGCCGAAATAGATCGCCGTGGCCGAGTACCAGACCAGCACTTGGGTGGAGTCCGCGGCCGGCACGTCGTCGTTGGGGGCATACTGTGAAAAGCCGGTCAACCGCGCGGCACCGGTCCAGACGGAGTCCCGGAGGTCGCCGTCAATGACGGCCTCGGCTTCAAAGCGTGGAGTACGCACGTCGAGCTGATGGTCCCGGCCCGAGTAGGTCGGCGTGGAGTCGGAGCAATGGAGGAGGACGCACACCGCGATGACCATGTCCGGATAATTATGGCTGCGAAGTCATCAGACGGGCACTCGGGGGGGTTAGGAACGTGTCAGAACAATCCAAGGCCCTGCTCGGCACCGACGACGGATTCCTCCTCGGCGCGGCGATCGTGGGGACCGCGCCGTTGTGCGGCCGGCGCCGCGGCGCTATCAGTTAGGAGAAGCCGCCAACCCGGGATCCACCATGGCTCGTCTGTTCTGGCTGACGGTCGTGGCTGCCTTCGGCGCCGCCCTCCTGGCGGGCGCCTCGTGGGCCGCCGCTGTCTCGGCCGTGGGCACGCTGCTCGGCGCGCCCCCGCCGCAGATGGGAACCCAATCCACCACCTTTCTCTGGCACGGCATGCCCCAGCTGCCGGGACACCCGCGGGTGTGGCGCTTTGCGTTCGGGCCAACCCGGATCCCAGGCGCGCCCACGGTGCGAATCTATGTGACGCCGCTCGGGCGGGTGGTGGAGACTGAGCCGGCCGATCTGGAGGCGCTCGTGCAAGCGCTTCATCCGTACTGACAGACCGCCCCAGCACAACGCTAAGTGGCTCTTCCGACGGGCGGACGGAACCATCCTCGAGCGATGGACCGGCTCGGTGCTGGTCCACGTCGCCGGAAAACGGGCGGGAGACGAGGTGGTGTTCGGGCAACCTGGCGATCTGATGCTGTTGGGCTCGCGTACCCTGGAAGGCCTCAACTTCCGGGTGGAACCCGTCACCAAACAACTAGTCGACGCGGCCCCGCACCAGCCGCCGCGGCGGCCTAGCTCGGCAGCGGAACTAGAACCCGGCGCCCGCCGGCTCAAGCCCGGTAGTAGTCTCGAGCCGTTCACCCGCCATAGCGCGTGTCGAGCACCTGGAAGTGGTGGCGCACGTGTCCCGCAATGACGTAGGCGAGCGCGCGGACGCTGAAGGGGTGGTTGTTGGCATTGTGGTACAAAGTACTTTGCGCTATACTGGTGCATCTCGCTATGGCGCCTAACGTCCGTCGGGTACTCAAGAGCTTCGCAGCATTGGCGCTGTTGGGCGTTCTCGGCATGGGGGCGCTGGTGGCGTCGCTCTGGCTGGAGCGCAGGACCTCCGTCACACTCCCGCCACCCACGGGGTCATTCGCGGTTGGTCGCGCGACGTATGATTGGGCCGACGAGGCGACACTGGACTCGCTGGCGCCCGTGCCGGGAGCCAAACGCGAGCTGCTTGTCTGGATCTGGTACCCGTCGGCAACCGGGCAACCAGCCGCGCTGCCGGACGACTACCTGCCCGCTGCGCCACGAGCCGAGGTCGAACGCGCTCGCGACGGGGTGATGGGCTTTCTGACGCGCGATCTGTCGCGGGTCCATGCGCACGCGATGCGAAACTCCGACGTGTCGCCGCAGCAGCGGTCTTACCCTGTGGTGATCCTGCGGGCGGGGGCTTCCGCTGAAGTGTGGAATTACTCGAGCCTCGCCGAGGATCTGGCCAGTCATGGGTACGTCGTCGTGGGCTTCGATGCTCCCTATCGCACCAATGTCGTCGTTTTCCCTGATGGCCGGGTGATGAGACGGAGACCGGAGAATAACCCCGAACTCGTGTTCGGCCGCCCGGATTCAGCCCGTCGTATCAACAAGCTGTTGGCGGCGTGGACCGGCGACATCGCGTTCGTGCTTGATCGCTTGCAGCAATTGAACCGCGGGGACGCGTCCGGCAAGTTCACGGGACGACTCGACATGAGCCGCGTAGGAGTAGTTGGTCACTCCCTTGGTGGGGCCACCGCCGCGCAATTCTGCCACGACGATTCCCGGTGCAAGGCAGGGATCGACGTGGACGGTGCCCCGTTAGGGAGCGTCATTCGAGACGGCATCCCGCGGCCATTCATGTTTCTCCTGAGCGAGCACGGCGGCTCGTCCGACGCGGAGAGCCGTCCGATCGAGGCCAACATCCAATCGATCTATGATCGCCTGCCTCCGGACGGTAGGCTGCGCATCACGATCCGCGGCGCGAACCACTTCCTCTTCAGTGACGACGGCGCCTTGTTGAAGAGCCATATCGTGCTGGGGGCGCTCCGTATGATGGGCATTCTCAGTATCGACGGACGTCGCCAGCTGGCCATCACGGCGTACTGCCTGCAGCGCTTTTTCGACGCGTACTTGACAGGGCCAAGGGGTTCGCGACTCAACATTGCGTCTCCGCTCTACCCCGAGATCCGAGTGCTCGAATGATGCCTATACCGAGCCCCCGCGACCAGGGCTATTGTAAGGCGTGCACTCGACGCCCAGACGGACGGCGACCCCGCGATCGCTGACCCACGGCGGAGCAGTCTCATGACCGCAGCCGGATCGGCGCCAGTCCGGCAGCATCCGCGCGCTCTGACGACAATCCTTTGGGCAGGCTTGGTGAGCGGCGCTCTCGATATTAGCGCGGCCCTCATCGTCTATGCGCGCTTCGGCGCGTCATCCATCCGCCTCCTGCAGGGCATCGCGAGCGGGTTACTTGGAAAGGACGCCTTCCAGGGCGGGCTCGCGACCGCTTTCCTTGGTCTGCTGTGTCATTTCTTCATAGCGACATCCGCCGCCGCGGTCTACTACGTGGCGAGTCGGCGCACGCCCATCCTGGTGCAGCACGCGGTGGTATCGGGAGCGTCGTACGGCGTGGTCGTCTACTTCTTCATGCAGCTCGTGGTGATTCCGCTCTCGGCGATCGGCCCGCGTCCCTTCTCCCTGAGCGCTACGATCGTCGGCGTCGTCATCCACGTGTTCTGCGTGGGACTGCCGATCGCCCTGATCGTGCGCCGCTACTCGTAACGACGACTCGCCCTGGGCCGGCGTCGAATCACCAATCGGGAATTCATGCTCAACGTTGGACTCGTCGGTTTCGGCTTCGCGGGCAAGGTATTCCACGCTCCCGTCATTCGTGCGGTCGCAGGCCTCCGCCTCACCACCATCGTCCAGCGCCAGGGCGCACCAGACCCGCACTATGCAGATGTCGAATTCGTCCGCAGCGTCGACGACCTGCTCACGAGGGCGATCGACCTGGTCGTCATCGCCACGCCGAATACGTCACATCATCCGATCGCCAAGCAATCCCTCCTGGCTGGACGCCACGTCGTCATCGACAAGCCATTCGCCCCCACGCTCCAGGAGGCCCAAGACCTCGTCGCACTGGCCAAGCAGCAGCGGCGGGTCCTGTCGGTCTATCAGAATCGCCGTTACATCGGGGACTTCGTCACGCTGGAAAGACTGGTGTCGGACGGCACCCTCGGTCGCATCGTGGTCTACGAGTCGCATTTCGATCGATTCCGACCCGAGCTGAAGCCGGGCGCGTGGCGCGAGCGGCCCGAGCCTGGCGCGGGTGTGTGGTTCGACCTGGGGCCCCACCTGCTGGATCAGGCGTTCGTCCTGTTCGGAATTCCGCGTGCCGTCGCGGCCGACATCCGCATCGAGCGCGACGGCGCTGCGGTGGACGATGCGTTCGACGTGACGCTGCACTACCCAAACCTGCGGGCGGTGCTGCGCGCGTCCATGCTGGCGGCCGCGCCGGGCCCGAGCTTTGCCGTGCACGGCACCCGAGGCTCCTTCATCAAGTACGGGGTCGATGCCCAGGAAGCGGCACTGAAGGCGGGTCGCACGCCAGGTGAGCCAGGGTGGGACGCGGACCCCCCGGAGTTGTACGGCACGCTCACCACGCCGGAGGGCGCGCGACCGGTGCCGACGATTCCCTCGAGCTACGCGCGCTATTACGAGAACGTGCGCGACGCCATACTCGGAACGGCGCCGCTCGCGGTCACGCCTGAGCAAGCGCTCGACGTGATGCGCGGGCTAGAGTTGGCGGTGGCCAGCCACCAGCAGCGCTGCGTCCTGCCGTGGTTGTCGTCCCGGTAAAGAGTTCCCCCTCTCCCGCAGGGAGAGCGGGACAGGGGGTAAGGACTCGGGGGCAGGGGGTGAGGACTCACCGCGCCGGGTCGTCGAGAAACGGAATGACCGTGGCCGCGAGGGCGGGAGCGCTGAAGATCGTGTAGTGCGTCAACCCCGGCAGAATGGCGAGCCACGACTTGGGTCGACCGGATCCATCCCATCCGCCGTCGCGCTGCCCGCCGCCGAGCAGCCCGAACAGCTCGACCGCGTGCGCCGGTGGGAAGATGTCGGCGTCCCCCGCGACAACGAGCGTCGTCGCCTTGATGGCGCCGATCTCCTTGGAGAAGTCGAAGTCATGCTTCATGGCCTCGCCGATCTTGTCGAGCAGCCGAGGCCAGTCCTCAGGCCGGGGCGCGATGCTGGCGTACAGCCGATACATCGGCGTCTGCTTCATCGCCTCGGCCGCGGCGGCACTCACCTGTCCCTGCTGCGCCAGGATTTCGGGATAGAAGCCATTGCGCCGGAACGGCGTCGACACCACCACGAGCTTGCGCACCACCTCGGCGTGTCGGATGGCCGTCTCCAGGGCGACGCCGCCGCCCAGCGAATAGCCCATGACGTCGGCGCTCTCGAGTCCCAGATGCTTGATCAGGGCGGCGATGTCATCCGCCATCAGCGCGACGCTCAAGGGTCGATCGATGTCGGCCGTCCGCCCGTGGCCCTGCAAGTCGACGGCGATGAGCTGGCGGCCTTGGGCGAGTGCCGGGAGGTTGGGGCCGAACATCTCGATCGCCCCGAGACCACCGTGTAGCAAAATGAGCGGTCGGCCCGTGCCATGGATCTCGTAGTAGAGCTTTATGCCGTTCACGTCGGCGTAATGGCCTGCCCCATTGGTCTTGCCCCCCCAGGCGCCCTGCGCGGTGCGCTTGACCGGTGCCTGAGCGCGGCTCGGGGCTGCGATGATCGCGGCGCCGGCGAGTACTCGAGCGATGGTCCGGGGAAGGGCGACTGCTCTGGAAGGCGCACGCATTGGCGTGTCTCCTGTCTCGGTGTCGGGTTCGGGAGCCGGAAGTCTCGTTCTAACGATACGACGAACGGAGTCGGGCCAAATCGACGATGTTGACAGAATCCTCCCCGCGAATTACCTCCTCCTCCCTCGCTCCGGACCCCCCCCGTCGGCCCGGGTGCGTGCGGCCCCACGGTTCGAGGAGATGTTATGAGACGACTTCGCTGCATCATCGCTGCCCTCCTGGCGGTACTCTGGACGGCGCCGCTCTCCGCGCAACAGCCCACCGGTACGATCCGGGGACGCGTCACGGACGCTGCGACCCAGCAGCCGCTCACGACAGTCTCGGTTACGGTCGGGAGTCACACCGCCCTGACCCAGGCGGACGGTCGCTTCGTCCTTGCAGGTGTCCCCGCGGGCGCGGACACCGTGCGGGCGAGGATGCTCGGGTACGGACCGGCGCGGCAGGCCGTCACCGTCGTGGCAGGCGACGCCGTCGTGGTCGATCTCGCCCTGACGGCCCAGGCTGTGGGTCTGTCGGAAGTCGTGGTGACAGGGTACGGGGTGCAGCGGGCCGGGGACATCACCGGCGCCGTGACGGCAGTGACCGACTCGCAGTTCAACACCGGCCGCATCCTCAGCCCCCAGATGCTGATCCAGAGTAAGGTGGCGGGGGTGCAAGTCGTGGATAACAACGACCCGGGCGGCGGCCTGTCGCTCCGGATCCGTGGCCCCACCTCGGTGAATGCCAGCAGCGAGCCGCTGTACGTCATTGACGGCGTGCCGCTCGGCACCGGCGCCGGTGGCGGCCTCTCCGCCGGTCGCGACCCCCTCAATTTCCTCAGCCCCAACGACATCGAGACCATCACGGTGTTGCGCGACGCTTCGGCTGCCGCGATCTACGGGTCCAACGCCGCCAACGGCGTCGTGCTCATCACCACGAAGGGGGGGAAGGGGCGGCAGGGAACCGGGGTCGAGTACAGCACGAGCGCGTCCGCCTCATCGGTCACCAGACTACCGGACATGCTGAACGCCGCCCAGTTCGCCGCTGCCGTGACTCAGTACGCCCCATCAAGAATCGATTCGCTGCGCGGCGCCAACACCGACTGGCTCGGCCTCATCGACCGCACCGGCTACGGTCAGCAACACGATGTGGCATTCTCGAGCGCGGGCAACGACATGAGCTACCGCCTGTCGCTCGGCTACTTGAACCAGGACGGCGTCATCCGGGCGAGCTCGACAGAGCGGGTGTCGCTCGGGCTCAACTATCAGCAGCGCTTCTTCAGCGACCGTCTCAACGTGCGTACGAGCGTGCGGGGGTCGCGCGCCGTCGACAAGTTCACCCCGAGCGACGTGCTCGGCAACGCTGCCGCGATGGCGCCTACGCAGCCGGTCATGGATCCGACCAGCGCCACCGGTTACTGGGACTGGAACACGACCAATGCGTCCCCGAGCAATCCCGTGGCCAGCCTGAACCTGGCGTCCGACCATGGCACGACCTGGCGCAGCGTCGGCAATGCGCAGGCCGAGTACCGGATGCCCTTCGTGGAAGGATTGACTGCCCACGTCAACTTGGGCTACGACCTTGCGAAGGCCGATCGCACGACTTTCTATCCGAGCAACCTGGCCGCCCAGGTGAGACAGGGCCAGGGCCTGCTTTTCCTTGCGAACAACACGCAAGTGAACTCGGTACTCGACGCGTACGGGGGCTACGCGCCGTCGCGCAGCTACGGACCCGGCAGGATCGATCTGGTCGGCGGCTACTCCTTCACGCAGTCGCACGCCGAGTATCCTTCGCTGCGCGAAACGGGTCTCAGCAGCAACCTGCTCGGCGACAACGGCATCCCGACGGCCGCGAACGTGCGGAATACCAGAGACATCGTCGACTACAAACTCATCTCCTTCTTCGGGCGGCTCAACTACAACATCGGCGACCGCTACCTTGCGGCGCTGAGCGCCAGACGCGATGGGTCTTCGCGCTTCGGCCCGGGGAACCAGTGGGGCACGTTCCCATCGGTGGCGCTGGCGTGGCGGATTTCGCAGGAGCCGTTCATGCGGGGGGTCGGCTCGCTCTCGGACCTGAAGCTGCGCGCGTCCTGGGCCTGGACCGGCAACCAGGCGATCGGAGACTACCTGCAGTACCCGACGTATACCTACAGCGACGGGCAGACGAAGGTGCAGTTCGGTAACACGTTCGTCACCACGATCCGCCCGAGCGCCGTCGACCAGTTCATCCACTGGGAAAAGACCAGCGCGTACAACGCCGGCGTCGATGTCGGCCTCAGCAACCAGCGCTACAGCGGCTCGATCGACTGGTACACCAAGAACACCACCGATTTGATCTTCAACGTCCCCGTCGCCGCCGGCACGAACCTCGGCAACTTCGTCACGACCAACATCGGCAGCATGAGAAACCGGGGCTTCGAGGTCATCCTGAATGCACGCCTGTTGGAGGGACGTGCGAGCGGGCTGGTCTGGACCGCTGCGTTCACCGCCAGCCACAATACGAACGAGCTGCTCACGATCAACCCGAACAAGAGTGTATCGAAGATCCTGACCGGTAACATCTCGGGTGGTGTAGGCAACTTTGTCGAGGTGCTTCAGCCAGGAGTGCCGGTCAACTCGTTCTTCGTGTATCAGCAAAAGTACGGCGCGAATGGGAAGCCGATCTACAGTTGTTGCACCAATGACAGCCTGCTCAAGATGTACGTGGACCAGCCGACCGTCCGCGACACCGTCGCCTGCCCGGCCGCCCCGGGATGCGTCGGCCTGTACCGGCCGGACGGGGTCATCAACGACGCAGACCGCCGGCCGTTTCACGACCCGGCCCCGAAGTGGATACTGGGACACTCGTCGTACTTGAGCTACGGGCGCTTCGACGCCAGCTTCACGCTGCGGGCCTACCTGGGGAACTGGGTCTACAACAACGTGGCGTCGGCCAACGGGGCCTACCAGAACCTCACGGGGTCGGGAATGCCGAGCAACCTGCATGCGTCGGTCCTAACGACCGGGTTCGTGGTTCCGCAATACTACTCGGATTATTTCGTGGAGGACGCCTCGTTCCTGCGGATGGATAACATCACGCTCGGCTACGCGTTCACCTACCGCGGGCAGCCGTTGCACGTGTTCGCCACCGTACAGAACGCGTTCACCATCACCGGCTACAGCGGCGTAGATCCGACGGCGGGGCTGAACGGCCTCGACAACAACATCTATCCGCGTGCGCGCACCATCACCACCGGCCTGAGCGTCCGGTTCTAGGGGGACGAACGACATGAACCGCACAACCAAAGCAGTGAGCGTCGCCGCCGCCCTGCTCTGCGTGACCGGGACCGGCTGCACGGATCCTACGGTGGCACCGAAGAGCACTGTCACCAGCGCCAACGTGTTCAACGATCCCAACTCGTATCGCGCGTTTCTGGCCAAGATTTACGGGGGCTTGATCGTTACGGGACAGCGCGGGCCTGACGGAAATGCGGATATCGGAGGCATCGACGAAGGCTTCGGCGAATACCTGCGTTTCTATTGGTACCTGCAGGAGATGCCGACGGATGAGGCGGTGATCGGTTGGAACGATCCCGGTCTCCCCCCCTTGAATACGGGTACGTGGGGGGTGAGCGACGAGATGGTCAATGCGATGTATTACCGCATCTTCTATCAGATCATGCTGGCCAACGAATTCCTGCGGCAGTCGACCGACGCGAAGCTGGCGGAACGGCACCAAAATGATCCGACCCTGCGGGCCAATGTTCGCTTCTATCGCGCCGAGGCCCGATTCCTCCGAGCGTTGAGCTACTGGCACGGCATCGACCTCTTCGGGAACATCCCGCTCGTGACCGAGGCCGACCCGCTCGGGGTCAGTCCCCCGCAGGCCAAGCGCGCCGACATCTACAACTACGTCGTGAGCGAGCTCACCGCCATCACGGACTCGCTGCCGGCGCGGAGCGCGGCGACGTACGGCCGCGCGACGCCGGCGGCCGCGCACATGCTGTTTGCCAAGCTGTATCTCAATGCGGGCGTCTACACCGGCACGGACAACTACGCCGGAGCGCTCACCGAAGCCGCAGCGGTGATCGGTGCGGGCTACACGCTGGATCCGAGCTTTCGGCACAATTTCCAGGCCGACAACAACACATCGCCCGAGCTCGTCTTCGTCGCCGCCCAGGACGGCAACAACACGCAGACGTGGGGCGGCATGACGTTCCTGATCCACGCCGGCTGCGGGGGCAGCATGTCCGCGGCCAACTATGGTATCGACTACTGCTGGGGCGGGTACCGGCTGAAGCAGCAGGCCTACAATCGGTTTGCTGCCGGCGACGGCCGAGCTTCCTTCTTCTATGCGAGCGGCCAGCAGGTCAACGTGGACACCATCGGGCAGTTCAGCAACGGGATTGCCGCCCCGAAGTTCACCAACAAGACATCCAGCGGCGGCAACGGGGCGCAGTCCGGAATGGTCGACACCGACTTCCCGATCTTTCGACTCGCCGACGCGTATCTCATATACGCGGAAGCCGCCGTGCGTACCAACACCAACCTCCCCCAGGCGCTGCTCTACGTGAATGCGCTGCGGGAGCGGGCATATGGGAACACCAGCGGTGATTACGCCGCGCTCACGGTGGACACTATTCTCGCCGAGCGGGGGCGGGAGCTGCTGTTCGAGGCGCAGCGCCGCACCGATCTCGTGCGCTTGGGATTGTTCACGAGCGGGGCGTACCTCTGGGCATGGAAGCACGGGGTGAAAGGCGGGGAAGCCCTGGACGCGGGTCGGGACCTCTATCCGCTGCCCGCGAACGTGCTGGTCGCCAACCCGAACCTGCAACAGAATCCGGGTTACTGAGCGCGCAGCGGCCACCACGTTCTCGTGCCGCGGGTGAACCCGCGACTCGGCGTCTGCCAGTAAACTGGCACATGCGGCCGCTTCAGCGGCAGGTGCCGAGCCGCGGCTTCAGCCGCGCAGGCAGCGCGCGGTCATTCGTTGCCACAGCGCTGCTCGCCCTCGCCGCGCCCGCCTGCAGCCACCCGCTCCTTTCTCCACCCAGCGGGAATCC
>Ga0137365_10004886_pt1 | contig 10752 bp, 21 predicted proteins | sample SagtaG_9_FD_104799 | JGI IMG/M metagenome (GOLD analysis project Ga0137365, IMG submission 104799) | Vadose zone soil microbial communities from Sagehorn Ranch, Mendocino, California, USA - Sage1_L_40_16 metaG | ecosystem: Environmental > Terrestrial > Soil > Vadose zone | place: USA... | reverse complement strand
AGTTCCACATCGCGAGGACGATCGTCGGGATCAGGGCGATCGCCGCGAGGAAGAGCGAACCGGGGCGCGTGATGCGCACGAGGATGTCGTTGAGGTAGTCGGCGGTCGGCCGCCCGGGCCGGATCCCGGGGATGAAGCCGCCCTGCTGACGCAGGTTGTCGGCCGTCCGGACGGGGTCGAACTGGATCGCCGTGTAGAAGTAGCTGAAGAAGACGATCAACGACGCGAGGATGAACATGTACAGGATGCTCCGTTGGTTCTGGACGTACTTGTTCACGAAGTCCGAGAACCACTGTCCGTGGTAGACGCTCGCGATCAGCACCGGGAAGTAGAGCACCGAGGTCGCGAAGATGATCGGGATCACGCCGGCCTGGTTCACCTTGAGCGGCAGGTAGGTGCTCCCACCCATCGTCTGCTTGCGACCCACGACGCGCTTGGCGTATTGGACGGGAACCTTGCGTTGCCCCTGGTCCATGTAGACGACCGCGACGATGATCCCGAAACCGATCAGCAGGACGACGATGAACTTGCCCCAGCCACCCGCCCGAAGGATCGCGCTGCCTTCGAACGGCAAGCGACTGATGACGCTCGTGAAGATGAGGATCGACATGCCGTTCCCGACACCGCGCTGCGTGATCAGCTCGCCCAGCCACATGATCAGGGCCGTCCCTGCGGTCATGGTCAGCACGATCAGCAGCACGTTGGGAGGCTTGAACGTTCCCGCCGGGAAGAGATCCGGGATGTTGTTCTGTCCGGAGTGGAACAGGAACACCAGGCCAGTGGATTGCAGCAACGCCAGCACGACGGTCACGTAGCGGGTGGCCTGGTTGATCCGCTTGACGCCCGCCTCGCCCTGGTCTTGCCACTGCTGCAGCTTGGGGATCACGACCGTGAGCAGCTGCATGATGATCGAGCTCGTGATGTACGGCATGATCCCGAGCGAGAAGACGGAGAACCGGTTGAGCCCGCCGCCCGAGAAGAGGTTGATGAAGTCCAGGAACCCACCAGAGCTCGCCTGGTTCTGCAGCACGCTGGTGTCGACGACCGGGACCGGGATGTGGGACCCGAAGCGGTACAACGTGATGATGAACAGCGTGAACAGGATCTTGTTCCGGAGGTCCGGAATCCTGAACGAGTTGAGGAACGCCTTCAGCACGGCGGGATAAGGGTACCCCGGATCACCCGGTCGTCATCCACCGAGGGTCTCGACCCGACCGCCGGCCGCCTCGATCTTGGCCTTCGCCGCAGCGGAGAACGCGTGCGCCTTGACGGTGAGCGGCTTGTCGATCTGCCCCCTGCCGAGCACCTTGACCGGCCGGCCCTTGTGCGCGAGCCCGTGGGCGTACAGGGCCTCGGGCGTCACCTCCGCGTCGAAGTACGTGACCAGAACCTCGATGTTGACGGGCGCGTACTCCTTCCGATTCGGATTGGAGAATCCCTTCAGCTTCGGGACGCGACGCTGGTACGGCATCTGCCCGCCCTCGAAGTACGTCGGGACGTTCTTCCGCGCCCCCGTCCCTTTCGTCCCGCGTCCCGCCGTCTTGCCTCGAGCTCCTGCTCGGCCACGACCTACCCTGGTGCGGTCCGTCGATGCGCCCTCCGCTGGGCTGAGATGATGCAGCTTCATCCGTCTGCCTCCCCGCTCGAGCGGCGCTTCGCGCCACCGCTCACGTCTTCGACCACGACCAGATGCCGAACCTTGGCGATCATGCCGCGGATGTCCGGGCGGTCTTCGTGGATCACGGTGTGGTGCATGCGTCGGAGACCGAGCCTCCGGACCGTATCCTTCTGGTCCTCCGGACGACCGATGATGCTGCGGACCTGCGTGACCTTGATCTGGCTCACCGCGCGCCTCCGGGCGACGCCTCGGTCACCCCGTACTGCTCCTGCAGCGCCGCGGCGCGTGCCGCGTTGGTCCGCTCTTCCGCCGCCGCGATCGCATCCACCATGGGCTTGGGAGCGACCTGGTGGACCGCGCGCCCGCGGCTCCGGGCGACGTCATCCGGTTTGCGGAGCCCCTGGAGACCGGAGACCGCGGCCTTGAGGATGTTGATCTGGTTCGAGGAGCCCAGGGACTTCGACAGGATGTCCTTGATCCCCGCGCACTCGACCAATGCCCGGACGGGGCCACCGGCGATCACCCCGGTTCCGGGGGCTGCCGGCTTCAGCAGGACCACCCCAGCCCCGGCTTCGCCGATGATCTCGTGCGGGATCGTGGTGCCCATCATCGGCACCTCGAACATCTTCCGGCGGGCCTCCTCGACCCCTTTGGCGATCGCGGATGGCACCTCCTTCGCCTTGCCGTAGCCGACGCCGACGCGGCCCGCGCCGTCGCCGACGACGACGAGGGCCGCGAAGGAGAACCTCCGGCCACCCCGAACGACCTTCGCAACCCGGTTGATCGAGATGACCCGTTCCTCGTACGGGCTCTTGTCTTCGTTCCTGGCGTCGTAGCGTCGCATCAGATCTGCAGTCCTCCCTCACGCGCGCCTTCGGCGACGGCCGCGACGCGGCCGTGATACAGACGCCCGCCGCGATCGAACACCGCCGACGCGATGCCGGCTCCCTTGGCGCGGTCCGCGATCAGTTCCCCGACCGCCTTCGCACGCACGGTCGGTGAGGCGCCGTTGACCTCCGCATCGGAGGCGGCGACGAGGGTCGCTGCCCGGACGTCATCGATCAACTGCGCGTAGATGTGGCGGTTGGAGCGATACACGGCCAGACGCGGGCGCAGGGCGCTTCCCCCGATCGTCTTGCGAACGCGGGCGTGTCGGCGCAGACGCGCGGTCCGTTTGGTCTTCGCGTCCATCAGGCCGCACTCCCCTTCGCAGCTTTCCCTGCCTTCTTCCGCACGTACTCGTTCTCGTACCGGATTCCCTTGCCCTTGTAGGGCTCGGGCTTGCGGATCTTCCGGATGTTGGCCGCCGTCTCGCCGACCTGGGCCTTGTCGTTGCCGCGAACCACGATCTGGATCGGGGTGGGCACCTCGAACTCGATCCCGTCGGGTTGCTGCACGAGCACCGGGTGGGAATACCCGACCTGGACCTCGAGATCCTTGCCCTTCATCGCCGCCCGGTAGCCGACGCCGACGATCGCGAGCCGCTTCTCGAACCCGTCCGTCACGCCAACGACCATGTTGGCGAGCAGCGACCGGGTGAGGCCGTGGAGACCACGGTTGAACCGCTCGTCGTCGGGACGCTCCACCCGAGCCGTGCCGTCCTCGACGACGATGCGCATGTTGGCATGCATGACCTGCGTCAGCGACCCGCGCGGGCCCTTCACGGTGACGACGTTGTCCTGGCCGACCGCGACCTCGACGCCGCTCGGCAGCTCGATGGGTTGCTTCCCGATCCTGCTCATCGCCTCGCTCGTTCCTCGTCCCTCACCACACGTACGCGAGCACTTCGCCGCCGATGCCCCTGCGCGCGGCGTCCCGGTCGGTCATCACGCCGTGCGACGTGCTGATGATCGCGATCCCGAGGCCACCCATGACACGTGGTAGGTCACCGCGTCCGCGGTAGATCCGCCGGCCGGGCTTCGACACGCGTCGGAGCCCGGTGATCGTGCGCTGCTTGCGCGGACCGTACTTGAGGCGGATCCGGTACAGCTGATGCACTCCCTCGCCATCGCGTTCGTATCCGTCGATGAACCCCTCGTGCGCGAGGATGTCGAGAACGGCCTTCGAGAGCTTCGACGTGGGGGCCACCAGCTCGTCCTTGTATGCCGTGTTTCCGTTGCGGATCCTCGTCAACAGATCCGCGACCGGATCCGAGACGTTCGAGGAGAACTTCGTCTTCTTCGGCGTGGTCGTCAGGGTCATCGTGGTCACCATGAGGCCTTCGTCACCCCCGGGAGCTCACCTAGATGCGCCAGTTCGCGGAAGCAGATGCGGCACAGGAGGTACCGCTTGTAGACCGCCCGAGCGCGGCCGCATCGCTGGCAGCGCGTATACGCCCGCACCCGGAACTTCGGCTGCTTCCGCTGCTTGTTGATCTGCGCCTTCTTCGCCATCCTTCTCTACCTTCTCCGCTTCCTCAGCTCGCCCGTTCCGCGGGTTCACCGGCGAACGGGAACCCGAACGCCGCGAGCAACGCTCGTCCGTCGCCGTCGGTCCGCGCTGTGGTGACGATCGTGATGTCCATCCCGCGGACCTTCAACACCTTGTCGTAGTCGACCTCGGGGAAGATCAACTGCTCCGTCACACCGAACGTGTAGTTCCCGTGACCGTCGAACGAGCCCGGGTCGAGCCCGCGGAAGTCGCGGATCCTCGGCAGCGCGAGCGACACCAACCGATCGAGGAACTCCCACATCCGGTCGCCGCGGAGGGTCGCCTTCGCGCCGATCGGCATCCCCTCGCGAAGCTTGAACCCGGCGATCGACTTGCGGGCCTTCGTGACCACGGGTTTCTGGCCCGTGATCGTAGTCAGATCCTCGAGAGCCGCATCCAGCATACGGCCGTCCTTGATGGCGTCACCAACGCCCATGTTCACCACGATCTTCTCGAGACGCGGAACCTGCATCGCGTTGGTGAAGCCCAGCTCGTCCATCAGTGCCGGCATCAACTCATCGCGGTAGCGCGCCTTGAACCGAGGGACGTACGTGGCCTCAGCCATCGTGGAGCTCCGAATCACACTTCCGGCAGACGCGAACCTTGTTCCCCTCCGCGTTGAGCCGGTGGCCGACCCGTGTCGGCTCGTGGCAGCTCGGGCAGATGAGCTGAACGTTCGAGATGTCCACGGACATCTCAACGTCGATGATGCCACCCTGCTGCAGCTGCTGGCCGGTCCGGGTGCGTTGAGCACCTGTGCGGGAATGTTTCTTCGCGAGGGCCACACCGTCGACCATCACTCGACCTTCGAGGGGCATCACGCGCACCACGCGGCCTTCCTTGCCGCGATCCTTCCCAGAGATCACGCGAACGTTGTCGTCCTTCTTGATGTCGACACCCGGCATCGCTACAGCACCTCCGGAGCGAGAGAGATGATCTTCATGAACCGCTTCTCGCGCAGCTCTCGGGCGACCGGCCCGAAGATGCGCGTGCCGCGGGGGTTCTTGGCGTCGGTGGTCAGGAGCACGACCGCGTTGTCGTCGAAGCGGATGTAGGAGCCGTCCGGACGTCGGCGTTCCTTGGCGGTGCGGACGACGACCGCCTTCACGACCTCGCCCTTCTTCACCGCGCCGTTCGGCAGAGCGTCCTTGACCGTTCCGACGATCACGTCACCCACCCCGGCGTATCGACGCGCGGAACCGCCCAACACACGGATGCACAGGACCTCCTTGGCACCCGTGTTGTCGGCGACCTTGCAACGCGTCTCCTGTTGGATCACGCCTACTTCGCCCTCTCGACGACCTCGACGACCCGCCAGCGTTTGGTCTTGCTGACCGGGCGGGTCTCGGTGATCCGAACGGTGTCGCCCACGTGGGCGTCGTTCTCCTGGTCGTGCGCCGCCAGCTTCGAAGATCGGCGAACAGTCTTGCCGTACAACGGATGCCGGACCTGTCGGTCGATGCGCACGACCACGGTCTTGTCCATGCCATCGGAGACGACCACGCCGACGCGCACCTTGCGTCGTGCACGATCGTTCGCGACGTCCTTCGTCGTGGTTGGGTCGTTCACTCGCCGTCCTCCTCAGGCACATCCTCGAGCGCTTGCGCCGCCGCGATCGCGTCGAGCTCCAATCCGATCTCTCGCTCCCGGAGCACGGTCGCCAGACGGGCGACGTCGTGCCGCAGCTCCTTCAGCCTGGATGTGTTGTCGAGCTGCCCCGTCGCCAGCTGGAAGCGGAGGTTGAAGAGCTCTTCCTTCGCGCTCTCGATCCGGACGTACAGCTCGTCGTCCGGGAGCTCTCGGAGCTCGACCGCCCTGCTCGGCATCGCTACTCCCCCACCCTCGTGATGAACTTCGTCCTGATCGGCAACTTGTGTTGCGCCCGCAACATCGCTTCGCGCGCGAGAGGCTCGTTCACGCCCGAAAGTTCGAACATGACGCGGCCCGGCTTCACGACGGCGACCCAGCCTTCCGGGTTGCCCTTCCCGGAACCCATCCGGGTCTCCGCAGGCTTCTTCGTCACCGGCTTGTCCGGGAAGATCGTGATCCACACCTTCCCACCGCGTTTGATGTGACGGGTCATCGCCACGCGACTCGCCTCGATCTGACGGTTCGTGATCCACCCCGGCTCGAGCGCGACGATCCCGTAATCCCCGTACTGGATCTCGGTGTGACCCTTGGCCTTGCCGTTCATCCGTCCCCGATGCACCTTCCGGTGCTTCACGCGCTTGGGTGCGAGCATCAGGCCTCACCGCCCTCGGCTTCCACGGCGGCGGGCGCCTCGGCGGGAGCGGGTGTCTCGGCGGGGGCAGGTGTCTCGGCGGGGGGCGCGTCGGCTCCACCAGGTGCCTCGAGCGGAGCTGCATCGGGTGGAGGCGGGGCGGCGGTCTCCACCGGAGCGGGCTCCGGGGGAGCCTCGGTCGGCACCGGCCCGGCAGGGACCTCGGCGCGAGGGGTCGGGCGCGCGCCGCCGCGCGCACGCGCGGTGGCGCGTGCCCGGGCCCGCTCGGTCTCCTGCTCACGGTAGGGAACCTCGTCGCCGTGGTAGACCCACACCTTCACGCCGATCGCACCCATCGTCGTGCGCGCCTCGGCGGTGCCGAAGTCGACCTTCGCCCGCAACGTGTGCAGGGGCACGCGTCCCTCCCGGTACCACTCCTTGCGGCCCATCTCGGTCCCGCCCAGTCGGCCGGCCGTCGCGACCCGCACCCCGAGCGCGCCCGATCGCATGGCGGTCTGGACGGCTCGTCGCATCGCGCGGCGGAACGCCACGCGTCCGACGAGCTGTTCCGCGACGCCCTGCGCCAGCAGCGCGGCGTCGGTCTCCGGACGGACCTCGCTGGAAGCCTGGTTCATGTCCTCGACCTTCACGTCGACCCGCTTCTTCGTGTACCGCTCGATGTCCTTGCGGAGCCGATCCACCTCGGCGCCCTTCCGGCCGATCACGATGCCGGGACGAGCGGTCCTGATGAAGACCCAGATCTGGTCGCCCTTGCGCTCGATGTCGATGGAGGAGATGCCGGCGCGCGTCAGGCGGGAACGGATGTGCTTTCGGATCCAGATGTCCTCGTGGAGGTGCTCGGCGTAGTCACGCTTGGCGTACCAGTTGCTCTTCCACGGGTAGATCACCCCGAGCCGGAACCCGTACGGATGGACCTTGTGTCCCACTAGCCCTCGTCTCCTATCGTCTCCACGACCAGCGTCACGTGCGCCGTGCGTTTCCGGACACGTGTCGCCCGCCCGTACGCTCGCGGTCGATACCGCTTGAGCGTCGGACCTTGGTCGACCCAACCGCGCGCCACGACCAGGTTCTCCGCGATCACGCCGGGGTTCTGCTCGGCGTTGGCGATCGCCGAGTTCAACAACTTCCCGATGTCGTCGGACGCGCCCAAACCCGAGAATCGGAGGATCCGCCGGGCCTCCTCCACGTGTTCGCCGCGGATCAGATCGACGACGCGCCGCATCTTCCGGGGGGACGTCCGGACGTACTTCATGGTCGCGCGGGACTGCGGCATCTACCTCACCCCTGTCCTTCGTTCATCTCGCGCGTGGGAGCGGAACGTCCGGGTGGGCGCGAACTCGCCGAGCTTGTGCCCGACCATCGATTCCGAGACAAACACGGGGACGTGCTTGCGCCCGTCGTGCACCGCGATCGTATGACCGAGCATGTCCGGCACGATCGTCGAGCGCCGGGACCAGGTCCTGACGACCCGCTTCTCCCCCTTCTTGTTCATGTCGTCGACCTTCTTCATCAGGTGCTCGTCGACGAACGGACCCTTCTTCACGGACCGTGGCATCAGTTCCGACCCTTCCCTCGGCGTCGGACGATGTATTTCGTCGACGCCTTCTTCTTCTTCCTGGTGCGGCCTTCCTTCTTCCCCCAGGGTGAGCTTGGGTGACGTCCGCCCGACGATTTGCCCTCGCCGCCACCGAGCGGATGGTCGACAGGGTTCATCGCGACGCCGCGCACGGAGGGGCGCTTCCGTTGCCAACGAGCGCGGCCGGCCTTGCCCAGCGAGATCAGCTCGTGCTCCGCGTTGCCGACGGCGCCGACCGTCGCCTTGCAGCCGGATGGAACCAATCGCGTCTCACCGGATGGGAGCCGGAGGGTTGCCATGGTGCCTTCCTTCGCCATCAGCTGCACGCTGGTGCCCGCCGAGCGAGCCATCTTGGCGCCCGCGCCCGGCTTGAGTTCGATCGCGTGGATCACGGTGCCGACGGGGATGTTGCGGAGCGGCAGCGCATTGCCGGGACGGATCTCCGCCTCGGATCCGGACATCAGGAGATCGCCCTGCACGACGCCGTCGGGCGCGAGGATGTAGCGCTTCTCGCCATCGACGTAGTGCAGCAGCGCGATGCGCGCGCTCCGGTTGGGGTCGTACTCGATGTGGGCGACCTTGGCCGGAACGCCATCCTTGTTGCGACGGAAATCCACGACCCGGTACCGGCGCTTGGTCCCGCCACCTTGGTGCCGTGCCGTGATCCGGCCGTGCGTGTTCCGCCCCGCCTTGTTGCGGCCCTTGGCGACGAGAGACTTCTCGGGCTTGGAACGTGTGAGCTCGTCGAAGGTGGACACGCTCGCGCCGCGCCTGCCCGGTGTCGTCGGCTTGTACTTGCGGACCGCCATCGTCTACTTCCCCGTCTCGAAGATCTCGATCGCGTCGCCCTCGGCGAGCGTCACGATGGCGCGCTTCTCGTCGCCGCGCTTGCCCTTGGTGAAGCCACGACGCTTGACCTTTCCGTGTCGATTGAGCGTGTTCACGGACGTGACACGCACGTCCCAGATGGCCTGAACGGCTTCCTTGATCTCGGTCTTGTTCGCCCGCTTGTCGACGAGGAACGTGTAGGAGTTCTGCTCCAGGCCTGCGTAGGACTTCTCGGAGACCACCGGGCGGATGATCACGTCGCGGGCGGACTTCACGATCCCTCACCTGCCTCCGGGTGAACGGTGGTCACCGCGGACCCGGCGGTCACGCCCTCGAGGGCGTCGAGGGCCTCGGTCGTCACCACGATGCGGTCGGCGAGCAGGACGTCGTACGTCCCGAGGCCACCCGCATAGGAAACGCGGACGTGCTGGAGGTTCCGGAACGACTTCTCCACGGCACCGGTCTCGGTCGGTTGCGCCAGGACCACGAGGACCCGGCCTTCCACCTTGAGCGCGTCGAGGATCTCGACCGCTCGCTTCGTCTTGGGTTCCTCGAAGGAGAGGCCATCGACCACCGCGAGCTTCCCACCGGTGTGGGCATCGGTGAGCGCCGACCGCAGTGACCCCCGGCGCATCTTCTTGTTGATGCGCTGATCGTGGTCTCGAACCACGGGCCCGTGAGCCACGCCGCCGCCGGCCCACTGCGGTGCTCGGATCGAGCCCTGGCGCGCTCGGCCCGTCCCCTTCTGGCGCCACGGCTTCTTCCCACCGCCGCGCACCTCGCCGCGCGTCTTCACCTTGTGGGTCCCGGCACGGATCCTCGCCATCCCCGCCACGACGACCTGGTGCATCAGCGGCACGTTGATCGGAGCCTCGAAGATCTCGGTCGCGAGCTCCCGTGCGCCGGCCTTCTTCCCCGCCACGTCGAGCACGTCGATCGTCGCCATCGCGATCATGCCCCCTTCCGAAGAGGGCTCTTGACGGCCGAACGCACCATCACGAGGCCGCCGTTCGGGCCGGGAACGGCACCCTTCACGAGGAGCAACCCCCGCTCCGGGTCGGAGCGGACCACCTCGAGGTTCAGCATGGTCACCCGCTGGTTCCCGGACTGTCCCGCCATGCGCATACCCTTGAAGACGCGGGACGGTGTGGCGCAGGCGCCGATCGATCCCGGAGAACGGTGCTTCTTCTCGACGCCGTGGCTGCCTTTGAGTCCGGAGAACCCGTGGCGCTTCATCACGCCGGTGAACCCCTTGCCCTTCGACACCCCGACGACGTCCACCGTGTCTCCCGGCGCGAAGACGTCGGCTCGGACCTCCTGGCCGGGGGTATACGTCGCGGCGTCGTCGGTCCGGAGCTCGACGAGGTGCCGGAGCGCCTCCGCCCCGGCCTTGTCGAAATGGCCCTTCGTGGGTCGGTTGACGTCGCGGGGACGCATCTGCCCGTACGCGAGCTGGACCGCGTCGTACCCATCGGTCTCTTGGCTCCGGACCTGGGCGACGATACACGGACCCGCCTTGATCACCGTCACCGGCACGGCGCGCGTCTCGACGAAGATCTGCGTCATCCCCACCTTCTCGCCGACGATCCCCTTCACGTCACCCATGCGAGCCTCAGAGCTTGATCTCGATATCGACGCCGGCGGAGAGGTTCAGACGTTGCAACTCCTGGACGGTCTTCGACGTGGCGTCGACGATGTCGATCAGCCGCTTGTGCGTGAGCATCTGGAAATGCTCTCGGGAATCCTTGTACTTGTGCGGCGACCGGATGACCGTGTAGATGTTGCGCTCGGTCGGCAGCGGCACCGGGCCCACGACCTTCGCGCCGGTGCGCTGGACGTGCTCCACGATGTCGCGCGCGGCGACGTCCAGCATCCGGTGGTCGTATGCCCGGAGCTTGATCCGGATCTTCGGTCCTGCCATCGAAGCGCCTTCTCTCTCTGCTCGCTACTTCACGATCGTGGTCACGCGACCGGCGCCCACGGTGCGCCCGCCCTCGCGGATCGCGAAGCGCAGGCCCTCTTCCATCGCGATCGGGGCGATCAGCTCGACCGTCATCT